>Ga0129310_1002977_pt1 | contig 11498 bp, 14 predicted proteins | sample Go1ome_2_FD_94433 | JGI IMG/M metagenome (GOLD analysis project Ga0129310, IMG submission 94433) | Western lowland gorrila individual fecal microbial communities from Wisconsin, USA - Go1022A metagenome | ecosystem: Host-associated > Mammals > Digestive system > Large intestine > Fecal | place...
TCGCTGCTGTCGTTGTGCAGGGCAACAAAGCATTCGCCGCGGTAATCGCTGTCGATCACGCCGAGGCAGTTCGCCGGACGCAGCCCCTGCTTGGAAGCAAGCCCGCTTCTGGCGACGACTGCGCCGAATGTGCCCTCCGGCAGGGCAAAGGACAGCCCGGTCGGCAGCATGGCGGTGGAATGGGGTGGAATGGTGAGCTCCTGATCGCCGTCCAGACAGGCGTACAGGTCGTAACCGGCGGCAGATGCAGAGCCGCGCACGGGGAGCTTTGCGCCCTCGCGCAGCAGCTTGATCGAAACGTTGGGCATGGGGAAAATCCTCCTCTTTTTTGCATACCAGACATTATAAAGCCTGCGGGCAGGAAAAGCAAGAATGGCGCAAAAAGGAAAGATCTGACATAAGAATAAGAATTTTCCCTTGCCAAACAGGGTAACTTCTGTTATTATACTATGATGTAATGTTTCCGCCCTGCGCGGGCGATTACAGAACGATAACCTTTTCTGGAGGATCGGATAGATGGCAAAAAACAATGATAAGCGGGCAGAGCGCATAGCAAGAAGCAATCGCAATGTCAACCGCGCGATCACCTTGCTCATGGTTGGTGTGATCGCTGAGTTTTATCTTCTGATGGTGAACAATTACTTCGTCAAGGGCGGCGTTGGCCAGGTTTTGACGATGATGAGCGTTTTGAAGGCCCTCGGGATCATCGGCGCCGCGGCCTTCGGCGCGGGGCTCGTGATGTGGATCATGCGCAAAAAGTGGACGCGCTTCGCGCCTGCCGCGCCGTGGCTCCTGTGCGCGGGCTTCTTCTTTGCGATGTCCTCTGAGCTGATGCTCAGGATCTATCCGCAGGGTACGACGATGATGTGCGTGATCGTTCCGGTCGCGATGCTCATCGGCATTGTATTCCTGCTCTATCCGCGCGAGTTTTCCGTGCAGGCCGTGGGACTGACGGCATCGCTGATGGCGATGTACCTCATTCATCATGGCAGCGGCAGCGAGATGTGGAGCGCCCTTGTGATCGGGTGCAGCGTCTTTGCCGTAGCTGTGATCGCGGCGCTTGCGGTTGCCGTATACAAGGCGGGCAAGAACGGGGGTAAGCTGGAAAAGTTCGGCAATCTTCGTATCGTGTCGCAGGACGGCGACTATAAGCTCATCTATGCCGTGCTCGCCGTGTGTGCGCTGGCCATCGTGGCGGCGCTCTTTGTCAGCAGCATTGCCTACTACGGCCTGTGGGTGCTGGCCATCGGCACGTTCCTGCTCGCAGTCTACTACACCGTGAAGATCATGTGAGACAAGATAAAAAAGGACGAGTTCAAAAGAACTCGTCCTTTTTTTGCCCAATTTTTCAGATGTCTCTTCGGCCTTCGAGCGCCCGCATCAGCGTGGCGTCGTCGGCAAATTCAAGGTGTCCGCCGACGGGGATGCCGTAGGCAAGGCGCGTGACACGCACGCCGAAGGGACGCAGAAGGCGGGCTAAGTACATTGCCGTCGCCTCGCCCTCAGTGTCGGGGTTTGTGGCCATGATGACCTCTTCCACGCCGCCTTGCGCCACGCGGTCGAGAAGGGACTTGATCTCCAGATCGTCAGGCCCTACGTGGTTCATCGGTGAGATGACGCCGTGCAGCACGTGATAGCGGCCGTTGTATTCGCGTGCGCGCTCGATGGCGACCACGTCACGCGGATCGGCGACCACGCAGATGACATGCTCATCGCGCTTGGGAGACGAGCAGATGGGGCAGAGACCGCCGTCGGTCAGATTGCGGCAGACCGGGCAGCACGTGACGGTGCGCTTGGCGTCGACGATGGCATCGGCGAAGGCCTTGGCCTCCTCTTCCGGCAGGCTCAGCACAAAAAACGCCAGGCGCTGCGCACTCTTGCTGCCAATGCCGGGAAGACGCGCGAACTGCTCAACGAGCTTTTCGAGCGCCGCGGGAAAGTATTCCATCGGCCTTATCCTCTCAGTTCTTTGATCTTGGCGGGAATGTCGGCGGCCTTGTAGACGGCGGAGCCCGCGACGAGCACATTTGCGCCCGCCTCGATGCAGGTCTTGCACGTCACGGCGTCCACGCCGCCGTCGACCTCAAGCTCGCAGTCAAGATTTCTCTCGTCGATGTAGCGGCGGATGGCGGCGACCTTGGGCATCATGTCAGCCATAAATTTCTGTCCGCCAAAGCCCGGCTCGACGGTCATCACAAGCACGATATCGCACTTGTCAAGGAACGGCAGCACCGCCTCTGCGCGCGTGTTGGGCTTTAAGACGACGCCCGCCTTCTTGCCCTTGGCGTGGATCTTGTCGAGCGCAAGATGGATCTTTTCGGGCGTGTCGGCCTCAACATGGCAGGTGACGAGATCCGCGCCCGCGTCGCAGAACTGATCGACATAGCGCTCAGGCTGCACGATCATCAGGTGTACATCGATGGGCAGCGCCGTGCGCTTGCGGATCGACTGGAGCACGGGGATACCGATGCTGATATTGGGGACAAAGCAGCCGTCCATTACATCGAAATGGACATAGTCGGCGGTGGAAATGGCCTCCACGCCGGCGCCGAGCTCTGAAAAGTCGGCGGAGAGAATGGACGGTGCAATCTTAACAGACATGAAAATAGCCCTCCTGCGAAAATGTTCTCGCCTCTCATTGTAGCAAAGGGCATGCGCAAAAGCAATGAAAAAATCGAAAACGGGCCGGCGCTGCCGGCAGTACAGCAGCGAGTGCTGAAAAAATTGCGCGAAAAAAGCAAAATCTCGCAATTCATAAAAAATTCACCGAATTGTTGCATTTGCAACTTCTACAAAGGCGGAAAAATGTGGTATACTAACGCCAGTGAAAGACAAGCAGAACAATTCACATTTCAATATAAAATTTTATGGAGGTAGTAATTATGAAGAAGTGGCTGTGCAAGGTTTGCGGTTATATCTATGAAGGCCCCGAGGCTCCCGCGGAGTGCCCCGTGTGCCATGCCAAGAGCAATATGTTCGAGGAAGTCAAGGGTGAACTGAAGCTCGCCGCCGAGCATGAGTTCGGCGTTTACGGCAAGACCGTGAAGAACAACCCCGACATCTCTGAAGAGGACAAGAAGTATATCTTCGAGCAGCTGATGGCCAACTTCAACGGCGAGTGCAGCGAGGTCGGTATGTACCTCTGCATGGCGCGCATCGCCCATCGCGAGGGCTATCCCGAGATCGGCCTGTACTGGGAGAAGGCCGCCTACGAAGAGGCAGAGCACGCCGCGAAGTTCGCTGAGCTCCTCGGCTCTGACCTCGAGCCCAACATGAAGGCGACCACCAAGGACAACCTCGCCTGGCGCGTCGACTGCGAGTTCGGCGCCACTGCCGGCAAGTTCGACCTCGCCGCCTGCGCGAAGAAGAACGGTCTCGACGCCATTCACGACACCGTCCACGAGATGGCCCGCGATGAGGCCCGTCATGGCAAGGCGCTCAAGGGCCTGCTTGAAAGATACTTCAAGTAAGCCGAAACCATTAAAAATCAAGCGATTTTCGAGAGGAAGCTGAGAAATCAGCTTCCTCTTTTTTGTGCCGCGGGAGAGCGGGGAGTGGATAAAAAGGTGGATGTGCGTTCCTGCTTTCGCCGATAAAATCATCAAAAGTGGCAATTCAAAAAGTGAATATTGCTATGACTTGAGAGAGAAACAAGGGTGGATTCTATGAACATGGTGTTTCACTTCTACTGAAAAGCCGGGTCGGCGCATATACATAGCGGACGGAGGGGGCGGAACGATGAAAAAAATCTGGCTGCCGCTGTTGGCGGTGCTGCTCTTATGTGCCTGCGGCGGGGAAAATGACCGCGCAGAGGAATTACAGGAGCAATATCAGCAAGTATCCTCTTACGAAACGGACGTGCGCGTGTGCGTTCCGCGCGAGGACGAAACGATCGCCTATTGCCTGCATCTCAGCGCGCAGGGCGATACCGTGCGCGCTGAGGTCAAAGAGCCGCAGGAGCTTGCGGGCGTGGGTGCGGTGCTGGAGGGGGAGAGGCTTTCACTCACGTTTGATGGCCTCGTGCTGGACGTCGGCACGCTCTCGCCGCGCGTGAGCGCGCTGAACTGTGCGCCGATGCTTCTGCGCGCATTCCCGAAGGCGTACCTTGACAGCTTCGGCACGGAAACGCTTGGAGGGGAGATCGTGCTGCATGTGGATTTTTCACTCTCTTCCGGCAGCGAAAAGCTTTTCTGCTCGCTCTATTTTGACGATGCGGGCGCGCCGGTGTATGCCGAGATCGCAGAAAATGAAAAAATTATTGCGGCGGCAGAGTTTACGAATTTTATTTTTGGTGATATACTATCGCCAAACACGGCGCAGTAGCGCGCGTTCAGATTTGAAGCAAAAGGGTGGAAGCGTCTATGGAAAGCACGCTCAAACGAACCTGGGCGGAGATCGACCTTGACCATCTGACCCATAACTACGAGACCATTCGCCGCCACGTCGGAGAGCGGGTGAAGCTGCTCGGCGTGGTCAAGGCCGACGGCTACGGCCACGGCGCGGTGGAGATCGCCAGACGGCTCGAACAGCTCGGCGCGGCTTATCTTGCGGTGTCGAACATCGACGAATGCGAGGAGCTGCGCGACAATGGCATTCGCCTGCCGATCTTAATGCTGGGCTTCACACCTGCGGATCAGACGGAGCGCATTTTGCAGCTTCATATGACGCAGGCGGTGCAGAGCTACGACATCGCAAAGGAATTTTCCGACCGCGCTATCGCGCTGGGCGGGAAGATGACCGTGCACGTCAAGCTCGACACCGGCATGGGCCGCCTCGGCTTTTCGTGCAGCGAGGCGCACTTCGACGAGAGCCTGCACGAGATCCTGCGCGTGCTGGAGCTGCCGGGACTCGAGGTGGAGGGCATCTTTACGCATTTCAGCGTGTCGGACGAGGATACGCCCGAGAGCGTCGCATTTACGGCCTTGCAGCATGAGCGCTTTGCGCGCATGATCGAGGAGGCGGAATCGCGCAGCGGCTTCCGCTTTGCGCTGCACCACTGCTGCAATGCCGGCGGCATTGCAAGCTACCCCGAATGGGCATGGGATATGGTGCGCTGCGGCATTATCCTCTACGGCTCGGGCGATCTGGCCGAGAAGATGGGCATGAAGCCCGTCATGTCGCTCAAAACGCGCGTGGCGACGATCAAGGACTTTGACGCCGGCGAGCCCATCAGCTACGGACGAACCTATTTCACGCAGCGCCACAGCCGCATCGCGGTGCTGCCCATCGGCTACGCCGACGGCCTGCACCGCGCGCTGTCGAATCAGATCGAAGTGCTCACGCCATACGGCAGGGCGAAGCAGGTCGGGCGCATCTGCATGGACATGTGCATGATCGACGTGACCGACCTCCCGCAGGTGAAAAGCGGCGACGAGGTGGAGGTCTTCGGCGAGCACGTTCTCTGTGCAGACCTTGCCGAAAGGTGCGATACCATTCCCTATGAACTCCTGTGCGCGGTGAGCAAGCGCGTGCCGCGCATCTACCGCCTGAACGGTGTGCCCGTCGACAAAAACCTGCATCCGCTTGGCTGAGCGCACTCCGCAAGCGAGAAGCGCATACGATGGACTGGGGGCAAAAAAGACGGGGAAAGTTGCAAGCCCCCGTATAAATTCCGCCCCCGCGTGGGAGAATGACAGTGGCCCCTGACCGAAGGGAACGGGGACTTTCTTCCGCTCGGAGTGTGAATAGCTAAGTGGATATCAATGTGAAACGCGGCGATATTTATTACGCCGATCTATCGCCCGTGGTCGGAAGCGAACAGGGCGGCGTGCGTCCGGTGCTGATCGTGCAGAACGACACCGGCAACCGATACAGCCCTACGGTGATCGCGGCGGCCATCACCTCGCAGACGAACAAGGCGAAGCTGCCGACGCATATTGCGCTCTCTGCGCCCGACTACGGCTTGCCGCGCGACAGCGTGGTGCTGCTCGAACAGATCCGCACGCTCGACAAGCGGCGGCTGCGCGAGCGCATGGGGCGCGTGGACGGCGAGCTGATGGAGCGCATCGACGCGGCCATCGCCGTAAGCTTTGGCTTGCAGAATACGCAGTTGATCTAACCCCTCCGGCGCGCACGGGAAGGTGCGCGCCGGGGAGAAATTGAGGAATACAGCATGAAAAAGAGAAACAACGCCTTTGCCCGTCTGGTGGGACTGCTTTTGGTGAGCGCAACGGTGCTGACGCTGACCGTCGCTGCGACCGGCGGCGCGGGCACGAGCAGCGACCCGCTTGTGACCTTGAGCTACTTAAACGAAAAATTCCTGCCGCAGATCCTCTCGGAGGTGGACAAGAAGGCTGCCGCGCGCGAGCAGGAGCTTTCCCGGAAGCTCACCGAGCAGGTGAGAAGCGAGACGAAGGCCTTTGAGCAGAAGTACGGCGGCACGAGCGGCAGCGCCTCGGGCGGCACGGCGGCAAGCTTTACGCTTGTTACGCTCAATAAATGGCAGATCCTTTACATGGGCGTCGGCTGCGAGGCGATGCTGCGCACGGGCAGCGGCGTGTGTGTGGCGGCGAGCAATCCCGGCCTTGTCGACGAAACGGCGGGTGCGGTGCTTGCCGGCGGCCTCGGCTTGCAGCCAAACCACCTCTACATGGCGACGGTCGACAGCCGCGGCGTGCAGGCGGGCGCGGACGGCACGAAGCTCCTTGTGCGCGGCAATTACAGCGTGCAGTAACGCCCTTACATAAAGAAAAGAGCTTGTGCATAGAAATGGCACAGGCTCTTTATTTTGCGCGGACAGGAGGGAAAACGCGGTGGAGGAATGGAGACCATTGCTGCGCGGTTCGTTTTTTCGCTCGGCGCGGCTCGACTGCGCGCTTTCGCAGCTGGATTGCGCGATGGTGCGCGAGACGGAAGACGGCAGACTGCTGGCGCTGCCGTACAGCGAGCGGGCGCCGTTTCCGCTGCCGGAGCTTTTTTGCCTTGCGCGGATCGGGACAGTCGGCGGGAGACGATGCGTCATCTACCGTGTAGATCGTAAAAAGTTGCCCGTTCTGTGAAAAAATGCAAATGATGGCTACCATACGGGACGAAAGTGTGCTATACTGGCTCTGACTAAAATGTGAAAAGAGGTACTGCACGATGAAATGCCCCTATTGCGGATACAAAGAGAGCAAGGTCATTGATTCCCGCCCTGCCGAAGAGGGCAGCAGCATCCGCCGCCGGCGCGAGTGCCTTTCCTGCGCCAAGCGCTTTACTACCTATGAAACGGTGGAGAGCCTGCCGATGGTCGTCATCAAAAAGGATGGCAGCCGCCAGAGCTTTGACAAGCGCAAGGTCTTGAACGGCATGATCCGCGCGTGCGAAAAGCGCCCCGTTCCCTTCGAGGTGCTTGAGCAGAAGGCGGACGAGATCGAGCAGACCCTGCAAAACTCCCTCGAGCGCGAGGTCAGCACCGAGTACATCGGCGAGCTGGTCATGGACAAGCTGCGCGCCGTGGACGAGGTGGCCTACGTGCGCTTTGCCTCGGTCTACCGCCAGTTCAAGGACATCGACACCTTTATGAAGGAGCTCAACAAGCTGCTCGAAGGCAAGTGAGCTACAGGATATTCCGGATCGAAATTTCCTGCATTTCCGACAGGACGAGCATCTGAGATTTGAGCTCGGCGATACACGCACGCAGCTCTGCTTTGTCCTGCTCGAAGGCGAAGCTGTCCGCCCTGGCAAGGAGGGATTCGACCTCGTTGAGCTCATCGTGCTGCAAAACGATGTGGAAATATGCCGTGTGCTTGTCCCAGCTTTCGTGCAGCGCAGCGAGAGAATCGTGCACGGCGGGCCAGTCTTCCGCCTGCGCGGTGTCTTGCAGATCGTCGAGCTGCGCGCACCAGCCCTGCACCAGCCCGTCGGCAACGGCGGCGTTCAAGAGCGTTGCGGAAAAGAGCGCGAGCAGCAGCAAAAACGGGATCCAGAAAAATCGCCTCATTGGTTGTTGTCCTTTCCGATGCAGAGGATCTTGCCCGCGCCGTCGAGCGAGAGGAGAAAGATCTCCGACGGGGCGCGGTAGCCCTGCGCGCGCACCTGCTTTTGCAGCCATGCGCTGTCCAATCCCGCAAGCGAAAGATTTTCGTCCAGCACGCGCCCGTCGTTGATGAAGATGTGCGGGAGGAAGGTGTCGTCCTTCACAGGTTTTCCAAGCTGCTTGGGCGTTATGCTCTGCTCATCGGGATAGAGCAGGACCGAGAGGCCGCCGTCCGTTTCGAGTACGGCGTATTTGACGGTCGTGAGATCGCTGACGCCCTGCGACCGCAGCTCTTCGATGAGCTCATCGAGCGTGAAGCGATTGTGACGCATCGCGTCCTGCTGCACCTTGCCGTCTAAAATGAGCGCCGTCGGGCTGCCGCAGATGAGCCGCCGCAGCCGGATGGAGCGGACGCTGCCCCACGAGAGCAGCATCGAAAGCGACAAAAGCGTCACGATCGGGATAACGCCATTTAAAAGCGGAATGCCGAAGTCCTGCATCGGTACGGCCGCAAGGTCTGAGATGAGCAGCGTGAGCACGAGCTCGATGGGTTCCAGCTCGCCGATCTGCCGCTTGCCGAGCAGCCGCAAACCGATCATGATGAGAAAATAGAGCACGATCGTGCGAATAAAGGCGGTAGCCATTCATTGATCACTCCCTTTTGTGGGAGTTTGCCCCGCAGGGGAATAAAATAACCGTTTTCACCCGGAAATGTCCGGCTTGAAATAGATCAAAATCGCAGATGAGAAAGGAGTTATGGAGTTTTCTCCATCACAAGCGCCAGCGCCCGCTCTTCCGGCGGGACGACGAGGTGGGAAGAGGATCGAATCTTCGGCGGATGCTTCCCCGCGCCCGTGGGCGCGCACACAGCCGACAAACATGCGGGCGACCGCAGAACAAAGGGGCTGTGACCACGGAAAAAGCGACAAATGACTGCGCATTTGTCCTTTTGACGAACAGCGGCTTTGCGCCGCAAAGGGGTAGTTATGCCCATTTTTCAGACTCATCAAAAGGAGAATTTTTAATATGTGCGGAATCGTTGGATTTATTGGCGAAGAACAGGCGGCGCCCATCCTGCTGGACGGGCTGGCGCATCTTGAGTACCGCGGGTATGACTCCGCGGGTGTGGCCGTCATTTCCTCAGAGCAGAAATTGCAGGTGCGAAAGGCTGTCGGCCGGTTGAAGGTGCTCAGTGATGAGATCCACGGCGGCGCCGACATCGAAGGCTGCATCGGCCTTGGTCACACCCGCTGGGCGACACACGGCGCGCCGAATATCGCCAACTCCCACCCCCACGTGAGCGAGAACGGAAAGTTCGCCGTCATTCACAACGGCATCATCGAAAACTATGTTGAGATCAAGGAATTCCTGATCGGGCAGGGCATCACCTTCAAGTCCGAGACCGATACCGAAGTCGTGGCGCAGCTGCTTGAATTCTACTACAACGAGTGCCACGACTTTTTGGAGGCCGTGGGCCGTGTGCTGCGCCGCATCGAGGGCGCTTACGCGCTCGGCATGCTCTGTGCCGACTGTCCTGACCGCATCATCGCCGCGCGCAAGGACGCGCCGCTGCTGCTCGGCTACGGCAAGGGCTGCAATTTCCTCGCCTCCGACGTGACGGCTATCATCAAGCACACGCGCGACGTGGCCTATATGGAAGACGGCGAGGTCGCCGTGCTGACGCGCGAGGGCATCGAGGTCTACGACGCGCTGGAGCAGAAGGTCGAAAAGGAGCACTTTACCATCGACTGGGAGGTTTCCGCCGCGGAAAAGGGCGGCTATCAGCACTTTATGCTCAAGGAGATCATGGAGCAGCCCGAGGCGCTGCGCCGCGCCATCTCCCCGCGCGTGAAGGACGGCAGGATCGTCTTCGACGATCTGAAGCTCCCCGTGGAGAAGATGCGCGAATTCACCCGTATCTTCATCGTCGCCTGCGGCTCTTCCTACCATGTCGGCATGATCGGCAAATATAACCTCGAACACCTGCTGCGCCGCAACGTTGAGGTCGTGCTCGCTTCCGAGTTCCGCTACAGCGACCCCATCGTGGACGATAAGTCGCTCGTGATCGTCATTTCCCAGTCGGGCGAGACGCTCGACACCATGGCGGCCCTGCGCGAGGCGAAAAAGCGCGGCGCCTATATCCTCTCCATCGTCAATGTGGTCGGCTCATCTATCGCGCGCGAGTCGGACGATGTGCTCTATACCTGGGCCGGCCCCGAGATCGCCGTTGCGACGACCAAGGCCTACTCCACGCAGCTTGCCGTGCTTGATATGATCGGCCTTGCCTTCGGCGAGGCGCTCGGCACGGTGAAGAAGGAAGAGTACGACGAAGCGGTGGCAGAGCTCCAGAGGCTGCCCGAGAAGATGGAGCAGTTCCTTGCAAGCGAGAGCTGCAAGGACATTCCGAAGTATGCCGCGCAGTGTTTCAATCACAACTCGGTATTCTTCATCGGCCGCAACCTTGACTATGCGCTGGGGCTGGAAGGCTCGCTCAAGCTCAAGGAGATCAGCTACATTCACTCCGAGGCCTACGCCTCCGGCGAGCTCAAGCACGGCACGATCTCGCTCATCGAGGACGGCACGCTCGTCATTGCGCTGGGCACCTATGCGCCGCTTTTCGACAAGGCGATGAGCAACGTGGTCGAGGTCAAGGCGCGCGGCGCGGACGTGCTCGCGCTCGCGACCGAGAGCCACCGCGGCGAGATGGAAAAGACCGTCGAAAACGTCATCACCATTCCAGATACGGCGCAAATGCTGCTGCCGTCGCTCGGCGTGGTGCCGCTGCAGCTGTTTTCGTATTACGTTGCGCTTCAGCGTGGATGCGATATCGATAAGCCGAGAAATCTCGCGAAATCTGTTACTGTTGAATAACAAAAAGAGGCACCCGCAAGGGTGCTTCTTTTTCTTCTCCCCCTTGTTAAGAGGAGAAAAAATATAAAAGGGGCATTCTCTCACGCGAGAGAACACCCCCTTTGTGCGGCCGATTCAGATAAGCATACTGACCCCGTGCGTCAGTATGGTGATGATGCAGCCCGCGATGACGACGCCGAGGAAGATGACCAGCACGGCACGCTTCAAGCGCATATTGAGCACGGCGGCGATGAGCGCGCCCGTCCACGCGCCGGTGCCCGGCAGCGGAATGGCGACGAAAAGCAGCAGCCCCCACGTCTGATAGCGGACAACATTTACGCTCTTTGCCTGCGCCCGCGCTTCAAGTGTTGAAACGAAGTGCCCGAGCTTTGGGATATGTATGCGCACCCACCGGAAAAGGGGGCGGACGAAGAGAATGACGAACGGTACGGGGATCATATTGCCGACGAGCGAGGAGAAAAACGCCGCAGGGATCGGCAGCCCCATTGCAACGCCTGCGGGCAGCCCGCCGCGCAGCTCCACAACGGGCAGCATGGAGATGAACATTGTGAGCAGCGCTTCGCCGAGCGGCGTTTCGTGCAGCCAGTATGAGAGGGAGTCCAGCATGACGCTCCTTTCTGATGATGGAAATGCGGTAGTGCGGAATTTTCGGTAAAAGCATAGCATGAAA
>Ga0129310_1002980_pt1 | contig 11487 bp, 10 predicted proteins | sample Go1ome_2_FD_94433 | JGI IMG/M metagenome (GOLD analysis project Ga0129310, IMG submission 94433) | Western lowland gorrila individual fecal microbial communities from Wisconsin, USA - Go1022A metagenome | ecosystem: Host-associated > Mammals > Digestive system > Large intestine > Fecal | place...
AAAAAGTCCCTATAAAAACCCTATTTATGTGAAAAATAATTGTCAATATAGTCAATTGACTTTTATATAATTCCACTATATAATTAATTGTATTAATCATAGTAATTAATTATTCAATGCTTGCCACTTAGATAATGGCTTATAATCATTTTTATTATGATTAATTTGTATACACAAGTTAGTCTAAATTAACTGCTTGCAGGTGTTATTCGAAGCTGATGATAAAACTGCCAATATAATCATTAAATTAACATACAGAAAGGATCGGCTATGTTTATTTCACTAAAAAATGCAATAAAAAGCTATGGCTCAGGCGAAAGTAAGGTAAATGCACTTGATGATGCCTCTTTTGAGCTTGAAAAAGGAAAGATATGTGTTATTCTCGGACCATCAGGTTCTGGAAAAAGTACACTTCTTAACGTTATCGGAGGACTTGATTCCATTGACAGCGGAACGCTTCTTATAGATGGAAAAAAAGTCAGCGAACTCAGTAACAGCGAACTTACAAATTACAGACGTGAAGACGTTGGATTTGTTTTTCAGTTTTATAATCTTATTCCTGATCTAACTGTTAAAGAAAATATCGAGGTAGTATCTGATATTTCAAAGAATTCCTTTGAGATCAATGAGGTAATGAATGCCCTTGATATTACAAAGTACAGTGACAGATTTCCAAGGGAACTTTCGGGAGGACAGCAGCAGAGAGTGGCTATTGCCAGAGCAATAATCAAAAATCCTAAGCTGCTTTTATGCGATGAGCTTACCGGCGCACTTGATTCTAAATCATCAAGAACAGTGCTCGAATTTGTAGATAAAGTAAATAAGCAGTTCTCTATGACTGTGCTTATTATAACCCATAATGAAGCTATTGCAGAAATGGCTGACAGAGTTATCAGAATCAAAGACGGCAAAATAATCAGCAACGAGATCAATGATGATAAAAAGTCGGTTGATAAAATTGATCTTTAATTTATCATGTAGTTAGTCTAATATAACTCTGGAGGTCAAGTATGGATAATAACTTCAAGGATCTGACGTTTTCATCTGAAAAACTCGATCTGTACCACGTCGGTATTCTGCCGCCGCTTTATCATGTTCCTGAAAAAATGTATGCATGGACTATCAGAAGTGATCGTCTTGGAGATATAAACTCAGCATACAAAGAAGAATTAGTTTGTGTTCCGAAGATAAAGGAAAATGAAGTATTGGTTGCAAATGTTTCTGTGGGGGTAAATTACAATGGCATATGGGCAGCCAAGGGTGAACCAAAAGATGTTGTTGCATCGAATGGAAATTATGGTGATAAACATTGTGATTTTCATATATGCGGTTCTGAATCAAGCGGGATAGTATATGCGGTCGGTGATGCAGTTAAATCTGTAAAACCTGGCGATGCAGTTATACTAAGCGGCTCAAGATATGACCCTGAGTGTCCGCTGATAAAACAAGATCCCGAAGAAACATGGCTGAGTCCGTCAGCTCATATCTGGGGCTATGAATCAAACTGGGGCGCATTTGCTCAGTTCAGTAAAGTTTATGATTATCAATGTCTGAAAAAGCCTGATTTTATGAATTGGGACGAAGCTGCAGGATGTACAGCGACCGGCGTTACGGTTTACAGAATGCTGTTTCATTGGCAGGGCAATCAACTGAAAAAAGGTGATGTTGTTCTCGTTTGGGGAGCTGCAGGCGGACTGGGCAGTTATGCGATCAAAATTGCAAAGGCGATCGGTGCGATACCAGTTGCAGTCGTTTCTGATGATGAAAAAGGCAAATACTGTATGTCTATTGGAGCGGCAGGTTTTATTGATCGAAAGAAATATTCTCATTGGGGAAGTATTGACGGACTTAATGAAAAAGAGCAAAAGCGCTGGAATTTCTCCGCAACTAAATTCAGAAACGAAATATATGAAATAGTTGGAGAAAGAAAATCTCCTGCAATAGTTTTTGAACATCCGGGAAGCGATACCCTTGCAACTTCGCTCCTTGTTTGTGACACAGGAGGAATGGTTGTGCTTTGCGGAGCGACCAGCGGATATACAGCCTCTATTGATCTCAGACATTTGTGGATACATCAAAAGCGTATTCAGGGAAGTCACGGCGGCACTGCGACCGATGCAAAAAAGTTTCTGGAACTTTGTCGGGAACATAATATTAAACCAATGATACATAGATGCTATGATTGGAACGACCTTCCTCAGGCTCATGTGGATCTTGAAAAAAGCAATGGTATTTGCGGAAAGTTGATCGTACATATTGGAAATGGTGGTGTAAAATGAACAGAGTTGTTATCACAGGCATCGCACCGGTAATAAGCGGATGCTATGATAAAGAAAGCTTTTTTAAAAAACTTTTCGACGGAAAATGCTTAGCTGTTCCGATAAACGAAGATAAGTGCAGATCATACAAACCAAAGACACAATGGATAGTTCCATATCCTGAGCTTGATCCCATATTTGAATATGACGAAAGGCTTGCTAAACTTGGCAACCGAACAAACCGCAATTCGATACTTGCTTCATATACCGCAATCAAGGCACTTTGTGATGCAGGAATAGAACAGCCTGATGAGGATATGGGAGTAATTATCGGAACGTGCTTAAACATAGGCGAGATAGTTGACGACTGTATTCTTATTGATAATGGAAGAAGGATCTCACCAATGGCTGTTCCTAAATTTATGCCAAATTCTCCGGCAGGATATATCTCAATACTGTTAGGTATTCATGGAGAAAGCAGATGTGTTTCTACGGCTTGTGCGTCAGGTACGACTGCAATAGGAGAATCTTATCGTCTTATAAAAAATGGTGCGGCAAAGACAATGATCTGCGGAGGCGCAGAGTGCCTGAATGATATTCTGGGGTTCTCAGTTCGTGGATTTGATATGCTTAAAACGCTTACTAGATCAGAAGACGGTATTCCGAGATGTTTTAGCGAGGAAAGAAGCGGCTTTCTGTTCAATGAAGGCGGAGCGTGCTGTCTTGTTCTGGAAGAGTATGAACACGCAGTAAAGCGTGGAGCAGATATTTATGCCGAGATAACAGGATATGAATCAAACAGTGATGCATACAGCATAACAGCCATGCCAGAAGAACCTGTATATGCGGAAAAAGTAGTATCAAAGCTTGCAGATGGAGTAAAGGTTGATCTATATAATTCTCATGGTACAGGAACAAAATTGAATGACCAGGCAGAATCAGCTTTAATAAAGAATATTTTTGGCGGAGCGGAAACACAGCCGTATATAAATGCGACAAAAGGAATTATCGGTCATACTGTTTCTGCCAGCGGTGCTTTGGAGGCGGCGGTGTGTGCTTATTCCATAAAGTATGGCAAAATACATGGTAATATTCTTGGAACGCCTATGCCGAATCTTAATATTCACTCTGAAACGATCGAAACCAATGTTAATACTGTAATAAGTTCATCATTCGGATTCGGCGGGCATAATGCAGCACTTAGATTTGAGAAAGTAAAATAAATTTTTATTGTTGAAAGGACTTTTGATATGAATTTACAGGATATAAAAGATGTTTTCAAGGAATGCAAAGTTACTCCTGAAGTTGAAATAACAGAAGATGTTACTTTGAAGGAACTTGGAGTGGATTCATTGGATATGGCGATGATAGTTTACGAGATCAATGAGAGAGTTGATAAAGAACTTGAATTTGAGGCGGATCAGACTGTCGGAGAAGTATTGGAGTATATCAATAATGTTTCTGAATAAGAATGGCGAGGAGAAAAAAACAGTTTTTTTATTTCCTGGGAATGGCATTCATCAGACAGGAATGCTCGGAAGGCTTTGCACCGTTTCTGAAGATATAAGATCAGTCCTTGAAGATCTTGCTGATGTCACCGATAAGTATACAGACACAGCCCTTATGGACGAAACAGTCGAAGAACCTGCGATAAACCAGCTCAGAACTGTTGCATCGGAAATTGCGATATGCAAATTCTGGGAGGGATGTGGGCTAAGTGCAGATATTTATATCGGGCATAGTCTTGGCGAATATGCTGCTGCATATTGTACGGGAATTTTGTCTGCGGAGGCTGTTGTAAAAATGCTTACTGCAAGAAACGGCATACTTTCAATTTCTCAAGACAAACTGAAAATGTGCGCTTTGAGCTGTTCCGAGGATGAGTTTAAGCAGATCCAGTCGGAGAAAGGTACAAATGCAGAAATTGCGGCATACAATTCAAAAAATAAAATAACGATTGTTGGTATTCATTCTGATATTGATGTGATCTGTGCCGAACTCAGAGCAAGAAAAATAGAATTCTTCCCTATACAGGTAAACGGCGGAAGCCATAGTTTGATATATAAGCCTTACAAAGAACAGTTTATGAGCGATTCAGGCGATATTGAATTTGGTGTTCCATGTACAGACAAGGAAATAATCTCGACTGTTATTCCCGGTGCAGGTGCTAAAGATATGTGTACAAAGGATTATTGGTTTGCGCATATCATATCTCCTGTACATTTTTCCGATGCTGTCTGCACAGCCGTTGATGAGAATGCGGGAATGTTCGTTGATCTGGGTGTTTCGCCGAATACTCTTGGAATTGCAATTAACAATGTAAAGAAACCGGGTATCAAGTGGATACCTACTGTTCGTGTCGGGCAGAATTACAGGAAACAGATCCGTGATTCATTTGAAACGATCTCCTCTATCGGAGTTCCTGTGATAGACCGTTTTTCAAAATAATTTTTCAATGTTAATTAACAGACAAGGAGGCTTTTTAAAAGCATGATGTCACTAAATAAACGTTATAAAAGAAATGTGAAACAAAATCTGTCATTTTACATCTGCATCACATTGCTCACACTTATGACGGTATTACTTTACATACTGATTTCGGGAGGAGTAAAGGGCGAAGGAGAATTTATCGATAAATTCCGCTCTGATAATGTATGTGAAGATGCAAATTTCACAACGTATAATAAAATGTCGGATGATGATATTTCCAAGCTGGAAGATGAGTTCGATATGCAGATAGAACAGCAGAAGTACAGCGATTTTGATGAGGACGAATATACTGTAAGAATATTCCGACCAAGTGAAAAGATCAATAAATATCTTGTTACAGAAGGCAATGACATCAGTTCTGACAATGATATTCTTTTATCCACAAGCTTTGCCGAGGCTAATGATATTAAAATCGGTGATGAGATAACTCTCGGCGAAAAGACTTTCAATGTCACAGGATTTTGTGAAAAGCCTGATTATCTTATTATTCTTAAAGAACTTACAGATAACTACTATGTTGCAAAAGAATTCGGTATTGCCGTTGTAAAGCCGGAGGTATTTGATACTTTTGAAGAAGAAAATATAACTAATTATTTCTCTGCAAAATTCAATAAAGACAATGAGGATGATTTCAGAAAAACACTCTACGATGACTTTTTCACATCTGGATATATCAAATCCTCCTCAAATACAAGAATAATTTCTCCCCTTGAAACTATTGATAAAATGAAAATGATAAGCAATACTATTCTTCCTATCATGTTGATTTTTGTTGTGCTTATCATGGCTGTAATACTTGGACGAAGAGTAAAGAATGAACAGAAATATATTGGTGTGCTTTCTGCGTTGGGTTATAAAAAGAGGGAGCTTGCACTTCATTACAGCTTATTCGGTGTAATACCTGGGTTTATTGGAAGTATTCTTGGGATACTGCTTGCAGTTCCTATAATGCCTAATGTTCAGAAGCTGCTGTTCAAGAAAATAGAGCCGCTTCCAACAGAGGGTTCAATGAGTGTGGTCAATATAGCAGTTTCGCTTTTGATACCTTCGATCGTGTTCGGCTTTTTTGCAACTATTACAGCACTCAGGATAATGCGTGCAGACACGGTTGATATGCTCCACTGCACTTCTTCAAAGAAATCCCGCAGTTCAATGCGAATGAGCAATTCAAAACTGAATTTCCGTGTGAAATTCATGCTGCGTTCGATACTCGGAAAAAATATCAGCAGAACTCTGGTATTGCTCGTAGGATTGTGCATAGGCGGCGTTGTACTTGTATTCTCATATGCTACGCTTGATTCACTTCAGAAGTATGTTGATGAATCGGTAAATAAAGCGGGAAATTTTGAATATGAATACTTTTTAAATACGATCGAAACTGAAAAACCCGATAATGGTTCTCCTGTGCTTTCAAATAAATTTGAATCAGAAGGCAGTGAAGATACTATAATGCTTATGGGAATTGATGACAACTCAATGCTCGACCTCAAAACAAGATCAGGTGAGAGTGTAACAGTTTCTGATGACGAGTGGTATATTTCTTCAATGGGTTCAATGGCTTATGGTGTAAAGAAAGGTGACAAATTCAAGTTCTTTGACGTATGCTCACTTAAAGAATTTGAAGTAGTGATAACTGATATAGTTGAGAACAATTCACAGAGCGTTTTTTATGGTTCACGTTCATCTGCTTGTGAGCTTATTGGGGTTCCGGAAAATAGTTATAACGTTGTACTCAGTGATACAAAGCTTGACTATACAGACTCACAGCTTATATCTGTAATAACAAAGCAGGGACTTAAAGATCAGATACAGGCTGTATATGACAACATGGCTTCTCTTGTCGGCGTTCTTGTATTATTCGGATTAATAATCTGCGTTATTACAGTTTACCTTATGGTAAATATGATAATAACCGAAAATGCAGCGTCTGTATCAATGCTTAAAGTTCTCGGATATCACAGCAAGGAAATAAATCGTATTCTGGTTAATGTTTATCATTGCCTTGTGCCAATAGGAATACTGCTTGGACTTGCAGTAGGATTCAATATATGCAAGAGAAATTTCGACAACAGCGTGGCAACATATAACACATATATTGAAACAGTTATAACTCCTGTATCAATAATCAAATTTGCTGTGCTTGTTCTTGCAAGCTATATAATTTCGCTCTTGCTGGTAAAACGAAAAGTAAAGCGCATATCCATGGTTGACAGCCTGAAAGACAACAGGGAATAAGGAGGATATAAATTGAAATTATTTTGTTTTCCTCATGCAGGCGGATTTGCAACTTACTATGATTTTATGAAAAAACATAAATTTAAAAACATACAGGAAACAGTAATATATGAATACCCCGGAAGAGGACTTAATTGTTCAAAAACAAATGATAAGGATATGAACGAAAGAGTTGAACGTGCTGCAAAGCAGATCTATGAGATCGGAGTTGAAAATAATGAATATATTATTTTCGGTCACAGCATGGGCAGTTTCGTAGGCTATGAAACTGCAAGACTTCTCAGCAAACGTTATAATGCTGCTCCTGCACTGGTTATAATGTCAGGACAAAATCCGCCATGTGTTTTTGATGATATAAAAGGTTCTTTTGACACTAATGTCATTGACCTAGATGAGTTCCTTGGGAAGCTTGGCGGTGTTCCGGATTTCCTAAAAAACTGTCCGTCAGCGTTGACCTTTTACAAAAGTTTCATCGAAAGTGACATGGAACTATTGAATGGCTATGGAGGCTGTACTCCGCAAAAAGAGGAACGGCTTCCTTTGGGAACTGTTGTTTTCGGAGAAAAAGACCCCATAGTTTTCCGCAGAACGTTCACAAGATGGAAAGAGAATTTCTCAGATCTTATACCGCAGAAAATATTTGAAGGCGGACATTTCTACATGGAAAACAAGCAGGAGGAATTGTGTAACTATATAGACAATATGGCATTAAAAACGCATGGACTGAGGAGGTAAAAATGATAGGTTATTGGGATGGTATACGAGAAAACTGCAAAGGCTGGGAATGTGTGACCATAGGAGAAAAAATGCATGAGATCTGCAGTAAGTTTTCGGATCGTACAGCATTGTATGATGATGAAAGTTTTGTTACATATGCGGAACTTGACGCAAAAGTTTCGGCGCTTTCCAACGGACTTTATTCTCAGGGTCTGAGAAAAGGAGATGTAGTTCTTTTACAGATACCAAACTGCATAGACTTTGCTGCAATATTTCTCTCTCTTCAAAATATAGGCTGTATAACGGTTATGCTTCTTCCTGCAAGCAGAGAGGCTGATGTTAGAGCCATATCTGAGAAAGCGGGTGCGAAAGCTTATTTTTACGAACCTGATCCACTAAATGAAAGCTTTGCTGAAAGAGCTGAGATCATTGCCGCTGAGGGTAAAATGACATTTTACAATAAAGAAAGTATAAAAAAAGCAGCTGATTTGCCATATGATCCATGCTATGAAAAACGTGAAAAGCCTGTATATTCAGATATCGCACTTCTTCTGCTGTCAGGCGGAACAACAGGCACTCCTAAACTTATTCCACGAACCCATGGCGATTATCTCTATTGTGCAAAGATAACGTCTAAACGCTGCGGCTGGCATGACGGAATAATTAGCCTTGGTTTGCTCCCGTCGGCACATAATTTTTCGCTTGGAACTCCCGGCATACTCGGAACAATGCTCTACGGCGGAACAACAGTATTGACAGAATACGCATTCCCGAATGAGATACTTACGATAATAGAGGAAAAGCACGTTCAGGCTGCTGCATTTGTACCTATGATCTTAGGCAGAACTGCTGATTTTTACAGTATAATGAATGATATAGATACAAGTTCGCTGGAATATATACTTGTGGGCGGATCTGTATTTACAGATACAGAGGCAAAAAGGATAGACAGTTTGTTTTCATGCAGTCTGATACAGGTGTATGGTATGGGAGAGGGTCTGCTCTGTACGACCGAACCTGATATGCCGTTTGAGGATATCATAAACACTCAGGGTCGCCCGTCATCGGAATACGATATGGTAAAGATAGTAGACGAAAATATGAATGAAGTCTCTGATGGTGAAGCAGGTCAGCTTATTACCCGTGGACCATATACCATAACAGGATATTACAGGCTGAAAACTGACAGCTTTTTTAATGGCTGGTACTGCACGGGTGATCGTGCGGTTATTACTAAATCAGGCAACATAAAAATAACAGGACGCATTAAAGAAATGATAAACAGAGCAGGCGAAAAGATAATACCTTCCCATGTTGAGGAAGTATTGTTGACTCACCCGAACATAAAAGCCTGCGCAGTCTTAGGAAAGCCTGATCCAGTGTTGGGAAATAAAATCGCAGCGTATATCGTGACAGACGGAACAGAGCTGCATATTTCTGATATAAGGTCATACTTTACAAAGTGCGGAATAGCAAGTTACCGTTGCCCTGATGAGGTAAATAACGTATCAGATCTTCCTTTGACAGCCGTTGGCAAGGTCGATAAAAAGGCTTTGCTGGCGCAAATAAATACAGACGGGAGTGAGATGAAGAATGGAGTATAAACTCAGTGCTTTGCAGCGTGGGTATCTGAGCGGAAGAAGTATTCACAACAGGCTTGGCGGCGCTCCGTGCCATGTCTATATAGAGGCAGGCGGAAAAAGCATTAGTATTTCCCGTCTTAAAGATGCATGGAAGAAAGTGTTGAACAGACATCCTTTGCTGAGATGCAAAAGCAGCGAGTTTAAATTTCTTGTCGATCATGAAAAAAGCCCGAATGAATATGTGCAGGTCTTTGACTTTTCCTTATTAGAAAAGGACGAGGCTGAGGCAAAGCGTGAAAAGATAAGGGAAGAATTCTCAGGCAGAGCAATGAGAACTGAGTACGGACAAACCTGTGGACTGGGAGTGATGAAACTTCCTGATGAAAAGGATATTTTATTCTTTGATTTTGATCTTACCGCAGGCGATGTATATTCATTTCAGATAATACTTTCTGACCTTGTACGTTTTTACTGCGGCGAACTGAATGATGAAGTTATCATGCCATACTTTGCAGAAAGCCAAGTAACAGAAAATAAAAAACAGGTTTCAGAAAATGATCCCAATGCCTTCTTTGGACATGAAGATCGGTTCGCCTGTGATGCTGAATCTCTCTTTTCCTGTAAATATAAAAGCCTGCGGTTTTCTTATCCAAAAGAATTCTGGGCTGATATTTCAAATAAGATCTCTGATAATATTTCAGCAGAAGATGTTTGGTATGCTGTTTCAGCTCTCGTTATTCACCGCATATGTGATAAAGAAAGCTTCTTTATGAACGTTCCGCATTTCAGAAGTGATCTTAAGAGCGTATCCGACAATACAGAATTGTATCTGGTCAGATCATCGCATTATGAAAAAGAAAAATTCGGGGACTATATTGACCGTCTGATGCAGGAGATGAAAAAATGGCAGGAGGGTGACTATCCTGATGGTTTTGAATATCAGATGTCACTTCAAAAGAATGCACCCGAAGGAAGTTGGATCGCTCCTTTTGTATTTTCTTCAACAAAGGGGATAATGCTGCTTACTGAAGAATTTGAAAAAACGTTCGGAGGTCTTGAATATATGGTATCACAAACTCCTCAGGTCTGGATAGATATGCAGTATTTTATTCTGCCTCAAAGTACGGAGATATTTTGGATGATACCGCAGGGTTTGTTTGACGAAAATGTAATTGCAAAGATGTCCGAGCTTTTTCGTGAAACAGCCGAAAAACTTGGAAATTCAGATGCTCCAGCTGATTTGTATGTATAATGAAAGGAATATTTTTATGAGTAAAAATGAAGTACAGACCATAGTAAAGAATATCATTTCAGAGGCAGCTGCACCTGATAAGGAGATACATAATGATGACAGCTTTTTTGCGATCGGTATAAATTCTGTATCTATTATGAAGATACAAATAGATCTGGCAAAAACATTTAATATCAAACTCAGTTTTCGTGAACTGAGCCGATACAGCACAATAGATAAGCTTTCTGAATACCTTGTAAATAAGATAGCTTAATGAGGTGTAATATGTCAGAAAAGAAAATACCGATGACGCCTTTGCAGCGGTCCTATAAAAACGGACTGCAGGCTGCTTACGGAACAGAAACGAAAGAATTGTACTTATACGATATTCCTGAGGATAAGCCTTTGAATGAGGATATCCTTAACGAAACTGCCGCAAAGCTGGTGCAGGCTCATCCGTTTCTTTGCTATGGAACTGAACAAAACGCTTATGAGTTGGTCTATGGTTCAGGCGTATATCACATAGGCAGTGTATGCACAGACAACATTGATGAGGTTGCTGAAAAACTTTTCAATGAACCGTTAAAGTATGTTTTCGAGCTTTGGATAATACAAAATGAAAATAAAAAGTTTCTTGCAGTAAAAACTGACGGTATGTACTTTGACGCAAATAGTCAGAATATACTTGCTTTAGAAATACAGACACTTCTTAGCGGAGGAACTCTTGATAATGAAGACAGTTTCCTGAACTATGCAAAGAACTATTCAGACTTAAAAAATGATGTATTTACCGACGAAGAAAAGGAATATTGGAAAGAAATCTCTTATGTTAAAGCACCCGGACTTCCGATCTCTGAAAATATATCGGATAATATAAAGACAACAGTAATAAGGCAAAGCATTACAGAAAGTACATACAACAAAATCGCTGATGCAGCTGTTGAATGCAATGTAACGCTGTTTGCGTTTCTGA
>Ga0129310_1002981_pt1 | contig 11483 bp, 6 predicted proteins | sample Go1ome_2_FD_94433 | JGI IMG/M metagenome (GOLD analysis project Ga0129310, IMG submission 94433) | Western lowland gorrila individual fecal microbial communities from Wisconsin, USA - Go1022A metagenome | ecosystem: Host-associated > Mammals > Digestive system > Large intestine > Fecal | place...
CAGACTATGGGGGCGCAGGCTTCGCCGGTCATAGGCGAAGCGCCGCGGCATCCGCGTTCCCATGCCTCGGCGGCGCTCAGAAAGGACCAAGAGATGCGCCGCTCGGTGTCGCCGAAGTACATCGTCGAGGGACTTAGGCACGCAAATTTCAGCATCACGCGCATCATCAGGCTTTTGCCCGAGCCGGTGGTGCCGCACAAGTATATGCCCTTGCAGAGGTCACCATGGGTATACTCGGTGCGGTTGTCGCTGATGGTGATGGCCTCCATAGCCGGGTCGCCTACAACCCAGCGGGCCATTTGTAGGTAGGCCCAGCGGTTGTCATCGTCGATGACGAAGCGGTCGGTGTAGTGGCGTCCTATGGCCTCGATATAGGCCATGGCGGTGTCCTCGTTGAGCGTCATGGGGACGCTGCGGCGTATGCCGTGGCGGCCGTAGCCGTCCATGAGCGCGGCTACTCGCGCCGCGATATTGTCTTGTGCTATACTGCTTTTCATAGTAATCCGTCTTTTAGCGGGCTTAGTGGATTTAAGGGCCTTAGTGGATTTAGGGTCCTTAGGGTCCTTAGGGTCCCTAAGGTCTTTAAGGTCCCTAAGGTCTTTAAGGTCCCTAAGGTCTTTAAGGTCCCTATTCTGCACAGCCCGATTCGACATTCCACATTCGACATTCCACATTCGACTTTATCGTGGCTTTATCTCTGTGGCAGGACGAAGCCTTTCCACTGGTCGTTGACGTTGAGGGTGGCGCGAGTGGTGCCGGCGGCGCGGGTGGTGCGTGCCGTATCGCTGCGGCGCAGGGTGCAAGCGTCCATCAGATCTTGGCGACGCGCCCAGTTGCGTACCGCTGCCTGCCAGTCGCGCATGGGAGACTTGCCGACGTGCCAGCCGTTGGAGCTGTAATAATCGGTAAATGCTTCGGCATCAAAGCCTTCCAAACCCTTGACAACGGCGTATTGGCGCACCTGCTCGACATCCGGAGCTACGAAAGCGCTGCGGCGACCATCGGATGTGCTTACTGCCGATATTCTTGCAGCCGGTTTGCTCGCCATGGGTGTACTTGCAGCCGTGGGTGTACTCACCGCCATAGACGTACTCACCGCCGGTTTACTTGCCATGGGTGTACTTGCAGCCATGGGTGTACTTGCAGCCGGTTTGCTTGCCGCGGCGCCGGCCCCCTTTTTTCCCACAGTATTTGTACCGGGCGTAGCTGCGTTTCGGCGCAAGACGCAACCGTCTGTCGCGAATGACTTGCATTCCGAACATGGTACTTCACAAAACGACTGCTCGGCCTGTGGCGCGAGCGCGGGCTGAGCCTTGGCGAAGCCGCTATTCTCTCTTATATATTTTTTATTTATTTCTTTATTTATTTCTTTCTTTATTTCTTTAGTTGTTGTTAGCGGCTTGTTGCAGGTCTGTTGAGAGTGTGTTGAGGGGTTGTTGACGGGTTGTTGTTCCGAGGTGTTGGAGCACGTCCCGCCGTCTTGGTAACGCACATAGTTATTGACAGTTATGAGCGTGTAGCAGGGTGTTGTTTCTACTCTGATTTCGCCCGTGGATTTGAGATGTGCCAGACAGGTGCGGACGTTCTGCACGGACAGTGTCGTCTCGGCGGCCAGCGCGGCCAGCGACGTGACCATAGAGCCGCGCGGGATGATGACGCCTTTCCAGCGGCGTTCGCGGTAATTGACTCTCAGCAGCAGGTGCAGGAACAGGCGCACGGTATTGGTGTCGCTGTACCATTTCCATTCGGTGAAGCAGCGGAACAGCTTGAGCCATCCGCATCCGGGGACGCAGGCGTTGGCGCCCGTGTCTTGCAGCGGCTGCCGTGTCCGGTCTTGCGGTGTCAGTGCTTGCTCGGTCAGTGCTTGCGGTGTGCCTTGTGCGAGTTGTGTGTTTTGCATGTCTTGTTTTGTGTTCATGGTTGTGTGTGTTTGAGTGGATAAAGTTGGTAATTAATAAATCGCGCAGCTATACTCCTGCACGATATTTGTGTACCGCAAAGATAGCAACTATTTTTGAAACCACCAAATTTGTGGCGCACAATTTTTTTGTTCAACGTCAGCGCTATAATATTCCCCCAAAAAGATTAGAGACCTTAGGGACCTTAAGGACTTTAGGGACCTTTTTTGGGGAGGGTAGAGTTCTGAGTCGGGGATGGTACAAAAAAAAGAGGTGGGGGACTTGGCCGTATGGCCAAATCCCCCACCGATTATGGGAAGAATGTCGCGGCGGAAGCCGCGGCGGTATTAATCGATTTCTTCGTCAGCTTCGTAGCCGCCCATTTCGCGGATGGCGTTCTTGAGCATGACGTACTGCTGGAACAGGTGGTTGACAGCTTCTTCGCCTTGGGTGTAGTCGTGCATAGGGCTCTTGAGGAAGAAGCTCAGGAAGCGCTGGATGCCGAAGCGGCCGGCGCGAGCGGCGAGGTCGCTGAGCAGTACCAGGTCGAGGCACAGGGGAGCGGCGAGGATGGAGTCGCGGCACAGGAAGTTGATCTTGATTTGCATGGGGTATCCCATCCATCCGAAGATGTCGATGTTGTCCCAGCCTTCCTTATTGTCGTTGCGCGGGGGGTAGTAGTTGATACGTACTTTGTGGTAGTAGTTGCTGTAGAGGTCGGGCTGCTTGTCGGCTTCGAGGATTGTCTCGAGTGTGGACAGTTTGGAAACCTCTTTGGTGCGGAAGTTGGCGGGTTCGTCGAGTACGAGGCCGTCGCGGTTGCCGAGGATATTGGTAGAGAACCATCCGTTCAGGCCGAGGCAGCGTGTGCCGATGATGGGGGCGAAGCCGGATTTAACGAGTGTTTGACCGGTTTTGAAGTCTTTGCCGGCGATGGGCATCTTGGTTTGTTCGGCCAGTTCCCACATTGCGGGGATGTCGACGGTGGTGTTGGGAGCGCCCATGATGAAGGGTGCGCCTTCTTTGAGAGCTGCATATGCGTAGCACATCGAGGGGGCTACGTGCTCTTTGTCGTCAGCCTTCATGGCTGCTTCGAGGGCGGCGAGTGTGTAGTGTACTTTTTCGTCTACGGGGACGTAAACTTCGGTGGAAGCGGCCCACAGTACGACTATGCGGTCAAGGTTCTTGGCGGCTTTGAAGTCGCGGATGTCTTTGCGGATGTTCTCGACCATTTCCCAGCGGGTGGCGCCCTTCATGTAGTTTTCGCCATCGAGGCGTTTTGCGTAATTGTGGTCGAAAGCGGCGCGCATGGGCTTGATGGCTTTGAGTTCGTCGGCTACGGGTTCGATGTCTTTTTCTTTGAGCACTTCGGCGTTGATGGCCGACTCGTAAGCGTTGGCGGGATATACGTCCCAAGCGGCGAATTCGATGTCGTTGAGGTCGGCGATGGGCACGATGTCTTTGTAGTGGAGGTATTTTTTGTCAGCACCTTTGCCTACACGGATTTTGTCGTATTGGGTCATGCTGCCTACGGGTTTGGCCAGGCCTTTACGGGTCATCAGCACACCGGTCATAAATGTTGTGGAGACGGCGCCGAGGCCGACTACCATCACGCCCAGTTTGCCTTGGGCGGGCTTAACATTAGGATTGCTCATAATAGTTGATAATTTACGTGTATTTTCTATTTTTGTAGTTTTTCAGACTCTTTCGGCATCGACGCAATCGGGGGTAATATACCATGGGGATCACGGACGGACCTCCGAAAAAGTGGGACAAAGGTAGACATACTTTTTCAGATAGGAAAAGATTTTCGGGTAAAAACCGCCCTTCAAATGTTTAATATTATTAAATATTTGTCGTTTTAGCAAATCTCAGTTAAATCCGGCCTCATTTGGCGCTTTTAGGTTAAGATGTGTTAAGAGTGCAAAAGGCGGTTTTGTGGCGAAAACTACGGTTATCCGGCATTGCATCGATTGTCCGGAACACCCGGCCTGCCTCTGAATACCGCGTTTTTCGCCGCAAAAAGCATGGCGTGTAAAAGTGACCATGCTTAACCTTTTTTAATATTTTTTTTGTTACGTTTGCGGCTTTGGTACGTCTTTTGTAAAGAAGGCTCGGAGAAGGCCGTGCCGCACGGTGTGGCCTTTGAAAAGAGCTTGGATAGTATCTTCGTAAACAAAAACAATTTAAATCCCGGAGGATTTGAAAAATGAAGAGATTTAAAGTTATGGTAATAGCGGCTGTGACGGTGACTGTGACGGCATCGGCGGGCACGATAATACCTAAGACTGCCATGTATGGCGACAGTGTAGAGAATGCTGACAGCGCCGGAGTCATGGCTGACAGTATCGAGGCAGACACGACAGAATACGAGACACTTAATGCCGTGACCGTCGAGGCGTCCATGCAGCACACCGGCGCCGAAAAATCCGTGTACATACCCACCACGCACCAGCGCAACGCCTCGCAGAGCGCCACCGACCTGCTGTCGCGTATGGACATTCCGCAGATAAGCGTGCCTTTCGGGTCAACGGCCGTCAAGACCGTCAGCGGACAGAATGTGGCCGTATTTATCGATTATGTACCGGCGACTCAGGACGAACTCGAGATGATGCGGACCTCGGACGTGCTTCGTGTCGAGTACTTGCAGTCGCCTACGGACACGCGCTTCGGCGGCAAGACCAACGTCATCAATTTCATAATGCGCAAGTATGATTACGGCGGATATGTCCGCACACGTCTGTACGAAAACTTTTGGGCCAATTCCGGCCAGGCGCAAGTCAACGGACGATTCAATTACCGCCGTATGACCTTCGACGTCATGGGCTACGGATATTATTGTGCCAACGACCATACCGGTACGGCGCAAACCGAGACATTCCGTCTGCCCGACGAGACGGGCGGCATCAATACCATCGAGCGTCAATCCACGTCGACAGGCGCCAAATTTCGCCGCAACGACTATAGCGCCAGCTTCCGCGCCCGCTACCTCTCGGACAAATTTACGGCCAACAACACCCTGGTATTCCGCGACACACGCATCCCGCACAAAGACAGCCAAGGTGCGGTGACATATTCGGCCGGCGCATACGACAACTCGGAATACACCACCGTCAACAACAGTCGCCGTCAAAACGTTACCTACACCGGATACTATTATATAGGAATAGGGGATAGCAACTCGCTGACCATTCAGCCGGCTTACGCCTACAACCACACCACACAAGGATCGATATATACCGAGGCCGGATTGGCGCCCATCGTCAATGACGCCGGCGACAACAGCACCCTGGCCAATACGTCCATCGAGTACGGGCACACCTTCGGCGGCGGACATAGTTTTACGCTGTACGGATATGGCGAGTACGAACACAACCGCACTCGATATACCGGCACTACCGAGGCGCTGGATCGCACATCTTCCTATACCGGCAACTTCGATGCCGGGTATTCATTTACGCGCGGCGGATTCAGCTCGACAGTACGCTTCGGCTGGAGCTTGTCGCACATCGACTACAACGGCGTCACTAACGACTTTAACTCGCCGTTTGCCGACTTGTTCCTGCAATACTCGCCCAATTCCAAGAACTCGGCCAGCGCGTATATGCACACCGCCGGATGGCCTATATCATCCAACTACAAGAGCGATAGAATGATACAAGAATCGCCGCTGTTGTGGCGCACCGGCAACCCGTCGTTGACGGCCTATCGTAGCTGGGACTTCGGCGTCCAGTACGTGTATATGCCCTCCAACGCCTGGCGGTTCAGCGGCTACGCTTACGGATGGCTTGTAGGCAATCGTGCCGCCTTCGATTATCAGCCATTTGAATATCAGCCGGACAAGCAGGCACTCGTGCGCAACATCATCCAGCCGGCCGGCGGCTATGGGAGCTATAACGTCGGCATCTATGTCAACTGGCGCCCCCTCGGCGGAAAGTTCAACATCACCGGCAGCCTCCACGAGAATGTCACCCACAACGGGCAGCCCTACGGCCTTGACAAGTCCAGCCTCTCGGGATACGTGCAGGCAATGTACTACGTCGGCAACTTCAACTTCGTAGTCGCCTACGTCAGCCGTGGGTACTCCTTTGATGACAGTATGTCAGGCTTTTACACGCGTTCCCGTGACGCCTTTGCGGTATCTGCCGGATGGGGCAACGGCTCGTGGAACGTCAACCTGCAACTACAGAATATGTTCCGCTGGCACTGGCGCACCTCAACCACCGAAATGGCCTCGACGTATTACGATGTAACACGTCAGAACTACGGCGTCGACAACCACGCGTTGATACAAGCCAAGGTGACATACACCTTCGGCTTCGGCAAAAAGAGCAAGAGCGATTCCGAGGCCGACCTCAACCCCGACGCCGCAAAATCCGCCTCCGGCATTCTGCATTGACACCCGGACTGCCGAGATAGCCGTAATGGCCGTGATAGCTGTAATAGCGCTGTTGCGGCCATTATGTTATCTTGAGCTATTATAGCCCTTATAGTTATTAGCCATTACAGCTTTTTCGGCTATTATATAATGTGTGAATTTTGTCGCAGACCCCTGAGAAACAAAAAAAAGTGGTATATTTGCACCTTGAAACGGCTAAGGCTCTGCCTGCGTCGATATTACGAGGATTTTAACGACGTAATACCATATACGACATATTGTTATGCACAAAAGAATGATATTAGGACTTGCTGCCGCGCTACTGGCCTCTTTGACAGGCGGCGCCGCCGAGAGTACGGTCACGACGCGTCCGCTGTGGATGCGCGATGTACAGATTTCGCCCGACGGGGCATCCATAGCCTTCACCTACAAGGGTGATATCTGGGTGGTGCCTACCCAAGGAGGTATGGCACGTCAGCTCACAGCCACCGACTACTACGAGACCACTCCCGTATGGAGTCCCGATGGTAAGAGTATCGCTTACGCCTGCGCCCGCCACGGCAACTTAGATGTCTTTATGATTGATGTACGCGGCGGACGTCCGCAGCGACTGACCTCCAACAGCGCCGCCGAGATACCCGAAGCCTTCTCGCCCGACGGCAAGAGCATCTATTTCTCCGCCGCCATCCAAGCGCCGGCGACCAGCGCCATGTTCCCCTCCTCGCGCATGACCCAGCTCTACAAAGTAGCTGTCTGCGGAGGCGCTCCCGAGCAGGTACTCGGAACGCCCGCCCAACTGATGTCCTGGACCGACAAAACAGGCAAATCCTTTGTATATCAAGATGTCAAAGGCTTCGAGGACCAATGGCGCAAGCATCATACATCCAGCGTCACGCGCGACCTGTGGCTGTATGACGGCGCCACGGGCAAGCATACCAATCTCACCAACCGCGCCGGCGAAGACCGCAATCCCGTGGTGGCCGGCGACCGCCTCTACTTCCTGAGCGAGCGCGAGGGCGACAACTGCATCAACGTCTACACCGCCCCTCTGGCAGATGTAAGCAAGGCACAGCGCCTTACCGCCTTCAAGGGTAATCCCGTGCGCTTCCTGTCGCGCGGCGCCGACGGCACACTCTGCTTCGGGTACGACGGCGAGATATATACGATGAAAGACACGGACAAAGCTCCGCGCCGTGTCGAGGTATCACTCATAGACCCCGATGACCCTGTCGCCGAAAAAAAGAAAGTATCTTCCGGCGCAACCTCCGCCGCACCCTCGCCCGACGGCAAGAGCATAGCCTTCACCTATCGCGGCGATGTCTTTGTGACTTCCGTGGAATACACTACCACCAAGCAGATTACGCACACCCCCGAAGCCGAGTACGGCCTAAGCTGGGCCCCCGACGGAAAGACCCTCTACTACACAAGCGAGCGTGACGGCAATGCCGCCATATACAGCGCCGTAATGGAGCGCCCCGATGACGACATCAACTTCGAGAACGCCACCGCCATCAAGGAATCCGTGGTCGTCGCCGCCGACAGCCACGAACGCGCCCGCCCCGACATCTCGCCCGACGGAAAGAAAATGGCCTTTGTATACGACCGCACCAAACTGGCCGTGATGGACCTTAAGTCCAAGAAGGTCAAAGTGCTGACAGACGGCACCACCACACCCGAGCGCAACGGTAGTATCGGCTTTGTATGGAGCCCCGACAGCAAATGGCTGGCCACCGAAATCGTCACTCGCAAGCACGAGCCGTATATGGATATCGCCATCATCAACGTCGAGACCGATGAGATAATCAACCTTACCGCCAGCGGATACACCGACGGCAATCCCAAATGGGTGCTTGACGGCAATGCCGTTGCTTTTGTGAGCGAGCGCTACGGTATGCGCAACCACGCCTCTTGGGGCTCGATGGATGACGTGTTCATCTGCTTCCTCAATCAAGACGCCTACGACCGTTATCGCCTTTCGCCCGAAGACTACGCCCTGTACAAGGAAGTCGAAAAGCGCCAAAACAAGGGCGCCAAGTCCGATAAGAAAAAATCCGACAAAAAAGACGCCAAGTCTGATGACGACAGCGAGGAAATCAAGGCCATCAAGGTCGAAAAGGAGGGCATCATCGACCGCATTGTGCGCGTGACGCCCATGTCCACGGCTATGACAGACTACGCCGTGACAGCCGATGGCGACGACCTGTACTATATCAGCCGCGCTCAAGACGGTATGCAGCTGTGGAAACTCGATTTGCGCAAGGGAGACCACCGCATGGTTAGCAAAATCAGCGGCGGATTCTATTTCACGAGCGACAAGGACGGCAAGACCCTCTTTGTGCTGGGCTCGTCCATGCGCAAACTCGACCCCAAGAGCGACAAATTAACTTCCATAAGCTATAGCGCCACCATGCCGCTCGACCACGCCGCCGAGCGCACGGCCATGTTCGACAATATGGTACGCGAAGTAGGACAGCGCTTCTATGTAGCCGATATGCACGGTGTAGACTGGAAAAACCTCACCGCGCACTACCGCCGCTTCCTGCCCTATATCAACAGCAACTACGACTATGCCGAGATGCTGAGCGAACTGCTGGGCGAACTCAACGTCAGCCATACCGGCGGACGCTACAGCGGCAGCTCCGCTTCGGGCGACCGCACGGCCTCGCTGGGTCTGCTCTACGATATGTCCTACACCGGCAAGGGATTGCGCGTGGCCGAGGTGCTCAAGAATGGACCCTTTGACCGTGCAGCATCCATGCTGACACCCGGAATGATTATCGAAAAAATCAACGGCGAGGAAATTACTCCCACCGCCGATGCCTCCGTACTTCTCACCGACATCTCCGGCAAGAAGACACTGGTAAGCATCTACGACCCTAATAGCGGACAACGCTGGGACGAAGTGGTGCTGCCCATATCCGCATCGGCACACAACGGCCTGATGTACAACCGCTGGGTACGTCAGCGTGCCGCCGATGTAGACCGTTGGAGCAACGGCCGCCTCGGATACGTCCATATCGAAAGCATGGATGACGGTTCGTTCCGCACCGTGTACAGCGATGTCCTGGGCAAGTACAACGATCGCGAAGGCATCGTCATCGATGTGCGCTGGAACGGCGGCGGTCGTCTGCACGAAGACGTCGAAGTGTTCTTCAGCGGCAAGAAATACCTCACGCAGGAAATACGCGGCATCGAAACCTGCGATATGCCGTCGCGCCGCTGGAACAAACCCTCGATTATGCTGATGTGCGAGGCATGCTACAGCAACGCCCACGGCACCCCCTGGGTGTACAAGCACCAAGGCATAGGCAAACTCGTGGGTATGCCCGTACCCGGCACGATGACCTCGGTCAACTGGGTCACCATGCAAGACCCCTCGCTGGTATACGGCATCCCCGTAATCGGATACCGCACCGCCGAAGGCACCTTCCTCGAAAACAGCCAGCTCGAGCCCGATGTACGCGTGGCCAATGACCCGGCAGTCATCGTCACCGGCGAGGATCAGCAGCTGCATCGCGCCGTCGAAGAGCTGCTGCATCAGCTGGATGCCTCCAAAACCAAGAAATAAGTTATTTCAACGGATAGCGGTCGCCGTCATCGGCGGCCACTGTCTGTGGTACGATAAAAATACACGGACATGCAAGACAGCAATCCCGGCATCAATGCCGAAAAAGATGACACACGTACACGCCTCATAGGCGCGGACGACAGAGAAGCAACAATACGCATAGGCACTCCCGTGCCCGGGCCGACTCCCGCGCCCGCGCCCGGCGGCAATGGGCCGCGCCGCAGCAAAACGTGGATATATGCGGTCATAGCCGTGGCTGTCATAGCCGTCGGCGCCGTGGTCGCATTACTGCTTTTGGGTAATGACGACAAGAGCGACTCCAAGCCCCTGTCGGCAGTCGAAGCCGACGAAGTCCCGGGAGTCAATGATGCAGACATAGGCGAATTCCTGAACACCGCCATGGACGCCCGCTACGACAAGGGCGCCGATGAAGCCGTGGCCGCGGACTCGGCCGCAGTGGAAGAAGTGGCCGCAGTGGACTCGGTTGCAGCGTGGTAATCTTATCGCGAGAACAATAGCACCATAAGACAATACTTAGCGGAGATGCTCCGTTTAGACCGAAAACAGCAGGTGTCGTCAGGCACATGCTCACGGCAATTATACCTAAGATACAGATAATGAAGACCAAAGACCAACTTATAGACGACCTGTTGGCCCTCGCCTTTGCCGAGGATGTCGGTGACGGCGATGCCACCACCCTGAGCACAATCCCGGCTGACGAAACCGGCACGCAACAGTTTATCGTCAAAGAACCCGGCATACTGGCCGGAGTGGAAATTGCACGCAAGGTATTCCAACGCTTCGACCCCGAACTGCGTATGGAAGAGTACATACACGACGGAGCGCACGTCAAGCCCGGCGACATCGCCTTCCGCGTCACCGGACGCGTACGCTCGCTGCTGCAGACCGAGCGCATTATGCTCAATATCATGCAGCGTATGTCCGGCATCGCAACCACCACCGCACGCTACCAGGCGCTGCTCGAAGGCACCGGCGCTCGCGTACTGGATACCCGCAAGACCACGCCCGGAATGCGTATGCTCGAAAAAGAAGCCGTGCGCATCGGCGGCGGCACCAACCACCGCATCGGGCTCTTTGACATGATTCTCATCAAGGACAACCACGTAGATTTTGCCGGCGGAATACCGCAGGCCGTGGCTGCCGCCAAAAAATGGTGCAAAGACAACGGCAAAGACCTGAAAATCGAAGTCGAAGTGCGCAACCTCGACGAAATCGACCAAGCCCTGGCCGCCGATGTGGACCGCATCATGCTCGACAACTTCAGCATCGAACGTACACGCGAGGCCGTCAAGCACATACGCGCCAACCAAAAAGGCCGCCATGTCGAAATCGAGTCCTCGGGCGGCATCACCTATGACACCCTGCGCGGCTACGGCGAGTGCGGCGTCGATTTCATCTCCGTGGGCGCATTGACCCATTCGGTCAAGGGCCTTGATATGAGCTTCAAAGCCGTCAAGGAGTAAGAAATACGGCTGCAGCGTCTGTGACAGCCAAGACAATCGAGACGTGACGGCAAGACGTGACAGCCAGGACACTCGAGACGCCACAGCCAAGACGCGGCGGCAAGACGCCACAGCGCGATATAACACACGAAATTAAACATCTAAATATATAAGTA
>Ga0129310_1002984_pt1 | contig 11473 bp, 7 predicted proteins | sample Go1ome_2_FD_94433 | JGI IMG/M metagenome (GOLD analysis project Ga0129310, IMG submission 94433) | Western lowland gorrila individual fecal microbial communities from Wisconsin, USA - Go1022A metagenome | ecosystem: Host-associated > Mammals > Digestive system > Large intestine > Fecal | place...
GCAGTCTCTATGAAGTTGCTGATACGGAAACGATCTTCCCCACAAGTCTTGTTGTATTCCTCTACCTTCTTCTCAAAGTCTTCATAGTCAATCTGCGTGCCCTTGAAGACGAGACTGATTTTATCACACAGGAATTGTTCCCAGATGTCATCAAAAAACTGGTTGCCCTGATTCTGCAGTAAGAATTCGCCCTGCTCCGGAGAGTATTTGATCAGGTTGGGGCACATCTTGTAAGGAATGTCTAAAAACTCTCCCTTTACCTTGGCAAGAAAGCGGATTTCCTTCTTGACAGGGTGATACATAATCATTAGTTCTTTCACGGTTAACTCCTCCCAATTTGTTTTTGTACTTAAACTAAATTATATGCTTTTAATGGGGAAATGTCAAAAATAATATTGGAAATTTAGTAGGAAAAGTGCCTTTTTTTCTTGTCAAGAAGTATGGAATGAGATAAAATGTAAACAGATTTAAGATAAGGTGAAGGTGGATTCCTAAAATGTTTGTAATAGAAATGTTGATGGCGGTATTGTTAGCAATATGGCAGTTTTTAATCAGAGAAAAAAAAGACAAGATAAGTGACATTATATCTTATATTTCATATTATTTTTTGACCGAAAAGTTGACGTGCAGTTTTTTGATTATTTTTTGTGCTTTAAATGATAATTTAGCATTTGTTCTTACATGTATTATATTGGTTATGACAAAATTTTTGAGGGTGATTTTTCATAAATACAGTAGAATGATTCAGAAGGAGACACTAATACAAAAAATATTATTGTTTTACGATAATACAATAAAAGGGTTTCCTATAATAAGTACTGTAGCTTTGGCTTTTTTGAATCTAAAGGCATATGAGTTATCAATAATACTCTATATGGGAGGGTTTGTATTAAATTATTTATTTGATAAGGTTCTGACAAGGAAAACCAAACAGGATATATATGCTTTGCAGGATGTAGCATATTTATTTGCTGTGCTGACGAATCTCGTGATATTTGGCTCGGACATACAACCCCTTGGTATAGATTGCGTAATGTTTATGACTATGCTTACGTGGGTTATTTGTTTAGTACTTTATATGTGTAAAATAGCTGATACAAATGAAGGTACGACCTTTTGGGCATTGCAGGCAGATTGGACGGATGTAGTAAATGTTAAATTTAGAAAAAAAAGAATGCTTAAAAGAATGCTTAATGCATTCTTACCATTTGGATTTGTTGTATATTCGCTGCTGATAGAAAATACGATTGATTTCTATTATGCCAATAAGAATACGTTTGAATTTAAGGTGGCTGATTTTTGGGGGACAATGATTGTTCAGGCAATTCTTTTATCAGCCTTAATTGCGGTGTTTATGACTTGCTGGAAAAGTGAGTTTGTGAAGAGCATAGGGTGTATAGTATTTGGTATTGGTATAGCATCTTATGCGCAGGTGATGTTTTTAAATCGAGGAATAAGAATAACCGACAATTTTGTCGTAGAAAGTGCTGCTTCCCAGAAAGAAAGAATCTTAAATTTATTAATTTGGAGTATTCTTATACTGTTACCAATAAGTATATATAAACTTATAAAAAACAAAACATATACAATTATTAAATATATAGCGGGCGTGTTACTAATGATTCAAGGTGTGGCAAGTGTTTTCTTATTGGTAAAATGCGGGGGATATAATAATGTAGCAGGGATACGACCGGTAGATTATTATATTTCTGGGGAAAATGAATTTTCTGTTTCTTCGCGGGATAATATTGTTATTTTTATATTGGATACGTTTAGCAGTGATTTCTATGATTGCATGATAGAAAAGTATCCAGATGCTATGGATGCATATTCGGATTTTACCTATTATAATAACTATAATAGTAAATATGATGGAACGGCATTAGCTTTGAATTATTTATTTACCGGAATTGAGTTTGATAACACAGTTCCTTGTCGGGAATATGGAGCAACTGCTTTTAAATCCGAAAAGGCTCAAAATTTCTATAGTACCTTGCATGACCATGGTTATACATGTAATATATATACGGATAAGGAAACCTGCATGTATATCGGAAAAGAAAATCTGTATGGTATTTTTGACAATATTGTTAGAGAATATAATGTGGAAACAATAGTTGACAGACGTCAAATAAGAAACAATATTTTCAAAGGTTCACTTTTTAAAAGTTTACCTTTGTGTTTGAAACAATTTGTCAGTGTTCAAACTGAAGATTTTATGAATCTGGTTGATGTTGTCGGCAATGTAGATGAAACAATGAAATTGAACAATGATTTCTATCAACAACTCAAACAAAATGATCTGAATACTACAGTTGAAAAAGGTAATTTTAAAATATTTCATTTCGATGGAATGCATGATTACGGAAGTGGTGAATATGGAACGAAAGATGATATTGCAGATGCAGCTTATAAGAACCTTACAGATGTATACAGCTATATTGAAAAAATGAAAGAATGCGATACATATGATGGCGCTACCATAATTATTTTAGGAGATCATGGAAAATGGTGGACAGTAGATGGGTTACAACCTATTTTTTTGATAAAGGAGGCATATGCAAGTAATAAAACCATGCAGGAAAGCCCGGCACCAATAAGTGCGGACGAATTTATGCCAACTATCTTAGATGTCTTGGATGAAGATTATTCTGAATATGGAAATACCATTTATGAAATAGCGGAAGATCAGGATAGACAGCGAACCGCTTATGTGAGACAATTTACAGATTTTTCTGTTCCGCGAACAATTTCAGAAGGAACAAGTTTGTCTACATTTTGGGCATTATACGGTTACACATATACCGGTAATAAAGAAAACTTAAGAAATAAGGATGAGAATAAACCGGATATAGTTTTACCGTTGATAGATTTTTGGCACTAAGACAGAATGCAGGGAATAAAAAGGAGTGGATTATTATGTTGAGATTTATAGGTAATTCTTTATTAAATGTAAATTTGTATATTGATCCGGCAACGACGAGTTATCTGATTCAGATTATAGCGGGTGTTGTTATTGCGGCAGGTGCTATGTTTGGCATTTGTTTCAGCAAAATAAAAAGAATCTTCAAAAAAGATAAGACAACAACTGTAAAGAAGAAAAAGGATGATGGGGATAAAAAAACAGTTACGGCAGATGATTTGCTGGATGATGAGGAGTAAGTAGTGTGAGTAATGTTATATTGGCTGTATCGGATTTTTTTGGAATTATAATGAGGTGGATATATACAGTTGTTAATAATTATGGGATAACAATTGTATTATTCACTGCCTTGACGAAGCTTTTTTTGCTTCCTATTTCTATGCTTACTCAGAAAAATTCGATTAAAATGGCTCAAATGCGTCCGGAACTGGATGCGTTAAAAATTAAGTATGTGGATGATAAAGACAAATATGTGGATTCACAGGTCGCATTATATAAAAAAATGAATTATCATCCGTTACTTGACATACTCCCTTTGATTTGCCAGCTGGTGATTGTACTCGGTCTGGTTGGAGTAATGTATAGACCTCTCACTTATATTTTAAACATTTCAGAGAATGATATTGAGGCATTAAGAATATGGTTGCAGCAAACGGAACATAGCGTGGTAGACAGTTCCTATCAAATAGAAATTGTCAACAGACTGCGAAATATAAATGCAGGCATAGATGGTGTCTCAGGCAATACAATGGAAATTATTAAAAATTTTAATATGGATTTTTGTGGGATTGATTTGACAGTAAAGCCTTCAATACATTCAAAGCTTGTTTTTTTGATAGTGCCGTTGTTATCCGCATTAAGCACTTGGGCAATGTGTGAAATACAGAACAGAATTAATATTTTACAATTGTACGCGGGTAAATGGAATAAAATAGGAATGACAATTTTTTTGATTGCTTTTTCTACATACTTTACTTTTCTTGTTCCGGCGGGCGTAGGCATTTATTGGATATGTGGTAACTTATTTGCTATTCCCCTGATGTATCTCACAAATTGTATTCTGCCGCCTGGAAAATATGTTGATTTGGATTATGTCAGAATCACAAAAAAAACAGCAGAAAAAAAAGAAAAATACCAAAAACAATTTGAAAAAATGGAGAGAAAATCTTATAAAGCCTTTTTACATACAGATAATAAAAAGCTTGTTTTCTACTCGGAGGAAAGAGGATTTTATAAATATTATGCGCCTATCATTGATTATATAATAGAAAAATCAAATACTTATATTGATTATATTACCAGTGATCCGGAGGATCCTATTCTGCAGACGGAAGAGAAACAAATACGGGCATATTATGTGGCACAGGACAAGTTTTTAATTCCCTTGTTTATGAGATTGGACTGCGCAATTTGTATTATGACAATGCCTGATCTGCAAAAATATCATATAAAAAGATCAAAAGTAAGAAACGATATAGAATATATTTATGTTACTCATGGAGTGGGAAGTAATGCTCTTACTCTTAGAAAAGGTGCATTAGATTATTATGACACAGTTTTTTGTGTTGGTATAGATACTGTTATAGAAATACGGCAGATGGAGGAATTGTATCATACTGCGGAAAAAACTTTGGTCGAAACGGGATATGTGCTCCTTGACCAGATGATAGAAGATTACCAAAAACAAGTCCATGTTGAAAACGAAAGAAAAAAAATATTAATTGCACCGTCATGGCAACCGGATAATATCATTGATTTATGCATTGAAGAGATATTAAAGCAATTGAAAGAAACAAATTATGAAATTATAGTCAGACCTCATCCACAGCAGGTAAGGCATCAAAAAGAAAAGTTTGATGAAATGAAAAAAAGGTACGAAGAATGCGATAATATTGAGATACAAACGGACTTTTCTTCAAACTTTGTCGTTATGAATGCGGATGTCCTTATTACGGATTGGTCAGATATTTCATTTGAATATGCATTTACGACCTTGAAACCGGTATTGTTTATTGATACACCAATGAAAGTGATGAACCCTGAATATGACAGAATAGCAATTACACCAATAAATTTTGTGCTGCGTAATGTGATTGGAAAAAGTATTTCTGTGGATAAATGTAATAACATTATTGAAAGTGTGCAGACATTACTTGATGAGAAGTACGATTATCAAGAAGTGATAGCGAAGGCAAGAGAGGAGCATATTTTTAATGTTGGGAAGAGTAAAATTTTAAGTGGTAAGTACATTTTAAGGCAGCTGAAGGAATAAGATAAACTATTTTGCTTCAAAGTTATGAAATTCGAAATTGCAGAAAAGGCCTTTTCCTTATTTGACTGAATCAGGTAGCGGTATTAGGAGCAAATAATCTATGCTCTTAAGGACATTTTTATAATACGGTGTGGTCTTTTTAGGATTTACCTCGCCGGAACCGGATTTGGGGAGAGGTATTCTTTTATCTATTCAGATGGCTAACTTAAGGCAGTGCTTACCTTTCCGGAGCAGAGTGCAGACAATGCTTAATACTCATCTGGAATCTTTATTCCATTCTCGGTGAGTATTGCCTGTAGCTGATTGATATATTCTCTCAAATGCTGAATTTCAATCCAGTTATCATGACAGAGCCTATCAGTCTCTTCTAACTCGTAGCGAGTTAACTCATAATCCGCCCATTTGGGATACAGATGGTCTTTAGAGAATGCACAATAATTAGTTATTACGATGCGACTGTACCGGCCTTTTGGCTCGAATTGTGTGCAGAAGATACCGGAGTCAGCAGAAAATCATCCCGAATCAACAGTTTAATCTTTTGGTATGCTATGCTCAGTTTTTTTAATAGCGCAAGTTCTGTCAGTATACATAATTATGCTATGGTATTAATTGCAGTCAGATTGAGAATGCAGGCTTCCGATATATGCGGACTTGAATTCAAAAAACATCCGGTTGTGGATAAAACTGCGGAAATTCATGTGGAATTGTTATTGTTATAGAATAATTTTTGTGATTTCATTTTATGAATTGATTGACAAAAGAATAATAGTATTTTGTGTAAGTATAAGCGGATACAACTAAAATGAATAATTGGCCAGCATGTATATATCAAGGAAAATGTGAATGAATTCTATCCTTGGATACTTATAGATACATTGGCGCGTGGAGTTGTATGACCGTGTTCACGATAAGAAAGGAAAAGAAGTACATGAACAAACAGGAAAGTGATATCTTGAACGCATTGCTCATTGAACCGTTTGTAAATCAGCGCATATTAGCCGAAGTATCTGGTCATTCTTTAGGAGTAGTTAATCGTTCGCTTAAAGAGCTTATCAAGGCTGATTATCTGGACGACTCAATTCGACCTACAATGAAGGCTATAACTGAGCTTAAGCAGAAAACCCCACAACGGGCTATTATTTTGGCAGCAGGATTTGGAATGCGTATGGTTCCAATCAATACGGAGATGCCAAAGGGGCTTCTGGAAGTTAATAGTGAGCCTTTAATCGAGCGTATCATTAAGCAACTTCATGAAGTAGGAATCAAGGAAATATATATAGTTGTAGGTTTCATGAAGGAAAAATACGAGTATTTGATTGATGAGTATGGTGTAGAACTCGCAGTTAATGCCGATTACGCGTCTAAGAACAATCTACATTCGATCAAAATCGTAAGAGAGCATCTGGAGAATGCGTATGTTATCCCATGTGATATTTGGTGCGACCGAAATCCCTTCCATCAACATGAGCTGTATTCTTGGTATATGGTCAGTGATCTTGTAGACAACGAGAGCAATATCCGTGTTAACCGTAAAATGGAGCTTGTAACAGTACCGGAAAGTTCTGGTGGTAATGCAATGGTTGGCATTTGCTATCTTGTAAAAGAGGATGCAGATATAGTTAAGGAACGGATTGAGGATCTTTGCAAAAATCAGCGGTATGACGGGTCATTTTGGGAAGAAGCTCTTTATAACAAGGACCGGATGATCGTTACCGCTCGTGTAGTCCATTCAGCGGATGTAGTGGAGATTAATACTTATGAGCAACTCCGGGAAATCGACAGTGATTCTAACCAGTTGAAAACAGATGCAATTCAGGTGATTTGCAAAGCATTGGAAGCAAAGCCGGAAGCGGTTACAGATATTACCGTTTTGAAAAAAGGTATGACAAATCGGTCATTCCTGTTTACCTGTAAAGCAAAGAAATATATCATGCGTATTCCGGGAGAGGGAACTGACCAGCTTATTAACCGTCGTCAGGAAGCGGCAGTTTATCAGGCCATTGATGGGAAACACATTTGCGATGATATTGCATATATCAATCCGGAAAATGGCTATAAGATCACGGAATTTCTGGACGGCGCAAGAGTCTGCGATCCATTGAACCACGAAGATGTCAAGAAGTGTATGAAGCGGCTGCATGCGTTCCATGACTTGAAATTGAAAGTAGATCACGAGTTTGATATTTTCGACCAAATGGAGTTCTATGAAACACTGTGGGAGGGAATACCTTCTGTTTATAGGGATTATGAAAAAACAAAAGCAAATGTCCTGTCACTGAAACCTTATATTGATGCACATGCTGAAGGAAAGATTCTGACCCATATTGATGCAGTGCCGGATAATTTCCTGTTTGTAGAGAAAGATGGAAAAGAAGAAATTCGACTGATTGACTGGGAGTATGCAGGAATGCAAGACCCTCATGTGGATGTGGCGATGTTCTGTATATATTCGCTTTACAATAAACGTCAGGTTGACCGCTTGATTGCGGCCTATTTTACGGAAGGCTGCAGTGATGAAAATAGGATCAAGATTTATTGCTACATTGCTGCTTGTGGTCTGCTGTGGAGTAACTGGTGTGAATATAAGCGTAATCTTGGTGTGGAGTTTGGTGAGTATTCTCTTCGTCAATACCGATATGCAAAAGACTACTACCGAATTGTTCAAGAAGAATTGAAAAAGCAAGGGGAGAAAAAGTAAATGCCAAGAGTAGAAAGAGCCATTATTATGGCGGCGGGATTAGGAAATCGAATGCATCCGGTAACGCTGACAACACCGAAACCGTTGGTTGAAGTGAATGGGATTCGGATGATTGACACAGTCATTGATGGTCTGCATAAAAACGGAATCTATGAGATTTATGTTGTTGTCGGCTATCTGAAAGGACAGTTTGTGACACTTGAAAAGGAGTATCCTGGTGTCAAGTTGATTGAAAATCCATACTATGATACCTGCAACAATATTTCTTCACTTTATGTGGCACGAGAGCATATTGAAAATGCGATTATTCTGGATGGTGACCAGATTATTTATAATCCGGAAATTTTAGCACCGGAATTTGAATACTCTGGCTATAACAGTGTATGGACAGATGGAGAAACGGATGAGTGGCTTCAGACTGTTGAGAATGGCATTGTTACGGCATGTAATCGGACAGGGGGGAAAGGCGGATGGCAGCTGTACAGTATTTCCCGCTGGACTGCAGAGGATGGGAGAAAACTGAAACACCATCTGGAAATTGAGTTTGATCAAAAGAAGAACCGACAAATCTACTGGGATGATGTGGCGCTGTTCTGTTACCCGAAGGAGTATCAATTAGGTATCCGGCCGATGAATAAGGACGATATTATAGAGGTGGATAATCTGAGCGAACTAATTGCTCTGGATGTCAGATACAAAAAATATGTGGAGGAAAAGTAAATGAATACGAAAAAAGAACATGGAAAAATAGACTGGATGATAACACTGGTGCCTTTGACAATCATAATTGCATTATGTTTTCTGTTCTTTTTTACACCGGAACAATCGAATGCTGTACTGAGCCAGATTCGTTTTTTCTTTGGTGATACCTTTGGCACATATTATTTGCTAATTGGTTTAGGAATTTTTATTCTTTCTCTGTATATCGCTGGTTCTAAATATGGTAATATCGTCCTTGGCGAGCAGAATGAAAAGCCTAAGTATTCTTTCTTTGCATGGGGCTCAATGATGTTCACCTGTGGCCTGGCAGCAGATATTTTGTTCTATTCGTTCTCAGAATGGGTGCTATATGCAACTGATTCACATCTGGCAGAGATGGGTAGTATTCAGGATTGGGCAGGTGTGTATCCACTGTTCCATTGGAGCTTTATTCCTTGGGGATTTTATCTGGTACTGGCCGTTGCCTTTGGATTTATGCTCCATGTAAGAAAAAGAAACCGTCAGAAGTATTCGGAGGCTTGTCGTCCAATTCTCGGAAAGCATACCGATGGCTGGGCGGGGCGAATTATTGACCTGTTAGCTGTGTTTGCACTCCTTGCTGGTACTGCTACTACTTTTAGTGTAGCAACACCGCTGATGGCAACCATTATTAGTGAGTTATTCCACGTTGCCATTAGTCGTGCTGTGATCAGCATTATTATTCTTTTGATGACCTGCGTTGTATATACATATTCCCTGATGCACGGATTTAAGGGAATAAGCAAGTTAGCAAACATTTGTATTTATATGTTCTTTGGTCTGATTGCCTTTGTGCTACTGTTTGGTGGAGAGACAAGGTACATTATTGAAACTGGTTTTTCTTCTCTTGGACGGATGATTCAGAATTTTGTTGATCTGTCTACATTCACTGATCCGCTTCGTACATCTAACTTCCCACAGAACTGGACGATCTACTATTGGGCTTATTGGATGGTTTGGTGTGTGGCTGCTCCGTTCTTTATCGGTAGCATTTCTCGCGGCAGAACAGTGCGTCAGACAATCCTTGGTGGCTACGTATTTGGTGTTGGTTCTACGTTAACGAGTTTTATCGTACTTGGAAACTATTCTATGGGAATGCAGGTCATTGGAAAGGCCGACTTTATTGCACAGTATCTGGAGAGTGGTGATTTGTATGGCATGATTGTATCCATCATTAAAACAATACCGTGTGCACATTTTATCATGGTGGTTGTACTGCTGACAATGATTGCTTTCTATGCGACTTCTTTTGATTCGATTGCTTTGACAGCATCCTGCTATAGCTATCACACACTGGAGGATGGTGAGCAACCGAATAAAGGCATTCAGTTGATGTGGTGTATTCTGCTTATTTTGCTTCCGATTGCTTTGTTGTTTGCAGAAAGCTCCATGAATAATCTTCAGTCAGTGAGTATTGTGGCGGCATTCCCGATTGGCGCGGTAATCGTGATGATTGCGGCCAGCTTTATGAAGGATGCTAAAAAATACATGGAAAATTCGGAGAAGTCAGCAAAGGAGAAAAATGAGAATTAATTGGAGAAATATATGAGTTAGTAGTATAATTAGGCAAGAAGGCGTGTCGATGTTCCTACACGGTAGTTGCTCAGAAGCAGGACGGAAAATCGCTCTGCTTTTTCTACTTTAATAGTGTAGATAAATTTTATTAAATATCGGGAATAAATCCTTGCCTTTTTAGTTAATCCTGTGTTATAGTACACATAGAGCAGATTTTCTATTCTCTTTATAATTTTATATTCTATTTTCAAATCTACCGGTGGGATTTATTTTTTCTTATCCCACAAGTCAGAAATTCCTGCTTTTTCTATTATTTTCAAAGTCATCAATCGAAATGATTTACCAACAGAAAAGATTAACGAAATAAAAAACAGTTGTATAAGAAAAACAGATAAGTTATAATGGATATGGTTGGATGCCTTTTGCGGATAACTGTATTTATTGTTGTCCTGTGCAAAAGGAGGAACTATTTGAACAATGAACTGAAAAATACAGTAGGAGCGGCGGATGCAAAAGCACAATACGATGAATGCGCCAAGCGGCTGCTGGGGCAAAAGAGCATTCTGTCATATATTTTTGCCCATACCATAGAGGCTTTTCAGGGGATGAAGCCGAAAGAAATCATTCCTTATATCGAAGGAGAGCCTTACATAGGTGAGGTGCCGGTAGAACCGGGGCTGACCAATATTGCCAGGGAGCAAAACGGGCAGAGGGTTACCGGGCTTAATACGGAAAACCGGGAAATCCATGAGGGTGTGGCAAAGTTTGATGTTGTGACATATGCGTGCCTGCCGCCGGAAGACACAGTGCCGGAGGATAAACAGACGACGGTTATTGTCGATGTGGAGGCTCAGAAAAAGGATCCATCCGAATACAAAATCCTGAACCGGGCAGTTTTCTACGTGGGGAGACTGCTTTCATCCGAAAAGGAACGGGATTTTACCGGTTCTGACTACGATGCAATCAAAAGTGTGTATTCCATCTGGATATGTATGAATAAGAAAGAAAACAGCATAACCCGGTTTCGGTTTGCCGGGGAAGATCTGGTTGGTACCGGTCGGTGGAAAGGGAACTGCAGCCTGATGAATATCATTATGATTGGGCTGGCGAAGGAACTGCCGCCGAAAGGAGACGAGGCGTATACGCTTCACCGCCTGTTGGGGACCCTGTTTTCGGAAGAGTTAACGGTTGTTGAGAAATTAAACATCTTGGAAGAGGAATACGATATACCTATAGAAGAAAATCTGGAAAAGGAAGTGAATTATATGTGTAATTTAGGAGAAGGAATTGAAGAAAGAGCATTGGAAAGGGGAATTACGGTCGGCGA
>Ga0129310_1002985_pt1 | contig 11470 bp, 9 predicted proteins | sample Go1ome_2_FD_94433 | JGI IMG/M metagenome (GOLD analysis project Ga0129310, IMG submission 94433) | Western lowland gorrila individual fecal microbial communities from Wisconsin, USA - Go1022A metagenome | ecosystem: Host-associated > Mammals > Digestive system > Large intestine > Fecal | place...
CCCAGTAGGCCAGATACTCCACCGACGACAGCCCGCCCGCGGCGGCCAGCGCGTTGAAGAAAATCGGGATGAGGGTGGCCACCATCAGCACAAAAGCCGAGTTGCCCACGTCGTACAGGATCCACGCGCGCTCCAGTTTGGTCAGCCGGAACCGCTGCTTGCTTTCTTTTTCCATGTTGCCCCTCTCAGTTTTCCCCAAAGGTGTGCTGGTATGCTTGATCCAGCGGTGCCCCGGTCTGCAGTGTGTCGCGGTATTCCAAGATCAGCCGCTCAGCCAGCGGCAGGGCTTTCTGGTACAGCGCATCCAGCTGCTCACAGCTCTCCGCGCAGGCGGGGTTGGGCTGCGGGTTTGCCACCAGCCCGTGCAAGCCCTCGTACTTGCCCACGGCTTTCATGCCCGTCAGCACCACCCAGCACTTGGCCGGGCTGGAGGCCAGCAGCAGTTTGTGCACGGCCACCATCCCTTTCATGGCGTCGTAAGCCTGCAAAATGGTGATGCCCTGATAGAACGGCGCGATCACTTTTGCCCGCTCCATGCTGGGGTGGATGTGGCTGGCCGTCAAAAAATGCAGCGGGTCTTTGCCATCCCGGCGGAGGAGCATGTTGTCAAACTCCGTTTCAATTTCGCAGTGGCTCACGCCGCTGTCCCGGACATCTTGCTCCACGCGGGGATGGCAGGTGGAGTCCAGCGCAAAATGGCAGAGGAAGCCCAGCGCGTAGGCCAGCGCCGCGTCTCTATTTTTCGCTTTGTTCACCACGCCCCGGGCCCGCTCGAAGAAAACCGCTCCCGGCTGCTCGTGCATGGCGTTGCCCAACGCGCTCACCGGGTTGGATTTTGCCGCGTGGTAGTAGAACAGCAGGTCCGGCCCGTGCAGGCCGATGTCATACAGCTCCCGGTAAGGAGCAATTTTTTCCTGCAATTCCGCGGGCAGGCGTTTCAGAACATCCGCGCCAAAGCGTCGGTGTGCATAGGTGGATGGCATAACAAAGGCCTCCTTTATTTCAAGGCTTACAGCTGCGGCAGCTCGTTTTTCAGGCCGCGGTCCATCAGGGCGCGGACGGCCTCGGCAGCGCTCATGCCGTGGTTGACGATGGCGTCCACCGTCTGCACGATGGGCATTTCCACCTGATATTTTTCGGCCAGCTCCAGCGCGGCGGGCAGGGCGTTCATGCCCTCCACCACCATGCCGACCTCTTTCACGGCCTCCGCCGGGCTCTTGCCCTTGCCAATGAGGATGCCCGCCCGGTTGTTCCGGCTGTGCATACTGGTGGCAGTAACGATGAGGTCTCCGATGCCGGCCAGGCCCGCAAAGGTGTGGACATTGCAGCCCATGGCCACGCCCAGCCGGGCGATCTCCGCAATGCCGCGGGTGATGAGGGCGGCACGGGCGTTGTCGCCGTAGCCCAGGCCCGTGGAGATGCCCACGCCCAGTGCAATGACGTTCTTCATGGCACCGCTCAGCTCCACGCCCTTGATATCCGGGTTGGTGTACACGCGCATACAGGTATTGTTGAACACCTCCTGCACAAACTGGGCAGCCTCCTCGTCCGGGCTGGCCGAGACGATGGTGGTGGGCAGGTCAACTGCCACTTCCTCCGCGTGGGTTGGGCCGGAAAGCGCCACCAGCCGCACCCCCTTGGGGCCGCCCTCCCTGCCCAGCTCGTCGGCCAGGATCTCCGTCATGGTCATCAGAGTGTCGGGCTCCACGCCCTTGGCCACATCCACGATGATCTGCCCGTCGGCCACATAGGGCCGGGCCTTGGCCGCCGTGCCCCGCACGAAGACGGACGGCACGGCAAACATCAAAATATCCTTGTCCGTGCACACTTCCTCCATGCTCTTGGTAAATTTCAGCTCCTGCGGGATCTTCATACCCGGCAGGTTGGGGTGGACGCGGGTGGTGGAGAGGTTGTCGATCTCCTGCCCCAGCGCCGACCACACCAGCACATCGTTTCCGCTCACGCACAGCATCCGTGCCAGAGCCATGCCCCAGGTGCCTGCACCCAGGATGCCAATTTTCCGTTTTGTCACGTTCTTGTCCTCCGTGTCCGCGCGCCGGGCAGAGCGCCCGTTCGCGCGGCAGTTTCTATGAAAAAAATAGTTCCGATATTTTAGTGTTCTACACCCAAGCCCATTTTACACGAAAGGCTGTATCCCGTCAACTCTCTGGCAGGCTGCACAAAGTCCGGTGGTGTTTTTCAGCGGTTTTGTCTATCGTATGCGATTTCATCACTACCAATTGCATCCATCGGAAATTCATGTTATAGTATTCTGGTAGGTTTTGTAGGTTTTTTCAAAAACCCTTTGACCTCAACGCAGGTTGATCCTGTATACTCTGCTTCATCGTCACATTTTCTTTAAAAGAGGATTTCAAAAAGCTTATGTTTGAGTCATTCCTTGCCAACCGCACCGTCGGCGTGCTGTGGGAGGCCCTGCCCCGTATCTTATCAGCGGGCCTCACCATGACCATCCCCCTCACGCTGATCTCGTTCTCCCTCGCCATGGTCATTGCCGTGGCGGTGGCTCTGGTGCAGTATGCCCATGTGCCGGTGCTGAGTCAGATCGCCCGGTTTTACATCTGGGTGGTACGCGGTACCCCGCTGCTGGTGCAGCTGTTCATCATCTTTTACGGCCTGCCCAGCGTGGGCATCATGCTGGACGCGTTCCCGGCTGCCGTCATTGCCTTTGCGTTCAATGAGGGCGCCTACTGCGCCGAGACCATGCGCGGCGCGCTGGAAAGCGTGCCCCAGGGCCAGCTGGAGGCCGGTTCCTGCGTGGGCATGACCTGGGCCCAGATCATGCGCCGCATCGTGCTGCCGCAGGCCCTGCGCACCGCCGTGCCCGCCCTCTCCAACTCCCTCATCGGCATGATCAAGGACACCTCGCTGGCGTCCAACATCACGGTGGCGGAGCTGTTCATGGCAGGCCAGCGGGTGGCCGCCCGCACCTATATCTTCCTGCCCATCTACTGCGAGGTCGCCGTGGTCTACCTGCTGTTCTGCACCGTCATCACCAAGCTGCAGAGCCTGCTGGAGCGCCAGCTGAACGCCCGCGGCTTCCAGTGAGAAAGGAGTGGAGCGTATGGCCATGTTAGAAGTGCGGGATCTCCGCAAATCGTTTTATACTTACGCAAAACCCGGCCTGCAGGCCGGCATCTTCCACAAGCACGGGGCCCGCAAGGTAGTCAGCCAGCTAGATGTCCTCAAGGGCGTGGACCTCACCGTCAACAAGGGCGATGTCGTCGCCATCCTGGGCCCCAGCGGCTCGGGCAAGACCACGTTCCTGCGCTGCCTCAACTTTTTGGAAACAACCGACAGCGGCACCCTGATCTTTGACGGCGAGCAGTTTGACCTGGGTAAGATCACCAAGGCCGACATTGCCCGCCTGCGCAAAAAGACGGCGTTCGTCTTCCAGAATTACAACCTCTTCCGGAACAAGACCGCCCTGCAGAACGTCACCGAGGGCCTTGTCATCGCCCGTAAGATGCCCAAAGCCCAGGCCGACGCCATCGGGATGAAGATGCTGGAAAAAGTCGGCCTGGCCGACCGAGCCGATTCCTACCCCCGCCAGCTCTCCGGCGGCCAGCAGCAGCGGGTGGCCATTGCCCGGGCTCTTGCCACCGACCCGGAAATTCTTTATTTTGATGAGCCCACCTCCGCCCTGGACCCGGAGCTGACCGGTGAGGTGCTGGCCGTTATGCGGCAGCTGGCCGAAGAGGGCATGACCATGCTGGTGGTCACCCATGAGATGGGCTTTGCCCGCGGCGTCTCCTCCAAGACGGTCTTCATGGAAAACGGCGTGGTGGTAGAGGCCTCCCCCTCGCAGGAGTTCTTCGCCCACCCCAAAGAAGAACGCACCAGAGAATTTTTACGCAAAATTGAACAAACGAACTGAAAGGAATCCAACCATGAAAAGAAGAACCTTTATCTCCCTGATGAGCGTGATGGCAGCGGCAGGCGTGCTGAGCCTGAGCGGCTGCTCTTCCTCCCATAACACCGCGGCTTCCACCGCTGGCACCGCCGCCTCCAGTGCTGCCTCCGCGGGCGGCGACCTGCTCTCCACCATCCAGAACCGCGGTACCCTCATCGTGGCGCTGGAAGGCGCATGGCAGCCCTGGAGCTTCCACGACGCGGACGACACGCTGGTGGGCTACGACGTGGAGGTCTCCCGCGCCATTGCCGAGAAGCTGGGCGTGGAGCCGGAATATGTGGAGAGCGATTGGGACAGCCTGTTTGCCGGCATGGACGCTGGCCGTTATGACATGGTCTGCAACGGCGTGGAGGTCACCGAGGAACGCTCCAAGACCTACGATTTCACCACGCCTTACGGCTACATCCACACCGCGCTCGCCGTCAAGAAAGACAACGACAGCATTACCAGCTTTGAGGACCTGGACGGCAAGACCACGGCCAACAGCCTGGCCTCCACCTACATGGAGCTGGCCGAGAGCTACGGCGCTACCGTGCAGGGCATCGACACGCTGGAAGAGACCATCCAGCTGCTGACGGCAGGCCGCATCGACGCTACCCTGAACGCCGACGTCTCGTTCTACGATTACCTCAATGTCCATCCGGACGCGGACTTCAAGCTGGTGGCATTCACGGAGGAAGCTTCCCACGTTGCCATCCCTCTGCGCAAAGGCGACGAGACCGCCACCCTGCTGGAGGCCATCAACAACGCCATTGAGGAGCTGCGTGCCGATGGCACTCTCTCCGAGCTGGGTGAGAAATACTTCGGCCAGGATATTTCTTCCGAGAACTGATTTTTTGATTTTGACAGCACAAAAGGCAGCCGCGTTCGCGGCTGCCTTTTTTCGCACGTTAAATCGTCTCGCGGTACACTTCCAGATACACGCTCTGGCGGGACTCGTACAGTTTGCGCCGAAACTCAGTGCAGAAATCCGGGTCGTCGAACAGCTCCACCACCGCCGGGGCGTAGCGGCTGCCCTTTTGGGCCCGCAGCTCCTCGATCAGCTTTTCCAGCGGCTTTGCCGCTGTGTAGCACCGCCCGATGTTGTCGGTGGCCGCGTCCAGAGAGTCGGCCACGGTCAGGGCGTCCACAATGGGCTTCATGTTCTTCGGGCAGGGCGGCTGATCTTTCGGGTAGCCTCCCTGGCCGTCATAATACGTATGATGGTAGAGTGCCGCCAGCGCCAGGTCGTCTTTGTGGCCGATCTTGCACAGCAGCTCATAGCCAAACGCCGCGTGCCACTGCACGCAGACAAATTCCTCATCCAGCAGGCGGCGGGAGTTGTTGCCCACATACATGGTCACCATGCTCTTGCCAATGTCGTGGTAGATGCCGCACTCGTAAGCCATCATGCAGATGTCCTCCGCGTGCTGCTGCACCGCTTCCGCGCTGTCGCAGCCCATGGTGCCCACCATGGCCTCGGGGTTGGTCCGCAGCAGCCGCCGGACAAAAAAGCGGGTCAGGTTTGCCACCATCAGGGAGTGGACATAGGTCGGCTTATGGGCTGCCAGCATATACACCAGCATCTTCTTGCGGTAGGGCCGCTCTGCCTCTGCCTGCATCTCCACCAACTCCCGCACCGCGTTGCTGGCCACACGGGGGTACTGGTTCACAGGCAGGTTGTTCAGGTAGCTCACACTGCGGGCAAAGATCTTCTCCACCCGATAGGCATACCGGGGCTTTTCAGCTTCTTCCAGTTTGCTCTCGTAGTAAAACAGGTACGCCAGGCTCGACAGGTTATTGTTGATTCCCCGGGGCGAGTAGTCGTCCGGTTCTGCCTTTTCACTGACCTCCAGCAGAACATCCACCACCTCGCGGGCCGGGCAGCGCCCAGCATGGAAGCGGGCGGCAGCATAAAAATAGCCCAGCCGCCAGTTCTGCAGCCGCTCGTCCTCCGATTGGTTCTTGGCCTGCTCCCGGTGGATATACTCCGCGGATTCCAGCACCTTTTCTGCGATCTCCGGGTCCTCAAAATCCCGCAGGTAAGTCAGCAAGGTCATCCGATCCATGTGCATGGCATACGCAAATTTATCCCATGGCAGCGAGGGGTCCAGCTGGCGGTAATAAGGCGAGCTGATGACCCCCATTGCCTTATCAAACACTTCCATATAAGCTTCGCAGTCGGCATGGCTGTGGCGGGACATTGCCATCCGGCTGTTGCCCAAACAGCGAATGATATAGCCTTTGGTCTCGTGGTCAAACTCCTCGTACCGGGGCAGATAAGCGGCCCCCTCCTGGAAATAGCTCCGCACCTGTTTGCCCAGCGGGTTGATGCCAGAGCTGTCCTCCCGGATGTTCATATAATGCATGGTCACGCCGGCCCAGTACAGCTCCCGGATGATGGCCCGGTCGTCCTGTTTCAGGCGGGCGTAATCCAGCAGCAGGGCGTGGATCTTATAGGCAATGCCGCAGTCCTCGCTGTTGGCGTAGTTGAACAGTTTGCCCGCGAACTCGGAAAGGCCCGCGGCTTCCTCCTCCGTCAGGTTTTCCGCCCGGCGGGAAAAGATCACTTCGTCCAGGATGGCATTGCTCTGCTGCATCAGCGTGTAGGACTCCGCCGCGTTCTGCTTGATCTCTTCCAGCAGGTCGGCGGCTTTCATTCCGGCGTGGGCTTCCGGGCGCGCGAGGGCACGGACCCGGCGCAGGTTTTCAATGTACCGCGTATCCCGTTCGTCCATTCCCGGAAGCCTCCTTTCTGTGGTTCTGAAATCGTTTGCCTGCGTTGCTTTTTCAAATTTTGACAAATTTTCATAAGATTGCGTTTTATTATACCCGGAATCAAAAATGTTGTCAATTCCCCCCATCTGATATTATTTTCACCCGGAACAATGGCCCACGATTTTGCCAGATTTTCACTTTTCTTTTTTGTCTGGATCGCTGTTTTTCTCCCACATACAAAAAGAGAGCCGCTTCCGCCCGTGCAGCGGCTGCAGCTCTCTTTGCAAAATATCCTTTTGTTGCCGTGGGTCAGTTGCGGTAGCAGCGATCCTGGGTCACAAGCCAGTCCTCGCAGCGGCTCTGGGCCTCCTCCACACTGCGGCTCACGCAATGGAAAAACGCCCCCTGCAGCGAGCGGTAGGAGTAGCTTACTTTGGGCACGCCGTTTGCATCCTTGATCTTCTCACAGCGTTCCTGTCCGGGCATCAGATAACATTGTTCCATGTTGCACTCTCCTCACAGTATTTCGCGGCCTGCCGCAAACAGGCTTATTCTATCACGTTTGGGCTGCGGAGGCTATGCGCTCTTTTACCAAAAAGAACGCGGGATTTTGTGGGAGAATGCGTATTGACAGCTTTTTTGTGCTTTGTTACGCGGTTTTCCGTTTCTTCCGATCCCACCAGAAACCGCAGTAGACTGCAAAGACCGGGATGGCCGCCAGCGTCACAGTCCGGCTCAGGGAGTAGCCATCGGCCTGGTAGACAAAATCAACGCGGTTGGTCCCTGCCGGACAGAGCACCGCCATCAGGCCCTCGTCCACTTCCACGATGTCGGCCTGCTCCCCGTTGACATAAGCCGTAAAGCCATCGTCATAGGGCACCGAGAAGAAGACAAGGTTTTCCCGGGTCAGGTCGATCTCGGCATGGAAGCCGGAATTCGTCATTTCAAACACCCGGCTGGCCGTGGCCCGACGGGCATCACAGTCCTCCACGTAGGTGTCATAGTAGAGGTCGTCCAGCCGTTCCTCGGGCAGGGGTTGCAGGTACTTGCTGTAGGTTTCGGCATCCTCGTCTTTCAGCACCAGCGCCCGCATCAGCAGATTGGAGCGGGTGGTCTTGATGGTGTTCTCGTACTGGCTCTCGGTCAGGTAGTAATCGTAGGTGAACCCCATGGGGACGTAATTCTCGTTCTCATACAGCAGGTAGCCGTCCCGGGTGTCGTAGTAGCTCCAGCCCTCGTCGGCCTCCGCGAGGAAATCCTCCTGATGTTTCTGCGTGGTCAGCAGATATTTCACACTCAGCAGCCCCCGCAGGGCGTAGTTGGAGAGCTCCGGCTCGCTCCGCACATCCCGCTTGACGCCCAGTGCCGGGTAAAAGCTCAGGATGCTGGGGGCTGCCGTGCTGCCAAAGTATTGCAGGCAGCTCTTGTCCAGCCAGAGGCCCAGGTTATCGTGGGTCTTGTAGGTGTCAACGCGCCAGTCACCCGCGGGGAGGTCTTCTTTCAGCTTGAGGGCATTGGTGTACTCCTCCACCAGGTCGCTGTCGGTGTTCCACTGGCCGAACTTGCCAATGCCGATGTGCACCACGCTGAACGCGCAGGCAAAGGCCAGCGTGGCCGCCAGCAGCCGCCGGGCAAACACTTTCTGCCCCCGCCAGCGCCCGCAGATAAAGCGGTACACCAGCAGCCCGCCCAGACCAAAGGCGAACACCGCCGCAAACTGGCCGGGGTTCTGCAGCACGCCAAAGCTCCAGCTCCCGCTCTCCGTGTCCTGCACCGGCACCACGGCAAAGGCCAGGGTGGCCACCATCAGCCAGCCAATGCCCCGGGCCGGGGCATCCAGGTCGGTGTCCGGCGCTTCCAGCGCGCAGGCCGTCATGGCGCAGAGGATGAGCACCGGCATATAGTACCAGCGGGCATAGTAGCTGGAGTTGAGGGCATAGAACGCGCTGTTGAGGACGGGCACCAGCGCAAACACGGCGCAGGTGGCCACGATCCGCTTTTTGCTGTCCCCTTTCCGGGCCCGCCAGTAGGCCATGGCACCGGCCAGGCTGCACAGGGGCAGGTAGGCGGACATGCTGGTCCACTTGATGACGCCCTCGGACCAGATGGAGGTCATATAGGGCGAATCCGGCGGCAGGATCCAGCTGACCAGAATGGCCAGATACTGCTGGACCTTGGAATAGGTCAAAAAGCCCCAGCCGGAGGAGAGGTCGATGGTGCGGGGGTTTTGCAGCACCGAGAGCACCGCCGGCCAGAGCAGGATAAAGCCCAGCGCCACGCCCAGCAGGCTTTCAAACGCCAGACGCGCAAAGAGCTTCGGCGTCAGCTTCACATCCCCGGCGCTGACTTTGCAGACAAAGTAGATGACCAGGAAGAGCACCTGCCCCACAAAGAAGAAATAGTTATTGAGCAGGTTGAGCGCTACCCAGAACGCAAAGGGCCCGTGGCGGTGCTCATACATTGCTTCGTCCAGCGCGGCCAGCATCCAGGGGAAGAGGGCCACCACGTCAATGAAGTGGTTGAAGAAGATGTTGTAGACCGAAAAGCCGGAAAACGTATACAGGCAGGCACCCAGCACCGCAAAATTCGCATTCTGCACATAGCGGCGCAGGTAGCGGTACGCGCCGCCGCCCGCCACGGCAAACTTGAGCACCAGCAGCGGCACCATCAGGTAGGGCAGCCACTGCCGCGGGAAGATCAGCGAGAACCAGAAAAACGGCGAGCCGTACAGGTAGAACGAATAGGCGTTCATGGCACCGCTGCCCAGGTCAGTGGCCCAGGAGAACGTATTGGACGCCGCCCCGGCCAGCGGGCTGTCCGGGTAGCCCAGCCCCTTGACAAAGCCGTTCATATACCGGTAAAAGCTGATCTGCTGGCTGTTGAAATCGCCGGCATAGTGGAAAAAGCCGCCGTCCAGAATGTAGAACGGCAGAAAGAACAGCGCCGCCGTCAGGGCGCACAGCCCCACTGTCAGCCAGAAGCGGTCACGCTGACGCCCCGGCAGGCGGAGACGGCGAGAAGTGAGAGAATCCATGGTAAGGGCCTTCTTTCTTTACGGGAACGGGATCTCCCGGTTATCATCTGCATCCGCAGCTCTCCGCTGCTGGTCAAACACGGCCTCGATGAGGGTGTCGATGTCTTCCAGATGGCTCAGCTCGCAGCAGTACCGCCGCAGGGCCGAAGCACCTTTCAGGCCTTTCATATAGTGCATGGTCTGGGCCCGGGCCTGGGGCATGGCGACAAATTCACCTTTCTGCTCCACCATCTCTTCCACCTGGCGGCGGAGAGCGTTCATCCGGGCCTGTAAATTTGGCTCTTTCGGGGCGGGCAGCCCCTCGATGGCCGCGTTCACCCGCTCAAACAGCCAGGGGTCGCCCAGCGCCGCCCGGGCGATCATCACGCCGTCGCAGCCGGTCTCCCGCATCATGGTCAGGGCGTCTTCCGCCGTGTGGATGTCGCCGTTGCCCAGCACCGGGACACGGACGGCCTCTTTCACTTTCTGGACAATGCTCCGGTCGATGCCCGGGGTATACATCTGCTCCCGGGTGCGGGCATGGACAGCCACCAGCACCGCCCCCGCCTGCTCGCAGGCTTTGGCGCACTCCACGGCCGTGATGTGGTCGGCATCCCAGCCCTTGCGCATCTTGACCGTGACGGGGCGGGAGGTGTTTTGCACCACCTGCTCCACGATCCTGCCGCAGACGTCCGGGTCCAGCATCAGTTTGCTGCCCGCACCGCCGGAAACGATCTTGGGGGCCGGACAGCCCATGTTGATGTCCAGGAAATCGAATTGGTACTGCTCAATGGCCGCCGCGGCCTGCCCCATGATCTCGGGCACCTCGCCAAAGATCTGCACACCGTAGGGGGCCCCGTTGGGCTCCGCCTTGAGCAGGCTGACCGTTTTGTGGTCACCGTACACCAGTGCCCGGCTGGACACCATCTCGCTGACGGTAAAGCCCGCGCCGTGCTCTGCCATCAGGCGGCGGCAGGGGGCATCCGTGAAGCCCGCCATGGGGCCGAACACTGCCTTGTGGGGCAGCGTGATATTGCCAAATTTCAAAGGTTCCATTGTCTTCCTCGTATTTCAAATTGATTTGCTGCAGGTTGCGCTGCATCCTATTGTATCATATTTTTTTGCCTTATGGTATACTTGCTGCAGGAGGAGCGGCGGGCCGTGCCAAAATTCCCGCCGCAAAAGAGAGCTATGGAATATCGCAACTGGAAAAACGCCCCGGTCCGCACCTCGCTGCTGGGCTATGGGTGTATGCGCTTTCCCACCACACCGGAGGGCAGGATCGACGAGCCCCGGGCCGAAGCCCTGCTCAACGCCGCCCGGGACGCGGGCGTCAACTACTTTGACACCGCCTACCCCTACCACGGCGGTGAGAGCGAGCCCTTTGTAGGCCGGGTCATTGCCAAATGGCCCCGGGAAAGTTTTTACCTGGCCACCAAACTGCCCCTGTGGCAGTGCAAGAGCCTGGACGAGGCCAAGCGCATCTTTGCCGACCAGCAAAAGCGGCTGGGCGTGGACTATTTTGATTTTTACCTGATGCACTCCCTGCACAAGGCCCGCTACGACGAGGCCAAGGCCCTGGGCATCGTGGACTGGCTCTGGGAGCAGAAAGCCGCCGGCACCATCCGCAGCCTGGGCTTCTCCTGCCACGATCATTCGGCGGGCTTTGAGCACATCCTGCGGGATCAGCCCTGGGATTTCTGCCAGCTGCAATACAACTATCTGGACACGGATGACCGCGCCGAGGAGATCTCCGGTGACCGCGGCTACCAGCTGACCGAGGAACTGGGCGTCCCCCTCATCATCATGGAGCCCATCAAGGGCGGCAC
>Ga0129310_1002988_pt1 | contig 11469 bp, 7 predicted proteins | sample Go1ome_2_FD_94433 | JGI IMG/M metagenome (GOLD analysis project Ga0129310, IMG submission 94433) | Western lowland gorrila individual fecal microbial communities from Wisconsin, USA - Go1022A metagenome | ecosystem: Host-associated > Mammals > Digestive system > Large intestine > Fecal | place...
AAGGCTGATGTAATTATCGCTAATATTATTGCTGATATTGTTATTATGCTGCTGCAGGATATTCCGCAGAAGCTGAATGACGACGGCGTGCTTTTGGCGAGCGGTATTATTGAGGAGCGTATGCCGGATGTGGAGGCTGCTGCGCAGGAGCAGGGCCTTTATGTTGATGCGGTTGACCATCGCGGCGGCTGGGTTGTTATGCAGATGAAGAAGAAGAAGTAAGAAGTTTTGCGTCGCAATTGGCAGTGTCACAACCCTTCCGTCTGCTCGCAAAGCTCGCAGCCACCTTCCCTTTCAGGGAAGATATAATGGTATAGTGCAATTTTAACATTCGTTTCTTGCGAGCTTTATATGCTCCCTGAAAGGGAGCTGGCATCGCCGTAGGCGATGACTGAGGGTTGTTTCATTTTGCAATTAATAAGTCTTTTGCTTTAAGCCATCTTTCTTGCCTCTCCTAGGGGAGAGGTGCCGAGCTTGTCGAGGCGGAGAGGGGTATCGATTTTTATAGAAAGGAAACCTATATGCATCGTTTTTTTGTACCGCAATTATATAACGAAACAATGACTATTGAGGGCGTGGATGCACGTCATATCAGTAAGGTGCTGCGCATGCAGCCGGGTGCGCAGCTGCAGATTGTGAGTGACGACGGCGTGAGCGCGCTGGCGGAGATTACAGCGATTGACAGCGAGTGCGTGACTGTGCATTGCCTGGAGAAGCTGGCGGAAAGCCATGAACCGGCGGTGCGCCTGATTTTGGCGCAGGGCCTGGCGAAGGGCGAGAAGATGGAGTTCATCATCCAGAAGGCTGTGGAGATGGGCGCTTACAGCGTGGTGCCTGTGGCTATGGAGCATTCCGTGGTGCGCCTTGACGGTGCGAAGGCTGCCAAAAAGGTGGAGCGCTGGCAGAAGATTGCCGAATCCGCGGCGAAGCAGAGCAAGCGCGATATTATTCCCGAGGTGCAGCCTGTGCAGACGATGGCACAGATGCTAGCGGCAAATGACTGCGCTACGAAGATTATCGCTTACGAATGCGAGGATAAAAAAAGCCTGAAGGCGGCGCTGAAGGAGGCGCAGGCCAAGGGCGCGCTGACTGATTTACTGCTGATTATCGGTCCTGAGGGCGGCATCAGCGAAGCGGAGCTGGAAACGGCACGTGCCGCAGGCGCTGTGCCTGTATCGCTGGGCAGACGCATTCTGCGTGCGGAAACGGCAGGACTTGTCGCTATTTCAGCGATTTTTTATGAAACCGGAGATTTAGGAGATTAAACATAGATGAGAAAAATTGCATTTTATACGCTGGGCTGTAAGGTTAACCAGGCCGATACTGCCAGCATGGAGGGGATTTTCCGTGCGTCGGGCTATGAGGTTGTGCCTTTCGGTGAACCGGCAGACGTTTATTTAGTTAATACCTGCGTTGTTACCAATACCGGTCAGCGCAAATCGCGTCAGATTATCAACCGCGCTGTGCGCCACAATCCGCTGTCTTTGGTGGTTGTCACCGGCTGCTATCCGCAGACTGCGCCTGAGGAGGTGCGTGCTATCGAGGGTGTTGATGTAATCATAGGCAACCAGGAGCGCGGCCGCATTGTGGAGCTGGTCGAAGAGGCTCTGGAGCACAAGCGCACGGAGATTCTGGACAATGTGCAGCAGATGACTGTGGACACTAAGTTCGAAGAGCTGGGCGTTGGCACGGAAACCGATAAAACCCGCGCCTTCCTCAAAATTCAGGAGGGCTGCAACCAATACTGCACCTACTGCATTATTCCTTTTGCCCGCGGTCCGCTGCGCAGCCGCAGCCTGGACAGCATCCGCGAGGAGGTTGGCAAGCTGGTTGCCGCAGGCTACAAAGAAGTTGTGCTCATCGGCATTCACCTTGGCTGCTACGGCAAGGAGCTGGCGAAGAAAGGCAAGCACGTTACTTTGTATGATGCAGTAAAGGCAGCACTGAGCGTTGAGGGCGTGCAGCGTGTGCGCCTCGGTTCTTTGGAATCCGTGGAGGTGGAACCGCGCTTGCTGCAGCTGATGGCAGAGGAACCGCGCCTGCAGCGTCACCTGCATCTGCCGCTGCAAAGCGGCTGTGACAAGATTTTGCGCGCTATGCACCGTCCTTACGATACCAAACGCTTTACGGAGCTGGTGAACGAAATTCGTGCGCAGGTGCCTGATGTGGCAATTACTACGGACGTTATCGTGGGCTTCCCCGGCGAAACCGAGGAGGACTTTGCGACTACTTTGGAATTTGCCAAGAAATGCGGCTTTGCCAAAATGCACATCTTCCCTTATTCCAAACGCAAGGGCACACCTGCGGCCGAAATGCCGGAGCAGGTGGACGAGGCTGTGAAGAGCGAGCGTGCGGCGCGTCTGGCGAAGGTGGACGAGGAGCTGCATCAGCAGATGCTGCAGAGCACTGTCGGCAAGGTGGAAGAGGTGCTGTTTGAGCAGCCTGTGGACGATGAGCATATGGAGGGCCTTTGCGGTCCGTACCTGCGCGTTGTCGTTCCGGGAACCAAGGAGCTGGCCAACACCATTGCCAAGGTAAAAATTACCGGCGTAAAAGAGGACTTTTTGCTGGGCGAATTGAATTAATTTGTGAAAAAATTATTTCTTTAGCAGGATAAAAGAAATAAATACAGAATATAACTAGATACGATAAATGAGAGGAGGGACATGAAATGGCTGAGGATTGTATTTTTTGCAAAATCATTAAGGGCGATATCCCTTCTACCAAAGTGTACGAAGATGATAAAATGATTGCTATCAATGACGTTGCTCCGGCTGCTCCGGTTCATGTGCTGCTGATGCCTAAGGACCACACAGCTAACATCACTACTGCGGACCCCGAGCTGGTTGCATACATGCTGGGCAAGGCTAAAATGATCGCTGAAAAGACCGGAATTGCCGAAAAAGGTTTCCGCGTTGTTATCAACACCGGCGATGAAGGCGGTCAGACAGTAAAACATTTACATATTCACGTAATTGGCGGCAAAGCTTTGGGTTGGCCCCCATGCTAAACCTTGACAATGCTTGTCTTTTCTTGTATAATTAATCAGTAAGTGTTTTTAGCTGGCAACAGCTGAAACTTAATTTGCATATACACTTCCCTAAGTGTGTGGAGGGAGGGAGAACAGATGGCAGAAATTAAAGTTGGCAAGAATGAAACTTTAGACAGCGCACTGCGCAGATTTAAAAGAGCAACCCAAAAGGCAGGCATTCTTTCTGAGGTAAGAAAACGCGAGCACTATGAAAAGCCGAGCGTTGCACGTAAGAAAAAATCCGAAGCAGCCAGAAAACGTAAAACCAGATAATTGGAGGCGGGCTGTATGTCTATAAAAGACCAATTGACTGCTGATATGAAGCAAGCCATGAAGGACAGAGAAGCAGGTAAACTGCGTTTGTCTGTTATCCGCATGGTGCGTGCTAATATTAAAAACGTTGAAATCAATGACAAAAAGGAACTTACAGATGATGAGGTTCTGGCTGTCTTGATGAAAGAGGTCAAAATGCGTCAGGATTCTGTTGAGGAATTCCAAAAAGCAGGTCGTGACGAATTGGTTGCCCAAGCTAAGGAAGAAATTGCTATACTGAAAAAATATCTTCCGGAAGCTCTCGGCGATGACGAGCTGAAGGCTATCGTGGCAGAAGTTATTGCTGCTGTTGGCGCTACAAGTCCCAAAGATATGGGCAAGGTAATGCCGGCAGTTATGGCAAAAACCAAAGGCCGTGCAGATGGCAAACGTATTAACGTTATGGTTCGTGAATTGCTCAAATAACAACTGATAACCGTGCTAAGAGAAATCTTGGCGCGGTTATTTTACTTTATAGCGATTAGCGGACCGAAGGACTGCCTGCTTTCTTCGTACGGGAAGGCAGGCAGCTTTTTTATTGCAGCGGCAATATCTTTTGCAAAAACATATTCAGCAGGTAAATTTTATTTCAAGGCGAATATAAATATATTATTATCTTTTTTACAGCTCAAAGGAGGCCGTTTTTATGGCATCTAACTTCAGCTTTTTACGCACACAATTTCCCGGTCTGGAAAAAACAGGCGAGTTTGCGGAGCGCTATTTGTACAGCGATTCCAATTCTTGCCTTTTTAAGCTAGGATTATTGTGCGAAGATATCGTTAATAAAATGTTTGACTTTGATAATATAGAAATGCCTTATCAGATGAAGGATACCTTGGTGAACAAAATCCGTCTGTTGCAAGAGGATGAGTACATCACAGAGGATTTGGCGCGTATTATGCATCGCCTGCGCTTGGGCGGCAATGAGGCGCGCCATGAGGGTACGGATTCGCTGCAGAAGGCCAAGCTGCTGCTGCCGCAGGCGTACAGCCTGTGCGAATGGTTTATGCAGGTGTATGGCGATTACAGCTATCAGCATCAGGAATATCATTTGCCGACGGAGCAGCCGGAGGCAGCCTTTGTCGAAACTGCCAAGGACAAGGCCGAGGAAGCGCGCCTGCGTAAGCAGGATAACGAGAAGGCGCAGAAGGCTGCGCCTGTGCCGCAGCAGGAGCGCAGCAAAACGAACCTGCAGGCTGCCAACAGACGACCGAAAACAGAAGCGGAAACACGCTGCCTGATTGATGAACAGCTGCGACAGGTAGGCTGGGAGGCGGACACCACCACTTTGCGTTACAGCAAGGGCTGCCGTCCTGCCAAGGGACGCAATCTGGCGATTGCCGAATGGCCTACGGACAAGGTTCCGGGCAACGAGGAAAAGGGTTACGCCGATTATGCGCTCTTTATCGGCAAGGAGCTTGTGGGCATTATCGAAGCGAAAAAGTGGGACACGGATATTTCCAGTGTCATCAGCTACCAATGCAAGGATTATGCACGCGCCATCAGAGAATGTGATGCGGAATATTTGCTGGGACAGTGGCAGGATTTTAAGGTGCCCTTTGTTTTTGCTGCCAACGGCAGACCGTACGTGCAGCAGCTGCAGACAAAATCCGGTATCTGGTTTGCGGATTTGCGCCAAAGCGGCAATATACCGCGCGCTATGGCAGGCTGGCCTTCTCCCTTAGGTTTAAAAGAAATGCTGCAGGAAAATACTGCGGAGGGCAACGCTGCTCTCGAAGCCTTGCCTTATGATTTTCTGCAGGATGAAAATGGTCTGCATCTGCGCGATTATCAGCTGAAGGCTGTGCAGGCGGTGGATGAGGCAGTGTGCTGCGGCAAGCGGACGGCGCTGCTGGCGATGGCCACAGGCACCGGCAAAACACGCACGGTTTTGGGCATGATTTACCGCTTTTTGAAGGCGAAGCGCTTTAAACGCATTTTATTCCTTGTTGACCGCAACGCTTTGGGCGTGCAGGCGCAGGATGTCTTTAAAGAAGTGAAGCTGGAAAGCCTGCAGACGCTGGACCAGATTTACAATATCAAGGAGCTTACCGATAAGCTGATTGATGCGGAAACCGCCGTGCATGTTGCTACCGTACAGGGCATGATGAAGCGCATTATGTACGCCGAAAGCGAGGACCGCATTCCCGCAGTCAGTGATTATGATTTGATTATCATCGACGAGGCGCACCGCGGTTATATTCTGGATAAGGAAATGGCGGAGGCGGAGCAGCTTTATCGCGATCAGCGCGATTACCAGAGCAAGTATCGCTATGTGCTGGATTATTTTAATGCGGTAAAAATTGCGCTCACCGCAACGCCTGCTCTGCAGACGACGGAAATTTTCGGCGAGCCTGTTTATACCTATACCTATCGCGAGGCTGTGCTGGACGGTTACCTGATTGACCATGACGCACCGCATCAGCTGAAAACGAAGCTCAGCGAGCAGGGAATTAAAATCAACAAGGGCGATACTATTAAATATATCAACAAAAAGACGGGCAAAATCGACACCGCCTATCTGGACGATGATGTGCAGCTTGATGTAGACCAGTTCAACCGTAAGGTTATCGTGCCCGAATTCAACAGGGCTGTGCTGGCGGAGATTGCCAAAAATCTTTATCCCGATGCGCCGGAAACCTACGGCAAAACACTGATTTACGCTGCTACCGATACGCATGCCGATATGATTGTGAGCATGCTGCAGGAGCTTTACGCCAAGGATAATCTGGACAGCGACGCTATTATGAAGATTACCGGCAGCGTGGCCAACGGTGACCAGAAAAAGATTCAGGAGAAAATCAAACGCTTTAAGAACGAACGCTTCCCGAGCATTGTGGTGACGGTGGATTTGCTGACTACCGGTATCGACGTGCCGGAGATTACCACGCTGGTGTTTATGCGCTGCGTGAAATCTCGTATTCTGTTTGAGCAGATGCTGGGACGCGCAACGCGCCGCTGCGATAAAATCGGCAAGGATCATTTTGAAATTTATGACCCGGTGGGCGTATACGACAGCCTGCAGCCGGTTGTGACCATGCCTGCCGTTGCCAATCCGCAGATTTCCGTGAAGGATTTGCTGAAGCAGCTGGCGGAAGCGGAGGCGCCGGAGGTGATTACCGATATTGCCAAGCAGGTGGCCTTGAAGCTGCGCCGCAAGCTGAATAAGTTGGACGAGCAGACGAAAAAGGAGTTTGTGCTGGCGACGGGCAAGGACGTGGCAGCCTTTGCCGGCGAGCTGCAGAAGGCGGATGCCGCCAAGGCCAAGGAGCTTTTGCTGCAGCATAAAGAGGCGCTGGAGCAGCTGGAAAAATACCGGGCCGGCGGTGATATGGGCAGCATGATTTATGACGGCAAGGATGAGCTTACCGGCCATACGCGCGGTTACGGTGCGCAAAAGACCAAGCCCGGCGATTACCTGAACGATTTTGCGGCGTACTTAAAGAGCCACGCCAACGAAATTGCTGCCTTGCATATTATCTGCACCCGTCCGAAGGATTTGACGAAGGCGCAGCTGAAGGAGCTGCTGCTGACGCTCGATGCCAACGGCTTTACGGCGCTGCAGCTGAACGATGCCTATTCGGAATGCACGAACAGCACGATGGTGGCAGGCATTATCAGCCTCATCAGGCGCTATATGCTGGGAACGGAGCTGGTGAGCAAAAACTCGCAGCTGAGTCGTGCCTTTGACAAGCTGAACAAAAACCACAAATTTACGCCTGCCCAGCAGAAGTGGCTGGATATCATCCGCAGCTATATGCAGCAGCAGGATATTTTGAGCGTGGAGGCCTTTAAGGAGGACAAACGATTGCAGCGCTTGGGCGGTTATGCGCGGGCACAAAAAATATTCGCCAACGATTTGGATAATATCGTGAGCGAATTCAACGGTTATTTATATGAAGATGGAGGCAAGACTGCGTGAATACACAGGAGATTGTAGCAAAGCTCTGGAATTTGTGTAACGTGCTGCGTGATGACGGCATTACCTATCATCAGTACGTTACGGAGCTGACATATATTTTATTTTTGAAAATGGCCAAGGAAACAGGCAGCGAGGAAAATATCCCGGAGGGCTATCGCTGGGATGATTTGCTGGCGCGCAAGGGCCTGGAGCTGAAAGGCTTTTACAAGGAGCTGCTGGATTACCTGGGCGAGCAGTGTACGGGACGCATTCAGGAGATTTACAAGGGCGCGGCGACGAACATCGACGAGCCGAAGAATCTGGAAAAGATTATCAGGACGATTGACGAGCTGGACTGGTTCAGCGCGAAGGAGGAGGGCCTGGGTAATCTTTACGAAGGACTGCTGGAGAAAAACGCTAACGAAAAGAAGAGCGGTGCCGGACAGTACTTCACTCCGCGTGTGCTGATTGACGTAATGACGCGCCTGGTGGCACCCAAGGCCGGCGAGCGCTGCAACGATCCTGCCTGCGGCACCTTCGGCTTTATGATTGCTGCCAGCAATTTTGTGCGTGAGCAGACGGACGATTTCTTTGATTTGGATGAGGAAACAGCGGAGTTTGAATATACGCAGGCCTTCACCGGCTGCGAGCTGGTGCATGATACGCACCGCTTAGCGCTGATGAACGCTATGCTGCACGACATCCAGAGCAAAATTATTTTGGGCGATACGCTTTCCAACGTGGGCAAGGAAATGCAGGGCTATGACGTGGTGCTGACTAATCCTCCCTTCGGTACGAAAAAAGGCGGTGAGCGCGCAACGCGTGACGACTTTACCTATCCGACGAGCAACAAGCAGCTGAACTTCCTGCAGCATATCTACCGCAGTTTGAAGGCTGACGGCAAGGCGCGTGCTGCCGTAGTGCTGCCGGACAATGTGCTTTTTGCCGACGGTGACGGCGAAAAGATTCGTGTCGATTTGATGGATAAGTGCAATCTGCACACTATTCTGCGCCTGCCGACAGGTATTTTTTACGCGCAGGGTGTCAAGACCAACGTACTTTTCTTTACGCGCGAAAAAACGGATAAGGACAGCACCAAGGCCGTGTGGTTTTATGATTTGCGCACCAATATGCCGTCCTTCGGCAAGACGAACCCGCTGAAGGCAAGCGACTTTGCCGGCTTTGAGGCGGCTTACGGCGCGGAGGACAGAAGCAAGGTTGCGGACGAGCGCTGGCAGTGCTTTACACGTGAGGAAATTGCGCAAAAGGGCAACAGTCTGGATTTGGGCCTGATTAAGGATGACAGCGTGCTGGATTACGAGGATTTGCCGGACCCGGCGGAAAGCGCGGCAGAGGCTGCGGAAAAGCTGGCGGAGGCCGTGGATTTGCTGCAGAGCGTGGCGCAGGAGCTGAGGAGCTTGCAAAGATAAAGGCAGAGAGTGAAGGAAGAAAAAGGCTCCCCTCGGGGGGAGCTGGCGCCCGCAGGGCGACTGAGAGGGGAGTGCTGTTATATGCTTAGCAATAAAACCCCTCTCCGTCATCGCTACGCGATGCCACCTCTCCCCAAGGAGAGGCTTTCCTGCATCCTGAGCACAATTCCAAAACTTGCAAAGATAAGGATTGTGTGGTATGCTAAATATGTAGAATGAAGGACACCCACAGAGGTGGGTTGCCAAGTTGGTTAAGAAAAATCCGCTCCGCGCTCGGGAAAGTCAGGGGGCGGTTTTTCTTTTATTGTGCACAATCCAAAACTTGCAAAGCTATGGATTGTGTGGTATATTAGACATAGAAAAAGACAACCGCCCACAAGGTGGGTTGCCTAGGAAAAAAGTTTTAGAAAGCCACTTCTTTACCCGCAAAGTGTAGGAGTGGTTTTCTTATGTCTGGGTTATTTACAATATTGAAAAATAAATGTAAGTAATGCCAGAATGAACATTCCGAAGAGCATTAAGTCTTGGAAGGAATAGTTCTTCATAAGCATCACCTCGATTCCTGAGGAATTAAGGCAACACCATCCTGCAACACGGTTGTCAAAAACATTTTATCATAAATTATAGATTAAAGCAATAACATGTTTGCTTATAAAGGAGAGCTGGCAATGCCAAAGAAAAAGACAGCATTGACAATAGAAGAACGCTTGCAGCAGGCGCTGGTGCCTGCGGAGGAACAGCCTTATGAAGTGCCTGAGAATTGGGTGTGGGTGAGGTTGTTGTCAACGTTTATAAATAAAACTGATTCTAAAAAGAAGATACAGCAAAAGTCTTATTTAAATACAGGTGATTATGCAGTTGTTGACCAAGGCCAAAATTTAATTGGTGGTTATACTGATGATGCTTCCTTGCAATATGATGGTGAATTGCCGGTTGTTGTGTTTGGAGATCATACAAGGTGTGTTAAATATATAGACTTTAAATTTGTTCAAGGTGCTGATGGCGTTAAAATATTGTTACCTGTTAAATCGTATGACAGTAAATTTTTTTATTACGCGATTATGAACTTGAATATTCCCAATATGGGATATAGAAGGCATTTTCCTTTGTTTGATAAATTGTCTTTGCCTCTCCCTCCACTCTCTGAACAGCAACGCATCGTTGAGCGCATCGAGGAGCTTTTCGCCAAGCTGGATGAAGCGAAGGAAAGACTGCAGGAGGTTGCCGACAGCTTTGCCGTGCGCAAGGCAGCAATTTTGCACAAGGCGTTCACGGGCGAGCTGACAAAGCAGTGGCGTCGGAAAAACGGCGTGAGCGATGAAAGTTGGGAAGAGAAAAAGCTTGGTGAAGTTGGTTCTTGGTTAGGTGGTGGTACACCGAGTACGAGCCGTGAAGAGTATTGGGAAAATGGTAATATTTTATGGATTACATCGAAAGACATGAAATCTACTGTTATAGAAGATACTCTTATGAAAGTTAATGAAATAGGCGTAAAAAATTCGTCCGCCAATTATATAGAGAAACCAGCTTTGTTGGTTGTTATGCGTAGTGGCATTTTAAGAAGAACTTTCCCGGTTGCTATTGTTAAGCAGCCTTTTACAGTTAATCAAGATTTAAAGGCTATTATACCTGATGAAGATGATTTAGAATTTTTATATTGGATGCTTTTGAGTAATGAGCAACGCATATTGAATACTTGTATGAAAAACGGTACTACCGTTGAAAGCATTAACAGTAATGCGTTAAAGAATTTAACTTTTAAGTGTCCATCCCTCCCCGAACAGCACGAAATCGTGCGCCTCATCGACGATCTGCTGGCACGCGAGCGCGTAGCACAGCAGGCTGCGGAGCAGGCGCTGGCGAGCATAGACTTGATGAAGAAATCCATCCTTGCGCGTGCCTTCCGCGGTGAGCTGGGCACGAACAAAGCGAGCGAAGCGAGTGCGCTGGAGCTGCTGCGTCAGGTGCTGGCGGAAAATTGAAGCTAAAAAAAATCAAGACCTTGGCAGCGGCAAAAGCTGATGCTAAGGTTTTTTTTGATATATCTTGATGAGCGTCTTACAGCGAAACACTTGGATACCCCGTAGCTGCTCATGCGAACCTTAGGTATTCCGGCTTACAGCTAACCCAAACCTTAGTCACGCAAGCCTGGGCTTAAGCTAACCATAGATTTGTAAACACTATCGCGTATACCTTTCGGCAGAACTACGAAAAAATAGCTATTTCCAGCAATGCGATTTAGCTTATTTAAAGCTTTTTGGTAAAACTTTTTCCCGAAAAAGTTTTTGCTTTGCCGCGCTTTCCAGAAAGCGCGAACCTTTCTTGTAACTTCTTTCAGTTATGAAAGAAGTTGATGTTACGTAAGCGTCAAATCACGCCGGTGATTTTGTTTGAAGCTTGTCCGCAGCCTTTAGCAGCATAAACTTTAAATTTACTTCATGCTTTTCCTCTGTTATACTATAATTGTACAAGCGTTGAGGAGGTGCAGTCATGCCATTGGAATATTATTTTATGCTGGCGGGCCTTGTCCTGCTGCTGATAGAATTTGCGGTGCCGGGCTTCGGAGTTTTCGGTGTCAGCGGCATGGTGTGCCTGACAGTCGGCGGCTTTTACGTTTTGGGCGGCAATGCCTGGGCGGCGCTGGTGCTTTTGGCAGTGTATCTGTTTTTAGTGCTGGTGATTACCCTGCTGTGCGTGTATCTGCCCAGAGAAAGCAAGTATAATCCCTTTGTGCTGTGGACGCGCCAAAAGAACAGCGAAGGCTACACCGGCGGCAAAAACTGGAGCATGCTGGT
>Ga0129310_1002991_pt1 | contig 11457 bp, 5 predicted proteins | sample Go1ome_2_FD_94433 | JGI IMG/M metagenome (GOLD analysis project Ga0129310, IMG submission 94433) | Western lowland gorrila individual fecal microbial communities from Wisconsin, USA - Go1022A metagenome | ecosystem: Host-associated > Mammals > Digestive system > Large intestine > Fecal | place...
ACGAAGCCGGGAGCGAGCCGGAAAGTGAGCCCGCCACGCAGGAAGAGCCGGAGCCGGAAGTGGTGCTGCACCACCACACCTCGGATTGCTACGAGGAAAAAGAGGTGCTGACCTGCGGCATCGAGAGCGACCACGTCCATCAGGATTATTGCTACGACCAGGAGACCGGCGAACTGCTCTGCACCGAGCATGAGCACACCGACGACTGCTATACCCTCGAAGAGGTTCTGGTCTGCGGCCAGGAAGAGGGCGAGCCGGAGAAAACGGATGACGGCGCCGCTCTGTACGACATGGACGAAAACAATGCGGAAGAAAGCGATTCTGCCGAGGAACCTGTGACAGTCGCCGACCCGGAACCCGAAAAAGAAGCCACCAAACCCGAAACGCACGACGAGATCGACACGGGCTATACCGTCCACCACCACACCGCCGAGTGCTATGGCAAGGTGCTGATCTGCGGCAAGGAAGAGCACGAGCATACTGCCGACTGCCTCGTCAACCCCAACGCCGAGATCGACGCGGAGTACGACGCCAAGACCCCTGACCGCACCAGCATGGATTGGGCCGAGGACATGGTGCTCGTGGCCCAGAGCCAGCTCGGCTATACCGAGAGCAAGGCTGACGTGGACGAGGACGGCAACGGCTACACCATGTATGCCGACCAGTATTATAAGGACAAGCCCATGGTGTATGCCGACTGGGACAGCACCTTTGTGGCTTACTGCCTGTACCACGCGGGCGTGCCGCAGGATATCATCCCCCAGTACGCCAGCATCAGCGCCCTGCGTGGCGAGCTTGCCCGCATGAACTCTGAATATTATACCGATGACCCGCAGGGTTTTGCCTCCATCCTGCCGGGTGATATCGTCATGTACAAAAATGCCGAGGGCCGCGAGACCATTGGCGTGGTGTCCGACGCGGCGGTGGACGAGGAGACCGATCTGACCACGGCCCTCACCGTCATTTCCGGCGATGTCGCCACCGGCTACGAGTCCGACGGCGAGACCACCATCGACCAGGTGGCCGAGGTGAGCGTTGCCCTGAGCGATGTCACCAGCTTTGTGTCTGTCAATGCCGCAGAGGGGTATGGTATCAGCGATTTGATGGATGGAGAGCAGAAGTCGGAGGGTGATACTTCTTATGGTACTCCGCTTGAGCTGAATGAAACAAATACGGAAGGCCTGATCATCAAGGTAAAACATACTGGTAGCAGCGGAACAGATGACAAGCTGGTTTTTGAAGATGGAGATAAGATCACAGTCAGCGGCTCTTTCAGCGTTTCGACAAAGAAACTGGGAGAAGCAGGGACAAATACGGTTCGCTGGGATACGGGATTGAAACTTTCCGGAAGTGTGGAAAAAGACATTCTCCTTGGCGGAAAAATATATGGTAAATACACAGTCTCTGAAGATGGTGTCGTTGATTTTGTATTCAATAAGGATGCGATGGACCAAACTGATATCAAAGTGGAGGATTTTGGATTCGATGCAGAATTCTTCCTGAATGATAACAGCAATGAACAGAAAATCCAGTATCCCGGCATGACCGGAACCATTACCCTTAAAAGAAAATCGGATATTAAGGTTGAAAAGAGCAGTGCACAGAATGGCTATGTGCTGTATACGAATGACGGAAAGCCCTATATTCATTTTGAAGTGACGGTTTCCACAGAAAAAGGAACAGCAGGCAAGACGCTTTCCATCCAGGATACCATTGCGCACACTGCAATCAAAGGCCACTATGACCAAAGCTCTTTTAGCTTGAAAAAAGTGAGCAATGGTACGCAGAGTGATGTAACACTTCCGGCAGGACAGCCTGTGTTTGGAAAAGATAATCAAAGCGATGAGACGCCGACCTTTACAGTAGATGATCTTCCGGCATTGAAAGCAGGGGAAAAGTATGTCCTCTCGTATGATTATTACATTGATCTGGACAAATGCGATAATAAGACACTGCTTGGTGTGGTAAAAAATGACGTGACAGCACAGGTAAAAGGCGGCCCGGGGGATGATGATTCCTGGGAGACGGAATTCAAGACGTCCATTACCAAAACAAGCAGGTATGACTCCAATACAAACCGTATCGTCTGGACGATCATTGTCCGGAACCCGGAAGATGGAAACGACCTCAACGGCTACACGGTAACAGATGCCTTAGAAACGGGAACAACAGCTGAGATCACCGGAAAAATTTACCGCTATGGCGGTAACAAGGAAGACACCAGTGATAACCCTGTTTCGTTTGCGCCGAATGAAGATAAGAAAGGCTTTACTTATACATTCCCGGCGGAGTCTACCCAAAAGTTTTACCGTTTTGTCTATAAGACAAGTGCACCTGCGAACGAAACGGTAAAAAACAATGTAACATACAAAGATCGGAACGAGAACGAAGAGAAAACATCCGGCACCGGAAGCGCTGGTGCCAGAATCCAAGGAATGATTATAAAAGCACCGTTGAATGGAAGTCAGGCGCTGAAAGATACAAATTCCAACCGCATCAAAAAGGCAGGCTGGTGGGCAACCATCGTACCGTCGGCTGATACAAAAATTGTTGAATTTACGGATACATTCCAGCAGCCAATGGATGGCAGTGGAAACCCTGCGGTAGGCGCAGAGCACTATGCACTGCGGAATGAATTGCTGAAAGAATTGCAGGATAAAATTGAAATTTATCTGACGGATGCAGATGCCGACTGGTATGGAAACGGGAATGCGACTGCAAGAGGAGTAAACATTACCTATACTTTTTATGATGCAGACGGTAATGTGGTGGAAGATAATACGACCCATGTCCACTCGTTTAAAGTTTGTGTGGATGCGAGGAATGCTTCGGTAGGAAACGTCTGGAAAATCAACCTTGGAAGAGATAGTAGTCGATACTATACCTATGTTGATCTTACCGGAATGCAGAATGGAAAAGATTGGACGATCAAAAATCAGATCACTTCCGATAATGTCACTGCCAATAAGGAAAAGGACACAGCGTATTATCCGTATAAGAAGAGCAAGGAAACAGTATTTGAAAAAACTGTCTTTGATAGCGGATATAAGTCGCTGGGGCATTCTGGTACAATCCCGTACGGGAATGAAATCTGGTATCAGCTCTGGATCGTCCCGGAAGATGGCGCGGATACGATCACCATTCAGGATACACTGCAAAAGGGTCTGGAGTTGGTGTATGACAGTACAAAAGATAACCAATGGAAAGATTATTATGCCGCACATCTTGTGAAAAATAGTGATAAGGCAAGTGGCAAGGATTATTTTAAATCTTATAATGATGGGCGAGATATCACAAAGAATATCTCGATCACAGCCAGCGGCACCAGCGAAGATGGCCAGGTGCTGAACATTAAACTGACAGGCCTGAAAACGGCGATGGAAGAAGCGGAAAAAGCAAACAAGCCCTTTGATGGCGTGGCCATTATGTACCGTGTGCAAGTGGATGACCCGGATTTCTGGGGTATCTATGAAAATACGGATAAAACCTACGTCAACAATGCAAAATGGAAAGAGGGCGGAAAAGAAGATACTGCGACAGTCACCGTTTCGCGGAATGAGACGTATCTTGAGAAATCTGGCAAACAGGAAGAGAGTACATCAGGTGCTAATACGGAGCGCGTGACCTATACCATCGACATCAATAAAAACCGTGTCAACTTGAACCCGGCTAAGGATAAGATCAAGCTGACAGACCATTTTACAACTGTCAAAAACGCTACAGCAGCACTGGAAAGCGCAACGGTGAAAAAGATTGAACAGGGTGGTACAGAAACGGAGGTGCCGGAAAACGATTATCGCCTGGAAACAAGTGCGAAAGCAATCAATAGCGAAAAAACGGAGTATGAGATCGTCCTGACGGTGGATGATGCAACCTACTATAAATTTACCTATACGTACAAAATCGATACATCGGAAGTAAAGGAAAGCGACTTCCCGCTGACGCTGGAAAATAAAGCTTCGATCGTTGGTAAGTGGGCTGATTCCAGCGATGTAAGCTACAACAAAGTAAACGGCTGGGTCAAGCTTTCTGCAGATGGTGTGCTGAAGATACGCAAGGTAGAAAAAGGCAAGGAGCAGACCACACTTCAGGGGGCAGAATTTACACTGTACCGCTATGATGGAAACAATACTTGGACACAGGTGAAACAGAATGTAACACCTGAAAACGGTGAGATCACCTACACGCCTGGTGCAAGCAGCAGCTGCACAGTAAACAATTTTGGTGCGCACAAGTTGATGAAGCTGGTGGAGACCAAGGCACCCGGTGGTTATACACTGGATGCGACACCGCTCTACTTCATTTGGCGGACAGAAACAGATCCGTCGGATTCGTCACTTGCACCGGGAAAGCAACAGAAGATTTTTAAGGACGCCATCGGAAGTGACGCAGACTCTGTACAGGATGGAAACACGACCGTAAGCTATAATGAGGTCACTTATTATGGTTATGGCAAGACCTATGAGCAGACCATCCGGAACGCTAAGCAGCAGATCGTGCTCCAGAAAGTCTGGAAAGATGAAGCGGGCCATATCCTTACGGTAGCACCGGATGGCATCAGCAAAATTAACGTCACGGTTTATAAAATTGACAGCACAGGTGTGGAAACAAAGTTGGGCGATTATACGTTGTCTGCATCGGAGGGATCGGAGGGATCGGAGGGCTGGATACAGACGATTCCGGTGGAATCGGGTTATACCTACCGCGTCGAAGAAAACAACATCCAAAGAGGTTATTCTGTAACATATACCCGGAACTTCAACTATAATGACGTGATGAAAAATGGAAGCGGCTATGTGGATGGCGATACGGCAACGATCGTGAACCGGAAACTGCCGACCTCGCTGAAGGTGAGAAAACTGTGGAAAGACCCGGATGGCAACTATAAGACAGCAGACTTACCGGAGTCGATCACATTGCAGCTTTACACGATCGACGAGAATGGCCAAAAGACGAAAGTCGAGAATGCCAACATCACATTGCCACAGGATGGAAAGTGGGAGTACACCTTTACAAACCTCGATCCCACGGCCCATTATGTCGTGGAGGAAGCCAGCGTAAGCGGCTACACGGTTTCGTATAGTTACCCGGATGGCAGCGAGACCACAGGCACACTCCCGGGCGCAACGGTCACCATCACGAACACCGAGGAGGACGCCCCCACCTACGAGCTCCCCTCCACCGGCGCCCCGGGCGGCACGGTTCCTTACACGGCAGGCGGCGCGGCCATTGCGCTGGCTGCGGTGCTGTGTGGATATAACTCCAGGCGCAAGCGGAAAAGGGGGGAAGAGTGACTCCTGCAGCTCAGACCCCGGCAACAAACCGAACGTAGGAAAATAAATCCCCTCTCTGGCGTCTTCAGAGAGGGGACGTAAGAAAGGTAGTAAAGAAATATGAAAAGAGTAAAACGCGTGTTGGCGCTGCTTGCAGCATTTGCGTTGGTGCTGGCCATGGCCATCCCGGCGTGGGCGGCAAGCGCAGCAGCGACAGGTGATAACGTTGGTAGTAGCTCGATTACGATTGATGGTGCAGTAAATGGAAAAACGTATACGCTGTATCGTATTTTTGACGTCGCCAGCAAAACGGACGACGGGATGGTCTACAATGTTACGACTGCATGGAAGTCATTTTTTGTGGGCAGCAGTGCAGGCGCAGAATATGTTGAAATCGATAGCCTTGGTCAGGTGAAAAACCTGAAAAAAGAGAGTTTTGCAAACGATTCGGAAAATGCAAAGGCCTTTGCAGCAGCAGCACTTGCATGGGCGAAAACTCAGTCGAAAATTGCAGTTGCCAGCGTTACGGCAGACAACAATGAAGCAAGTTTTACTGGCCTGAAAGAGGGCTATTACCTTGTTGATACTACAACAGGTAGCTTGTGCAGTGTTGGCAATGTGACTGGTGCGACTGCAGTTAAAATCAAAGAAAAAAATGGAGTGCCGTCTGTTGATAAGCAGGTGCAGGAAGATTCGGACAGTTCTTGGGGCGACAAAAATGACGCCGAAATTGGCCAGGAAGTAAATTTCAAGACAACAATCAATGTTACTGCTGGTAACACAACGAATTACGTTCTGCACGATAAGATGACAGGCCTGACTTATAAGGCAGACAGCATCCAGATTACAAAAGCAAATGGTACGAAGGCACTGACTCAGGGTACTGATTATACCATCGAAACACCGACGGATGGCTGTAGCTTTGAGATTAAATTTGTTGATGGCAAGCTGAATGCTGGCGACGTGGTGGTTGTTACTTACACCGCAACGGTAAATGCGGATGCTGTAGTTGCAGGTACAGGCAACACAAATGAAACTTGGCTGGACTATGGTAACGATGGTCATACCACACATGACACTACCCGTACTTATGTTTGGGAGTTTAAGATTTATAAGTACACAAAGGGTGCTGGAGAAAATGAGACAGTTGCTCTCCCGGGTGCTGAGTTTGTGCTTTACAAAAAGAGTGGCGAAACGAAGAGCTATCTGACTGCAAATGGCAATAAGCTGACGGGTTGGACGACGGAAGAAACTTCGGCGACGAAGTTTACTTCTGATAATAATGGTAATATTTCGATTTCTGGTCTTGACGCAGGCGAGTATTATCTGAAAGAAACTAAGGCGCCGGATGGCTATAACAAACTGACCGATGATATCAAGGTTGTATTGACAAAAGAGTATAACGAGAGCACCAATGTTGGTACAGCGTCTTTTGCGTATAGTAATGTAACAAAAGCAGATAAAGTAGAAGTTGAGAACAACGCCGGTACCACCCTGCCCTCCACCGGCGGCATGGGCACCACGGTCTTCTACGTCGTTGGTGGCGGCCTGATGGCTGTGGCGGTGGTCCTGCTGGTGACCAAGAAGCGGATGGAGAACAAGCGCTAAACCAAACCCCAAAGCAAAAAGTATCCTGATAACATTAGGGAGTAGCCCATGAAAAAGAACCGCAGTACCATAATATTGATCCTGATCTTTCTCGTGGGTCTATCCGTGATGTTATATCCCACCGTCAGCGATTATGTCAACCAGCGCCACCAGTCCCGCGCGCTGGCCAGCTATGACGAGACGGTCAACGAGATGTCGGACGCGGACTATACCGCCTATTTTGAGGCGGCGGATGCCTACAACCAGCGGCTGGCGGCCACGCCCAATTCGTTCTTCACGCCGGAGCAGGTCTCCGGCTATGACGAGACGCTGGACGTCTCCGGCACGGGCATTATGGGGTATATCACCATCCCCAGGATCGGCGTGGAGCTGCCCGTCTACCACGGCACCAGCGATGGTGTTTTGCAGGTGGCGGCAGGCCATCTGGAGGGCAGCAGCCTCCCCGTGGGCGGGGCGGGCACCCATGCGGTCATTTCGGCCCACCGCGGCCTGCCCAGCGCCAAGCTCTTTACCAATCTGGACGAGCTGGAAGTGGGCGATACGTTCACCATCACGGTGCTGGATCGGGTGCTGACCTATGAGGTGGACCTTATCTCCATTGTCCTCCCCACCGAGACCGATTTATTACAGCCCGTAGAGGGGCAGGACTACGTTACCCTGATGACCTGCACGCCCTACGGCATCAATACCCACCGCCTGCTGGTGCGCGGCCACCGCGTCAACACGCGGGAGAGCCAGAAACATGTCCGTGTCACGGCGGACGCGACACGGATCGATCCCATCATCACGGCGCCTGTCATTGCCCTGCCCATGCTGGCAGTGCTGCTGATCTGGCTGCTGGTGACCACATGGAAGCGTCCGAAAGCAGGCAAACATGAGAAAACGACGAGAGGTGACCCCCATGAAACAAATTCGTAAACAGCTGGCGGCGCTGTTGCTGGCTGCGGCACTGGTGGCAGCGTGCGCGGCCCCGGCTTTTGCCGCCGCCACGGCCGCCAGCATTGAGCTTGCCCGGAAAGGCAGCATCACCGTGACCCTCCGGGATTCTGAGAGCGGGAGCGCTGCCTCGGGCGGCAAGCTGACCCTGTATCAGGTGGCCTCCATCAGCCGCAAAAATGGAAATTTGAGCTACGATTATACAAATGGTTTTGAAAATTGCGGCGTTTCCCTCGGCGACCTCTCGGAGAGCGATCTGGCCCGGACCCTGGACGACAAGCGCCCGGCCAGCAGCAAAGGGGAGACGGTCACGGTGGATACCGATGGCAAGGCCGTGTTCTCGCGGCTGCCGCTGGGCCTGTATCTCATCGTCCAGAGCACCGCTTCCACCGGGTATGAGAAGATCAACCCGTTCCTCGTGTCGGTGCCGCTGGTGGAGGGGGACACGTACCTCTACGATGTGGACGCCCTGCCCAAGGTGGGCACGCTGACGCCCACCACCCCGCCGGACGTGCCGGAAGAGCCGGACAAACCCACCGAACCCGACAAACCCACGGAACCCGAGAAGCCCACCGAGCCGGAAAAGCCCACCACGCCGGAAAACCCGGACAAACCGGAGACTCCGGATGCCCCCGAGGAACCGGGCAAGGAACCCCCTCCGGGTACCGACAACCCCGATGACTGGGTGCTGAACGGCCGCCCGGATAAGAACACGGCCCCCAATCCGGGCAACCCGGACGACTGGGTGCTGAATGGCCGCCCGACCCTGCCCCAGACCGGCCAGCTGAACTGGCCCATCCCGGTGCTGACGGCGGCAGGCACCTGCCTCATTGCAGCGGGCATCCTGCTCCGCAAAAAACACTGAGCCATGCAGAAAAGACGACTTGGAACCATCCTCATCCTGCTGGGAGCGCTGCTGCTGGCCGGGGCGCTGGGCCTGCTGGGCTACAACCAGTGGGACAATGGCCGCGCCCAGAAAGCCGCTGCTGAGGTGCTGGACCAGCTGGAAACGACGCTGGACGAGCAGGAGAACCATTTGCAGCTTCTGGTGCCCACCCAGGTGGACGACACCGCCCGGGAGATGACCGTTACCGCCATTGATGGCTGGGATTACATCGGGTATCTCTCCATCCCGTCCATCGGGCTGGCCCTGCCCGTGATGAGCGAGTGGAGCTATCCGGGCCTCAAAATTGCCCCGGGGCGGTACGCGGGCTCGGTCTTCACGGAGGATCTGGTCATCTGCGGCCACAACTATGCCCGGCATTTCAGTCCCATCAAGCGGCTGACGGTAGGCACCGCGGTGCAGTTTGTGGACATGGACGGCCGGGAGTGGGACTACACTGTCTCCAAAGTGGAGACCCTGCAGCCCACCCAGATCGAAGAGATGGTGGGCAAGGCGGACGGCGATGACTGGGATCTGACCCTCTTCACCTGTACCACCGGCGGCAGTGCCCGCTGCGCGGTGCGCTGTACCCGGGTGGAGACGGCCTCCTGAGGCTTCCAAATCGGAATAATTTATGCAGATATTACAAAAAGGCACGCTCTCTTTTGGAGAACGTGCCTTTTCTGCATCTTATTTTCGGTTCCGGGGGGAGATCAGTAGTGCAGCTGGTCAGCGGTCAGAGCCTCCAGCACGGGCAGCATGGAGGCTGCTTCCGCCTTGGCCTTGGGCAGGTCCATATCGCGGTAGTTGCCGCACTCCACCTCACTGGCACCGGGGACAGCACCCTCAAAAGCGGCCATGAAGCGGAACGAGTCCACGGTCAGGGCCAGCGCTTCAGCGGGGGTCAGGCCCCGGGTGAGCAGGTAAAAGCCGGTGCGGCAGCCCATGGGGCCGACATAGAGGACGCCGTCCTTGTAGGCGCTGTTCCGCGCGTAGGTGGCAAACAGGTGCTCCAGCGTGTGGGCCGCGCCGGTGGTCAGGTAATCGCCCTGATTGGGCTTTTTCATCCGGATGTCCCAGGTCAGCACATCGCCGTCCTGGCGGCTCAGGTACATGCCGCGGTCCAGTTTGGTGTGGTCCACGCAAAAGCTTGCGATCCGTTCCATTGCTACTTCCTCCCAATCTTTCGGGTAAAATCAGGCCTGCAGGCGCTGCACGCTGCCGTGCGCGCAGTCCACGGCCACCATCAGGCCATCACGGATGTGGCTGGTAGCACCGGCGGCACCCACGATGGTGGGCTTGAGCAGAGCCTTGCCGGCAATGGCAGCGTGGCTGTTCAGGCCCGGCTCTTCGACCACGAGTGCGGCGGCGTCACGGACGTAGCTCAGCATCTCGTTGGAGGTGGAGGGCACCACCAGGACCATGCCGGGCTTGAACTTGGCCCGCAGCTCGTCCAGGCTGTGGCAGACACAGGCCTTGCCGGTGGCGTTGGCCAGGGCAGAGCCCTCAGGGCCGATGCCCACGCCGGTAGCCAGGCAGTTGCCGATCATGTGGATTTTGATCATGTTGGTGGTGCCGGACACGCCCACGGGGACGCCGGCGGTGACAACAGCCAGCTCGCCGTCGTGCAGGTAGCCGTTCTCCTTGGCCAGGCTGGTGGACATCTCGATCAGCTCATCGGTGCTGTGGGCCAGAGCCATCATCAGCGGGGTGATGCCCCAGGAGATGGCCAGCTGACGCTGCACCTGCTCGCTCATGACGCAGGCAATGATGGGCTGTGCGGGGCGGTACTTGCTCAGCAGGCGGGCGGTGTTGCCGGACTCGGACACCGTGACGATGGCGGAAGCGTTGACGTCCTTGGCGGTCAGGCAGGCAGCGTGCGCGGTTGCGTCGCTGACGCTGATCTGGCCGCTGCCGGCATCCACCAGACGGTTGTCGCGGTAGTGCACCTCGTTCTCGGTGCGCTCGGCAATGGCGGACATGGTCTTGAGGGCCTCCACGGGGTAAGCGCCTGCAGCGGTCTCACCGGAAAGCATGATGGCAGAGGTACCGTCGTAGATGGCGTTTGCCACGTCGGAGATCTCGGCACGGGTGGGCCGGGGATTGACCATCATGCTGTCCAGCATCTGGGTGGCCGTGACAATGGGCTTGCCAAAGGAGAACGAGCGGTCGATGACGCTCTTCTGGATGCCGGGCAGCTCGGTGAAGTCGATCTCAACGCCCAGGTCGCCACGGGCGACCATGACGGCGTCGGCGGCGGCCAGGATGCTGTCGATGTTGTTCACGCCCTCGCGGTTCTCGATCTTGGCGATGATGCGGATGTTGGAGTCATACTCGTTCAGCAGGTTGCGGATGTCGTACACGTCCTGTGCGGTGCGCACAAAGGAGGCGGCGATGAAATCAAAGCCCTGCTGCACGCCGAAGATGATGTCATCGCGGTCGCGCTGGCTCAGGTACGGCATGGAGAGGTGGACGCCGGGCACGTTGACGCCCTTTTTGGTCTTGATCTTGCCGCTGTTCAGCACCTCGCAGGTGATGTCGGTGTCGGTCACGTTGGTGATGCGCAGCTTGATGAGGCCGTCGTCCAGCATGATGGTGCCGCCCTCGTGCACATCCTGGGGCAGGTCCTTGTAGGTGATGGAGCAGATCTCCTTGGTGCCCTCCACCTCACGGGTGGTCAGGGTAAAGGTCTGGCCTGCTTCCAGCATCTCCACGCCGTTCTTGAACTCTTTCAGGCGGATCTCGGGGCCCTTGGTG
>Ga0129310_1002994_pt1 | contig 11449 bp, 7 predicted proteins | sample Go1ome_2_FD_94433 | JGI IMG/M metagenome (GOLD analysis project Ga0129310, IMG submission 94433) | Western lowland gorrila individual fecal microbial communities from Wisconsin, USA - Go1022A metagenome | ecosystem: Host-associated > Mammals > Digestive system > Large intestine > Fecal | place...
GAAGAGGGCGGCCCGGACGGCATGACCGTGGACGCGGAGGGCAAGCTCTGGGTGGCGCAGTGGGGCGGCTGCCGCGTGTGCCGCTATGACGAGATCACGGGCGAAAAGCTGATGCAGGTGGACGTGCCCGCGCCCTGCACCACCTGCCCGACCTTCGGCGGGGAGAAGCTGGACAAGCTCTTCATCACCACCGCGGGCTTCGGCAAGGAGAAGTTCCCCGAGGCGGGCAGCCTTTTTGTGGCGGATGTCGGCGTGTGCGGCAGGAAGGCCAACCGGTTCGGCAGAGAATAATTTGCGTTAAAATCATTTGCGAGGAGGAAGGCACAGATGACGGACATTGAAATCGCGCGCTCGGTGGAGCCGAAGCGCATTGCGGAGATTGCGGAAAAAGCGGGGCTGGACCCGGAAAAGATCGAGCCCTACGGCCGCTATAAGGCGAAGATCGATCCCAAGCTCGTCTCCGGCGAGCCGGGCAAGCTCATCCTGGTCACGGCCATCAACCCCACGCCCGCGGGCGAGGGCAAGACCACCGTTTCCATCGGCCTGGCGGACGCGCTGCGCCGTCTGGGCAAAAACGCGGTGCTGGCGCTGCGCGAGCCGTCTCTGGGGCCGGTTTTCGGCGTCAAGGGCGGCGCGGCGGGCGGCGGCTGGGCGCAGATCATCCCGATGGAGGACATCAACCTCCACTTCACCGGCGACCTGCATGCCATCACCGCGGCCAACAACCTGCTGGCGGCGATGGTGGACAACCACATCCAGCAGGGCAACGCGCTGAACATCGACCCCCGCCGCGTGGTGTGGCGCCGCTGCATGGACATGAACGACCGCCAGCTGCGCGACATTTTGACGGGCCTGGGCGGCAAGAGCAACGGCATGCCCCGCAGCGACGGCTTTGACATCACCGCGGCCTCCGAGGTCATGGCGGTGTTCTGTCTGGCCAACGACATGGAGGACCTCAAAAAGCGGCTGGAGCGCATCGTGGTGGCGTATACCTTCGCGGGCGAGGCCGTGACCTGCAAGGACATTCACGCGCAGGGCGCGATGGCGGCGCTGCTCAAGGACGCGCTGATGCCCAACCTCGTCCAGACGCTGGAGGGCACGCCTGCGCTGGTGCACGGCGGCCCCTTTGCCAACATCGCCCACGGCTGCAACTCCGTCATCGCCACGCGCACGGCGCTGAAGATGGGCGATTACTGTGTGACCGAGGCGGGCTTCGGCGCGGACCTGGGCGCGGAAAAGTTCCTCGACATCAAGTGCCGCATGGCGGGGCTGGCCCCCAGCGCGGTGGTGATCGTGGCGACGGTGCGCGCGCTCAAGAGCCACGGCGGCGTGCCCAAGGCGGAGCTGGAGAAAGAGAATTTGGAAGCGCTGGAAAAGGGCATCGGCAACCTGCTCAAGCATGTCGAGAACATGCAGAAGGTGTATTCCATGCCCGTGGTGGTCGCGCTGAACCGCTTTGAGAGCGACACGCAGGCAGAGCTTGACCTGGTGGAGGAAAAGCTGCGCGCGCTGGGCGTGAACGTGCGCCTGTGCGACGTGTGGGCCAAGGGCGGACAGGGTGGCCTGGCGCTGGCCGAAGAGGTGCTGCACCTGTGCGAGCAGCCCTCGGAACTGACCTGCGCCTATCCGCTGGAAGAGACGCTGGAGAACAAGATCACGATGATCGCCAAGCGCGTCTACGGCGCAAAGAACGTCTCCTTTGCCGCGGGGATCAGAACCCAGCTGCGCAAGCTGGATAAGCTCGGAAATTTCCCGGTCTGCATGGCCAAGACGCAGTATTCCCTCTCCGACGATCCCAAGAAAACGGGACGGCCGGAGGATTTCACCATCACCGTGCGCCAGGTGCGCCTGAGCGCGGGCGCAGGCTTTGTGGTGGCCTTCACGGGCGAGATCATCGCCATGCCGGGCCTGCCCAAGGTTCCCGCCGCCGAGGCCATCGACGTGGACGAAAACGGGGAGATCGTGGGATTGTTCTAAAAAATAAGCTAGAGGCCCAAGAGAAAGCCCCCGCCTGCCGCATTGCGGCAGGCGGGGGCTTTCTCTTGGGCGGGGGCGCGGCAAGGGGGTTGCGGCGCGAGTGGAGGCGGAACGGTTTGCCGCGCGGGAGAGGGGGCGTGCGCAGGAAGGGGCAAGCCCTCAGGGGGGATGCAGTGCGAAAGGGGCAACCCTTCCGTCACACTGCGGCGCGCCGCAAGGCGTGATGGTGCGAAGAGGGAGGTGGATCGGCGAAGCCGAGACGGAGGGGTTGAGCTTTAGCGTGAAAATGGGTTCGAAAGGACAATTCTACGATGATAACTCTTTCCCTCTCTTTGCCGTCCGTCCGGCAAAGAAGGGGGGGCGGGAGCAGGGGGTGCAGGGGGGCCGCCTGAGGCCCCCCGCCCGCTCTTTCGTTACTCCTGTTCGGATTGGGCGCGGCAGAGGCGGGCGTAGGCGCCGTTCAGGCTGAGAAGCCGGGCGTGATTGCCCTGCTCGACGATGCGGCCGTCGTGCAGCACGCAGATGCAGTCGCAGGCGCGGATGGTGGACAGGCGGTGCGCGATGATGAGCGTCGTGCGGCCGCGGGAGACGCTGGTGACGGAGCGCTGGATCAGCTGCTCGGTCTCGGTGTCGATGGAGGCGGTGGCCTCGTCCAGCACGAACACCGCCGGGTCGTGCGCGATGGCGCGGGCGAAGGACAGCAGCTGGCGCTGCCCGGCGGAGAAGGTCGAGCCGCGCTCGGTCACGGGCGTGTCCATGCCCTGCGGAAGCCTGTCGATGAAGTCCCGCGCGCACGCCAGCCGCAGCGCCCGATCCACCTGCTCGTCGGTGATCTCCCGGTTGCCCAGCCGCACGTTTTCGGAAATGCTGCCGGAGAACAGGAACACATCCTGAAGCACCACCGCAACGTGCCGCCGCAGCTGCTCCAAAGAGAGCAGCGAGATGTCGCGCCCGTCGAGCAGGATCTGCCCCTTTTGCGGGGCATAAAAGCGGGAAAGCAGCGAAATGATGGTGGATTTGCCCGCGCCCGTCTCGCCCACGAAGGCGAAGGACTGCCCCGGCTCCACCGTGAAGGACACATCCTTGAGCACCCAGTTTTCACCCGTATAGGCAAACCAGACGTGGCGGAACTCCACGCGGCCGCAAACCTTGGGCACATCCTGGCCGGAAACCGTGTCCTCGAGCTGCGCATCGTCGTCCAGCAGCTCGAAGATGCGGTCGGTCGAAACCACGGCGGAGGAGATCGTGGTGTATTTTTCCGCCAGATCGTTGATGGGATCGAAGAATTGCTTGATGTAGTTGGTGAAGGCGTACAGCACGCCGATCTCCAGCGTCCCCAGCCCGATCTGCTTGCAGCCGTACCAGATCAGGATCGCGATGCCCAGCTGATTGACCACCTCCACCAGCGGGCGCATCAGGCTGTTCATGCGCACCTGCGTGCGGGCGGAGTGATAATAGGCCGTGTTCAGCGCGGAGAATTCATCGTGCTTCTCCTTTTCCTTGCGGAAGATCTGCACCAGGCGCATCCCCGACATATTCTCGGCAAAAAAGCCGTTGATGCGCCCGGTGAGCGATTTGAGCAGCACGAAGTTGCGCCGCAGCCGCCCGCGCACCAGCACCGTGATCAGCGCGATCAGCGGCACCACGGCAAACGCCGCCAGCGCCAGCCGCCAGTTGATCCACAGCATCACCGCGACGATGCCGATGAGCATGAAAATATCCTTAAACAGATTCACCAGCACGTCGGAAAACAGCTCGTTCAAGGTCTCGACGTCGTTGGTCGCGCGCGTGACCAGCCGCCCGGAGGAGAAGCGATCCAGCGTCGCCATGGACATGTGCTGGATGTGCGTGAACACCCGGCGGCGGATGTCCATCAGGATGCTCTGCCCCATGCGGTTGACCTTGACCGCCTCGGTCACGCTCAGCAGCGACGACAGCGCCGCGCACAAAAGATAGGAAAGCGCAAAGAACCACACCGCGTCCCAGCCGCTGTCCGGCCGCCCCGCCGTCAAGTACCGGTCGATCACGATTTCAAGGATATAGGGCTTGATTAGCTCCGCCGCGTTGACGAGCAGCACCATCAAAAGGCACAGCACAAGGTTTTTGAGCTGCGGTTTTAAGAAGGGCAGCAAGCGGGAAAGCCCCGCGGTTCTGCGTGTAGGTTTAGTCTGCATGAGCCTTCGCCTCCTCCCCTGCCGCCTGCTCGTGCGCGGTGCGCGCGTAGCGGCCGCCCAGCGCCAGCAGCTGCTCGTGCGTGCCGCGCTCGATCACGCGGCCTTCGTCCAGCACGAGGATTTCGTCGCAGTGCATAAGCGCGCTGACCCGGTGCGCGATCACGATGCCGGACGCGCCGGAGGAGAGCACGCCCCGCAGCGATGCCCAGATGTGCCGCTCGGTCTCCGCGTCCACGGCGGAGAGCGCATCGTCCAGGATCAGCACGCGCGGCTTTTTCACGAGCGCGCGGGCGATGGAGACGCGCTGCTTCTGCCCGCCGGACAGCGTCACGCCGCGCTCGCCCACCTCGGTGTCGAACCCGTCGGGGAAATCCATCACCGCGTCGTAGATATCCGCCAGCTTCGCCGCGGCGTAAACGTCCTCGTCGGTCGCGTTCGGCGCATAAAAGCGGATGTTTTCCCTGACGGAGGCGGAGAACAGGAAATTGTCCTGCGGCACATAGCCGACCCCGCCGCGCAGCACGTCCAGCGGCACGTCGTGGATGTCCTCCCCGTCGAAGAACACCGTGCCGCGTGGAGGATTGTAGAGCTTGACCAGCAGGGAGCACAGCGTGGTCTTGCCGCTGCCCGTGCGGCCTAAGATGCCCAGCGTCTTGCCGCTCTTGAGCGTGAAGGACAGGCCGGAAAGCGCGGGGTGCACGCCCTCCGGATAGGTGAAGGTGAGGTCCCGCACGGCGATTTCCCCGCCCAGCGGCTGCGGGTGGCGGTTGTCGGCCGCGTCGGCAATGGTGGGTCGGGTGTGCAGCACGGCGGCATAGCGCTTTAAGGACGCCAGGCCGCGCTCGATGATGTTCGTGATGCGCGCCACCGACATCACCGGCCGCACGATCAGCGAAAGATACCCCAGGAACGCCACAAAATCGCCCAGCGAGATCGACCCTGCGCGCACTAGGGCGCTGCCGTAGATCAGGCTGACGGTGAAGCTGACGCCGAAGACGAAGGACACCATCGGCTGCATGGCGGAGGACGCCTTGACCATCGAGACGTTGGTGGCGAGCATATTGCGGTTGAGCGATTCAAAGCGCGCGACCTCCGGCTTTTCCTGCGCATACGCCTTGATGACGCGGATGCCGGAGATGTTCTCCTGCACGCGGTCGGATACCGCCGAAAACGCCTCCTGCACCCGGCGGAAGCGCGCCCGCGTCACCCGCCCCAGCAGCAGGATGAGCACAATCAGCGCCGGGATGGGCGCAAGGCTGTAAAGCGCCAGGCGCGCATCCACGCCCGCGCTCATCTGAATCACGGAAAACAGGCCGGTGAACAGGCTCGTGCCCGCCAGCGCGACCGCCGGCCCGAAGGTCATGCGGATGGCGTTGACGTCGTTGATGGCATAGGCCATCAGATCGCCCGTCTTTTGTTTGTTGAAAAAGTCCGGCCCCAGCCTTTGCAGATGGGTAAACAGCGTGTCGCGCAGCCACATCTCCATCCGCCGCGCGTTGCCGTTGATGAACGCGCGCCAGGTCGTGCGCGTGGCGAAGATCAGCGCCGCCACCGCCACCATCGCGATCAGCTTGCGCAGCACCGCGCCCTGATCGATCACGCTTTCGCGCATCAGATCCACCGCGTCGCCCAGCAGGCGCGCCGGAACCACGTCCAGCGCCGCGTTCAGGATCAGAAACGCCATGCCCGGCAGGTAGCGCCAGCCGTGTTTTTGGAAAAAGCCCTTCAATACGTCCAAGGTCTGCCTCCCCCGGCGGGGCGGATGTTTATGGTGTCGAGCCCCGCTTGTTCTTTGGTAAACGATTACGCAAAGACAGTATACCACATTTTGACTGGAATTGTCTACCGCCGCGCATGAATCGGCCGCTTTTTTGGAAAGGTATAGGGAAGGCGGCAGAGCCGCAGGAAAGGAGAGGCGAAAGCATGGAATTCAAAGGTTCGCGCACGGAGGCCAACCTGATGGCGGCCTTTTCCGGCGAGGCGATGGCGGAGAGCCGGTACAATTTCTACGCGCAGGCGGCGCGCAGCGAGGGGCTGCTGCCGGCGGCGGAAATTTTTGAGGAAACCGCGCGCAACGAGGCGGCGCACGCCAAATTGTGGTTCGGCGCGCTGGGGAAGCTGGGCGGCACGCTGGACAACCTCAAGGACGCGCAGGCGGGAGAGCGCTTTGAATGGACGGACATCTACGCCCGTTTCGAGCGCGAGGCGCTGGACGAGGGCTTCGAGCGGACGGCGGCGCTGTTCCGCATGGTCGGCGCGATCGAGCGGATGCACGACGAGCGCTACGGCGCGCTGATCAGGCAGCTTGAAAAGGAGACGCTCTACCGAAAAATGCAGCCCGTCCAATGGATCTGCCCGGTCTGCGGCCGCGTCCACGAGGGCACCGAGCCGCCGGAATACTGCCCGGTGTGCGGTCAGCCCAGGGGCGCGTTCCGCCCGATATGAAAAGAGCCCCAAAAGCCCTGCCGCATCGCGGCAGGGCTTTTGGGGCGGGCGCGCGTACCGGGTGCGTGCGCACCGCACGGCGGCAGACGCGCGCCGTGGGGAGGGAAGCGCATCGCCGCACGGGCGCACGTCGCTTCGTGGGTGCGCAAAACCCGGCGTTTTCCTGTGCGATGCTGCACGGAAGCGAGACGGCGCGTCACGCGAGGGTGCGGCAAGCGGGAAATCGGCAGACGCGCCCCTCGGCGCGGGCACGGATCAGCCGTCCGGCGGAGGCGGGTCCGCGGCGGCACGGCGTTCCCTTGCGCGGCGCAGCGCACGGGCGTGTACCTCCTCCGGGGACAGGGAGAGCATCTCCTGGGGCTGAAAATCCGCGTTCCGCCGCGGGGGCGGTTCTTTGGCCGACAAGGACGGATAGTAGCCGCCGTCCATCACGGTTTCTCCTTCGGGATCTCCATGCCGTGCATCTGCTGCAGGCTTTCGTATTCCGGAGCGCTCTGCGGCGGCGTGGGGAAAAGACCGGTGCATTCCTGCGCGGAAACCGTGTCCGCCCGGTCGGGAAAGGGGGAATCCGGGTCGGGATTTAAGTATTTTTCGGGATCGTCGCGCACGGGGCGGAGCGGTTTTTCGGGCTGCTTTTTCATGAAGAGATCACCTCCGGGCATAGGGTGCCGCCGCGGGGCGCGTTTTATTCGGAGCTGTCTGCGATAAAGCGAACAGGGGGTTAAGAATCTCGAAAAAAAGTGAAGAATCCCCCGCAGCGTGGTATAATGAGCAGACATGATGAATCGAACAGCCGACGAAGACAAGGGGAGGTGCGCGTTTCATGCCGGAGTTCAGGATCAAGTCCTCGATGAAGCCGCAGGGCGATCAGCCGCAGGCGATCGAAAAGCTGGTGGAGGGGATTCGGGACGGGCTTTCGACCCAGGTGCTGCTGGGCGTGACGGGGTCGGGCAAGACCTTCACCATGGCCAACGTCATCGAGCGCGTGCAGCGGCCGACGCTGGTGCTGGCGCACAACAAGACGCTGGCGGCGCAGCTCTGCTCCGAGTTCAAGGAGCTGTTTCCCGACAACGCGGTGGAATACTTCGTCTCCTACTACGATTACTACCAGCCGGAGGCGTATATCGCCACGACCGATACCTATATCGAAAAGGATTCCTCGATCAACGACGAGATCGACCGCCTGCGCCACAGCGCCACCGCCGCGCTGGCCGAGCGGCGGGACGTGATCATCGTTTCGTCTGTGTCCTGCATCTACTCCATGGGCGACCCGTCCGAATATGAGAACATGACGCTGTCGCTGCGCGAGGGGATGCAGAAGGACCGCGACGAGGTGATCGCGCTGCTGGTGGAAAACCAGTACGACCGCAACGACATCGACTTCTCCCGCGGCACCTTCCGCGTGCACGGGGACGTGCTGGAGATCTTCCCGGTGGGACAGCAGTCCAAGGCGATCCGGCTGGAGTTCTTCGGCGACGAGATCGACCGCATCAGCGAATTCGACCCGGTCACGGGCGTGGTGTCGGCCAACCTGGCGCACGTTTTGATCTTCCCCGCGACGCACTACGCCGTCTCCCGCCAGCAGCTCGACCGGCAGATCGACGTCATCGAGCAGGATCTGCACAAGCAGGTGGAGCTGTTCCGCAGGGAGGATAAGCTCCTGGAGGCGCAGCGGCTGGAGCAGCGCACGAATTACGACATCGAGATGCTGCGCGAGATCGGCTTCTGCACCGGCATCGAGAACTATTCCCGCTATTTTGACGGGCGGCAGCCGGGGCAGGCGCCCTTTACGCTGCTGGACTATTTCCCGAAGGATTTTCTGCTGATGGTGGACGAATCCCACGTCACGCTCCCGCAGGTGCGCGCGATGTACGCCGGGGATTTCGCCCGCAAAAAGAGCCTGGTGGAATACGGCTTCCGCCTGCCCTCCGCCTTTGACAACCGGCCGCTGCGCTTTGAGGAGTTCGAGCAGAAGATCGGCCAGCGCATCTTCGTCTCCGCCACGCCCGGCCCCTACGAAATGGCGACCGCGGGGCAGGTGGTGGAGCAGATCATCCGCCCCACGGGGCTGATCGACCCGGAAATCGTGCTGGTGTCCGCGCAGGGGCAGGTGGACGATCTGGTCGGGCGCATCCGCGAGGTCACCTCCCGCGACTGCCGCGTGCTCGTCACCACCCTGACCAAGCGCATGGCCGAGAGCCTGACCGATTATCTGAAGGAACTGGGCGTCAAGGTCAATTACCTGCACTCCGACGTGGACACGCTGGAGCGCATCGAGATCATCCGCGACCTGCGCTTGGGCAAGTTCGACGTGCTGGTGGGCATCAACCTGCTGCGTGAGGGACTCGACCTGCCCGAGGTCGAGATGGTCGCCATCATGGATGCGGATAAAGAGGGCTTTTTGCGCAGCGAAACCTCGCTGATCCAGACCATCGGCCGAGCCGCGCGCAACGTGGACGGCAAGGTGATCATGTATGCCGACACAGTCACCGACTCCATGCGCAAGGCGATCGACGAGACCAACCGCCGCAGAGCCATCCAGATGGCGTTCAACGAGGAGCACCACATCACCCCCAAGACCGTGCGCAAGGCGGTGGCCGACCTGCTGGTGGTCTCCCGCGCGCCGGACGAGGAAAACGGCAATGTGATGGACGACGAGGAAAAGCGGCTGGCGATGCAGCATCTGGAGGAGCAGATGCTCGAAGCCGCCGGACGGCTCGATTTCGAGGCCGCCGCCAAGCTCCGCGACCAGCTGCTCGCCCTGCGCGGCGAAAAGATTGCCGACAATACCCCCGCCGGCCGGCGTTCCTCCCGCAAACGGCGCAGAAAATAACGTCAGGAGGAGGGCACCCCATGCAGGAACAGCACCAAAGGTGCTGTTCCTGCATGGGGTGCGGGAGGGGCGCGCGGGGGGCGGAGCCCCCCGCGCGCCCCTCCCGCCGGGACTTCCCGTCCGGGCAAAGCCCGAACGGGAAGTCCCGGCCTTACTGCCGTCAGGCAGTGCGGAATCGAAACAGGAACGGAAGCCCCGCATCGGGGCGGAGAGGATCAAAAGCAAGCATGAACGACCGCATCTTCATCAAGGGCGCGCGCGAACACAACCTGAAAAACGTGGACGTGGAGCTGCCGAGAAACAAACTGGTGGTGCTGACGGGGCTGTCTGGATCGGGCAAGTCGTCGCTGGCGTTCGATACGCTCTATGCGGAGGGGCAGAGGCGGTATGTGGAATCGCTCTCCTCCTATGCGCGGCAGTTCCTGGGGCAGATGGAAAAGCCGGATGTGGACTATATCGAAGGGCTTTCCCCGGCGATTTCCATCGACCAGAAGACCACGAGCAAGAACCCGCGCTCGACCGTGGGAACGGTGACGGAGATCCACGACTATCTGCGCCTGCTCTATGCGCGCATCGGCGTGCCGCACTGCCCGGTCTGCGGCAAGGAGATCAAGCAGCAGACGGTGGACCAGATGGTGGATCAGATCCTGGCGCTGCCGGAACGCACGCGCATCCAGGTGCTGGCGCCGGTGATCCGCGGGCGCAAGGGCGAGCACGTCAAGGTGCTGGAGGACCTGCGGCGGGACGGCTACGTTCGCGTGCGGGTGGACGGCATCCAATACGAGCTATCGGAAGAGATCAAGCTGGAAAAGAACAAAAAGCACACCATCGAGGCGGTGGTGGACCGCCTGATCGTGCGCCAGGGCGTGAACAAGCGCCTGACCGATTCGCTGGAAACGGCGATGAAGGTCTCCGGCGGGCTGGTGGTCATTGACGTGATCGACGGACAGGAGATGATGTTTTCGCAGAACTACGCCTGTCCCGACTGCGGCGTGAGCATGGAGGAGATGACGCCGCGCATGTTCTCCTTCAACAACCCCTACGGCGCGTGCCCCACCTGCTCCGGCCTGGGCACGCAGATGCGCATCGACCCGATGCTGGTGATCCCCGACCGCAGCCTGTCGCTCCGGCAGGGCGCGCTGCGCGTCACGGGCATGAACTCCGCGGCGGACGATTCGATGTTCGGCATGGTGCTGGAAGCGCTGGCGGAGAAATACGGCTTTTCGCTGGATACGCCGGTGTCCGGGCTGCCCAAAGAGGGGCTGGACGCGCTGCTCTACGGCACGAAGGGCGAAAAGCTGCCGCTGCACTACGAGCGCGAGGGGCGCTCGACGACGTATTCCGCGCCCTTTGAGGGCGTGATCCCCAGCCTGGAGCGCCGCTACCGCGACACGCAGAGCCAGGGGATGCGCGAGGAATACGAGGCCTATATGTCCGAAACGCCGTGCCCGGACTGCCATGGGCAGAGATTAAAGCCCATCTCGCTGGGCGTGACGGTGGGCGGCAAGAACATCGCGGAGCTTTCCGACCTTTCGGTGCGCAAGGCGCGGGAGTTTTTGAAGGGCCTTGTGCTTACCGAAAAGGAGGAGATGATCGGGCGGCAGATCCTCAAGGAGATCGACAACCGGCTGGGCTTTCTGTGCGACGTGGGGCTGGAATACCTGACGCTGTCGCGCTCGGCGGGGACGCTCTCCGGCGGCGAGGCGCAGCGCATCCGGCTGGCCACGCAGATCGGCTCGTCGCTGATGGGTGTGCTGTACATCCTGGACGAGCCGCCCATCGGCCTGCACCAGCGGGACAACGACCGGCTGCTCTCCACGCTCAAGCACCTGCGCGACATCGGCAACACGGTGATCGTGGTGGAGCACGACGAGGACACCATGCGGCAGGCGGACTATCTGGTGGACATCGGCCCCGGCGCGGGCGTGCACGGCGGCGAGATCGTCGCCTGCGGCACGCCGGAGCAGGTGATGCAGACCCCCGGTTCCATCACCGGGCAGTACCTCAGCGGCAAGCGGAA
>Ga0129310_1002999_pt1 | contig 11439 bp, 8 predicted proteins | sample Go1ome_2_FD_94433 | JGI IMG/M metagenome (GOLD analysis project Ga0129310, IMG submission 94433) | Western lowland gorrila individual fecal microbial communities from Wisconsin, USA - Go1022A metagenome | ecosystem: Host-associated > Mammals > Digestive system > Large intestine > Fecal | place...
CAGCTTCCGGTATCCTTTGCAATGATACGCGCACCTACTTTATTATACTGCATATACTGGCTGTCCAGTTCATACAATTCTCTTAATCTTTCCAGCTCCTGCTGTTCGCTCCGCAGTCTGGTGTTCTCCTCTGTCAGTTCGTCGACTCTTGCCTTGAGCGCTTCGTTTTCCTTTTGTGCTTTTTTCATCGTGCCGAGGTTTCTGACCTCATTATATATTCCGCTTCCTGCCCGGTTGATCCCAGACTGGATCGGCACGAGCACATAGCCGACTGCGTCTCTTAACGGATTTAAAAGCCCGCTGTTGAGAGTCGTGATACCGATCATACAGACGCAGAGTACAGACAGGCCGAATAAAACATATCTGGTATTTTTCATAATTTACAAGATTCCCCGTTCTTTCAGGCTCACATAAGAAGTATCCCCGATAATAATATGATCTAACAACGGAATTCCCATAAGCTTCCCGGCCTCCTCAACTCTGCGGGTGAACAGGCAGTCCTCACTGCTCGGCTCCGCATCACCGCTGGGATGGTTATGGATCAGGATCACAGAGGTTCCGCGATACCTGAGCGCCTCGATAAAGATCTCTCTCGGGGTGGCTAAAGACGCATTTACCGTTCCTTTCGATAAATTAACTGCTTTTATAAGGATATTTTTTGTGTTCAGTATCAGAAGCTTGATATTTTCCTGCTCCTTATGACGCATATCCTCCATAAAATAATCAGCGATCACAGCCGGATGGGAAAAGCACAGCTCCTCGCCGGTGTGCGCGGCCTTCCAGATCCTTCTTGAAAGCTCGCCGATGGCAGCAAGCTGGATTGCCTTAACATTTCCGATCCCCCGGATCGCCTTAAAATCCGGCATGGTATGATGCAGGAGTCCGGAAAGACCCGGCGGATCACCCAGTGACAAAACCTCCTCCGCCAGGTCCCTTGCTGTAAATTCCCTTGTGCCGTTCCTTAGGATAACAGCAATAAGCTCCGCATCAGAAAGACTCTCTGTCCCGTATTCCAGTGCCTTTTCATAAGGACGCTCCGAGACCGGGAGCATTTTCATTGTTTTTTTTGCTTCCTGTTTCATATTGGTACACCTGATCCTTTCGGCTCTCCAAGTACCTTCTGATCCTGATCCCCTAAATGAAACGATAGGCAAGGACTGCAATGATAACACCGATGATGCTGGCCATGGTGATCCGGATGGTAAGACCAAACGTGATCACAAGGATCCCAAGATTTAAGACCAGCGGATCCTTAAGGCCAAAGGATTCTCCGAAATTCAGCCACGAAAGGAACGGGATCCCTTCCGCCATCTCTCCGATAAATCCTCCGAGAACGATTCCCGACAATATCATCAAGAGCAGTACCCACGAATTTTTAGACCGCATGCGCTGTCACCTCCGATCACAGGGTAACAAGACCGGCATCTAAAAGCTTCTGAAGTGACATCTGGATTCCAAACTTTGCATGATACCAGGTAAGACCACCCTGGAAATATACGGCATAAGGCGGCTTGATGGGGCCGTCTGCGGAAAGCTCGATGGAGGAGCCCTGAACAAAGGCACCTGCTGCCATGATAACATCGGAATCATAGCCCGGCATAGCCCACGGCTCCGGTGTCACAAAGCTGTCTACCGGTGCGGCTGCCTGAATGCCCTCACAGAAGCGGATCACTCCCTCCGGGGTTCCGAAGGTTATTGCCTGGATGATATCATGTCTGCTCTCTGTCCCGTTCGGAACAACGCTAAAGCCCAGCTTTTCATAAATGTTGGCAGCAAATATTGCTCCCTTAAGAGCGCCGGCAACGACCGTAGGAGAAAGAAACAGTCCCTGATATAAGGACTGGCTGACGCCGAGGCTTGCGCCCACCTCCTTGCCGAGTCCCGGAGCCGTAAGACGGTACGCAGCACGCTCGATACAGTCCTTTCTTCCGACAATATATCCGCCGATGGGGGCAAGGCCGCCACCCGGGTTTTTGATCAGGGAGCCGACGATCATGTCTGCCCCGACATCGGTAGGCTCAATCTTCTCAACAAATTCTCCATAGCAGTTATCCACCATGCAGATCACGTCCGGCTTGATCGCTTTGATGAATGCAATCAATTCTCCGATCCGTGCTACCGATAATGTCGGTCTGGTCGCATAGCCTTTGGAACGCTGGATCTCGATCAGTTTTGTTTTCTCATTGATGGCCTTTTTTGTGTTCTCATAGTCAAAATCACCATTTTCCAGAAGATCGACCTGTCGGTAGGTGATCCCGTATTCCTTAAGGGAGCCGACAGAGTCCCGTATTCCGATGACTTCTTCTAATGTATCATAGGGCTTTCCCACCGGAGAAAGGATCTCATCTCCCGGACGGAGATTTCCGGACAGTGCCACCGTAAGTGCATGTGTTCCGGAGATCAGCTGCGGGCGCACCAGCGCATCCTCGCCGTGGAATGCCTTCGCATACACGGTCTCCAACGTGTCACGTCCAAGATCATTATACCCGTATCCGGTCGTTCCGGCAAAATGGATATCGCTGACTCTGGCCTCCTGCATTGCCTTTATGACCTTAAGCTGGTTATACTCTGCGATCTCGTCGATGGCCTCAAAGCGCTCCTTTAACGATGCCTCGATTTCCTTTGAAAATTTTAATACCTTCTCGGACACTCCGAGCTGTCCGTACATTTCTGTTAGCTCCATGGCTTATTCCTGCTCCTTTTCTAAAATTCCCCTGCTTTTCAGATCTTCTATCATCCATTGCAGGATCTTTTCTTTATCGAATGAAAACTTCTCCTGATCGATCCATTCTACTTCCCGTTCTCTCTTAAACCAGGTCAGCTGCCGCTTGGCAAAATGCCTGGTGTCGCGCTTTATGATGTAGACAGCCTCCTCCAGACTTATCTCGCCATTCAGGTAATCTAATATCTCCTTATAGCCAAGCCCCTGCATGGAGACCATTTCTCTGCTGCAGCCAAGCTCTTTTAGCTGCATGACCTCCCTTAAAAGCCCGTTTTCCATCATCATATCCACTCGCCGGTCGATCCGTTTATAAAGGCGGGCCCGTTCCATTGTAAGGACATAATAGGCAAAATTGTAGGGGGACTGTCTGTTTCTTTCTTCTTCATTATGGGCGGATATCTTTTTTCCGGTCTTCTTATAAAACTCCAGCGCCCGGATCACTCGCTTCGTGTTATTGGCGTGGATCGCTTCTGCCGACTCCGGATCCCTCTGCCGAAGCATTTCATGGAGATACTCTGCTCCCTTTTCACGGGAAAGCGCCTCCAGCGTGCTCCTGTATTCCGTATCACTGTCATTTTCCGTAAAATCGATATCATTTAAAAGGGCCTGGATATAAAACCCGGTTCCTCCGGCTACGATGGGGATATGACCGTTATCTCGTATCCTTTTGAGGGCCTCCTTTGCCATGGTCTGAAAACGCACCACATCAAAGGGCTCCTTCGGATCCAGCACATCGATCAGATGATGCGGGACTCCCTCCATCTCCTCCTTCGTCACCTTGGCCGAGCCTACATCCATATAGCGGTAGACCTGCATGGAATCGGCACTGATGATCTCTCCGCCGATCCTTTTTGCGAGGCTTACGGAAAGGGAGGTCTTTCCGGAGGCAGTAGGGCCTGTCAATATAATTAAAGGCTGTTTCATCATAGGATCCTCTTAAATTTCTTTTCCATCTCATATTTACTGATAGAAATAATAGTCGGACGTCCGTGAGGGCAAGCGTAGGGATTCTCAAGCTTTAAAAGCTCTCCGATCAGCTCATGGGCCTCCCTCTCGGAAAGACGGTGATTTCCCTTTACCGCAGCCTTACAGGACATCGAAGCGATCCGGTCATAGATCGACTCTGTGCTCTGTCCGTCACTGACATCAGACAGGTTATCCAAAAGCTCCGTAAACAGCTCTTTTTTCGCCAGAGAAAACAGATTATCCGGAACTGCGTAAATAGCGTATTCCCGCCCCCCAAAGGGCTCGATCTCAAACCCAAGCTCCTGAAATACACTAAGGTGTTTCTTTAAACGCTCCTCCTCCTGCATGGACAATGTGACAATGAGAGGCGGACTGATATACTGGGAGGTGTACTCCCTGGAGCTTAAGGTCGCGTAGGTTTTTTCAAACAGAACCTTTTCATGGGCCGCATGCTGATCGATGATGTAGAGATTGTCCCTGTACTCCACAAGCCAGTAGGTATCAAATACCTGCCCGATGATCCGATGCTCCTCTCTTGCCTTCTCAGAAAGAAGGCGCCCGTCAAACATCTCCAGCTGGGAGTACGCCGTTGTCTTTTGCGGCACGGACGAGGCAGCAGGCTCCTGTGACCTTGACGGCATAGGCTGTGCAGCAGGCTCCTTTTGTATTGGCGGCATAGGCTGTGCAGCGGGCTCCTGTGGCCTTGACGGCATAGGCTGTGCTGCAGACTCCTGCGGCATTGGCGGCTCCTGCGGCTTCCGGGCCTCCGGTGTTTTCTTAATAAGCCCGGGGGCTTTTGCGTATTCGCTTTGTTGTTCTTTCAAAACTGCCCCATTCGTTACAGCGTCGGATAGACGCATCGCCCTACCTGCACCGGCCGATAATTCCATCCTCTTTCTTTCAAAGGGCTCCGGAGCACGATGCTGGACTTTTTCAGCAGCCGGCTCCGCCAACGGTTTTTCTAAGGATGCTTCCGATATCACCGGCTCCTTTGCGATGGTTGCTTCCGGAATGAGCTCCCTGCCGGAGAGGGCTTCCCGGATCCCATTCGACAGGATACGGTATATCTCCTCGCCGTCCTTAAAGCGCAGCTCCATTTTTGACGGATGCACATTGACATCGATAAATTCCGGCTCCACAGAGATATGGAGCATGGTAAAGGGATATTTATGCTGCATCATATAGCTCTTATATCCGTCCTCGATGGCCTTTGAGATCAGTCCGCTTTTAATATATCTGCCATTGATAAAATAGCTTTCATAGTTTCGATTTCCCCGGGCAACAGAAGGGTTGGCAATAAATCCCTTCACTCTGAACATTTCCGTCTCAAGCGTAAGGGGAATCAGATTTGCTGTCAGCTCCCTGCCATAGATCGTGTAAATGATATCCTTCAGATTATGGTTTCCGGAGGTGTGGATCTTGTTCTGATTATTTACGATCAGCCTTATGGAGATCTCCGGATGGGAAAGTGCGATCTTTTCCACCAGATCGGCCACATGGGCTCCCTCCGTGGCGGCAGTCTTTAAAAACTTTCTCCGTGCCGGTGTATTAAAAAACAGATTCCTTGATATAAATGTGGTTCCGTCGGGAGCGCCTACCTCCTCAAGACTTTTTTCCTTACCGCCCTCGATCTGATAGCGGGAGCCTGTAAGGCTTTCCGGCGTTTTTGTGATCAGCTCCACCTGAGAGACCGCAGCAATACTGGATAAAGCCTCTCCCCGGAAGCCAAGAGAAGAAACCGTTAAAAGATCCTCTGCCGTCCGGATCTTACTTGTCGAATGGCGTAAAAAAGCCAAGGGAAGCTCTTTTTTGTCTATCCCGCAGCCGTTATCCGTTATCCTGATAAATCCGATCCCGCCGTCGCGGATCTCCACCGTGATGGCTGTCGCCCCCGCATCGATGGCGTTTTCCATCAGCTCCTTCACGACGGAAGCCGGACGTTCCACGACTTCTCCGGCGGCGATCTGGTTTATCGTGCTCTGGTCAAGTACCTGAATCGGCATGGTATCTCCTCCTCTCTGCCGGTCTTACCAGCGGTTCTTAAGCTTTGTCTGGATCCGGTATAATGTATTTAAAGCATCGATCGGCGTCATCGTTGAAAGCTCCATATCCGTGAGCTCCTTGATGATGTCATCGTCTTTAACGGTATCAAATATCGTAAGCTGGTTCAGATCCACCTCATCCGGCTTTGTGACCGCTTTTCTGGCTCCCGTATTGGAGGACAGCTCCGCGATCTCTCTGGCATGTGAAGTGATATCGGCGCTGGAGAGCTCCTCGACCAGCTCCTTTGCACGGTGGATGACCGACTCCGGGACACCCGCCAGCTTCGCAACCTGTATTCCATAGCTCTTATCGGCTCCGCCCTTTACGATCTTTCGCAGGAACACGATATCATCCCCCTGCTCCTTGACCGCGATACAGTAGTTATTGACTCCGCTGATCGTACCCTCTAACTCAGTAAGTTCATGGTAATGGGTCGCAAACAATGTTTTTGCTCCCAGAAGCCTCGGATTGCTGATATGTTCGATCACCGCCCAGGCGATAGACAGACCGTCAAAGGTGCTTGTTCCCCTGCCGATCTCATCCAGAACGAGAAGACTGTTCTTTGTCGCGTTCCTAAGGATATTAGCTACCTCCGTCATCTCCACCATAAAGGTACTCTGACCGGAGGCCAGATCATCGGAAGCGCCTACGCGGGTAAAGATACGGTCGCATATCCCGATATTTGCTTCTGCGGCAGGCACGAAGCTTCCGATCTGGGCCATCAGAACGATCAGGGCTGTCTGCCTCATATATGTGGATTTTCCTGCCATATTCGGGCCGGTGATCACCGATATCCTGTTTTTTCCGTTATCCAGATAAGTATCGTTTGCCACAAAAAGATCGTCCCGGATCATCCTCTCAACGACCGGATGTCTGCCGTTTTTGATATTGATGATCCCCTTCTCGTTAATTTTGGGCTTTATATAATCATTTCGCATGGCCACCGCAGAAAGAGAGGTAAATACATCGATCCCGGCGATGGCCTTTGCAGAAGATTGGATCCGCATGACCTCGGCGGCGATGGTTTCACGAACCTGACAAAACAGGTCGTACTCGAGGGAATAGAGTCTATCCTCCGCCCCCATGATGACCTCCTCAAGCTCCTTTAACTTATCGGTCGTATATCTTTCCGCATTGGTTAACGTCTGTTTTCTGATAAAGTAATCCGGCACCAGCTCCTTAAAGGAATTGGTAACCTCAAAATAGTAGCCGAATACTTTATTGAATTTTATCTTCAGGCTTTTGATCCCTGTCTTTTCCCGTTCCTCAGCCTCCAGACCGGCCAGCCAGCCTTTCCCGTCTGTCTTTGCCTTACGATATTTATCTGCCTCCTCGCTGAAGCCGTCTTTTATGATATTGCCCTCCCGGACCGTGATCGGCGGATCCTCAACGATCGCACGATCGATCAGGTCATAGAGATCCTTAAGCTCATCGAGCTCATCGTGAAGCTCCTTTAAAAGCCCACAGGAAAACTCCCCAAGGATCTGCTTGATATGCGGAAGCATTGCAAGAGAATTTTTAAACGCCAGAAGATCTCTGGGATTTGCGGTACGATAGCTGATACGGCCGGAAAGGCGCTCCAGATCATAGATCGCATTCAGGTATTCCCGTATCTCCTCCCGAAGAATGAAATTCATATTTAATTCTTCTATGGCTGCCTGTCTTTTCTCGATCTCCTCACGCAGGATCAGGGGCTGTTCAATAAAGGAACGGAGCATTCTTGCCCCCATAGCCGTCTTCGTCTTATCGAGAACCCATAAAAGAGAGCCTCTTTTCTGCTTTTCCCTAAGTGTCTCCACAAGCTCCAGATTCCGTCTGGTCGACGTATCGATCATCATGAACTGGCCTGTGGTATAGGGCGTGATCTTTGTGAGCTGGGAGAGATCGTTTTTCTGAGTCTCATAAAGGTACTGGAGGACACAGCCGCCAGCGATCATCCCGTTTTCATAATCGGAAAGGCCAAGGCCTTCTAAGCTCATGACCTTAAAATGCTCCTTCAGCACCCTCTTGCAGGTTTCATCCGAGAAGAAGCGGCCGTCAAGAGAGGAGACAGCGATATGATATCTGTTTTTGATCTCCTCCATATCCAATCCCGACATGAAAAGAGCCTCATTGCAGATCAGCTCGGAGGGAGTGAACTTATTGATCTCATCTAAAAATGCCCGCTCTGAAGGAACCTCCGTAACGAAAAAATCCCCGGTGGTGATATCGACGGTTGCGATCCCGTAGCTGCTTCCGGTATAGACGACAGCCATCAGGAAATTGTTCTTTGTTTCATCAAGAGCCTGGGCGCTGAGGATCGTTCCCGGCGTCACGACCCGGATCACCTCCCGCTTTACCAGCCCCTTTGCAAGCTTCGGATCCTCCATCTGCTCGGCAATGGCCACCTTATAGCCCTTTTGGACAAGACGGCTTAGATACCCCTCAACGGCATGGTACGGAACACCGCACATCGGTGCCCGCTCCTCCATGCCGCAGTCCTTACCGGTCAGGGTCAGCTCAAGCTCCCTTGAGACCGTCTTTGCATCCTCAAAGAACATCTCATAAAAGTCCCCGAGGCGGTAAAACAGGATACAATCCGGATACTGCTTTTTCGTCTCTAAATAATGTGTCATCATTGGTGATAACTGTGCCACGTTTCCACCCCTTATTCTGCCATGCTTCCCATAAAATAGAAGCCCTTTGCCTCATCTAAGGAAACATTTACGATCGTTCCGATCAGGGAGGCATCTCCCTTAAAATGAACCACCGTATTGTTGGCAAGACGTCCTGTGACAAAGCCCGGTTCATGAGAATCCACATCTTCGACAAGAACCTTGCGGACTGTTTTTTCATCTCTCTTGACAACTTCTGCCGCGATATCCTGCACTTCCTTAAGGAGACGGTCAAAGCGATCCTTTACCACATCCTCCGGGATCTGATCTTCCATTACCGCAGCCGGTGTACCGGTACGCTTTGAATAGATAAAGGTAAACGCACTGTCATAGCGCACTTTTCTTATTACATCCAACGTCTCCTGAAAATCCTCCTCCGTCTCCCCGGGGAAGCCGACGATGATATCCGTCGTAAGTGCGATATCCGGCACAGCCTTACGAAGCTTGTCCACAAGCTCAAGGTACTGCTCCTTCGTATATTTCCGGTTCATGAGCTTTAAGATCCTGCTGCTTCCTGACTGCAAAGGAAGATGAAGGTGATTGCAGACCTTCTTTGATTCCTTCATTACCTCAATCAGTTCGTCGGAAAGATCCTTCGGATGGGAGGTCATAAAGCGGATCCGCTCCAGTCCCTCTATCTTTTCCACGCGCCGCAGCAGCTCAGCAAAGGAGATCGGTGTATCCAGTGTCTTGCCATAGGAGTTTACGTTCTGCCCTAACAGCATCACCTCCACAACGCCATCCTTTACAAGGCCTTCTATTTCACGGACAATATCCTCGGGATTTCTGCTCCGTTCGCGGCCGCGGACATAAGGTACGATACAGTAGCTGCAGAAATTGTTGCAGCCAAACATGATATTGACCCCTGATTTAAACGGATATTTTCTCTCGATGGGAAGATCCTCCACGATCTTATCCGCCTTATCCCAGATCTCGACCACCATTCCCTTCGATTTCATGCGGCCATAGATCAGCTCCGCCAGCTTAAATATGTTGTAGGTGCCGAAAATAATATCAACATGGCGATAGCTTTTCCGAATCTTTTCAACTACCAGCGGCTCCTGCATCATGCAGCCGCAGAGTGCGATCATCATTTCCGGATCCTTCCGCTTCAGACCGCTTAAATAGCCCAGTCTGCCATATACCTTAAGGTTCGCATTCTCTCTCACCGTGCAGGTATTATAGAGGACAAAATCTGCCTTTTCATCGTCCCCCTCGATAAATCCGATCTGCTCTAAGATGCCCAGAAGCTTTTCCGAGTCTCTGGCATTCATCTGACACCCGAAGGTGGAAATATGACAGAAGCCGTAAGCCCCTCTCTCCTTCAGAAGCTTAAGCTTGTCCTCCCCATATAGTTCAAGGGCCCTGCCGGAGGCTGACAATGCCTGAAATCTGGCCTTCAGCATATCCCGCACGATCCCGATGTAATAATTTTGTCTCGCAGGCTCCTCTAAAGGGGCTTCCGCGTCAATCTTGTGAAAATCAAAGTTTTGTAAATAATCCTTCATTCCGGTTTCCTTTATCGTAATATTCGTTATTTTTACGGACGGATCTGTCCGTTTCCGTAGATGATATATTTGGTGGAGGTGAGCGCCAGAAGCCCCATAGGGCCACGGGCATGCAGCTTCTGGGTGCTGATGCCGATCTCCGCGCCAAAGCCAAATTCAAAGCCGTCGGTAAAACGGGTGGAGGCATTGACATAGACAGCAGCCGCATCTACCTCATTCAGGAATTTCTGTGAATTTTCATAGCTGGAGGTGACGATCGCCTCCGAATGGCCGGTGTTATATTTATTGATGTGGGCGATCGCCTCATCAACAGAGTCTACGATCTTTAAGGAAAGGATATAATCCAGATATTCCCTGCCCCAGTCTTCCTCAGACGCCTCCTTAAACTCGGGAACGATCGCTCTGGAGGCTTCATCTGCACGGATCTCAACATGCTTTTCCTCCAGACGCTTTTTCATCATCGGCAGAAAGCTTTCTGCCACGGCCCTGTGAACCAATGTCGATTCACAGGCATTGCAGACGCCGATCCTCTGGGTTTTTGCGTTAAAGAGGATATCCAGCGCCATATTAAGGTCTGCGCTCTCATCCACATAAATATGGCAGTTTCCGGTGCCTGTCTCGATCACGGGAACCGTACTGTTTTCGACGACTGTGCGGATAAGACCGGCGCCTCCCCGCGGGATCAGGACATCCAGATAACCATTCATCCTCATAAATTCCTTCGCGGTTTCTCTGCTGGAATCGGAAAGAAGCTGGATGCTGTCCACCGGAATGCCGCAGAGCTTAAGTCCGGTACGGATGCATTCCGTGATCGCCATATTGGAATGGAGCGCATCACTGCCTCCCCTTAAGATCACCGCATTGCCGGTCTTAAAGCAAAGGGCAAAGGCATCTGCGGTTACATTTGGTCTTGCTTCATAAATGATACCGATAACTCCAAGGGGCACTCTTTTTTGTCCGATCAAAAGACCGTTCGGCCTTTTTTTCATGGAAATGACTTCACCGATCGGATCCTCCAGCCCTGCAACCTGACGCATTCCCTCGACCATGGAGGAGATCCGCTGCGGAGTCAGCCTTAAGCGGTCTACAAGCCCTTCCGCCATTCCTTTTTCCTTTGCGTGCAGGATATCGATCTCATTCGCCTTTAAAATTTCTTCCTGACCGGCGAGGATCGCATCTGCAGCGGCCAAAAGGCCCTTATTTTTTTCCTGCGATCCCATCTTTCCTAAAAGGAATGAGGCTTCCTTTGCTCTGCATCCGATTTCTATCAATTCCATATTCGTACCTGCCTTTCCAAGATCAGCTTTTCGTATTACCGATGTTTCCGTATTTTTTTCCGAGGTCTGTAATAGAACCATCCTTTTCCTTAATGGAAATATTATTCAACGTTCCTCTTAAATTTCTTCGGACAGCCTCCAGATACTCTTTTCTAAGCTTTGCCTGCTCTATCTTTTCTTCCTCTGTAAGTCCCACAGACTGGGATTTATGATACAGCTCATTGATCCGGTCGATATTATTTGAATTCATACTTTTTCTCCTCTCTAGG
>Ga0129310_1003000_pt1 | contig 11437 bp, 7 predicted proteins | sample Go1ome_2_FD_94433 | JGI IMG/M metagenome (GOLD analysis project Ga0129310, IMG submission 94433) | Western lowland gorrila individual fecal microbial communities from Wisconsin, USA - Go1022A metagenome | ecosystem: Host-associated > Mammals > Digestive system > Large intestine > Fecal | place...
ACGCTCACCGCACAGGCAAAACGCTCAGTCACAAAAGCAGCCTGATCGCTTTCGCTGCCGCCCGGCATGTCATTCGCCGTCAGCACCACATGGCAGCGCGTCGCCAACGCGGTGTCGGCCATCGTGGAAACGAGCTCGCGGAGGCGCTGGGGGCCAACTGCATTCCAGCCCTCAATGCAAAGGGTCAGCCCCGTTTGGAACAGCGGCGATTCGGAGCTTTTGAGCATATGGCGCCAACCGCGATCGGTGAGTTCATCGAGCGCGACGGAAACAAAGGGCTGATCGGCAAAAGGACCGTCCAGATAGAGGCGCTTGGCGATCTCGACCTGGCCCGCGCCCAGCTCGCCCTCGAGCATAAGGGGCACGCCGCGCGCATAGCTCTCGGCGACCGGCGCAGCCACCGAAGCCGCCCCCTCAACGATGCCGTACGCGCTCGATTCGTAGCGGGCCTCAACTTCGTCGGCGTTGAGCCACTCGATGCCCGCATGCGCCGCGGCACCGCGCACCTCGCGGACCACGACGACCCAGAGGCTTACGCTCTCTTTGTCAGCGGGGCGAACGGTCAGGCTCAGGCGTGTACCCGCACGACCCATAACCAGACGCGCGCCGTCTCCTATACGGTCGAGGCGCTCGGCGACAAAAGCCGCAACATCTTGCTCAAGTGCCGCGTCGTCCATGGTCGAGATCGCGACGTCCCCACGCCCATCGATTGCTAATGCCGAGGCCCCGGCAGCAGCTAGGGCATCGGTCAAGATGTTCAGCTTGGCATCGCTATCCATGATTTGCCCCTGTCCGCGGCGACGTGCAACCGCCGACGATCGCACGACCGAGTGTTTCAAAATTGAACGATATTGCTCACCAAACACTATAGGGCAGAAGACGCCGTCCTGCGAGTATATGAGTTGCCCCGCATCGCCATCCTGGCGGGGCGATAAGAGCTCTTCGGGACTTATAAACCTGCGGACAAGCCATACCCGCAAGAGCTCCTATCGCTCCACCGCAGGTGTGCGGCCGCCAGCATATAGCACGCAAATCGGCTGCCTTCCCTACCAGATTCCCAGCACGTGCTGCATTCCCAAGCTCATGCACGCAATGCCAATCCAGCAACAAAAGCCCAGCGCAATGGGCTTACCACCCTTTTTGACCAGCTCGACGATATCGGTATTAAAGCCAATAGCCGCCATGGCCATCACGATAAAGAACTTCGACAGCTCCTTGATGGGCGCCGTGATGGACACGGGAAGCTGAAACACCGTGGTGACCACGCTCGCCAGCACAAAGAACAGCACGAACATGGGGAACGCCCGCTTAAACGAGAAAGTGTTTTTGGCGTCGCCGCCGGCCTTGCGCGCCAGACGCATCTGCCAACAAGCAAGCGCCAGCGTGATGGGAATGATTGCCAGCGTCCTGGTGAGCTTAACCACCGTGGCGCTCTCGAGCACATTGGCGCCGGGATGCATGCTGTCCCAAGCGCTCGCCGCAGCCGTTACGGACGAGGTGTCGTTGATGGCGGTACCGGCAAACAGGCCAAAGCCCTCGTTGGTCAGGCCGAGCATGCCGCCGAGCGTGGGAAACACGAGCGCCGCGATAACGTTAAACAGGAAGATGACCGAGATGGCCTGGGCGATTTCGCGATCGTCGGCATCGATGACGGGCGCGGTCGCAGCAATGGCGGAACCGCCGCAAATCGACGAACCCACGCCCACGAGCGTCGCAATCTTGCTCGGAACCTTCATGACGCGGCAGAGCATAAAAGCGATGACAAGCGAGGTCGAGATCGTCGCCACGATAATCGGCAGCGACTGGGCGCCCTTGGACAGAATCTGCGAGAGGTTCATGCCAAAGCCAAGCAGGATGACCGCATACTGCAGGATCTTTTTGGATGTATAGGTGACGCCGGCAGCGAGCGGTTCGCGACGATCCTTGGGAAAGGCAAGCGCCAGAACCATGCCGATGAGGATGGCAAATACCGGTCCGCCGACCACCTCAACCTGCTTGCCGAGCAACGTTGCGGGAATGGCGATAATCAGACAGAACAGGACGCCTTTCCAGCGCTCGCGTGCGGCATCAGCCAATTGCATAGGGGATTCCTTCTTTCGGTCTGTTTTTTGCGACGGTTCATGATACGTCAACGAGCGGGGCACAGCGCTGCAAAAGTTCCCATCGGGTAATTGAATTACCCCCACGGAGGGCTGATTCGCGGCATAATAAACAACTGACATATGAGTGTGATACAACGGCAGTGAGGCACTATGGAAGATTCGATGCACGTCGGCGAGCAGGAAACAAGCCTACAGGACCAGTCCTATCACACCATTCGACGCAAGATCGTCTACCTGGACTATAAGCCGGGCGAAAAGCTGGGCGTCAAGCAACTTTGCGACGACCTGGATATGGGGCGCACGCCCGTGCGCGAGGCCTTGGTGCGCTTGGCACAGGAGGGCTTGGTGCGTACCGTGCCCCAGAGCGGCACCTATGTCTCCCCCATCAACCTCACCCTTGCCGAAAGCGCCTGCTACATTCGCGAGCACCTGGAAAAGCAGGTGATTGTGGAGTGCTGCTCCCGCGCCACGTCAGCCGGCATCGAACAGCTCGACCGCGCCATCGCGCTGCAGGAAAAGGCCATGGCCGAAGAAGATCGCATCGGCTTCTTTTTGAGCGACAACCTCATGCATCACATGATTTTTAGCATTGCATGCCGCAGTACCGTGTGGTCGTGGCTCGAGGCAACCAACGCCGACCTGGAGCGTTTCCGCTGGCTGCGCGCCGCCACGCAGGTTCTGGACAATCAGGATATCGTGAATGAACACAAGCAAATCCGCCGCGCCATCGCCGGTCGCGATCCCATCGAGGCAAGCTTTTTGGTGAGCAAGCACCTGCACATGATGTTCCGCAACCAAACCGAAGTCCTCGACCAGTTCCCCGAGTACTTCGAAACCAGTAAGCTCCGCTAACCCACCAAAATCACCACAAAGGGGACAGGCACCTTTGTGGTGGTTTTCCTGCACAAAAAGGCCCGGCTCCGTAGATGCGGAGTCGGGCCTTAGCCGTTAGAACGACGGAACGAACTATTCCACGGTCACGCTTTTCGCCAGGTTGCGGGGCTGGTCGACGTCGCAACCGCGCAGGATGGCCACCTCGCGGGCAAGCAGCTGCAGCGGGACGCTCGCCGTGATGGGGCTGAACACGTCGCGGACGGCCGGCACGCGGATGATACAGTCGGCGATCTTGTTGATCTCCTCGTCGCCCTCGGTGGCAACGACGATGACCTTGGCGCCACGCGCCTTGCACTCCATAAGGTTCGACACGGTCTTGTCGTAGGTGGCGCTCTTGGTAGCCACGGCGATGACGGGGAAGCCCGGGTCGATCAGGGCGATGGGGCCGTGCTTCATCTCGCCGGCGGCATAGGCCTCGGCATGCAGGTAGCTGACCTCCTTGAGCTTGAGCGCGCCCTCGTAGGAAATGGCGGCGCCCATGCCGCGGCCCACGAACAGCGCCGACTGCGCATCCTTGCACAGCAAGGCGGCCTCGTGCACGGCCTCGGTCTGCGTGTCCAGAATCCACTGGATCTGCTCGGCCGTATCGGAAAGCTCGCGGAACATCATGCGCGCCTGCTTAGTGGTCAGACGGTACTTGACCTGCGCCAGCAGCAGAGCCAGCAGTGTGAGGCTCACGACCTGGCCGATGAAGCTCTTGGTCGAGGCGACCGCGATCTCCTTGTTGGCCTTGGTGTAGATGACGCCGTCGCTCTCGCGTGCCACCGGGCTGCCCACCACGTTGGTGATGCCGAATACCTTGGCGCCCTTGATGCGTGCATCGCGGATGGCGGCGAGGGTGTCGGCCGTCTCGCCCGACTGGGACACGGCAACGACGAGCGTCGTCGGCGTGATGATGGGGTTGCGATAGCGGAACTCGCTGGCAGCCTCGACCTCGGTGGGGATGCGAGCCCAGCCCTCAATAAGGTTCTTGGCGATGAGACCGGCGTGGTAGCTGGTACCGCAGGCGATCACGTAGACGCGGTCGATATCGTTGAGCTCCTCGAGCGAAAGGCCCAGCTCGTCGATATCGAGCTCGCCGGCAGGCGTCATGCGGCCCACCAGCGTGTCACGCACGACGCGCGGCTGCTCGTGGATCTCCTTGAGCATAAAGTCGGGATAGCCGCCCTTTTCGGCCATATCCAGATCCCAATCGATATGGGTGACCTTGGGCTCAATCACGTTGCCGGCCTCGTCGGTATACTCGACACCCGCGGGCGTGAGCTTGGCAAACTGACCGTCCTCGAGCACCACCACGTCGCGGGTGGCGTCGATAAGCGCGATGACGTCGGAGGCGACATAGGCGCCGGTCTCGCCCGCGCCGACGACGATCGGGGAATCCTTGCGGGCCACGGCGATCACACCGGGCTCGTCGGCGCACACTGCAGCCAGGCCATAGGCGCCCACCACGTGGGTGCAAGCCTCGCGCACGGCGGCCATCAGGTCGTTGGTCTCGGCATATGCCTCTTCGATCAGATGCGCGAAGACCTCAGTATCGGTCTCGCTCTTAAAGTGATGGCCGCGGCCCTCCAGCTCCTCGCGCAGCTCGGCGAAGTTCTCGATGATGCCGTTGTGGACGATGGCGATGCGACCGTCGCAGCTGGTGTGAGGGTGAGCGTTGACGACGGAAGGCTTGCCGTGGGTGGCCCAACGAGTGTGGCCGATACCGCAGGTAGCCTCGCTATCGATATTGGAAAGCTCGCTCTCCAGACCCGCGACCTTGCCCACGCGGCGAATGACGTCGAGGTGCGCCGCGGCACCCTCGCCCACCTCGAGCGCGACGCCCGAAGAGTCATAGCCGCGATACTCCATGCGCTTAAGACCCGTAACCAGGATGTTCTTTGCAATATCAGAGCCGGTATAGCCGACGATTCCGCACATAGGATAAATCCCTTCGTTCGCGTGACTGCAAGACGTCCACGCACAGGGGGCGCTGAGACGTATAACGTTCGAGTATTGTACTCACGCAACCGCAAGCTGATATACCAGAAGTGGTATCTCAACTTAGATACCACCCGATACACACACGTCCCGCCGGTCTAAACCACCACAATGGGGACAGGCACCTTTGTGGTGGTTTAGACCGGGGCGGTGGCCTGCCCCAGCGATTTATCTCGATCTGTAACATATGGGCCACCAAAAGCGGGCTTACTGTTACAGATCGAGATTTTCCGTCCGACCTCGACGTTTCGTCTCGATCTGTAACAAGTAGAGCCAGTTTTACCGTCCAGATGTTACAGATCGAGACATTCGAAAGCCGAGGCAGCAAAACCACCACAAAGGTGCCTGTCCCCTTCGTGGTGGTTTTTGTCTATGAGGTCTGTTTAGGGAAGGTCGTTGCGAGCGCCGCGACGGCAAGTCCTGCCACCACGTAGAAGGCCGTTGCCGCCGACTTTGCGCGAACCTCGGCATTGTCCGCCAAGAGCTCCCCCTGCGCCTCAGGCGCAACGCCCATCGATTCCAAGCGCGCCGCAAACGCGGCATCGCTCTCGTAGGTATAGACAACCTCTTCGAGCGTCGCCTTACCCTGCGTGTCGACCACATTGCTCGCATCAATACGCGCATCGAGGCCGGTGTTGACGGCGATAAGCAGGACCGAACCCATGGCGGCAGAGCCCAACGCGAGGCCCAGGTTACGCGCCGCACCCTGGATGCCGCCCGATTGCTGGGCGTCACTCGGCGGCACGGCGGAAGCGACAATGTTGTTAGCCTGTGAGTTCACCAGGCCAACGCCCACGCCACCAAAGAGCGTACCGACCACCATAATGGGCGTAAGCTCGGACGCGCGCACGCCAAACGCCATGCTCACGCAGGCCGCCGCCATAAAGACATAGCCCGCGCGCACCACAGACCAAGGCTTAAGCTGCGGAAACTTGCGCGGCACAAACATTGCGAGCATCAGCATGGGCACACCCGAGATGATGCCCAAAAGCGCTGTCTGCATGCCGCCAAGACCAATCACAAGCTGATAGTACGAAGTGCCGACCAGACCCTGTGCGCCCATGTAGAAAAACGGCAGAGCAATGGCGATGACGCCGGCGCGAACGGTAGGATTGCGCACAAAGCTCGACGGCAAAATCGCTATGCCGTGGGTGCGCTCCATCCAGCGCTCGACCGGAATCAGCATTACCAGCAATAGCAGGCCGACGCCGACAATAGGCAAAGCGGGAGAAATACCGGCAATCGTAAAGGGAGCCTGCGGCAAGGGAGCAAATACGCCCCAGGTCGAGATGCGCGAAAGACCGCACATAACGGCGAACAATCCCAGAGAGGCAATAACCGCGCCCGGCGCGTCAAACTTGCCCGCATGCAGCCCGCCGCCCGTTGGCAGCTTTGCGCTCGCAACGAGCAGGGCCACGAAATAGGCCGCGAGCACGCCAAAGGTTACGCGAAAACCTGCGATATCGACCAGAATGCCCAGCGCGATAGGAATAATCGTCGCAAGCGCCGCCGATGCGGCGATCACGCCGTATGCCTGCTTGCGCTCCTCGCCTTCGTACAGCATGGACACCATGCCCAGTACCGACGGAATAATGAGGCTTGCGCCCAGCCCGACCATCAGTCGGCCACCCCAGATAAGCAGCTCAATGCTCGGTGAAAACGCGCACAGCAGCTCTCCCACCACAGCAAGCACCAATCCGGCACGGAAGTTGCGGCACCACCCGATGACCATGCCGAGCAAACCGCTTGCAAGCATAAAGGTGCCTGCCATAAGCGAATAGACCGTGCTCGCCATCTGCACGTCCGAGAGCGGACATCCAAACACACGCATCATCTCGGCCATGGCAACCGAAAACGCACCGTTGTCTGCCGAGGTACCCACCTGAGCGCATGCCAGCACGATCAGCGGCGCCAGTCGCGCCAAACGAGAAGGCGCCACAGGCTCCATCCCCGAGTTCGAAACCGCGCGATTCATGCACATCACCATCCGCTTTTTTCATTCCGTATATGCGGCAAGGATTTAAAACCAACCCTTCCCCTATCCATCATAAAAAATGCGTATCATGACAGGTACCACGCTCTTTTCCAGATATACGGCAAATAGAGCTTTCTCGCGACCCCTAGGGAGCCCCATGAGCATCAATCAGCGCCAAGCAAAGCTGCTTAAAATCCTGCTCGGCCAGGCGGGCTACACCCCGACGGTCGATATCTCCGATGCCCTTGCCTGCTCGGAGCGCACCGTCCGCAACGACATGCGGGCCGCTAACGCCTTCCTCGACGAGATGGGCATCCAGGCGGCAATTGTCTCCAAGCGCGGCAACGGCATCCGCATCGATGGCGACAGCACGCAGCGCGGTCAGATATCGGACATCATCAAGGAACGTTCGCTTTCCATGGACGCCGGTCTTGATCGCTTCTACCGTGGCATGCTGCTGCTCACCTGCGACTACCGGCACCAATACACCACCGAATCGCTTGCGCGCGCCATCCTCACCAACAAGCAACAAGCCCAAGACGACCTGCGCACATGGAACGAGCTCATGACGCCGTTTGGAGCCCAAATCGTACGCGGGCGCCGCATTACGGTTGAGGGTCCCGAGGAGTACATACGATTCTTCGTCGTCTACTATCTGTTTGAGCTCGCGTCGACCGCCATGAAGCGCCGCATTGAGCCACAGCTCTTTGGCGGCAACGAGCAGTTCTTCAACGACCTCATCGCATACGTCGAGCGCGAAAGCCGAACGCTCTATACCGACAACGCCCGTCACCAACTTGCCGTCTACCTGCAGATTATGGTCCTGCGCATTCTTAAGGGCAAAGAGGTCGGCGGCTACACCTCGGCGATTCCCGTTGTGTACGACGATGTCGCCAACCGCATCGAGCAGCACTTTGGCATCGAGGTCCCCGCCAACGAGCGCGGCATCATCCGCGACCTCTTTACGGTCTCCACGCGCCGCTGGACGCCCGAGTTCCAGCGCACATATCAGCCCACACCCGAGGCGGCGCGCCTCACCGAGGAGCTATTCTGCGCTCTCGGCGAACGTTTTGGCACGCGGCCGCCGCTTCATCTTGAAAAGCCTTGCGCCGCGCTCATCGAAGCCGGGCAGACTCACATGCGCTACGAACGCGCCATCTCGCTGCCCCAGGAAAACACCTGGACGGTACGATACGAGAACATGGCCTCGTTTATGCGCCTGTCCGAGGTGCTGCACGATACGCCCGGCCTGTCTGGGCTGAATCTATACCAGACCGACGTGACGCGCTTGGCAATGCTGTTGCTCTCGTATATGGACGGCCTCTCCTCGCACGACCAATGGCGCGTCGGACTCGTGGTCAACTGCGGCATTGAGCAGGTCTTCTATGCACGCGATCGACTTGAGCGACTCATTCCCCGCATGCGGGTCGTGCGCGTGCTGACCGAAACAGAAGTCGCCGAGATTGAATCAGACCCCAAACACAGCAGCCTCGACTTCTTGGTCTCATTCGACCCCATCAAAACGACGCTTCCGCTCTGCGTGCTGAGCAATGCCATCGATGACGCCGATCGCAGCCGCATCGAGCTGCTGCTCATGAAGCTTGGATGCTCCCATGCACTCGACGACGCCCCGCTTGCCGGCGGCCTTCCCGAGCGCGAGCTCGATATTTCGCACGCGCGCATGCTCACGCGCGCCCTTCACGCCGCGCTTGTCGAAGACGGCCTCTGGCGCGGCACGCTCTCCGGCTTCTCGAACACCTTCGAGATGCTGTCGTTCACGCACGGACCCTGGCTCTTGCTGACCGTATGTTCCCAGGATGTCGCTCAAACCGGGGCCGTGCATTACCGCGTGGAAACACGAGTTGGCTTTACCGGCGACCGCCTGCAACACATCCTGGTACTCTGCGTCGCCCCAAGCGATGAGCGCGTCCTCACCCCGGCCACGCAGCGCTTCCGCAAGCTCGCATCCGAGGCCGGTCTCAAACGGTAGACAGTATGGGCGCTCCTCGCGCACAAGCCCACACAAGCCTTCAAATACGCTTAAACGCAAAGAACCCGCGGCCGCCCCTGCAGCCACGGGTTCTCCTTTATCGTCTATGGCAAAGCCATGGCGAAACTAGTTGCGGGTCCAGACGGTCTCGCCCTCTTTGACCGTCTCGAGAACGCGCAGGTTGCGCACCTCGTCGAGCTCGATCTTAAGCGGGTTCTTCTCGACAATGCAGAAGTCGGCCAGCTTGCCGGCCTCGAGCGTGCCCTTACGGTCGAGCTCACCATACTGGAAAGCACCGTTGACCGTGATGGCCTTCAGGCCCTCGTACACGCTGATCTTCTGATCCTCGTCCAACTGAGCGCCGCCCTTGGTAACGCGCTTGGCGGCGCACCACACAGCCTCAAAGAAATTGGGGCGCAGCACCGGCGTGTCGGTGTGGAAGGTAAACGGCAGGCCGCACTCCAGAGCGTCGTGGCAGGCGGACACGCGACCGCCGCGCACGGGACCGAAGTTCTTAAGATGCACGTCGGCCCAATACCAGATATGGCTGGCAAAGATCGACGGAATCATATTGATCTCGGCCATCTGCTCGTACTGATCGCGGCGGGCAGTCTGGCAGTGAATCATGACCGGGTGCAGGCTCGCCTTATCGGGATTAGGCGAATCCTCCAGCGCACGCTTGTACACGCGCAGGTACTGGTCGGCAGCCGCATCGCCGTTGGTATGGGCGAGCAGCTGATGATTGCCGTCGATGGCCTTGCGCATAAAGTCATACGCGGCCTTGTCGGTCATGGTGCCATAGCCGCAGTAGCCCTCGCCCTCATCGCCGGGAGTGTAGGGCTCGGTCATCCATGCCGTACGACCCTGGGGAGAACCGTCGAAGAACATCTTGAGGCCGCCGATACGGAAGTGACCGGTGTAGTCCTGCGAGACAAAAGACTCCTGGTCGGCCAAGATCTTGTCGACATCCTCGCCGTACATGGGATAGCTTACGACGTCCATCTTGAGCAGGCCTTTTTGGGCAAGGCCGCAGAACAGCGCTGCGAAGTCGGCGGTGGTAGCACCCTCCTGGCAGGTGGTGATACCGTTTTCGAGGTAGATGTCCTGCATCTCGCCGATCATGACATCCATGTCCATCTTCTGGCGCGGCTGCGTCACGGCAAAAAGCGGCCACATAGCGCCTGGCTCCTCGCAGTAACCGTCCGGCGTGCCGTCGGCCTCGCGACCGTAACGAGCGCCCTCGGGGTCGGGGGTCTCGGCGGTAATGTTTGCGAGCTCGAGCAGCTTGGTGTTGGCAACGATCATATGGCTCGAAGTGTGGACGGCGATAACCGGAATGGTCTCGCTCACGCGGTCGAGCACGTGACGGTTGGGGTGCTCATGCTCGGCCAGTGAATTTTGATCGTAGGAAACGCCCATGATCACGCCGTCCTCGCCAATGCCGCGCTGCTCGGCAAAGGCAGCCAGACGCTCGACGATCTCATCGAAATCCGCCGCACCGTTAAGGTCGGCAGCCACGATGTACTGCGTGCAGCCGGAGATATGGCTGTGGGGGTCGATCAGGCCGGGCATAAGGCAGGCGCCGTTGAGGTCAATCTCCTCGGCATCCTCGGCCTGGGCGCGAGCCTCCTCGAGCGAGCCAGTGAACGCGATGGTGCCGTCGTCTGCAACCAGCAGGGCCTCAAAAGTATCGCCCTCGCCGGTCATGGGAACAAAGTCGCCGTTAAAGTACAGCTTCTTCATGGCCTACTCCTCCTCTTTGGAAAACTTCTTGATAGCAGGGGTGGTGGCCAGGCCAAGCACGATGATGGCAGCGCCCACGTAGTAGGCGAAACGCGTGGAGTTGAAGCGGGACTGGGCGTTGATCTCGACCAGGGCGTCACGCTCCTCGTCGCTCATATCGATGTCCTCAATAGAGGTACGGAAGTTCTCATCGGAGACGAGGTCGATATTGCGCTCGGAAATAGCGGCGACGGTGGACTCGGAAATGCGGGAATCGTTAGCGGCCGCATCCTTCACGGAGTTGGTGATGCCAAAGAGCAGCACGGCACCCAGCAGGGCAATGCCGATGGCCTGGCCGACGTTACGCATGGTCGTCTGAATGCCGCCAGACTGGGAAGCATCGCGCTCGTTCACAGCAAGGGCGACAACGTTGTTGGCCTGGGCGGAAACGATACCGGCGCCCGAGCCGGCAACAACGCAGCCAATGAGAATGCCCGGCATGGAAGCAGCGTCGAGCGTAACGGAGAACGCCATGATGATCAGGGCGGCGGCAAGGGTGAGGTAGCCGACCTGGATGACGCGACGCGGGTTAGCCTTCGGCAGAAACTTGGGGATACCGATGGAGAAGGCGAAGGTCGGAACGCCGACGACAATGGAAAGCACGCCAACGATAGCCGGAGACCAGCCGGCAACGAGCTGCAGGTAGGGGGCCATCAGAATGGACTGTACACCCATGAAGAAGAACGTGATAGCGGAGGCGGCGAGACCGGCGAG
>Ga0129310_1003002_pt1 | contig 11433 bp, 10 predicted proteins | sample Go1ome_2_FD_94433 | JGI IMG/M metagenome (GOLD analysis project Ga0129310, IMG submission 94433) | Western lowland gorrila individual fecal microbial communities from Wisconsin, USA - Go1022A metagenome | ecosystem: Host-associated > Mammals > Digestive system > Large intestine > Fecal | place...
AAATACATGGTCTTGCCGTCCGGGCTCCAGCCCAGGCCGTTGGCGCAGCCCAGCCCGTCGATCACGCAGCGGGACGAGCCGTCCGGCGCAATGCGGTACAGTCCGCCGACCTTATCCTGTACCATCGGCATCGTGCCCTGCCACATATTGCCCGCAGGATCGGGCTTGCCGTCGTTGCCGCGGTTTTCCGGGCGGCCGTCCTCGGGCTGAACGAAGAACTCATCCCTGCCCGTGTCGGGGTCGAAGAAGTGCAGCCCGTCCTCCAGCGCGACGATCAGCCGTCCGCTCTGCGTCAGGCCCACCGTGCCGATGCGCGAGGGCATGGGGTAGGAGGTCGTCTCGCCCCCCATCGTCACGCGGTTGAGCTTTCTGCCCTCGATGTCCACAAAGAACAGGCAGCCCCTACGGTCGTCCCACAGCGGGCCCTCGCCCAACATCGCCTGTGCCTTCAAAAAAACTTCTGCTTTCATGGTCCTTTCCTCCCGTGCAAATCCTTTTAGCCACAAAAAGGGTTTTGCCTTTCTCTTGTCGTATTTTATTTTTTCAGAAAATCTGCCATATAAAGGAGATGGTTGCATGACGCGCATGCGTGTTTTCTGGTCGGTTTACTGCATCCTGGTCGGCGTCGCGCTGCTGGTGAAGATCCTGTTCCGGCTGGATTTCTCCGGCTGGACGGTCGCCTTTGCGATCCTGCTGCTGGAAAGCGGCGTCTTTCTGGTCACCGGCGGGTTCGGCCTGCGGCGCGGGCGCTCCGCGCAGGGCAGCGGGGATTACTTCTTCTATTCCGGCGAGATCGAGCTGCCCGCCTCGGAAAACGCGCCGGCGCTCACCACCGCCTTTTCCAACGCCGAGATCTGGTTCACCGGCGGGATGCCTCCCGTCACGCGCGTGACCTGCCTGTTCAGCAGCACCACGATCCACGTCCCGGAGGGCTATTCCGTGCGCGCCGCCTGCTCGACGGCCTTCGGCCAGATCGACACGCCCAAGGGCAGCATTCCCGGCTTCGGCGACCGCGTCTTTGTCGTGAGCGACGGTCTGCAAGCCCAGCTTGAGCTGCACTGCGTCTTCGGTCAGATCAACCTGCTCGATTGACCCCGCCCCTTCGGGGCACGCTATGGGCGGGGGGAGCGAAGCTCTCCCCTGCACCCCCCTCTCCTGCCCCCGCACACCGGACAGGCAGGCGCGAAAGGGACGGAAAGGGCGCCTTGGCTCCCCTGTATAAGGGGAGCTGGCCGCCACAGCGGCCTGAGGGGTTGCCCTTGGCTCCCCTATACCCGTAGGGTGAGCGCAGCGAACCTGAAGCATGAGCGTTTAGGATAGGAGAACACGGCGTGCTCTCTCATCCTAATAAGCCATGCGAAACACCGGGACATTCCGAAGGAATGTTACGGTGCGAAGGGGGAGCTGGCCGCCACAGCGGCCTGAGGGGTTGCCCTGCCCTGCGTTCCGCTCATGGTTGGGCGGAACGCAGGGCTTTTTCCTCAGAATCCCAGCTGATGCAAAAACTTGCCCAGCAGCCCGCTCCACGAGGTCGTGCCGGGGGCTTCCTTTTCGTTGCCCAGATCCAGTCCGTGCCGGCCGAAGGGATAGACGTGCAGCGACACGGGCACGTTCTGGTCGGCGCACTTCTGCGCAAAGTCGATGCTCGATTCCACCATCACGATGGGGTCGGTCGCCGTGTGCCACAAAAAGCAGGGCGGCGTATCGGGCGTGACGTGGTATTCCGGGCTGAGCGCGCGCACCCGGCGGATGTCCAGATCGCGCTCGCCGGTCATGTACTCATTGAAGTCCGCAGACCGCATCATGTTGATGTTGAGCACGCCGTAGCAGGGCGCGATGGCGTCCGGGCGGCAGGAGACGCGCTCGACGGGATCGCCGGCATCGGGATTGCCCGCGTCGTACTGCGTGCCGCACAGGCCGGTCAGGTGGCCTCCGGCGGAAAAGCCCATAAAGCCGATCTTATCGGGCAGCACGCCGAATTCCTCCGCGCGGGCGCGAACCGTGCGGATGGCGCGCTGCGCGTCGAGCATGGGGACGGGCGCATGATAGGGATGCACGCGGTAATCGAGCACAAAGGCGTTGATCCCCATCTCATTTAAGCGCTGCGCCACCGGCGCGCCCTCGTGGGCGGCCTTGTGGGTGTACGCGCCGCCGGGGGCGACGATCATCGCGCCGTGCCCTTTGCCGTCGTTGAGCAAAAAAGGCGTAATGCTCGGCATTTCCTGTCCGATTCCCGCATCGAAGAGCGGAACGTCCTTTTCGTTTTCCCAGAGATAAATCTTCTGCATTTCCATCTTTCCTCGCCCTCCTTAAAAGCCCATCGTGCGCAGGAAATCGGCCAGCAGCTGCGGCCAATCCTCCGCCAGCGGGGAATCCTCTCTGCCCAGCCCCACGCCGTGCGGGCCGAAGGGGAAGATGTGCAGCGAGACGGGCACGTTGTGCGCGATCAGCGCCTTGGCCAGGCGCAGGCTGTTTTCCACCGGCACCGCGCCGTCCTCCGCCGTGTGCCACAAAAAGCAGGGCGGGGTCTTTTCCGTCACGTTGAACTCGGCGGTCAGGGCGCGCATCTGGCGGCGTTCAAACTTCTCGCCCATCAGACTGTACGCCGAGCCCTCGTGCCAGTATTGATCGACCGAGGCCACCGCATAGCAGGGCACGAACAGATCGGGGCGGCTGCTCTCGCGGTCGATGGGATCCTCCGCAGCGGGGTCGCCCTCGTCCCACAGCGTCGCCGCCGTGCAGACCAGATGCCCGCCCGCCGAAAAGCCGAGAATGGCGATCTTGTCCTTGTAAATGCCGAACCTATCCGCAAAATGGCGAACGTAGCGGATGGCGCGCTGCGCGTCCATCAACGGCACGGGGTGGCGGTAAGGCGCCACGCGATAGTCCAGCACAAAGGCGTGAAAGCCCAATTCGTTCATCCGCTGCGCGATCGGCGCGCCCTCGTGATCCGCCTTCATGACATAACCGCCGCCGGGGCAGACGATCACCGCGCCGTGCATCTTGCCGTCCGCAAGCAGATACGGCGTGAGCGTGGGCTCCGGCTGGCCGATGCTCTCGTCAAACATCGGCGTATTCTTCCAAAGCTTGATGGTCTCCATATTTTTCCTCCTGCGGGGCAAGCGCCCCAAGTGGTTTTCTCTATTTTTCTTTCGTCCCGCGCTGCGCGCGGGGGCGCGTCCGCCGGTTTCGTGCGCGCCGCGCTTTTATCGGGCCGCGCCGTCCGGCCGATTCTTCCCCGCACGGGCACGGCCGGGTTTTGCGCACCCGCCCGGCTTCCTCCTGTGCGGCGTATGTCTGCCCCCATCGCGCGCGTCCGGATGCGGTGCGGCGTGCGCGCAGCCGGGGGACGCGCGCCCCCGTTTCCCTTACAGATAGGGGTTCATGTCTCCGAGCTTACCGAAGATCAGATTCGGCTCGACGCCGTATTTTTCGATGTCCTCCACCGTGCCCTCGCCCGACAGCACGAGGATCGAGCACAGCCCGTGATCCACGCCCGTGCGCACGTCGGTGTAGAGCCGGTCGCCCACCATCGCCATCTCCCCCGGCGCAAGGCCGGTGCGCTCCTGCGCGGCGCGCACGATCTCGCCGCAGGGCTTGCCGATAATCACGTCCGCCTTCCGCCCGGTCGAGGCCTCGATAAAGGCCATGATCGCGCCGATGTCGGGAATAAAGCCGCTTTCGGTGGGACAGTTGAAATCGGGATGCGTGGCGATATACGGCAGCCCTTCCCGCACCAGGTCGCACACGCGGGTCATCTTCGCATAGTCCAGCGTCGTGTCAAACCCCACCAGCACAAGGTCGGGATGTTCGTCCTCCAGCGCAATGCCGTGCTTCTCCATCTCTTCCCTCAGCGACGGATTGCCCAGCAAAAACACGCGCTTGCCGGGATATTCGCGTTTCAGATACTGCGCGGCCGCCTGACCGGAGGTGAGAATCTTGTCCTCCCCGACGTGCAGACCCAGCCGTCCGAGCTTTTCAACGTAGTGCTGAACCGACCGCGAGGAATTGTTGGTCAAAAACAGGTAGCTGCGCCCGGTCTGCTCGACCTTTTGCAAAAACTCCATCGACCCTTCGATGATCCGGTCGCCCAGATAGAACGTGCCGTCCATGTCCAGCAAAAAACACCGAATCCCGCTCAGCGCCGCGCGCATCTCAGCCGCCGTCTTTTCGCCCGGCTTTCTCATCCGCCGCATCCTCCCCATTTTCGCATTCTTCCGTTTCCATTATAACACAACCATCCCCCCGCGCAAGAAAAAAACGTCCGAAGCGCTCCCCCGCCTCCTGCGCAAAAAACACCTCTGCGCGGCAGTCCGTGCAGCTCCCACTCGCGCCCGCACCCCTCTGCCGCGCCCCCGGACGCAAAAAGACAGGCGGCAATTCCTTGCCGCCTGTCTTTTGCGTCCTGTTTTCCCGTCACAGATCGTCCGCGTCCTGCACGGGCCGCTCCCCGTTTTCCGGGGAAGGCCGTCCCGTCCATGAGCCGAGCGGGTCGGTTTGGCTCGCACGCCGGGTGATGCACTGCATCGCCGCCTGCGTGGGCTGTACCCTTCAATGCTCGCGGCAATCCTGCCCGGAGTCTTTGACGTTCTCGTCCTGATTCGGGTTCTTCTGATTCTTGGCCTTGTTCCGGCCATTTTGGTTCTGAGAGCTGACCTTGTGGTTTTTGTTCTGGTTCTGCATGATGTTATCACCTCGCCGGTAGTCTGCCCCGGCGCGATGCGATTATGCAGCTTTTTTGCTTTACGGCTGGAGCGGTTCGCCGTCTCCCTGTTCGCCGCCCGCCGCGTCGGAGGGCAGATCGGGCTGCTGCGTCGCTTCCGGCGCGTCCGCCGTATTCTCCGAGACCACCGGCAGCGTAAGCTCCTGCGCATAGAGCAGGTTGCCGCTCTCGTCCACGAAGCAGACGGGCTTGTTTTTGTCGAAATCCGCGCGGTCGCACAGCACGGCGGCGGGCACGGGCGCTTCTCCTTCGGCAAGGTCGCTCAGCGCCACCGTCACGCGGATGCAGGTATCGTTCTCCTCGATCGAGGCGACGGCCGCCTGGCGGGTCTCGGTGCTTTGGGGAATCGCGGCGACGAGCACCTTGTCCTGCGGCAGCTCGGTCTTTTCATCGGAATTGTAGACATAGTAAACGGCGCCGTCGCTCTCGCGCAGGCAGGAAGCCTGTTCAAAGCCGATCGGCGTGCCGGCGACAAGCACCGCGCTCATGTCCAGCTGGGCGCGCAGCGCGCTATCGTCCGGCGGGAAGCCCGGGTTCTGCTCCGCGGCGGGATCGACCGCCGGCTCCGGCTCGGGCAGCGCAGCCTGCAGGGTCTGCATCATCGCCGGAATATCTGCCGACTGAAAGCTCATGTATACCCGCACGCTCTGCCCGTCCACCTTGCGGTTGATGGGGACGTTGATCAGGTTCTGATAATCGTCATAATACACCGTCATCGTGCCCGCCGCCGTCGCCAGATAGATCTCCTGCGAAGCGTTCAGCTCCGGCGAATAATTGGTCTGGATCTCCACCTGCACGGGCTGCGCGGCGTAGAGCAGATCGCAAAGCTGCGCAAACTCCTCGCTCCCGGCGGCGTATCGCAGCTGCGGGATGTTGTCCCCCAGTCCCTCGTTTAAGAAGCTGACCGCAGCCTCCGTCACGCTCTCGCGCGGCAGCAGGTTCTGCAGCGTCGTCTCCTCCGCTTTGCAGCCCGCCAGCGCCATCAGCATCAGCGCCAGCGCGGCCGTCAGCGCCAGCGCGCGCAGCAGACCGCGGGAAATGTTCTTTTTATTCCGAACTTCGTCTTTTCTCATTTTTCAAACCGTCCTTTGGCTTTGCGGATGATTCCTATTTTAACTTCTTTATTATACAGGATGCCCCTTCTTTTTGCAACGCCGGGGCAAATGCACAGCGGAGAAAAAGTTTTCCGTTTCCGGGTATGTCCCCGCGCACGGCGGCGCACAATAAAGCCCGAAGGAGGCGAAAACCTTTGAAAAGACTGTTCAAAACGATGTTGTTTCTGACCCTGACGGCCGTGCTGCTGGCGGCGCTTTCCGCCTGTGCCTGCAACGGCCAGACCGCGACGCCCTCTCCCGCGCCCACCGCGATGACCGCAACGCCCGCCCCCGCGCCGACCGAGAGCATCCTGCCCTCGCCGGAAGCGCCGGATGCGACGCCGGAAAGCCCCGCATCTCCGGAAAGCTCTGCCGAGCCCGGCTCCGCCATCGACTACGACGCGCTGAAAACCGAGGTGGAAAAGCTCAGCGAGATCGATACCTGCGACGTGGTCGCGCACGGCGGCAAGGCGATTGCGGGCGTGACGTTTGACGCGCAGTATCAGGGCACGCTGACCGACCGCATCGAGGAAATGGTGCGCGAGAAGATCACCGCCAAGGACGCGGGAATCACCGAGGTTGCCGTCACGGCCGACCCGACGCTGTGCACCGAGATCCGCACCCTTGCCGCCGAAACCGCCGGCAAGGCCATGACCGCCGAGCAGATCAAAAAGTTCGACGAGCTCTTCGGCAAGATCTCGCCCGCGGGTTCCGAATCCCCCGCCGCATCCTGACCGTTTTTTACCCCCTTTTGAGCGCGGGGAGCCTCCGGCTCCCCGCGCTCTCTCGTCTTTTCCCGCAAGAAACTTATTTATCCTTCCCCGTTCGATTGACGTTCTTCGGGCGCTGCCTTATAATGGTTTCAACCCCGAACCGCGTTTTATCCGCGGCAGAGAGGATTCTATTTCAGGAGGAACCCGATATGTCCTGCCCTAATCCCGTCGCGTTCACCGTTTTCGGTCACGACATTTATTGGTATGGCATTCTGATCTCCCTGTCTGTGGTGCTTGCGGTCGTCATGGTCTACCGCGAGGCCAAGCGCAAGGGGCTGGACGCCGATTGTATGCTCGATTACGCCCTGCTGACCGTGCCCACGGCCATCGTCTTTGCCCGCCTTTACTATGTGATTTTCGAGTGGGATCAATACGCCGCCAATCCCATCCACGCGCTGTTCATCTGGGAGGGCGGCATCGCCATCTACGGCTCGATCCTCGGCGGCATCGTCGCCACGCTGATCTTCTCGAAGTGGAAAAAGATCTCCTTCTGGACGCTGGCGGATCTCGTCGCGCCGGGTCTGGTGCTGGGGCAGGCCATCGGCCGCTGGGGCAACTTCTTCAACCAGGAGGCCTTCGGCGAGCTGGTCACCAACCCCGACCTTCAGTTCTTCCCCTACGCCGTGTACATCGAGCGCCTGGGCGAGTGGCACATGGCGACCTTCTTCTATGAATCGGCCGCGTGCTTCCTGATCTTCATTTTCCTGCTGATCTACCGCCGCAAGGCCAAGAACGCCCCGGCGGGCAACCTCTTTTTGTGGTACTGGGTGCTCTACGGCATCGAGCGCGCCTATGTGGAGGGTCTGCGCACGGACAGCCTCTGGATCTTCAAGGGCGGCATCCCGATCGGCAACCTGATCTTCTTCCCCAACGGCCTGCGCGTTTCCCAGGTGCTGTCCATCATCATGGTCATCGCCTTCGGCACGATGCTCATCGTCCGCGCCGTCAAGCGCCATAAGAAGCAGACCGCCGAGGACGAAACCGCTCCGCTCGACCCCAGTTTGCAGCTGGTCAGCGAAGACGGCGCAGCCGAAGCGGAGCCCGCGGACGAATCCGCCCCCGCGCCGGAAGCCGAAGTCTCCGCACCCGAGCAGCCCGAATCCGCCGGGGAATCCGCTCAGCCGGAAGAACCCGAATCCGCCGAGGAAGAACCCGCCGCCGAGGAGGACAAAGACGGCGAAGAGGCGGAAGAAAACAAATAAAAATCACAAGATGAAATAAGGGGAGCGCTCATGAGAAACCTGACGATGCTCACGGATTTATACCAGATGACCATGATGAACGGCTATATCAACGCCGGCATCACCGACCGGATCGCGGTGTTCGATCTGTTCTACCGCCAGAACCCCGGCGGCAGCGCGTTTGCCGTCGCGGCGGGCTTGGAGCAGGTGGTCGATTACATCAAAAACCTGCATTTCGACCCGGAGGATATCGACTACCTCCGCTCTCTTCACCTCTTTGACGAGCGGTTCTTCGATTACCTCAAGGATTTCCGCTTCACGGGCGAGCTTTATGCCGTGCCGGAGGGCACCGTGGTCTTCCCCTACGAGCCGCTGATCCGCATCAAGGCGCCGCTCTTTGAGGCGCAGCTGATCGAAACGGCGATGCTCAACATCGTCAACCACCAGACGCTGATCGCCACCAAGGCCGCGCGCGTATGCCAGGCCGCGGCGGGGGATCTGGTGATGGAGTTCGGCCTGCGCCGCGCGCAGGGGCCGGACGCGGGGCTTTACGGCGCGCGCGCCGCGCTGATCGCGGGCTGCGGCTCCACCTCCAACGTGCTGGCCGGGCAGCTCTGGAATGTGCCGGTGGCGGGCACCCACGCCCACAGCTGGGTGATGTCCTTCCCGGACGAGCTGACCGCCTTCCGCGCCTATGCCCAGGCCTATCCGGATGCGTGCCTGCTGCTGGTCGATACCTACGACACGCTGCATTCCGGCATGCCCAACGCCATCCGCGTGTTCCACGAGCTGCGCGCCAAGGGGCATGAGCCGCTGGGCATCCGCCTGGACAGCGGCGACCTGGCCTACCTTTCCCGCCAGGCGCGCCGCATGATGGACGAGGCCGGCTTCCCCAACGCCAAGGTCTGCGCCTCGGGCGATCTGGATGAAAACGTCATCTGGGACCTCAAGCAGCAGGGCGCGTGCATCGACAGCTGGGGCGTGGGCACCAGGATGATCACCTCCGACGGCTGCCCCGCGCTGGGCGGCGATTACAAGATGAGCGCCGAGATCATCGACGGGCAGATCGTCCCCAAGATCAAGGTCTCCGAAAACCCCGCCAAGGTCACCAACCCCGGCTACAAAAAGGTGCAGCGCATCTACAACCGCGAGGGCATGGCCATGGCCGACATCATCATGCTCGACCACGAAACCATCGATACCGCCAAGCCCCTGACCATCTTCCACCCCGTGGACACCTGGAAGCGGCAGACCTATACCGATTACACCCTGCGCGACCTGCTCGTGCCGGTGTTCGTTGACGGCGAGTGCGTCTATACCTGCCCGAAGCTTTCGGAGATTCAGTCCTACTGCAAAAACGAAATCTCCACCCTCTGGGAGCAGTACCGCCGCCGCCTGAACCCCCATGTCTACAAGGTGGACCTTTCCTACGAGCTGTACGCCCTGCGCCACCAGCTCCTCAACGCCGCCCGCACCGAACAGGGCGACATCCCCCCGATGCAGTAAATATCCCTATTCCCCGCTTCCAACGCCCGCGCAGCAATCTGCTGCGCGGGCGTTTTTCCCTCAGCAGCGCCGCCCGAAGGGCTGCCTTGGCTCCCCTGTACCCGTAGGGTTCGCGCAGCGAACCTGAAGCATGAGCGTTTAAGATAAGAGAGCACGGTGTGCTCTCTTATCTTAATAAGCCATGCGCAACACCGGCGCAGCTCAAAGAGCTGGGTCGGTGCGAAGGGGGGAGCTGTCCGCCGCAGCGGACTGAGGGGTTGCCCTTCGGCGCCCCTGTGTAAGGGGAGCTGTCCGCCGCAGCGGACTGAGGGGTTACCTTCGGCTCCCCTTCGCAGGCCGCGCAGCGGCCTGAGGGGTTGCCTTGGCTCCCCTTCGCAGGCCGCGCAGCGCCTGAGGAAATGCCCCTTTATTGACATCCCGCCCGCCGGAAAGGTATAATCTTCCCAATGGAAAATCCATGCCGTGCATTGCCGCGACGAAAGCGAGGGATTTATGAATATGGCAGTGATACAGATGCCCGGCCGGAACGGACAGAACGAGACCGGCATGATCACCAAATGGCACAAAAAGACCGGAGACTGGATCGCCGAGGGCGACGAGCTCTTCTCCTTTGATACCGACGACGGCAGCTACACCGTCAAGTCCCAGCGCGCCGGGCGGCTGGTCGCCATCTTCGTGCCCGAGGGCGAGCTGGTGCACTGCCCCACGGACGTGGGCATGCTCGCCTCTCCCGCGCCCGATTCCGCGCTCAGGGTCGGCCAGATGCAGTTTTTGAACCCCGACGTGCCTGCGATCGTTCCCCAGTTCGACGAAATCGTGAAGGGGGAAGAAGAACCTGCGCAGAACGCCCCCGCCGAGGAGGAATCCCCCAAAGCCGCAACGGAAGAGAGCGCCGCACCCGAAGCGGAAGCACCCGAAAAAGATGCCGCAGAGGTCGAAGAAGAGCCCGCGCCCGCCGCAGCAGAGGAAGAGGAAACCCCTGCCGGGGAAATCTCCGCGGAGGAGGCGCCCGAAGCGGCGGAAGAACCCGCCGGGGAAGCGACTCCCGCAGAATCCGACGCGGACGAAGCCGAATCTTCCGCAGAAGAGGAAAACGCCGAGGAAGCCGAATCCTCTGCCGAAGAGGAAAGCACCGAAGAAGCGGAGAAAGCTGACGATTCCGCAGGCGGGCTGCCCGCCTGCGAGGAAGAGCTGCTCGACCAGCTCCCCACGGAGGACGCCGATGCGCTGGACGAGGCCGAAGCGCTGGAGCTCCCCGCCGATGAGCCGGCTGAGGTGTCCGAGGAATCCGCCGAAACAGAAGAGGCGGCCCCCGCGGCAAACGCACCTGCCCCGGCGGAATCCGCTGCGCCCGCCGCCTCTCCCCGCCCCGCCAGCCTGACCGCCGAGGTCGATCTGACGGTCTGCGGCGAGCTGCTGAGCCGCACGGCCGCAACGCTGCCCGCGCTGGTGCGCTTTGCCGCCATGCACACGGACGACGCCGCGCTGCTCGATCCCGTGGCGGACGGCGGTCTGCGCGCCCTGAGCGCCTGCGCCGCGCTGCCCAATGTGGACGATCTGTCAGGCCTGGGCGTTATCGCCGCCTCGCGCTCGGTGCGCGGCCTGCGCTTCCTCGTCCCCGATGCGCACGAGACCTTCACCGTGCAGGACGGCGCGCTGACGAGCTGCACCGCGCTGAACCTCACCCTCGCCTTCGACGAGAACGACGTGCCCTTTGACGCCGCCGCCCGCCTGCTCCGCCAGACCGCCGCGCATCTGGAAAACCTGTTCGATCTGCTGATCTGACAACCGAATACAAAAGGAGGAATGCCGGGAAAACCCTCGCATTCCTCTTTATTTGCCGCCCGCCCTGCGGCGCCCTTTCCCCGCTTGTCCACAGCATCCTCGCCGCGCATCCCAGGGGCGGGAGAGGGGGGTGCAGGGGGGAGCGAAGCTCCCCCCGCCCACCGAAGGCCGCGAAGCGGCTGGAGCTCGAGCGTTTCGGCTTGCCGAATAAGCCGAGCGGAACACCGGAATGTTTTGAAAAAACATTTCGGTGCGGCATCGGAGGATGAGCGGAGCGAACCTGGAGGTCGAGCGTTTTGGAGCAAAGGCCATAGTATGGCTTGATGGAGGCCGCGAACGCGGCTGAAGCTCGAGCGTTTCGGCTTGCCGAA
>Ga0129310_1003006_pt1 | contig 11422 bp, 9 predicted proteins | sample Go1ome_2_FD_94433 | JGI IMG/M metagenome (GOLD analysis project Ga0129310, IMG submission 94433) | Western lowland gorrila individual fecal microbial communities from Wisconsin, USA - Go1022A metagenome | ecosystem: Host-associated > Mammals > Digestive system > Large intestine > Fecal | place...
AATTGCGCACTTTAGCTTCTTCAAATCCTCAATGATTTTGTTTTGGGTAGTGATACGCTCGTCAAGAACGGACAACAATCTTGTTATCTTATTCTGTTCTTGAATAGTTCCCAGTGATACTTTCACCTTTTTAAGCATACCACCTGTAATCAATGGTTGACCAGAGCCAAAAATCAATCGGTTTAAATTAAAATGCTGAAGAAAGTAATATATGTATTGAACGTCAACCTCTTTTGGCTTTATTATCAAAGTGTTGTCCGTTATGCCACATGGCTCATTTAATATTTGAAGGGAACCTGCATTTGCTCCGACGCGAGCGACAAGTACTAAATTCCCCTCATAACATGCTTCGTTAGTTTTGCCGATTATGCCAGTTGAACCATATAGATTGTATTTTCCACTAGAAGAATGACTTTTACATCTTCCAGAAGATATGTTTTCTGTTATATCCTCAATCCTATATTCTTCCCACTCCTCCTGAAACTCCGGGAATCTGAGATTTGGGACATCAGAGGTTTGTTTTCTCTAATTATATATGTACACCTTCAAAATTAAGGATTACAATGACAACAAAAACAATTAGAGAAATTGCGTTGGCTTGGAAAATAGACAAGCAACGCTACGTTAAGCAGTCTACATACGCTGCTTATGTGTTAGTTTTGGAGAACCATATTCTGCCATCATTTGGCGATTGTGAGGCTCTGAGTGAGAAACTTGTGCAGGAGTTTGTTTTGCAGAAACTCAATGGCGGACTAAGCATTAAGACCGTGAAGGATATTCTGATTGTCCTGAAAATGGTGATGAAGTTCGGAGTAAAGAACGAATGGATGAACTATTGCGAGTGGGACATCAAGTACCCCACGACAGAGACCAACAAGGAAATTGAGGTGCTGACGGTGGCACACCATAAAAAGATCCTCGATTTCATCAAACAGAACTTCACATTCCGCAACCTCGGTATCTACGTCAGTCTGACCACAGGCTTGCGTATCGGAGAGATTTGCGGTTTGAAATGGTCGGATATCAACACCGACAACGGCACAATTACCGTGAACCGCACCATTGAGCGTATCTACATTGTGGAGGGCGAACGCAAGCACACGGAGTTGGTCGTCAACACACCAAAGACCAAAAACTCAAGCCGTGAGATACCGATGAACAAGGAACTGCTGGCGATGGTAAAGCCTCTGAAAAAGGTGGTAAACACAGACTTCTATGTGCTGACCAATGAGGATAAGCCGACAGAACCACGCACATATCGCAACTACTACCACAGATTGATGAAACGTCTCGACATTCCTCGACTAAAGTACCACGGACTACGCCACAGCTTTGCCACACGCTGCATTGAGAGCAACTGTGACTATAAGACTGTCAGCGTGTTGCTTGGTCATGCCAACATCACAACAACACTCAACCTATATGTTCACCCGAACATGGAGCAGAAGAAAAAGTGCATCACTAAGATGTTTAAGTCTTTGGGAAAATAAGACATTATACCTATAGGGGCAAGAGGGTATGTAATAAAAACACACTCTCTTGCATCATTTTTATCTACTACGGATTTTTCTTGTGCAGTTTAAAACTTCCGTTGAATCCCAAGCCAAAGATAGAACATACCCTATACAAGATGAATGGAATATCAGCGATGCTATGTAGCTGCACCCTGAATCCTTTGATTTTAGAGTTCAGAGATTCTGCAGTAGCATTGGTAGATCTGTTCAAGAAATAGTTCAAAACATATTCTTGTTAAGTCATAATTATGGGAATACTCAGTCGTTTTAAGTCGTTTTAAGTCGTTTTAAGTCATTCTTGTAGTCGTTTGAAAAATTTTATAATGACATATAAGCATACTTGTTTGGTGTGGAGAGTGATATGAAGATGTCTTTGTGAGAATGAAAAGACTGAGAAATAGAGAAAAAAATATACGTTTCGCCTAATGATTGATTAGGGTGGAGGGGGATGAGGATTGTACAGATAACATGTTTTTAGGCTGAGATTTGGTAACGCATCATGTCCAAGAGGATAGGCCATGGACATCTATTGATAAACAGGTTATGTCGCTCTCTATTGTAGAGAACGTCAATCGCTGGGGGAGATAACGCCAATCGCCTGTCACGATAACGCCAATCGCTGGGAGAGATTAGAAACTAACCAATGAAGTCCAACTGTTCATCAATAGTCATATTTCCTAATATACTTGCTATATTTTTCCATATTATACTTAAACAATAAACATCCTTATATGCGATGAAATGTCTGTGCTATTCTTAGCCTATTCCATATTATTACTTTCATAAACGATAATATGCATCAAAAATTTGCATTAGTTTTCTTTCTCAAGTAGTTTCTGCACCTTCGTCTGGTGCAAGTATCCAATCGTATTTTTTTACCCATCTCCAAATAGTTGTACGAGAGAGGTTTGTCATATTCTGAATTTGAGGTTTAGCCAGACCTATTCGCATAAGATAAAAAATTTGCATCTGCTGCTCTGTAAATGTACCCAATTCTTTCAGTAATCGGTCCTTGAATAATGGGTATAATTCATCTACTGCTTGATATAGCTGCTTCCAATCGGCTGATTTCATATTTTTCTTGCCCGTCGAGGATTGACGGATAGCGTAGATTACATCCTCAGACTTTCCCTCTAACTCTGACTGGTGTAACAGTTTGATGAATGTCTTGTTTTGATCCATTCTCTCTGCCAATTGTTGTTCTTTGTCTTTTAGAGCTTCGCCATACTCTGACAATTCAGCATTCACACGCAGAAGTTCCCTATTAACATTCGCCAGTTCGTACGTAGATTTTGCCAAAGACTTCTTAGATTGCTCCAGTTCTTGCTCTTTCTCTACTATGTTTGCTCGAAGTTGTTGAGCATCATTGGAAACTCGCTGTAATTCCGATGACAATTTAACAACCTCTTGCAGATGCTTGTTACGTCTTCTGACATAGAGGATACTACTGAGGCTAAGCAGAAGAATTGCTGCCAAAGATACCAAAAATAGCGTATTCTTATACTTCTCCTTCTCATCTTTCAGGCTTTGCTCTTTCTTTTGGTCCAGATGATATTGAAATTCATTGTTTACTGTTGCAGCAAATTCCTGTCTCTTTCCAAAATCTAATGAATCACTCAACTGCATATAAATATCTGCATAATGCCCTTTATATTCTCCGTTTCCCATCTTTTTGTAAATTTGATAAAGAAGTTTTGCAGCATCATACATATCATATATATCTGTTCCGTCTTCAAGAATACGCTTACAATATATTGTAGCAGAATCATTTTTGTTAGAAGATTCATAATATTGTGCAAAAGCTATACAAGCAAAAGCAGAAAAATCTACTAATGGATTAATCTCTATCAATGAAAAACATTCATTTGCTCTTTGCATTTCTCCTAATTCAGAGTAGTCGCATAATAAATAGACGAGGGAATTCTGATGTTTGGAAATGTCTTTAGAGGACTTTATTTGCTCATATGCCAAATTGAAAGCTGTTTTTGCTTGTATAGAGCTATCCAAGGCAAGGTAGGCAGAACCTAAATGAAGATACGGCAACACACAGTCTATCTCCAATTGCTTACATATGCTAAGTTCTTTTTCTGCCATGCTTACAGCATCGTCATAATTTTGAACTCTATACTGCAAGTAATGAAGGTTTGAGTAAGTATTCCGCAGCATTATAGAATCACAATCTTTATCATTACAAGCATAATCTAAAGATTTGAAGAAATACTCTAATGACCGTGGGGTATCTTGCAAGTCTCGATATATGCTACCTGCATAATAATAAACCTCTTGTTTTTCAGATAGAGAACCTTCTCTTTCAAAATACCTGATCAGCCTTTTAATTACAATATCAGAATTGGGTTTGTTGTCTGCTTTATCATTCAAACGGATACGCAGTAAATCATATTTAGACCTGATATATTCATTGCTTTCTCGAATCTCGAATTCCAAAGAATCAAGCATCGTAAGTGCATAGAGTGGTTTTTTATCTCCAATAAATTTTATATGTTCCAAATCATCCAAGATGTTTTGTTTGGAACAAGCCGAGATGACTACAATAAAGAATGTCAAGATGCAGTGGATTAAGAACTTCTTCATATCTTATAATTATTAACTGGGGGCTAAATTACGAAAAAAAAATTAAATAATGAAGCATTTGGTATTCTAAAGTGTTTCATTGTGTTTCATTGTATTTCTCAAATATTCAACACCAAACGCTAGCATATAACTTATATCAAAAAGCGTAAATGCTTGATTTATAGCAATTTTATAAAAGCAAACAAGTAATATAACATGTTTTAACAAATTCGAGAAACACCATGAAACACGAAATAATTCTATTTTATTTATATACAGAGTAATTTTGCACCAAAATTAAACATTTAATATTATTATGTCGAAGAGAATCTGTTTTATGGCAATTACAATTGCTCTTGTATTTCAAAGTATGAATGTGTGGTCTGCAACTAATAGTTTATCACCCGTGTACTTGAGTTACAGACACACCCCAAAACTTAATGGAACTCCCAAGCCATCAAAAGCACCAGTAAACTACAATCTTGCTTTAAATGTATTTTTAGACGAAGACTTCAGACAATTGATTATGCAGGATTTGTCAAGACAACAATATACATATTATATTTACGACGAGAATGAAGAAATTGTTTCGCAAGGAAATATGGATTTTACAAATAGTAATAATCTTACTATTAATATTTGGCCTTACCAAACTGGTATATACACTTTGTTTATAATTTATGGAGAACATACTTACTGTGGGACTTTTGAGTTGTGTTAATTATGAGAAAGAGAATATCATCTTATGTTATTAGTGTAGAGGTTGCAGCAGACAAGTATATGTTGCTCCACGGATATTGTGGATCTATAGATCTTATAGAAAAGAGTGCATGGGAAAAGCTAAAAAAGGATGGTTTTAACAAAAATAATAATGAAGATGAACTTTCTGAATATTTGGCAACACGCGGGTATATCACTGAGATGACCCACGAGGAAGAGGTTGCATATGTAAAGCGCCTTGCTTCAGCTCTTCACAAAAAGGACATATTTCTTTATACCTCATACACCCTATTGGTTACATACGACTGCAATTTCCGCTGTCCTTATTGTTTTGAGCTTAACACAATAACTAATAGATTACGTAAGCAAACCATGACGCGTGATGTAGTAGACAAGGTTTTTAGAATAATAGACAAAACGCAAGAGGATAAAATATTGAAAGCAAAACATATTACACTTTTTGGAGGTGAGCCATTACTATCATAAAACCATGGCATAGTATCATACATTGTAGAAAAGGGTCTTGAACGAAACTTGAGGTTTAATGCTATTACTAATGGATATGATTTGATGTATTATAGAGATTTACTATCAACAGATAAAATATACCATTTACAGATAACGCTTGACGGAATTGAAGATATGCATAACAAAAAGCGACCGCATTACTTAGGCTATCCCACATTTCAAACGATTATCTCAAATATTGGCATGGCATTAGAAAAAGACGTTGCCATAACTATAAGATTTAATGCAGATAAAAATAATATTATACAACTACAACGTTTAAAAGATTTATTTGATGAATTAGGATTTACGAAACACAAGAAATTTGGTTTTGAGTCGGCAAGACTTCTGAATTACGATCCAAACATATCAAGTAAAAGCCGTCTGCAATATTTGACACCAACAGAATTGATAAAAGTGCAAGATGAAATGAATTATGAATGCGGATATCAAGACTTTGGTGTTTATTCAAATATATATAATGCCATTTGCAACAAAAAGCCTCTGAAATACAAGGCTACTTTCTGTGGTTCTCAGATCGGTGCATATCTTTTTGATCCTTTATACAAAATCTACCCCTGCTGGGATGTGGTAGGGAAAAAAGAATATGTAATTGGAGATTTTAGTTCTGGAGAGATAGAATGGGATGAAAAAAGAAAAAATGAATGGACTCTGAGTGACATCAATTCGTTTTCAGATTGCTCTACGTGCAAATTTGCCTTGTTATGCGGTGGTGGTTGTGCAGCTTGTAGGCCAAATAACCATTGCACCCAAATGTTTAAAATAATCAAGTATGCCATGAAAAGGGCATACACTAATTTTAATAAAAAAACGCAATAAAATTATGAGTAAAGATTTAGCAAAATCTCTAAATGTAGGACTTCCAGAGTTCTATTTAGAGGATCTCGAGCAAAGACTAGAAACAGATCCATTGTCTATCGGTATGCTTATGGACATTGACACAACAAGTTCCCTAAACAACAACTCTGAAGGTTGTTGGGGATACGAGTTTTGTAATACTAAAGCAGGCTGTGAAGTCGAATCTTGCTGGTGGTATTGATTTTCTTTAGCAAGATTTGTAGATTTTTCAAAATTTTATCTTTGTTAGAGATACATATCTCTAACAAAGATTTAAGTGGAATTGAGCGAAATGAAGAAAAATGTATTATTGATGATTGTTTTTTTTGCAAATGTTGCGTATTCACAAGTCCTAACAGGAAGAATCCTTAATGATAACGGAGATCCTATAATGAATGTCAATGTGAGTTTGTTACATCTTTCAGATTCTAGCTTCATCAAGGGAACTATAAGTGACGCTAACGGAAGGTTCTCTATTAACTCTGATACGAAAGACAATATGTTAAGGTTGACCATGATTGGATATAAATCAAAGTATATCAATTTATATCACCACATGGATATCGGCGACATCAACATGGTCCAAGATACAACTTTCCTAAATGAAGTTACCATAATGGGGGCTTACATCGTTACAAAAGCCAACAAAATGATAATTAACGTACCAGAGGACATAAAGAAGAACTCTTTCGACGGTTATACAACACTATCTGCACTAACGATACCAGGGCTACACATAGACCCTGTAGAATATACGGTATCATCAAATATTGGCGAAGTCCTCCTTTGTATTAATGGAAGGGAAGTTGAAGAGAACGAGATAAGGACACTTAATCCCAATGACATTAAACGAATAGACTATTATCAGAATTTTGACCCAAACCATCCATCTGCATCAGCAGTAATCGACTTCATCATGATGAATCGTGATAGCGGTGGACTGGCGTATGGTAATGCTAAGCATCACCTCAATATAGGCAAGGGTGATGGCATACTGGATTTTAAACACTATAGGAAAAATTCTGAACTCAATTTTCAGATTTCTGGCGATTATGGACATTACACGTTAGATAGAGGTGAAGAATCGACCACCAACATGATATTCAACACAGGAAATATCACAAAGACATCAGAGGTTAAGAACTCGCCTTTGCGGTCGAATAGGTTTAAAGGCAAAGTGTCTTGGCTTAGACAGGGCAAGAATGATATGCTACAGATAGCGACATATCTAAGTAGAGGTCATGACGTGAACGACCAAAACATGTCACAGTCTTACTCAACTTTGAACGGGGTAATTCTGACGGAGGACTATGCGCATAAAGACATCATATCTCCAGCGGCACAGATTTACTATCAAAGAAGGATAAATAAAGATGGACTTTTACGCACCAGTATATATGGGAATTACAGCCATACTGACAAAGACAGATGTTACAGCTCCTGTTCTTCCTTTATGGCGCAAACAAGTGAGGATTTATACCGCATCCGCCCAAATGTTCTTGTGGGACTTACTTTCGGCAGAAATCACCCATTTTTTAGTGCGACTTACGATTACAGAATCACAAGGAATGAATATACAGAAAATGGAAATGAAAGCAAAAACAAACTGTCTTACAGTAGCGGTCAATTTATGATCGGCAACAATTTTGTCCTTTCCAAGATGTTCAGACTAACCCTTCGGCTTGCAGAAAACGTTTTGTCCATTGACAACGGAAAAGAAACGTGGACGAAGTCTTTTTTCAGTCCTTCGATATTGTATAATGCCGATTTCGGACATGGCAACACAATGAGGGGTGAATTATATACATACGTGAATGACCCTCAAATGGTCTATTACAACGGCTCATCACAGAAGATGGACCAATACCAAATTCTCCGAGGCAATCCAGAATTAAAGAACGGTCATTGCATAGGTTTTGAATCGATCTTTAATAGTAACCACAAATGGGGAATGTTTGAATTGCTGACACAATATATAAATATGCCGAAGTACATATATGAAGATGTATTTGCAGATAACGACAATGCAGTATTCGTCCACACTTATAAGAACGGAAGGAATTACAATCATTTCTTGTTAAATGCCGATATAAGATTTAACGTAATACCAAAGAAATTAATATGGATGGTTGGCGGAGAATATAACCTTTTTAAGGAAGAATACAACAAGATAAGTGAATTTGTTGGAGGTACACATTTAACTTATATTGGCAAGAATTTCATCGGAAAAATAGAACTCGTAAGCCCTCTGCGATATTTAGCAAAGGGAGTTGAGTACGAGAAGCCCACTTCCCTGAAGCTTTCGCTAAGATATACATTAAACAACGTGCAACTGGGTTTCTATGCGACCAATCCTTTTATGCATAGCTACATAAAAACAACATACAACAGAGACAATTATTCCAATATTGCGAAGACGTATAGTCCCAGATTAACATCGAATATGTTAATGTTTACTATGTCCTATCGTATGTCTTATGGGAAAAAGCATAAGTTCCAGAATATAGAAATGGATGACAGCCAAAGTTCTGGTTTATTGGAACAACAGAGGATCAGAAACGAGAAGATGGAAACCGGCAAGAAATAAGGCGTACATATCCTGTTCTCGAATAACATTGTTGTTTGTAATATATGCGTTATGAAAGCCTGAAACTAATTGATATAACTATATTTAATGGGCTTGAAAGCAAACAGATTGAACATATAGAAGATAAAGATTTAATATCACGTAAAGAAAAAATGAGAAAAAACGATAATGTTGTTAAACATTGCTACATTCTCCATTAACAAAAGTAAATAGTAAAATATGGATGAACTAAAAAACATATCTATATCTGTATTAAATAGCTCTAATAAAGAAACACGTTATCTTGTTTCGGCTGGCAAGCATTACTTCGAAACTAATGCTTTGACGGCAGAGTTACTTACCTCATTAAAAGACATCCCAAACCAAAAGGAAGGTATAAAAAAATTCATTATTAACAACAGTCAATATTCTTACGAGCAAATAAAAGAACTTGTTGACAACATCCTCATGCCTAAGATTCAGACAATAAAGGAACAATCATCACCTTTCATTTATCAACACAGTCTGCTCAATAAGAAGCAAATTTGTAAGATTGCCTCCCCTTTATCTGTGTTGTTTAATAAATTTTTTATGGGTAATGCTATGTTAGTATTCATGGCTCTTGACTTAAACTTTTTCATTAGTAGCAAAAATGTTTCTATCTTTGATGAGCAGACAGGGTTATGGTCCTTATTGCTTCTCATGGTACTCGTCGTCTTGTCATCAGCATTCCACGAGTTGGGACATGCATCAGCATGTTGGCATTGTGGGGTAGAGCATGAAGGTATTGGTCTTGGACTTTATATTAATTTTCCTGTTCTTTACACTGATGTAACTGATATATGGAAACTACCGCGTAAAAAAAGATGCCTAGTAAACTTTGCAGGAATATACTTTCAATGCATAATATTAATACTGTTGATATTATTATACGAAACAACGCACTATTTTTTGATACGATATTTAATTCTAATTATAAACTTTGGTTTTTTAATTACCCTAAATCCATTTTTTAAATTTGATGGATATTGGATTGTTTCTGATATTATTGGGGTATCCAACTTGCGCCAGCGCTCTAATGAAACAATAAAGTACATTGCACAAAAATTACTGCATCCATATTCAGATTTACCATATCCATATTTGCTTCAACTACGACTGACTGCAAAGATAGGTTTATCCTTATATGCCATCATAGTAAACTTCTTCTTGGCATTTTATATCTGCTACCTAATACCGATGTTCATCTATAGATTTGCTGGTGAGCTCCCCGAAGAGATATATCAGTTGGTCCTGTATTTGTCAAGTGGAATAACTCCACCGTTCTATCTGGTTCGTAACATCTTTACACAATCACTTTTCTTTTCAGTCATAACATTTATGTTGATAAGAATGATAAAACCATATATTGACAGGCTTAGAAAACACAACACCAAAGATGAAAATTCCAAGGTTTAACTTGCTTGACGCAGGCTTGATATCAATATCATTGTTGCCGCTAATATCATGTCACAATGGATTATGTTCAACCGTTTCTGCAAATGTGGCATGTCAATCCCTATTAGGATTGTCTTTATACACACTGGGGCGCGAACTGTTTATTTTTGCAAAATATAACGATTATATATTTGAGGGTGGAGGTCTTTTGATGACTGTAATCGCAGTTTTTTCTCTCATTACCTTCTGTATATTTAGAAACGCTGCCATAGACGCTGGCTTTGATAACATTTATTATCTAAGAAGTTTGTTTAAACCATTCGGTTATACTAACAACAAATGGTCAGAAATTGCTCTTGCGTTTACAGCATTCTCTATGATTGCTGGGAGGTTTAGACACATCTTGATGTTTATTTCAATTATCTCTACCATAATAACATTTTCACGAGGAGCATATATGGCTTTGTTCCTTTTATTATTTTTAATGATAACTGTCAGTCATCCAAAGCAACGGACACGGATATTGTGCATATCGGCATGCTCTATATTACTTGTTTTCGTATTCTGCCATAAAGAAATGTTAACGACATTATCAATACATAGCACATATTCCCAAAAAGCAAGTACAGAATGGCGCATAAACACCACAAAATCATCAATAAGGAATGTTCGTGAACATATTTTGGCTGGATATGGATGTGGCTCTTATACTATGATTTCCGATACAGAGTTCATTGATAGCTTTTGTAGTTTTGCACCGAGTATACCTGTGCTACTGCTAGTCGAAAATGGAATTCTTGGCTTAGGCGCATTTGCTTGTATGGCCTTGTTTTGTGGATTGAAGATTTGGAGATATAGAAAAGATGAACATATAAGAGGGATTGCCTGCATACTGTTTGTAATATTTCTCAAAGAAGCATCACAGGCCACACTTCTTCATACCAAATATTTGTATTTTCTAACTGTTTTATTATTGGCTTACGTTAGTAGTTTTAATAACGAAAAGATTAAGTTGAGAATAGGTAGGTATGCCGTTCTATTGGCAAGTTGTTCTGCGTTTGTCTTCTATAGCGTCTTCTGGGGATATAATAATGGTAAAATGATTTCAAATGACATCAAAGCAGGCGTAACTACTCAGCCCCCCACAGCATAAGATAGTCAACGGAACTCGTTAATAATTCATAAACTTGATTTTGTTCCCAAACCAAATCATTGTTAAAGCGGTTTGTATGTATAGTCTTATGTATGT
>Ga0129310_1003007_pt1 | contig 11419 bp, 7 predicted proteins | sample Go1ome_2_FD_94433 | JGI IMG/M metagenome (GOLD analysis project Ga0129310, IMG submission 94433) | Western lowland gorrila individual fecal microbial communities from Wisconsin, USA - Go1022A metagenome | ecosystem: Host-associated > Mammals > Digestive system > Large intestine > Fecal | place...
AGGAATGAGAGCATCCAGGACAAGGCCGCTCACGTCTACACCGACGACGCGGATACGACCTGCAATGTATGCGGCTACGAGCGCACAATCACGCCGCCCGCCCATGAACACATCGTCATCTTTGACGGCAACGGCGGTACGCCCTCTGCCGGCAGCACGACCACCACCGATCAGAAGCTGCCCTCTCTGCCCAGCGCCTCCCGAAGCGGCAGCTACAGCTTCGACGGCTGGTACACCGAAAAGAGCGGCGGCACAAAGATCACGACGGATGCCGTATTCTCTGCAAATACCACCGTCTACGCTCACTGGACGTATACCGGCGGTGGCGGCGGCTACAATCCACCCGTCACCTACTACACGCTGCGCTTTGAAACCGATGCCGGCAGTGATATTCCCGGTGTGCGGGAAGCGTACAATGCCTACATTGACCTGACCCGATATGTCCCCACTTGGCGCGGTCATACCTTTATTGGTTGGTACAGCGAACGCAGCCTGACGAACAAGGTTTCCGGCGTTTATCTGACGAAGGATATGACCGTATATGCAGGCTGGCGCGCGGACGAAAATCCGGGTACAGGCACGAATCCCTTTACCGATGTTTCCGAAAAGGACCTGTTCTATGGCGATGTGATGTTCGTCTACGAAAACGGACTGATGCCCGGCACGAGCAATACCCTGTTCAGTCCGCATGGGACGGCGACGCGCGGCATGATGGCGGCCATTCTCTGGCGCATGGAAGGCAGCCCCGCGCCGAAGGGTAAAAACAGATTTACCGATGTGGGAGCCGGAGAGCGGTACGCTGACGCGATCACATGGACAGTGGAGAACGGCATTTTTGCGGGCGACGGCAAAGACAAATTCGGCCCGGACGATCCCATCACCCGCGAACAGCTTGCAGCCATCTTCTACCGCTATGCGGACTACAAGGGCTACGATCTGACCGTCAAGGGAAATCCGGATACGTTCAAGGACGCGGACAAGATCACGGATTACGCAAAGGCGGCGATGCAATGGGCGGTCGGCAGTGGATTGATGAAGGAAAAATCCGGCAATCTGCTTGACCCGCAGGGTACGGCGACCCGCGCTGAGATCGCCGCCATGCTCCACCGCTTCATTGAGAAGTATGAGCTGGTGCAGGGCAAGGCTCCCGGCGGTCTGATGGGCTGGATCAAGCAGCTGCAAAGCCCTAAGACCGGCGACCACAACGCGTTCGGCTTGTGGGTGATCTCCCTCTGCGCATCTCTTGCCGGATTTGTGCTGACGGCAAGGCAGATCAGACGGCGGCGCAGGAAAGAATCGCCGCAAATCATCGAAAAGTAAACAGGCTCACCTTTAGGGGCGCGGGCAAATAACCCCGCGCCCCTTTTCGATTTCATTCGTCAGGAAAGGCGGTTGCTCTTTTGAACAACCGCCTTTCGCCATTTCTATCCGATTTGAGCCGAAAGGAATTCCCTCTATGGCAAAAGCGTACGAGAGATGTCGCTGATACGCTGCATCCGTCCTTTCCGCTGTTTTACTGCGCCCATTGAGCGCTTATGAAGGTTTTGAAGCCTTTATAGGTGCTTTTTATCATCCACGGCACTTCTTCGCAGCGGGCTGCCGCTCCCAAAGGCTCTTAAAGCTATCCCTACTCCCTGCGTCGGCATCCTTGCACGAAGAAGGCCCCCCCGTATCCTATTCTTGCAGGAAAAACCTGCGGGAGCCATCACGCCGCACGGCTGTTTTTTATGACCTTCAGATCGCCGCGGTTGCTGTAAGCATTCATCGAAGTGCAAAAGGCGCGGCGCAATTTCTCAATGATTTGGCATAATCTTGAAACAGTCTTGATAAATACAGGAGGCATTCCGAATGAACCAAGCAGCTATCGGAAGCTACATTGCGCGGAAGCGCAAGGAAAAGAATCTCACACAGGAGCAGTTAGCGGAACATATCGGCGCGTCAAACAAGACGATCTCCAAATGGGAAAACGGCAAGTGTATGCCCGATTGCAGCATCCTTCAAAAGCTCTGCGACGCGCTCCATGTGACGCTTCCGGAACGGATGGACGGCGAGGACGCGACGGAAGGCGGCGTGCGGCTCTATGACGATGAACAGGTCCTTGACCTGCTGCGCCACACACAGGAGCTGGAACATCAGAAAGGGCTCCTCTGCGGCGTGCTTCTGGTTGTTCTCGGCATTGCCTGCAACGCCATGTCGGGTATGATCAGCGGGTCAGAAGTACAGGAGCTTATATCCGGTCTTCTGGTGGCGCTGTCCGTTGCCGAAATTTCAGCGGGGATCTTTGAGCGGAATACAGACCTGCATACGGTTTTCGGTGCAAATTTGATGTGGTATTTGCAATTCCATGTTGTGTGTGCTAGACTACCTTTGTTCGTTGGTATCCCTAAGAGGGGTGGTTGTCAGACCGTCTCTCATAGGAGGATCTCTTTGGACTTCACAGCTTTATGCTTTTCTGAACCCCCGCTCTAAGCGGGGGTTTCTTAGGAAACAAGAAATTCGTGCGGCGGCTGCGCACGACGGGAAAAAACAAAGTATTGTGAAACGCTCTATCCCTATCCGCCCCTCCGCTCGATATCTCGCTGCTTTTGTTTGAAAAAAGGATCCTGATTTCTTTTTGCATACCGTAAAGAGTGCCAAGAGAGAGGAATGACTGCTATGAAGGAAAACCGAAAGCTGTTAAAAGAAGTGCTCAAGGATATCCGCCGGGATATGACCGATGAAGAGGTGCTGAATCTGCTGGCAGACAGTAAGATCTCAGTCAGTCCCGAAAGCGGAACAGAAAAATATACACTGGGACAGCGGGCAGCGGATGCCATTGCCAAATTTGCCGGAAGCTGGGCGTTTATTTTCTCGTTTACCGGCGGCTTGATGCTGTGGATGGTCATAAACACGGTGCTGGCTGTACGGGCGTTCGATCCGTATCCGTTTATTTTGCTGAATCTGGTGCTGTCCTGCATTGCAGCGATCCAGGCGCCGCTCATCATGATGAGCCAGAACCGTCAGGAGGAAAAGGATCGCCGCAGAGCGGAAAACGACTATAAGGTCAACCTAAAAACTGAAATTATGATAGAGGATCTGTACGATAAGGTGAACGCGATCCTCGCCAAGCAGTCGGAACTTGAAAAGCAGCTGCGCGCGAAGGATGATGGGAAAGACACTGAAAAGCCGCAGTGACCGTCTCGCAAAAACGCAGATCCTGTCCTTTAGCGGTTTTTTTCCCACAGCGTTCGTTTCTCCGGCTTGGCACGCAGATCATGTTCGGCAGGCCGTGACAGAGCGGGTCCGTGATTCGCTCCGCTTTTTCGCAGTGTTTTTGCTGCGGCTAACTTATTTTTGCTGCATTCACCTCTCTCCTCCGGTTCTTTTATCCTCATATGAACAGACGAATGCTTTAAATCGGATGTGCAGATACAGAAAAAGCCGAGTGGGCAAATGCCACTCGGCTTTTTTCCATTGCCGTCCGGTTTACGGAGCCTTTTTATGTTCGGGTTTATTCTTCCTGAGCATCGGGGGCGAGCTTTTCGTACAGGTCCATGTATTTACGGGCACTGTGCTGCCAGCTGTAATCGCCGCGCATGCCGTTGCCGATGATCTTGCGCCAATCCTTCTTGTTCTCGCGATAGGTGGTCACCGCGCGGTTGATCGCGTCAAGCATATCGTGCGCGTTGTAGGAATAGAAGGTGAAGCCCACGCCCTCGCCCGTGACGGGATTAAAGGGCTGCACGGTGTCCTTCAGGCCGCCGGTCTCGCGGACGATCGGCACGGTGCCGTAGCGCAGCGCAATCATCTGGGACAGGCCGCAGGGCTCGAAGGCCGAGGGCATCAGGAACAGGTCGCAGCCCGCATAGATGCGGTGCGCCAGCTCGTGGTTCATCTGATTCCAGGCCGCCACCTTACCTTGATAGCGATGCGCCGCCCAGTTGAAGAGGTTGACGAACTTCTCGTCGCCCATACCCAGCACGACGAGCTGGACGTTCAGGTTCATGATCTCCGGCAGCACGCGCTCGACCAGATCGAGTCCCTTCTGCGAAGAAAGGCGCGTGACCATGCCGATCAGCGGCACGTCGGGATCGATATCCAGCCCCACCTGCTCCTGCAAAGCCGCCTTGTTGACCGCCTTGCGCTTGCCCTGGGTGACGACGTTGTAGTTCTGGACGATCATGGGATCCTTATTGGGATTGTATTCGTCGGTATCGATGCCGTTGAGGATGCCGGTCAGGCTGTCCTTGCGGGCGCGCAGCAGGCCGTCCAGGCGCTCCCCATAGTAGGCGGTCTGGATCTCGCCTGCATAAGTGGGGCTGACGGTGGTGATCTCGTCGGTATAGACCAAGCCGCCCTTCATAAAGGAGGCCGCGCCGAAGAACTCGAGCTTATCGCTGGTATAGGCATCCCAGCCCAAGCCGAGCAGATCCTCGATGTAGTCCATGCCGAAAACGCCCTGATACTGCAAATTGTGGATGGTAAAGACCGTGTGGATGCCCTGATAGAAGGGCAGAGCCGCATACTGCCGCTTGAGCAGCACCGGGATCAAGCCGGTCTGCCAATCGTGGCAATGCAGGATGTCGGGCTTATAGTCGATCAGCGGCAGCGCCTCGAGCACCGCGCGGTCGAAGAAGGCGAAGCGCTCGCCCTCGTCCCCGCCCCAGCCGTAGACCGAGGGGCGGTTGTAATAGAACTCATTATCGACAAAATAGAAGGTCACGCCGTCGAGCTTGAGCATCTCGATGCCGCAATACTGCCTTCTCCAGCCGAGATTGACGTAGAAATAGGTCAGGTGTTCCATCTGTTCACGCCACTTCGGCGCGACATCCCGGTAAAGAGGCAGGATCACGCGGACCTCAGCGCCCAATTTTTTCAACTGCTTGGGCAGCGCGCCGGCCACATCCGCCAGCCCGCCGGTCTTGACAAAAGGAACACATTCCGAGGTTGCAAAAAGGATCTTCAACGCATATCCCGCCTTTCTCAAGTCTAAAAAGGAAATCAAAAGCGTCAGATCACCGCGTTTTTCTCGATCACGACAGGATAGCTCTCCTGGCCGACGATGCGGCGGTCGCGCTTGATGAAGGCGTCCTTATCGGAGATGACGTTGGAAAGCTGCGCGCCGTCCTGCACCTCCACGCCCTGCATCAGGATGCAGTTGCGCACCACGGCGCCCTTGCCCACGCGCACGCCGCGGAACAGCACGGAATTTTCCACCGTGCCCTCGATGATGCAGCCGTCGGCCACCAGGCAGTTGACCGCCTTGGCGCCCGCTTCATAGCGCGCAGGAACCTCATCCTTGACCTTAGTATACACCGGATTGGGACGGTAAAGCAAGGGGGTGCGGATGGACTCATCGAGCATATCCATGTTGAGCTTGTAGTACGAGGCGATGGAATCGATGCGGGAAACATAGCCGTCGTACTTATAGCCGTAGATCTTCAGTTCGCCCAGCTGCTTGATGAGCACGTCGCGGACAAAATCGCTGCGGTAATGCGCGGCGGAAACCTCCACCAGATAGGTCAGCAGCGCCTTGTCCATGATATAGACGTCCATCGAGACGTTGGGATAGGTGTTCAGGTGGGGCGTGACCTCGATATCGACCACGCGGCCGCTTTCATCCATCTTCAGGTGCGTGCGGTCCGCATCGCCGTTGGATTCATCGTCCGCAGGCACGTTATAGAGGATCGTAATATCCGCGCCGGTAGCCAGGTGCTGTGCCATCATGTCGTCAAACTTCATGTTGAACACGGTGGACGAGCCGGAGATCAGCGCATAGCGCTGGGACGCGCGGCGGACATAGTTGAGGTTGGAGCGGATCGCGTCGAGCAAGCCGGAATAGCTGCCGGTGCTGGAGCGGGTGACATAGGGCGGCAGGATGAACAGGCCGTCCCTCTTGCGGTTCAAATCCCACGCTTTGCCGCTTTCCAGATGATCCATCAGGGAGTGGTAATTGCGCTGCGTGATGAGGCCGACGTTGGAAACGCCGGAGTGCACCAAATTGCTCAGCAGCACGTCGATGACGCGGTATCTGCCGCCGATGGGCATGGCCGCGATGGAGCGGGAGCGCGTCAGGTCGCGCAGGCGCATATCGCTCTCGTCACTGGTATAGATCAGACCGAATACGTCTTTCATTTTGCATCCTCCTCCGCCTTGGCCGCGTTCTTGGCCGCGGTCTCCGCATCAATCTGTTCGCCGGGCTTGACCACGGAATACTCCGGCAGCACGGCATCCTGGCCGACGACCGCAATGCGGCCGTTGCCGCCAACGACGCTGTCGCAGCCCACGACGGCGTTTTCTGCGACGATCGCGCGGCGGATGCGCGCTCCCTTGCGGATGTGCGCGCCGTTCATGATGACGGAGTTTTCGACCACGGCGCCCTCTTCGACCGTCGCGCCGGAGAAGAGGATCGAGTGATCGACCTTGCCGGCAACCGTGCAGCCTTCGGTGACCATGGAGTCGGAAACCTCGGCAGACGGGGCGATGTAGTGCGGGGGCAGCGTGGGGTTGCGGGCGTAGATGCGCCAGGAGCTGTCGTAGAGGTTGAAGGCGGGCGGCGACTGGAGCAGATCCATGTTGGCCTCCCAAAGGGACTCGATGGTTCCGACGTCCTTCCAGTAGCCCTCGAAGGGATAAGCCACCATGTGCTTGCCCTCGCCCAGCATGCGCGGAATGATGTTCTTGCCAAAGTCGTTGGAAGATTCGGGATTGGCCTCATCCTCAATCAGATACTGCTTGAGGTCCTTCCAGTTGAATACATAGATGCCCATCGAGGCGTTGTTGGACTTGGGCTCGGCAGGCTTTTCTTCAAATTCGACGATGTCGCCGTCGGCATTGGTGTTCATGATGCCGAAGCGGGAAGCTTCGTTCCACGGCACCTGATACACGGCGATGGTGCAGTCCGCGTGTTTGCGCTCGTGCAGCGCGATCATGGCGGAATAGTCCATTTTATAAATGTGGTCGCCGGAGAGGATCAGCACATAGTCGGGATCATACTGCTGAATGAAGGCCAGGTTCTGATAAATGGCGTTGGCGGTTCCCTTATACCAGGTGCCGCTCTTGCCCTTGATATAGGGCGGCAGCACGAACACGCCGCCGGTCAGGCGGTCAAGATCCCAGGGCATGCCGTTGCCGATATAGGAGTTCAGCTCCAGCGGCTGATACTGGGTCAGCACGCCGACGACGTCGATGTTTGAGTTGGAGCAGTTGGACAGGGGGAAGTCAATGATGCGGTATTTTCCGCCGAACGGAACCGCAGGCTTAGCCATGTTGCGAGTCAATACGCCCAGACGGCTGCCCTGTCCACCCGCCAACAGCATGGCGACACATTTCTTACCCATGATTACACCCTCTTCTTCAATGTTGTTAGGGACTAAACAAGGCATGTTACGACGGGACGCCGTCCCGCGCCTTGATGGTTGACTTAGGGGTTGCCTTGGATCTGGCGGACGGCTTTTTTGCCGCCGGTTTATCCGGAGCCGCTTGGGCCTCTTTCGGCGCTTTGGCCGTCGGCTTTTTTTCCTTTTCAGGCGTCAGCTCCAGATAAATGCAGGAAAGCGGCGGCAGCGTCAGCTCCATGCTGTACGGATGACCGTGCATCGGGAGCTCCTCCGTCTCGATCACCTTGTCGCCGTTGCCCTTGCCCGACCCGCCGAATTCCAGCGAATCAGAGTTGAAAACCTCCCGCACCTTGCCTTCGCTCGGCACGCCGATGCGGTATTTTTCCCAATAATTGGGCGTGAAATTGCAGATGGCGATGATGTCCTTTCCCTTTTTGCTCCACCGGACGAAGGACAGCGTGGAGTTGTCCTTGTCGTCGGCATTGCACCAGGTAAAGCCCGCCCAGGAATTGTCGATCTCATAAAGCGCCGGATGGGACGTATAAAAGGCGTTGAGCGCCGCGGTATACTTCTTCATCTCCGGGTGCTTTTCATACAGCAGCAGGAACCAATCCAGCTGCTCCAGTTCCTTCCACTCGATAAACTGGCCGAACTCCGCGCCCATGAACATCAGCTTTTTGCCGGGATGCGCAAACATATAGCCGAAGAGCGCGCGCAGAGATGCAAATTTCTGCCAGATATCGCCGGGCATTTTGTCCAGCATGCTCTTTTTGCCGTGCACCACCTCGTCGTGTGAAAAGGGGAGGATGTAGTTTTCCGAAAAGGCGTAGAACATGGAGAACGTCATTTTGTCGTGGTGATATTTGCGGTAGATGGGATCCATCTCCATGTAATCGAGCACGTCGTGCATCCAGCCCATGTTCCACTTAAAGCCGAAGCCCAGCCCGCCGTTGGTGATGGGGGCCGTGACCATGGGGTAGGCGGTGGCCTCCTCTGCGCACATCATGATCCCCGGGAAATCGCGGTAGACGATCTCGTTGATCTCGCGCAGCAGTGAGATGGCCTCCAGGTTTTCCCGCCCGCCGAACTGATTGGGCTGCCACTTGCCCTCCGGCCGGCCGTAGTCGTGGTAGAGCATATAGGAAACCGCGTCCACGCGCAGGCCGTCGGCATGGAAAACGTCCAGCCAGAACACCGCGCTGGACTTGAGGAACGAGCGCACCTCGTTGCGCCCGAAATCGAACATACAGGTACCCCACTGCTCATTCTCACTGCGCAGCGGGTTGGCGCTCTCATAAAGCGGCGCGCCGTCAAAACGGTAAAGCCCGTGCGCGTCCTTTGGAAAATGCGCGGGCACCCAATCGAGAATCACGCCGATGCCCGCCTGATGGAAGGCGTCGATCAGCTTCATCAGCCCCGTCGGATCGCCGAAGCGGCTTGTCGCGGCAAAATAGCCCGTCACCTGATAGCCCCAGGAGAGATCGAGCGGATGCTCCATCACCGGCAGCAGCTCCACATGGGTATACCCCATCTCCTTGACATAGGCGGGCATTTCATCCGCCATGCGCTCATAGGTGTAGAGCCTGCCCTCTTCGTCCAGCTTCCAAGATCCCAGGTGCATTTCATAGATGCTGACCGGGCTTTGATAGGGATTGTACGACGCGCGCGCCGTCATCCACTTTTTGTCCTTCCAGCGGTATTTTTTGAGGTTGAAGGTCTTGCTGGCGGTCTTGGGCCGCGTTTCGGCATGAAACGCGTAAGGATCTGCCTTCATCTGCCACCCCGTAGGGCCGCAGATGGCGTATTTATAGGTGGCGTACTGCTTGACGCCCGGTATGCGCGCCGTCCAGATGCCGTCGTGGTTCTCCATGGGATTTTTCAAGTGATCCCAATCGTTGAAATCCCCCACGACGCTGACCGCCCGCGCGTCCGGCGCCCATACGGCAAAGTCGTATCCACCCTTGCAGGGGTGCGCGCCCATGAACTGATGGGCATACGCGCAGTTTCCCTCCCGGAACAGATAGCTCTGCATTTCGTCCATCGTTCTCCCCTCCCTGCTATGACCATGCCCGATGGCATGTAAACTATTTGTTAATACTATCATAGCATAAATTCGCGCAAATGACTATACCCTTTTTGGAGTTTTATGCAATTCACGCAAAATCTGTTCTGCCCTGTGAAAAACCCTTTTCTTTCGCATCATCTCATGATAAAATATTTCCGTAAGAGTTGTGTAAATATAACCAATGCATTCTCGTCAAGAATTGGACAAATGAAGGAAAAAGGGGGATTCCAAATGGAAAAAATCGTTCTGGGTTCAACTGGGATTCATGCCACGCGCTCCGGTTTCGGTGCGCTGCCCGTACAGCGCCTTTCCAAGGAGGAGGCCGCGCGCCTGCTCCGCCGCGCCTATGACAGCGGCATCAACTTCTTCGACACCGCCAACGCCTATACCGACAGCGAGGAAAAGATCGGCATGGCACTGGCCGACGTGCGCAGAAATCTCTTCATCGCCACCAAGACCGGCTCCTCCACGCCGGATGAGTTCTGGAAGCATCTGGAGCTTTCGCTGACGCGCATGAAGACTGACTACATCGACATTTATCAGTTCCACAATCCCGCCAAGATGCCCTCGGACGAAATGATGTCCTGCATGATCAAAGCCAAAGCGCAGGGCATGATCCGCCATATCGGCGTCACGGCGCACCGCCTGGACACGGCGCTGACGGAAATCGAATCCGGCGCGTTTGAGACGATGCAGTTCCCGCTCTCCGCGCTGTCGAGCGAGGACGACCTGAACCTGGTGCGCCTTTGCAAGGAAAAGAACATGGGCGTCATCGGTATGAAGGGACTGGCCGGCGGCCTGCTGACCAGCGCCGCACCTTCGATGGCGTTCCTGCGCCGCTTCGACAACCTGGTGCCGATCTGGGGCATTCAGCGCGACAGCGAGCTGGACGAAGTGTTGGAGTTGGAAAAGAATCCCCCTGTGCTGGACGAGGCAATGATGGCGCGCATCGAAAAGGACCGCAAGGAACTTGCAGGCGATTTCTGCCGCGGCTGCGGCTACTGTCTGCCGTGTCCTGCGGGCATCCCGATCAACAACGCCGCGCGCATGCCGCAGCTGCTGCGCCGCTCGCCCTATGCGCAGTACATGACGGACGAATGGGCGGAGCAGATGGAGCGCATCGAAAACTGCATCGGCTGCCGCGCCTGCGCGCGCCGCTGCCCGTATCAGCTGGATACCCCCGCGCTGCTGAAGGCATCGCTGGCGGATTACCGTCAGTTCCGCGCCGAGCATCTCGGAAAGTAAAAATCCGTTCATTCTGAGGAGGATAAAGGCATATGGGGCATTTTCAGAATTTCAAAACCGTGATCTACTGCACATCGCAGTCCATGGTCAGCATTTCGATGGAATCCCTGCAACGCCAAATCGACTTCTTCCAGAAATACGTCGGCGTAGACAAGGTGTATCTCGAGCCCTATCGCGACGACTGCCTGATTCCGCGCGAGCAGCTGGCCCGCTGCATCAAGCTGTTCCATAATAACAACATTGAAGTGGCCGGCGGCATCACCACCACCATCTCCGGCGAGGGCGAGGCGGACGAGGGCCGTCAGCGCCTGTTCAACACCTACTGCTACTGCAACGACCGAATGCGCAATCATCTGAAGAAGACTGTTGAATACATCGCGGGACTCTACGATGAGTTTATCATTGACGATTTCTTCTTCACCAACTGCACCTGCGACGATTGCCGCAAGGCCAAGGGCGACCGATCCTGGGAGGAGTTCCGCCTGGCACTGATGAAGGAGGTCTCTGAAAACCTCATCATCAAGCCCGCCAAGGCGATCAATCCCAACATCAAGATCACCGTCAAGTTCCCCAACTGGATGGAGAGCTATCAGGAAGCGGGCTACAACCCCGGCGAGCAGAAGGATCTGTTCGATAAGATCTACACCGGTACCGAAACGCGCCATCAGCGCCACACCGATCAGCATCTGCCGCGCTATGAGAGCTATTCCATCATGCGCTATATGGAAAACCTCGCTCCCGGCCGCAACGGCGGCGGCTGGTTTGACTGCTATCAGTGCTATCCGATGGA
>Ga0129310_1003008_pt1 | contig 11417 bp, 11 predicted proteins | sample Go1ome_2_FD_94433 | JGI IMG/M metagenome (GOLD analysis project Ga0129310, IMG submission 94433) | Western lowland gorrila individual fecal microbial communities from Wisconsin, USA - Go1022A metagenome | ecosystem: Host-associated > Mammals > Digestive system > Large intestine > Fecal | place...
GATATAAATTCCTTTGTCGCTAAGAAATTCTTTGATCTTGTTTTTCATTTTATGAATGGTTTATCTCAAGCATATTATTGACCTTGTCGATCATTTCTGCAAGCTTTGCTCTGTTATATTCTTCTCTTGGATCATAGCAGAGCATTCCTCTGAGAGGAGTATCCTTGAACATAGATATTGCCATATCTTTCGATGCCTCGCCAAGTCCGTCACCATTTATGGAGAGCATAGAATTACAGAAGCTTTCCACAAATTCGCCGAATACTTCTTTTCCCTCATCACATGACATTATATCACCAACAGTGTTGTTAAAATCAAATTTTAGAGGAAGTCTTACGTCAGAATTAACATATACCGACTTGCTTGATCTAATATCCTTTGAAGATGCACCGATAAGTATTTCAAATTCACCATATTCAACAAACCAATCAGAAATGGCAGGCTCATAATATGCAAATGACTTTTTATTCAGGTGGAATACTACTTTTTTAGTTTCTCCCGCTTTTAAGAATACTTTTTCAAAACCTTTGAGTTCTTTTATAGGTCTTATAACTGAGGACTGCTTGTCGCTGACATAAAGCTGAACTATCTCCATACCGTCGGTTTCACCTGTATTTGTTATATCACAGGACACTGTAAGAGTCTTATTTTCATCTATCTCCTCTGATGAAATGCTCATATTGCTGTACTCAAATGTTGTGTATGATAAACCAAATCCAAATGGGAACAGCGTTTCCATCTGTTTCTTTTCATAATATCTGTAACCGACGAATATTCCCTCACTGTAATGCACATCATCACCTTTTCCCGGGAAATTCAGATATGACGGATTATCTTCAAGCTTGATAGGAAAAGTTTCAGCAAGCTTTCCGCTCGGATTGACTTTGCCGAACAGAATGTCGCAAACCGCTCCGCCGACAGCCTGTCCGCCAAGATAAACTTCCAGTATACCCTTTACATCATCTACAAACGGCATTTCAACAGGTGCGCCATTATGAAGTACGATAACGATATTAGGGTTTACTTTCCTTATTTCGTCTATAAGTTCAAGCTGACAGTTCGGCATTCTTAAATGTTGTCTGTCAAAACCTTCTGACTCAAATGCGTCAGGAAGTCCAGCAAAAATAATCACCTTATCATTGCGCTTTGCACATTCAACTGCCTCATCAAGTAATGCCTTATCAGCAGCGTCCTTGTCTGTTACATATCCCTGAGCATATTCAACATCACAGTATTCCTTAACTGCTTCGAGTGCAGATGTAGTTTTGAATGAGTTTATATGCGAACTTCCTCCGCCCTGATATCTTGGATTTTCAGCAAAATAACCTATAAAACAGATCTTTTCGTTTTTATTAAGCGGAAGTATATGTTCATCATTTTTCAGAAGTACAGAGCATTGTGAAGATATCTTTCTTGCAAGTTCATGCTGCTTTTCCATGTTCCATTCAGTTTTTGTACTGTTTTCGTCTGCTCGGTCGATAAGCGCAAGAATCCTTTCAACGCACTTATCGAGTTCGTCCATAGAAAGTTCGCCGTTCTGTACGGCTTCGACTATAAGTTTATCATTCTTTCCGAAACTAGCGGGCATTTCAAGGTCGAGTCCTGCCTTAACAGCCTCAACTCTGTCATCAACTGCACCCCAGTCGCTGACAACAAGTCCGTTAAATCCCCATTTATCTCTGAGCACATCTGTGAGCAGCATTTTATTCTGTGATGAATGTACTCCGTTTATCCTGTTATATGAACACATGACAGTCCATGGCTTTGCTTTGATAACTGCGTTCTCGAATGCCGCAAGATATATTTCGTGAAGTGTGCGTTCATCAATCTTTTCGTCAACTGTAAGCCGCCTTGTTTCCTGATTGTTTGCAGCAAAATGTTTCAAAGAAGTGCCGATACCTTTGCTCTGAACGCCTTTGATATGTGCAGCTGCCATTTCAGATGCAAGATACGGATCTTCTGAAAAATATTCAAAGTTTCTTCCGCATAACGGTGAACGCTTGATATTGCAGCCCGGTCCAAGAATAACTGAAACATTTTCAGCTCTGCATTCCTCACCGAGAGCTTTTCCCATACTTTCAATAAGAACTCTGTCAAAGGAGCATGCAAGAGCACTGGCAGTAGGAAAACATACAGCTTTTATTGCCTCATTCGGATTTTCAGATCCTTCAACGTTTTTTCTTAATCCGTGAGGTCCGTCAGATACCATTATCTGAGAAATATCAAGTCTTTCGATCGCCTTTGTGTGCCAGAAATCAGCACCCGAACAAAGTGATGCCTTTTCTTCCAAAGTAAGCTCATTAAGGATTTTCTTTATATTCATTGAATTTACCTCCTGTTTCTGATTTATTTGCTAGTATGATTTTAACATAAAATCGTTTACAAATCCACATATTTTGTGAGAATTTTACATATTGTTAATAATAATCTGCTCTAAAGCTGCTATAAAATCTTTATCCTGCTGAGGGGTACGTTTTGACGGTCCTTTAAGCCTTTTCCCACTGTTCCTTAGCTTTTTGGCAGTGTGACGTGAAAGCAGCAGACCGTCGATATTGTCATTGGTAAATACAAGTCCGTTCTGATTTAGTACGAAAGCACTTTTAGCAAGGCACATTGCAGCAAGACCATAGTCCTGTGTGACTGCAATATCTGCTTTGCCTATCATATTTACTAATTTGAAGTCTGCACTGTCAGCACCAGTTCCCACGACTATTATTTCAGCATCTGTCCTATTGAAAATGTGGGCGCTGTCGCATACGATAACGGATCTTAAGCTGTATTTCTCCGCTGTTTTAATAGCCGCATCTATAACAGGGCAGCCGTCGGCATCTATGTATAATTTCATATTTCCTGTTTGCCCTCAATATAAAATGTCGATTCCATGTCTGCAATATGTACTGCTAAGGCGAGAGGGTACATTTCCAAGGCACGTCCTATGGTATTTGTATTTTCTTCTCCCGAAAAACCCATGTGCCAGCGTATAGCCATAGCCTCTTCACGAGTAAGTCGCATATAACTGCTGACTATGTAAACAGATTTTTCACCATGACCATATGGCAGCATATCGTGATATTCATAATAAGGTACTTTTTCCCATACGCCCTGTTCGTTTTTTGCATTACGATAGCTGACTCTGTATAAGTTGACCTTGCATATATCGTGTAAAAGTGAAGATATAGCTATACTTTCATCAGGAAAATTAAGTCCGTATTCTTCTATTACTCTTGTGCGTTCAAGATAATCTTTAAGGCACTCATAAACGTGCAGACTGTGTTCGCATAACCCACCCTCATATGCTCCATGGTATCTTGTGGATGCAGGCGCTGTAAAAAAATCACTGCTTTCGCTTAATAGGTATTTAAGCAGTTTTTCAGAACCAGGTCTTGTAATGTGTTCCTGATATATCTGTACAAATTTCTCCTTATTATCTGTTATATTTGACATATAGAACCTCCTGTATGTAAAACTGTATTGGCTATTATCACTAATATTATAAGTAAGTATATCACACTTTTAGACATAAGAAAAGTATTTTTTATAAATTTTTACGACCTCTATTGATTTTAGGCAGGATTTGTGTTATTATTTGAATATAAGCAGATAAATTTTTATAGTGGTCCTGTATATAAAGGATCATTTGGTTTGTTTGAATATTAGTTTGATTATATAAATAAAATGTTTATGGCTTTAAGCCGATCGAAAGGAGCTGTTTTTTATGTGCGGCATAGTAGGTTATGTTGGAAAAAGAGAATGTACAGAAGTGCTGCTTGACTCTCTTGCCAAGCTTGAATACAGAGGATATGATTCAGCAGGTATTGCTGTTATGGAAAATGGAGAGATAAAAACTCAGAAATCAAAGGGTAAGATATCAGATCTTATTGCAAAAATGGACGCAGAAGGCAGATTAAGCGGTCACTGCGGAATAGGTCATACAAGGTGGGCTACTCATGGCGAGCCTTCAGATATCAACTCTCATCCTCATGGTAATGCTAATGTGACGATCGTTCATAATGGTATTATTGAAAATTATAAGAAAATTAAAGAATTTCTTGAGAAAAAGGGCTATACCTTTGAGAGCCAGACAGATACCGAAACTGTTGCAAAGCTTCTTGATTGTTTCTATGAAGGTAATCCGCTTTCTACTATACAGAGAGTGCTTGACGAGATCGAGGGTTCATATGCTTTGGGAATTATGTTCAGAGATTATCCAAACAGGATATATGCTGTAAGAAAAGATTCTCCGCTTATAGTTGCAGTTGGTGAAGATGAAGCGTTTATTGCCTCTGACGTTCCTGCTATCCTCAAATACACAAAGAATTATTATCTCCTTGAACAGGACGAGATAGCTGTGCTTGATAACGGCAAGGTCGAATTTTACGATGACCACGGAGCGCCTGTGAAGAAGCAGATGCTTGTTGCTGATTTTGATGAAGAGGCTGCAAAGAAGGGTAACTTCCCACACTATATGATAAAGGAAATTCATGAACAGCCAACAGCTGTAAGAACAACTATCACACCTAGAATCGCAGACGGTATGCCTTGCCTTGAAGAATGTGGTATGACATATGAAAGACTTAGAAATTACAACAACATATTTGTTGTTGCCTGCGGTACAGCTATGCACGCAGGTCTTGTGGGCAAATATGTTATTGAAAAGATAGCGAGAGTGCCTGTTACAGTTGATGTGGCGTCTGAATTCAGATATCGTGATCCAATACTGACAGACAAGGATCTTGTTATACTTGTATCGCAGTCAGGTGAAACCGCTGATACTCTTGAGGCTCTCAGACTTGCAAAGAAGAATAAAGCTGATACGCTTGCAATAGTCAATGTAAAGGGTTCGTCCATTGCAAGAACTGCTGATATGGTTATCTATACTCATGCAGGTCCTGAGATATCGGTCGCATCGACCAAGGCATATATGGTTCAGCTTTCTGTTTTCTATCTAATAGCATTTTCACTTGCTTATGCTGTCGGAAAGATCACAAAGGACGAATGTATCAGACTTACATCTGAACTGCAGAATGTTCCTTATGTAATTGAAGAGATTCTTAAAAAACCTGATGAATGTCAGTATGTTGCATCACAGCTTGTAAATTCAGAAAACCTTCTTTATATCGGAAGAGGTCTTGACTATGCTCTGTCAATGGAAGGTTCACTTAAGCTTAAAGAGATATCATATATCCATTCAGAGTCATATGCAGCCGGTGAGCTTAAGCATGGTACTATCTCACTTGTTACAGACGGTATGCCTGTTATTGCAGTAGCAACACAGCGTGATCTTTTTGATAAGACAGTAAGTAACGTAAAGGAGGTCAAGGCAAGAGGAGCTTATGTTGTTCTTGTTACTCATGAAGGAAAACAGGTAGATAAAGATGTGGCAGATTATAAAATAGGTCTGCCGACTATTGATGATCTTCTTATGCCTATGACTGCTGTTGTTCCGCTCCAGCTTATTGCATATTATACATCTGTACTCAGAGGAAACGATGTTGATAAGCCGAGAAACCTTGCAAAATCAGTTACAGTAGAATAACTTATTTCAAGCAGACAGCACAGTCAATGTGGCTGTCTGTTTGTGTAAAACAGCAATATTCAGAAATGGAGATATGAAATGAGTATAGTAGGAAAGTATAAGGCATATGTTTTTGATTTTGATCTGACTCTTGCAGATTCATCTAAGGGAATATTGATATGCTTTAAGCATACTCTTGAAAAGTTCGGCTATGAGATACCTGACGACAGAACGATATACAATACCATTGGTCTTACGCTTGTAGACGCTTTTGATGTACTGACAGGCATAGAGAATAATCCTCAGCGTGAGGATATGCGTAAGGAGTATGTACATAAAGCCGATGAGGTTATGGTTAAATACACATACTTCTATGATGATACGATCGCTATTATGCAGGTGCTGCAGCACGCAGGGAAAAAAGTAGGTATAGTTTCCACCAAGTTCCGTTACAGGATAGAAGACACATTTTCTGTTCAGGCAAATTCACATCCATATGATGAGATAATAGGCGGAGAAGATGTAAAGAATGCAAAGCCTGATCCGCAGGGACTTAACGAAATGATAAAGCGTCTTAATCTTGATAAGAGCGATGTTCTTTACATTGGTGACAGCTATATAGATGCAGAAACTGCGTTAAATGCAGGAGTTGATTTTGCAGGCGTTACAATGGGTTCTACTGACAGGGAGAAATTTGAGAAATATCCTCATATTTATATAGGCAGCAGCCTGCTTGACATATTTAACAGCTGACAGTGCTATATGTTAAGCATAGGTAAAAACAATTTTAAAATATTATGAAAAAAGCTTGCTTATTTGTAATAGAAATGGTATAATATAATTTGACTAATTATGCAGTCTGTATTATGAAAAATGAAAGGATCTGCTGAAAATGATAAAGAGTATGACCGGCTTCGGCCGTGAACATATTGTGGCAAACGGACGTGAAATAATCGTCGAGATACGTTCTGTTAATCACAGATATTATGAATTTACATCGAGAACACCAAGAGCCTACGGATACCTTGATGAAAAGCTTAAAAGCTTTCTTAAAAGTGGTATCTCCAGAGGAAAGGTCGAGGCTTCGGTTTCGATATATAATCAGGAGGGTACTGACGCCGAGATCGAGCTTAACAAGCCTGTTGCAATGGGTTACCTTAACGCTCTGAGAAATGCTGCCGACGATCTTGATCTTGATGATGATCTTGTGCTTTCAAACATTATAAGACTGCCTGATGTGTTTACTGTTGTGAAGAAAACAGAGGACGAAGAGGTCATATGGAATGAAGTAAAAGCAGTTGCTCAGGTAGCTCTGGACAGATTTGTTAGTATGCGTGTCACAGAGGGCGAAAAGATGTATGACGACATTAGCGGCAGACTTGATTATATCGAGAAAACTGTCGGCGAGATAGAAGAGCATCAGCCGTCCGTTTCAAAGGCATACAGCGAAAGACTTTATGCAAAGATCATGGAAACACTCGGTCAGGCAGAACTTGATAATATCGATAAGCAGAGAGTACTGACTGAGGTTGCAGTGTTTGCCGACAAAGTTGCTATCGATGAGGAAACGGTAAGACTCAGAAGTCATATTGCTCAGTTCCGTGACCTTATAAATTCGGAAGAACCTGTCGGAAGAAAACTTGATTTTCTTGTGCAGGAAGTCAACCGTGAGGTCAATACTATCGGATCAAAGGCTAATGATCTTACTATTACAAAGAAGGTAGTAGATCTTAAGGCTGAGATCGAAAAGATCAGAGAACAGATACAGAATATAGAATAGTGCGGAGGAAATGCAATGCAGCTGATAAATATCGGTTTTGGTAATATGGTTTCCTCAGCAAGAGTTATAGCAATAGTTGCCCCCGATTCTGCGCCCATAAAGAGGATCATACAGGACGCAAAGGATAAGGGAACGCTTATTGATGCGACTTATGGACGCCGTACAAGAACAGTTATTGTTATGGACAGCGACCATGTTGTTTTGTCCGCCGTTGCTCCGGAAACCATTGGCGGAAGAGCATCGGATGATGACGAAAAAGATTATCAGGAGGGTGAAGCTAATGAACAATAATGCCAAGCTGTTTGTTATCTCGGCTCCGTCAGGCTGCGGAAAGGGAACTATACTCGCAGAAGTTTTTAAGAACAGAGATGTGTATTATTCAGTTTCCTGTACCACCAGAAAGCCTCGTGAGGGTGAGATAGACGGAGTTCATTATCATTTTATAAAGAATGACCAGTTTGAGAAAATGGCTCAGAATAATGAGTTCCTTGAATATGCAGGTTATGCAGATCATTACTATGGAACACCGCTTGAAACTGTAAAGGGTAATCTGGAGCAGGGAAGAGATGTTGTGCTTGAGATCGAAACCAAGGGAGCGTTTCAGGTGAAAAAAGCAATGCCTGAAGCTGTGCTTATGTTTATTCTTCCGCCGTCTATAAAAGAGATAGACAGAAGACTTCATAAGAGAGGTACTGAGGAAGAATCTGTTATTCAGAAAAGACTCAGCGAAGCCGTTGGTGAGATAAAACAGGCTGACAAGTATGATTATGTCATTATGAATGACGAGCTTGAAAAGGCTGTTGAAGATTTTAATATAGTATTTAATTCAGCAAAAGCTGAAGATGATAAAGCTGATAAATTCAAATCAGATAGAAAAGAAACAAAGAAATTAATCGGAGAGGTGCTTGAAAATGCTTAGACCGGCAATATGTCAGATTTTAAAGAACAATGAGAGCTACTATTCACTTGTTATCGCAGTAGCAAAAAGAGCAAGAGAGATAACAGAAGAGGCTTTTGAAAATGAGATATCACTCGATGAAAAGCCTGTTAAGACAGCAGTAGACGAGTTTGCTGCTGGCGAATATAAGATCATAGAAGACCCAAGCCTCAGAGGCTGATTTTTACGGAGGGATAAGCTATGCGGGGTCCATTTACAGTTGCAAAAATCGCTGTAAGCAGCGCCGCATACAGCTTTGATGCCGAATACAGCTATATCGTTCCAAGCGAACTTAATGATAAGATATCATGCGGTGTCAGAGTTATCGTTCCATTCGGCAAGGGTAACAGACACGTTATAGGTTTTGTTACAAGAACGTATCTTGATTCAGCTTATAATGAAAAAATAAAGCCTGTTTTTTCAGTGATAGACGAGGAAAGTCTTCTTACTGAGGAAATGATGAATATAATCTTCTGGCTTAAAGAGCATACGTTCTGTACTTTCTTTGATGCGTACAAGTCTGTTGTTCCGACAGGATTTTCATATAGCTTTTCTCAGCATTATAAACTGGTGAATACCTATATCGATCTTGATTCGCTGGATGAAAACGAAAGAAATATAATTGAGTTTATGCAGGTTTCTAAAAATCAGCGTGAACTTGATAATTTTCTTGATACCAAAAATGATACAAGGAAAAAGAAACTTGTAGAGGAACTTATAGATAAAGGCTATATTGAGGTAGTCGATAATCTTAAGCGTAAAGTTGGGGACGAAAGCGTAAAAATGGTACAGCTTTCAGAAAAGTTCCTTAACGAACGTGAAAAGTTTGCTTTTACACCTAAACAGTCTTTAGTCATAAAGCTGTTGGAAGACTGCGGAAGCGCATCTGTAAAAGAGGTGTGCTATATGACAAACTGCACCCCTACTATTGTAAAGCGCTTGTGTGATAAGAAGATCCTGCACGCTTTTAAGTATGATGTTATGAGAAATGCTGTCGGTGATATATCGCAGTGTCAGGATCCTGATGATATCGTACTTAATGATGAACAGCAGAGAGCATATAATGGTATCTTTGATTTGGTAAAGGCACAAAAGCCTGCTGGTGCATTGCTGTATGGTGTTACGGGAAGCGGAAAAACTTCTGTATTTATCAAACTTATAGATTCTGTGGTCAAAATGGGCAAGACAGCTATTCTGCTTGTTCCTGAGATATCTCTCACTCCACAGACAGTCAGTAAGTTTAAATCTTTTTTTGGAGATAAGATCGCTCTGCTTCATTCCTCACTGTCGCTTGGACAGCGAACAGATGAATTTAAAAGGATAAAAAATGGTGATGCACGGATAGTTATCGGTACAAGAAGTGCGGTGTTTGCTCCTGTATCAGATCTCGGCATTATAATTATGGACGAGGAGGGTGAACAGTCCTATAAATCGGACTCATCTCCAAGGTATCATGCGAGAGATGTGGCTATCCAGAGATGTGGTTATAATGACTGTGTTTTGCTTATGGCATCAGCTACGCCATCTCTTGAAACATTTTATTATGCAAAGAATAACCGTTTTCATCTGTTTGAATTGAAACATAGATTTTCTGATGTTTCATTGCCTGAGGTCGAAATTGTCGATATGCAGAATGAGGCTGAACAGGGCAATGACAGTCTGCTCAGCCGACGGCTTGCGGATAAGATAACAGAAACACTTGAGAAAAATGAACAGGTTATCCTACTGCTTAACAGACGAGGTTTTACAACTTATATAAGCTGTACAGAATGCAGACAGCCTGTTGTGTGTCCTAACTGTAATATACCGCTGACGTATCATAAAAAGAATGACAGATTTATGTGTCATTACTGCGGTTATACTATGGATAATCACAGTGTTTGTCCGTCATGCGGTTCAGATAAGCTTAAAGCAGGCGGAGTAGGTACGCAGCGTGTTGAGGACGAGATTACAAGATTGTTTCCACAGGCAAGGATCCTTCGCATGGACGCGGATACTACTACATCACGATATTCTTACGAGGAAAATTTCAAGGCATTTGGAAATCATGAGTATGATATTATGCTCGGTACACAGATGATAGCCAAGGGATTAAATTTTCCGGAAGTTACTCTTGTTGGTGTAATATCGCTTGATAAGTCGCTTTTTACAGGTGATTTTAAAAGTTATGAAAGAACTTTTTCTTTGCTCACACAAGTCGTAGGAAGAAGCGGCAGGGGTGAGAAGTCCGGTACGGCTCTTGTACAGACTTTTGTTCCTGATCATTATGTACTTAATCTTGCTGCACAGCAGAATTATGATGAGTTCTATGATGAGGAGATAGCTCTAAGACAGGCATTGATCTATCCGCCGTTCTGCGATATCTGTGTGTTGGGATTTTCTGCCCCTATGGAGAGCAAGGTTATTGTTGCATCAAACTGGGTCACAAATCTCATCGGGCAGTATATAAGAAACAATAAAATAACATTTCCGCTCCGTGCAATAGGTCCATCACCCTGCACTTTGGAAATTATAAATAATAAATACAGGTACAGACTGATACTTAAATCAAAGAATACAAAGGATTTCCGTGCTATGATAAAATTTGTGCTTAATGAATTTTACAAAAACACTGATTTCAGGACTGTACATATTCATGCCGATATAAACGGCGATATAGGTTTATAAGAAAGTATGAGAAAGGACAGGAATTATTAATGGCAGTAAGAAATATACTGAATAAAAATGATGAAATTCTGCATAAGGTTTGCAAGCCTGTTGATAAATTTGATGAGAAATTGTGGACTTGGCTTGATGATATGGCTCAGACTCTTGCTAAAGCGCAGGGTGTTGGTCTTGCAGCACCACAGGTGGCAATAGTCAGACGTTTCTGCATCATTGATGTTGGTGACGGGATTGTTCATGAGCTTATCAACCCTGAGATAACATGGGAATCTGAAGAAAAGCAGAGAGTTGTTGAGGGTTGTTTGTCTTGCCCAGGTGAATGGGGATATGTTACACGTCCTATGAAAGTAAAATTCAAGGCACAGGACAGACATGGCGAGTGGTATGAAATGGACGCAGAAGGACTTTTCGCACAGGCAGTTTGCCATGAACTTGCACACCTTGACGGTCATCTTTTTACTGAGATCGTTGAAGAATTTGTTGAGGTCGATGAATAAATGAATTTGATTTATATGGGAACA
>Ga0129310_1003011_pt1 | contig 11413 bp, 9 predicted proteins | sample Go1ome_2_FD_94433 | JGI IMG/M metagenome (GOLD analysis project Ga0129310, IMG submission 94433) | Western lowland gorrila individual fecal microbial communities from Wisconsin, USA - Go1022A metagenome | ecosystem: Host-associated > Mammals > Digestive system > Large intestine > Fecal | place...
CCAGTTAAATTCATCAGTAGAAAGCGCAACAATCAGGTAATCTCCCTGTTCCTTTGCTCTTCTCAACAGATTAATATGTCCATAATGTAACAGATCAAATGTTCCATAAGTAATTACACGTTTCATTTTTTCTCTTCCTTTCCTATGCAAGAACTCTTATTCTTCTATCTCATGCGTTGCCAGATATTCCTTATATCCAATTTCAGTATCAAAAACAAGTCCATCATGAATACTTCCGCCCACCTGGAACGTATGCCAGTCTCCATACTGTAACGTCAACACTCTGTCATATTCTTTTGTAATCGGCATTTTCAGCATCTCAAACGGCACTTCTACTACGTCGTCAAGATCTTCTCTGAATTTGTAATGCTTCGGATTGTCCGGCTGGAAACTAAACAAGGAGCAGTATTTTGACTCTTCATTATTATATTTCATACATTCTGCTTCATACTTCTTATACAACTCATGCGAATCGGCATTCTTGCCTTGTATTTTCATAAGAATATGACCAACTGTTCTCTTAAGATTCTTACCTTTGTGATAATAACGGTACTCTTTTCCAAAGCAATCCAGCATTTTTTCTCTGTAATGGATGGCTGTTTTTATCTGTTCCTGTAGTTTTTCTTCATCATCTGTAACGACATCCAATGGAAAGATATCAATAAAAATCCCCTGATTGATTGTCGTATTCTTTGCTTCCCAGGCCATCATACCTGTGGTGTCACTGTTTCTCAGCTGCGCATGCCCTCTGAGGCTGCCCGGATCTGTATATTCTGTCTGGAAAAAATATGGATACTCAAACTCCTGTGGCGCAATTTTGCATAACTTTTCGTAATCATCTCTGCTCATCATAAGATCAATATCATCATCCCACGGAATATATCCCTGATGGCGGACAGCACCAAGTAATGTACCACCTGTTGCAAGATACTGTAAATGATGCTTTTTGCATACACGATCCAGTTCTGCCAGCAGATCCAACTCTACAGCCCAGACCTTTTTCATCTCAGCACTGATCGTATAGCCACAGCGCTCTTCTTCTTCCAGATATCCTTCCGGTAATTTCAGTTTAATATTCATTCTCTTTCTCCGTTTTATCCAGCTCGTTTATTTATTTTTTTACTTTTTTCAATACTTTACCAAATAATTCACCAAGCAGTTCCTTCATCATGATATCTTTCATCAGCGCAAGAATTCCAAGATAAATAATCGCTCCGCATACCACCTGAATAATAAGCGTAATGATTTCGCTCATATGTATAAACGCTCCAAGTCCATACACACACGCACACATTACTGCACCTGCCACAACACGTTTCCATGCATGTGCAATGATCAGTTTCAGACTCATATAACCGTCACTCCTAGCTACATAAAGTACAGTGATTGTCAACTCTGCAATAATAGATGCAATTGCTGCTCCCTGTGATCCAAGTCGTGGAATCAGCAACAGGTTCAAACATAAATTGACACAGGAGCCGGCAATGATAAATTTTGCACTCTGCGCTCTTCTGCCACTTGGTGTATAATATTGGCTTCCCATACAATTACTGATTCCAATAATAATAATGATCGGTGCAAATACATATAGCAGCTGCACAACCGGGCCATATCCTTCTCCAAAGAAAAACGGAACAAATGTCTTCGCAATGCCGATCAGCCCAAATACACAGGCAAATCCCATCAGTAAAATAAAATCCAGTGACTTCTCAATTCTCTGATGAATCTCCTCATACTTTTCTTCTGCGAATAAATAGGAAATTCTCGCACCCATAACTGTGTTCACAGAGGTAAATACCAGTGCTTTAATCAGATTAATGATCTTTGTCGCCTGCTCATAATATCCGTTTTCGTAGTCATTATGTGTGATTAAACCAATCAATGTTTTATCTAATACAGTATAAATGGATGTTGCAATCGCCGGAATAAAATAAATCAAAGTTTCCTTAAAATGTTTCTTGTAAGTTAATGTACTGCGATCCACTTTTTCCAAAAACTGTGGTAAATAAGTCCACATGGAAAGGTTTCCAATCATCGTAACCAGCGAATTAATCAAAATATAAATGATCAAATCCCCTTTATCACGAACCAATACAAACAGCAATACAACACCGATAATCTTACATATACTATTACGGCTTACCACACACTGCATCTGCTCATAACCGGTAAAAAACCAGGAAATATCAAACATGGTTCCTAACAATAATGGGGTCAATGCCAGATAACAATAGCGATACTCTTTACCAAATATAATAAACCCAATCCATACTGCCAGACAAACAAGCGAAGTAAAAATTGTCATTAATTCAATTTCCCAGAAAAGCTTGCTTGCCTGTTTTTTATCATTCCTGTGCTGTGCAATCTCTCGGGCACCATACGCACTGGTTCCCAAAGCTGCTACCAGAGTAAAATAAGACATAATGGACGATGTATAACTGTAAATACCGATTCCGTCTGCTCCCAGTACACGGGAGACATACGGGGTGGTAATAAATGGTGTAATCAGAATCAGGATCTGATATCCCATACTATATATAAAATTCTTCTTGATACTTACTTCTTTCATATAACCCCAGATCCTATCCTAGTACATGCTCACCTTTCGAATAATATCCTGCAATAAAACGATAAAGGCTGCAATCACCAATCTTTAACATCTTGAAAATTTTTCCTGGCATCATGTCGATCAACTCCTGATCCACATTTTTCATTTCATGATAAAACTCCAGTAATTCTGCTTTTATTTCTTTAGATGGTTTAAAGGAGAGATATATTCTAAGCTGTGTATTGATCAGCTGTGAAACTCTCTTTTTCAGAAAACGTTTCTTTTCTTCTGATAACGGTTCTGTCTGATAATAGTGTAAAATATTTCTGGTTACGCGTTTATGCATCTCTCTATTTCTCATGTAACTCTGCGTGCTCACACTCTGTGCCACATTTCCGACACGATACTGATAAATCGGCGCATCCAGAAAATAAATTGTCTCTACATCTTTTAACGGATAAATAATATATTCCTGATCTACATAAAAACAATGCTCACTGATCTTTGGAATCTTTTTCAAAATCTCTGTTTTAAAAGTCAGACCATGCATCTGATATTTATTGTCCATGGTATTGATAATATCATCCAATTGATATTCTTTTCCAAAAGCAATACCATTAAACACATTCAACTCTTTTTCTTTTGTCACTTCATTCACTCTGTGATATGGAGTAACAACAGCATCTGTATCCAGTTTTTCCAGCATATTTACATACGTGATAAATGCATCGGTATCAACCCAGTCATCGCCATCAACAACTTTAAAATATTTTCCTGTTGCCAGTTCAATTCCTTTGTTGATGGTAGAACCATGACCACCATTTTCCTTATCAACCAGTTTGATCACACCCGGATACTGCGCTTCATAGCGCTTTCCGATTTCACTTGTCTTATCTTTGGAACCGTCATTGACGATCAAAATCTCAATTTTATCCATAATACTTTCTGCCAGAAATGTAGGAAGTACTTCATCCATATATTTTTCCACGTTATAGGCTGGAATTGTAATTGTTAATACTTTTGACATGATAAACTCCTTTTTCGCTGTGTTATCTTTACTTCTCTATTGTTCCACTTTCATTTTACGAAGCATGGATCGGTACAGACCCGGCATCATAAAAATCATACGATACGAAATTTTGTGTGCCCGCCGAATTCCCGGATGTCCCGCATATGTCTTATATACCTTTTTCATACGGCTTACAAGTTCTCTTGTTTCCTCGTTCTTTCCGGCATCATACAGTAAAATCCATAAATGAATATATCTGCCAAAATAGACAGATTCCATCGTTGCCTCAAGTTCTGGATAATTTTTCTTACAAAAGCCAATCATCCATTCCTCTGCTTCCAACAGATCATCTAATTTTTTCATCGAAACATCATGAGAAATTGATGTTGTTCGCATTCTGTAATACGTAACAGCCTGCGTACACAGACTGATACGTTGTGCTCGTTGAAAATAAAGCGGCAATGTAAATCGGTCTTCATAAACTTTCCCTACCGGATATTCAATGCCCTCTGCAACGGCATGCGTATAAAGTTTTCCCCAGGCATATCCTTTCATCTCCGTCTGTTCCACTAGCTGCCGCATTGCCTGAGCATTATCAATTGTTTTTCTCTGTTCAAAATGGAGTCCTGTTTTATCATCCAGCACTTTTCCATCATCATCGACACTGATGATTTCACCAACTACGATATCTGCCTTTTCTTTTTTTGCCATTTCAATCATGCGTTCACAATAATCCAGTGCAAGAAAATCATCACTGTCCAAAAATAACACATAATCACCTGTCACATGCTGCATTCCCGTATTACGTGCGCCAGATAATCCCTGATTTTTCTGGTGAATCACTTTTATCCTGACATCTTCTCTTGCATATTGTTCACACATTTCCGGACATTTGTCGGGCGACTCATCATCTACCAAAATAATTTCCAGATTCTGATATGTCTGCTTTAAAACTGACTGCACACATTGATCAAGGTATTTTTCCACCTTATAAATTGGTATAACAATTGATATTTTATCGTTTGCCATATATCTTATTACTCCTTACAGAAAAAGCTTTTCTAATTTTTTCACTTCTGTAGAAATGTCATATCCATTTTTTACAAAATTCTCTTTAACTTCCTTCATGCTTAAGCGAGGCATCTCTTTCATTTTTAATGCCTGCTGTGCCCATGCTTCTGTAGATTCATCCAGAGAATAAAAAACAAAATTCGGATTCATCTTTACTTCATTCGGAATTACTTTTGCTGATGCAAGCACCGGAATTCCATTTGCTTCTGCCTCTAATCCGGCAATTCCGAGTCCCTCAAATACAGACGGGAAAAGAAACAGATCAAAAGCACTCAACCAGCCTGGAATATCATACTGAACTCCAACAAAATGAACATTGTCAGCTACCTTTAACATCTCTGCTTTTTCTTTCAGCATCTTCTCATCCTCGCCCTGTCCAACCAGAACAAGCTGTGCATCTGGATCGGAAACAAGAATTTTCTGAAATACATCCAGTAAAAAGGACTGATTTTTCTGAAAATGCAGTCTTCCAACATTTCCAATCACAAATTTATCCCCGCAATCCAGCTGCTGTCTGTATTTCTGACGCTGTTCTTCCTGAAATGTCATCCGTTCCACGTCAATGGCATTGTGAATAATGACCACGTCCGACATCATGTCATCTGTATAAAACCATTTAGCTGCATCTTCTCCACATGCCCAGAAATCTGTTGCATAATTTCGAACGCTTTTCTTATTCCATTTATGAAGGATGCCACGGAGTTTACTGTCCATATTCTGGGAATTATGGCTGTGTATGATTCTTTTTGGAATACCATATTTTTTTGCCATCTTCAGATAATCAATATTTGCCAGACTACATACATTCACCCAGATTGCCTGATATTCTTTTGCATGCTTCTGAAAAAAATCTTCCAGTTTACTGCGATACTCTTTCGGTGATTTACTTCTTGCCGGGAAATGGAAGGTATGCCCTCCCAGGGTCAGTAATTCATCTTCATAAGCTACCGAATCATAAGAGTTGCACAAAAAATCAAACTGGATTTTTTCTCTGTCAATTCTTCTGTAATAATTAAGCAAAAAGCTTTCTACTCCTCCCGGATTTTCCGTCATACCAAAAACGAGTACTTTATACATGATTAGTTTCCTCTTTTTTCTTTCTTACTGTTCTGTTTCGCACGTAATGTGTAGATGATTCCGGCAAAACCTGCCACCTTCAATTTCAAGCACAAAATTGGCAGCATTCTAGCGGAACCACAGTCCGATAATTTCACATTTGCAATGCATTCTGCAAATGGCTCTCTCTTTGTAATCTCCTGCAGTTTTTTAACCTTTGCACCAAATCCAGCCGGATTTTCAACGCAAAACACCTCGCGCACCATAGCAATATTCAAATGCATCAATATATATGTTTCAAACGCTTTCTGAATCTGCGGATCTGCTTTTTCCACCGCTTTTTTGCTCTCCATCATAGATATGAGATACTGTTCTACTTTCTGTCCATCATATGTCCGCATTGCAGAGCCTTCCGACAGGGCATACTGATAAGCTGGTACATCATGTAAAAACATTGCCTGACAGCAGGTCAACATATAACGAAGTGTAAAATCACTGTCCTCTGCAAGACGCAGTTCCTCCTGGAAGAAAAGATGGTTTTCTACTATCAGTTCCCTGTTAAACAGTTTTGCCCAAACCTGCATATATCTGGTAGGATTTGCTATGATCTGTGTCAGCATAACCTGCATATTAATATGATCATGCACGTATTTGTCTGTTCCCTCATCCAGAATATGTACCTGTTCTGCACCTTTTCGATGTCCATACAGATAAAAATCTGCCTTTGCATACTGCAAATCTTCCAAAGACACTTTGATTGCATCTGATGCTAGACTGTCATCCGCATCCAAAAACACAAGCCACTGTCCATTAGCTTCTCTGATACCTTTGTTTCGTGCCTTAGATACACCCTTGCCTGATTCAAGAACACGTATCTGTACGTCTGCATATTTTTTCTGCAGATTTTCTGCAATCTGCTTTGTACCATCTGTACATCCGTTTAAAACCAATAGTATTTCATACAGACCGCGATATTTTTCATCCGTACAAATACTATCAACCGCCGACTCTACGGTTTCTGCCGCATTATAACACGGTATGATAAATGAAAACACTAATTTTTCTTCCATAATTTTGTATTCACTTTCTATGATTCAAATGTATGATATACCATATATTTTCGTTTTCGGTATTCTTTCCATCGTTCCCGTATATGAGGCGCTGCCACCATTGGTAATGCAAAAATAAATGGATTATATCGTACAACAATCCATGTATTATTTATCATGGAGAACAACATAATGATTACTGCCCAAACGAAAAGCATTTTATTATCCATCAATCTGGAACGGTCAAAAATAAAGGTAAACAGGCAGATCAAGACGATTGTAAATAAAATTCCATATGAAATAAAGGAAAACAGATATCCACAATCAATGTAAAAATATTCCTTTCCATTCATATGATTCATTTCTGTATTTCCTGTCATTTGAATCCACTGTCCAAAGAAAGATAAATCATATTTTTCAAATGCCTTATGTCCGTTATACAAACGGGTACTGAGCAGTTCATCTATTTTAGCCATCCATGAACTGTCTGCATTATAAAAATATGCAAGTAGAATTGATACAGCCGCACAAATAGCAAAACCTGTTTTCGTAATAAATCCTATCAGTTTCCATTTCAAATTTATTATTGAATACTTTACAACAATAATATATAAAACGATACATAAAATGGTCAGAACAAATGCGAGACGGAGCATAAACATCTTAAACACAACATAAGATGCTCCACATAACACAGCCAACTCGATCCATTTCAATTTCTTCTTTCGCAGATACATATACTCCATCATTGCAAACAACAAAATAAATGGGATTTCTGAATAATAGGAAAATCCAAAAGAATGAACCAGTCCATCCCAACGCTCATAAGTGTAATCCGGAATCAGGCCGATCAGGCATGATCCAACAATCACACATAAAGAAAATATTGTTGAAAGCAGTGAAGTTGCAACAATTCTGCGAAAACTTGTTGCCTTTGCACAAACCAGAAGTCCTACGACAAGTAACAACTGCGTCTGGTTTACGGTATATGCAGTAATTCCAAATACAGCCACAAATATAACGGTCAGATAAATTTCCCACTTTTTATGCACATACATTTTGCAGAAAAGGATTACCAATCCTAAAAGTTCTGCATATCGTACCAATTTTATTCCTGTTCCAAAATCAATCAGGGAAGAATCGATAATGGAGGCTACTGCATACAGCGCATACAAGAGGAGAAACATAATCTCCTGTACTGTAAATTCTTTCTTCATAGAAACCTCTTCCATTAAGCGATTACAATATAACCTAAAATATTTACACCCTGATCTTCACATAATTTAATTTTGTAGAATACAGATTCGTAACGGGATTTTCTCAACTGCTCTACTAGAACAATATCATGATAGTTTTTCAGCTGCTCAATCGCCTGTGGATCTTCCGCAAGATCACCAATCCAGACAACTTCCAAATCCTTGTCTGCATTGTAAGCAATCAGCTCTGATACCGCTTTACTGTCTTTCAGGCAAGCATTTCCAGCCAGCGCTGCTGCTGAAATCTCATGGTTTTTACAACAAGACTCTAATTTGGATTCTACTAATTTCTGTTCTACCTGCTCATTTAAAATTGGCTCTCTTCCAAACAGTTTATTTGCTGCCACGTCAAGCACATTTTTCTTTTTCAAAGATACACTTCCAAGATAATTTAAGCCCTGCATTCTCTGAAGATCATGTGCGCCTTTCATTGTGTTACTCAGCAGATATTTCAGCAGAATCAGAACAATTGCAAGAATAAAACCTGCCCCTGCGCCAACTACCAGATATTTTTTACTGAGATGTACTTTAACCGTCTCCTGCTGTGTATCAGATTTTTTTGATGAGTCGCTGTCTTTTGTGAGATCGGACTTTGTCTCTTTTTCGGATGCTTTCTGAATCTGTTTTTCTGCAATGCTAAGCTGGTCACTGGAAAGTTCTGCTTTCGTCTTATCAGCATTATCTTCCAGGTTTAAAACATTATTCAAATTATTTGTCTGTGTATTAGCGATATTTGAATCACTCTGAAGTTCCGTAGACGCATTTACAAACGTTAATGTATGAGCACCTACACTTCCACTTACAACGGACTGATATTTTTCAAGAAGTTTCTGTACACGATCTGCCAGATTTTCTGCATCTTCTTTCGTTTTTCCATAAATGGAGACATTCATCACATTACGCTGAAGATTATCCGTGCCTTCTACTTTATCTACCGTAATAATCTCCTGAAGATAAGCAGTTTTTATCGAATCGTCTTCCTGATAAAGATCAGACACCAAACCACCTTTTAATATATAGTACTGATATGCATACATCAGATCTCTTCCTTTTGAAGCATCAGAGCTATTAATATAATACTGCATATCTGTCTTATAAAAGTTATACGGATCTAAAGACATATAAATAGAATTGTCTAAATACTCCATCTGATCATCAAGCTGTTTTTTCATTCCTACATATACATCTACTTTTGCCTTCTCTGCACTCGTAAGCTTTGTCTGTGCCGTAGATGTTGCTGAATTTCCTACATGTGCACTCTTGCTGTCTTTATAAAATTTAAATCCGCCTAACGCCACAGCTCCAATAACTACAAGTATCACAATAAACCATAATTTTCTGACAAGCTCCGCAAGCATGTCTCTGATATCTACAACGATTTCCATTTGTACCTCCTGAATTTTAATTATTTTATCGTTTCTGTCAGATATTTCTGTCAACATGTAAGCAACCGCCTACATAGCTTATTAAAAGCTTCCTTCGTATTTCTTATTACCGAATTTTGCTTTCAGAAATGCCATTCCTTTTTTCTTCCAGTCAATCTTTTCCATATGAATATACGGAATCTCTTTGATTTCTTCTTTCTGATTCATCAGCCATACATTAAAAATAATCTCACTGACACGACCATAAAAACGTCCCTGGAAGAATGAATATTCTTTATCTCCCACACGTTTCTCCAGTTCAAATAAAATATCAAACAGCCAGCTGCAATAGGCATCTGACAGAGATTTTTCCATAATATACATATTAAACATATATCCATATGTCTGTTTCATTACTTTATCAAAACTTTCCAGATATTCCGGATATTTCTCACTAATAATTTCTCTGGTAATATCCAAATGTTCTGCATAATGTGTATGTGCATAATGAGAATACAGCGTTTCAATATAATAATTTCTCTTTTTCGGAACAATGATCTTGTACTTTGGAATGAGCTGTGTCAATTCTGCTCCTGTCAGCACACTCTCCATCGGTGCATGACTCCTCTGGAAGGACTTACTTTTCATAGAAAAATGGCGGCGGTAATGTGCCAGTCCCAGATAATCACAATCCAGATTTTTCCATGCCCAATACAAACCTGTCAATTCACAAAAACTCGGGTTCTTGTCAGATATATTATCCCCTGTATTGTCTGGCTGATACGGCAATGGGTCTTTACCTTCTCTACCGACATGTACGGGCAGATAAATATCATCCTGCGGCATGTCATACAGTTTATGCGTTGCAATAATTATTTTCGCATTCATCAAAACAACACTCCTTTTCTCCTCTGATTGATAAACAGCTTTACATTCTTTACTATTACTATCATCAAAAGGGATTCTAAAGCTATCTGTTTTTAAACATACAGATAAGCCATGGATATCTCCATAGCATTTTTTGCATTTACTTAATGAAATATTTACTGCATATTACAATACAGTAAAGTGATAATAGTTACTTTAGCATTTTTTCTTATATATTACAAGAAATATTCTCTTAAGATTCTTCTATCTGTTCCAGAAATCATCTTATCATCTCATAATATATATGATATACTCGGACTTACAATATCTATAGGAGGTACTGATTCATGAAAAACAAAAAACTCTTTTCACCATTTTTTATTCCCATATATTGCATATGTATTGCTTTGATCATAGAAATCTTTTGTTTTAACTTTAGGGCTTTGGAATCCAGATCTTTTGTGCAAATTTCATCGGATACTTATACACAGGAATATTCATTAAATGCTTCCGTTCAGAATTTCGATGCATTTTCAGGTAAAAAAATGATTTCATTTGATGCAACCGGGGATTGCTACATAGAAATAACTGGCTTGCATGAAGTTCTTTCCAATATTTATCTGAATATTTCTGATTCCGATGTAACAGCAGGAAAAGTCATCCTTACACTATCCGCCTGTGACGAAGGAAACGCCCTGTATTATGACCTTCCACAAGTAGATGTAAAACGAAGTTCCGTAACCAGTCACTATATTAAATTAAACCTGAGCGGAAAAGCGTCTGCAATTAAAATCAGATTTGGAAATGCAAACGGAAAAACCTTTCTTATAGATCCTATAAGTTTCAACACTCCGCAACCATTTTCCTTTTCCATGAAAAGGGTTCTCACTATTTCAGGATTTCTTTTTATCCTATACTGTATGCGCCCACATTCTAAAATTTATACCATAGATTTTAACCCGAAGAAACTCAGGCAGAAAATCTTTTTATTATTTATACTCATTTTGGAGATCGTCTGCTTTTACAAGGCCGCCCAATACAATCCAGACTACACAACACCGCCATGGCCACATCATGCGCAGTACGCTGAACTGGCAAAATCAATTACTGAAGGCCATTTTTATTTAGATGAAACACCTTCTGATTCTCTGAAAGAACTGGAAAATCCATATGATTATACATTAAGAACAGAA
>Ga0129310_1003015_pt1 | contig 11400 bp, 9 predicted proteins | sample Go1ome_2_FD_94433 | JGI IMG/M metagenome (GOLD analysis project Ga0129310, IMG submission 94433) | Western lowland gorrila individual fecal microbial communities from Wisconsin, USA - Go1022A metagenome | ecosystem: Host-associated > Mammals > Digestive system > Large intestine > Fecal | place...
GATACTCAGAAACTTTTCGCACTGACATTTTTCGGTGGAGCAAAAGAGATCCAACGCATTCTATGCCTGGATCTCTTTTTTATTTCAAATTGTATTTTGAGTTATTACATAATCATCTCTATTATTTATTGAGGCTGCAAGCAACTCTGTCAGCATATATCCGAAATCAATAAATTCTCTTTCTCACAGAAATACTTTCTATTACTGCAATTTTACGGTATACTAATCCATGTGCGCATTTCGCAATGCCCCTCTGATACCCCCATTTTCCGGACTACGGCAGAGAATTTACGGATGCTGCACTGCAAAAGCCTGTCACGAAGCCCATTCTCAATGGTTTTTCACTTGTAATTTTATCTTTAGAAAGGACACGTACATGACAAATTCCCACCCCATCACAAGACTCCAGAAATTCCGCCTTCTGTCCCTGATCCCACTCTATTTCATGATCGTGGGACTGTTTTTACAGCCCATCACGGAAATTCTTCCGGGACTCTGGACATTGATCAAGGAGCCGGACTTCCTGATCACGGACTACTTCCTGGTCGGCGGCATCGGAACTTCCTTTATCAACGCCGGACTGCTGACGCTTTTATGTATCTGGACTATCTATTTCCTCGATATGGAGATGGACGGACATACGATCACATCCAGCTGCCTGATGTTCGGCTTCTCCCTGTTCGGAAAGAACCTCTTAAATATCTGGGCGATCCTGTTTGGTGTGTACCTCTACTCCCACTACCATAAAACACATCTGTCCCGTTACGTTTACATCGGTTTTTACGGCACCAGCCTGTCCCCGATCATCACGCAGATCATGTATATCTCGGATCTCCCCTACCTGCTACGGCTTCTCATCAGCCTCGCTGTGGGACTCATGATCGGTTTCGTGCTGCCGCCTTTATCCACCCATGTCCACTACGCCCACAAAGGTTACTCCCTCTATAACGTGGGCTTTTCCGCCGGAATCATCGCCACTGTCGTTGTCTCCGTCTTGAAATCCTTCGGCATCACCACCGAGTCCCGCCTGATCTGGTCCGAGGGCAATAACCAACTGCTGTTTGCGATCCTCTGCGGGCTGTTTGCCGCCATGATCATTGCGGCATTCCTCTTCGGCGGAAAGGAAGTCGGTGAATCCTACAGAAAGATCTTATCCTGCTCCGGAATCGGCGGAACCGATTATCTCCGGGATAACGGGGGCGCGGCAACGATCCTAAATATGGCAGTCAACGGTTTATTTGCAACGATCTTTATTCTCGGCGTCGGCGGCGAGTTAAACGGACCGACTATCGGCGGAATCTTCACGATCGTAGGATTTTCCGCCACAGGAAAACATATCCGGAACATCGCCCCGATCATGTTTGGCGTCCTCTTCGCGAGCTTCACAAAACGCTGGACCATTAACTCCCCGTCACCGATGCTGGCACTTTTATTCTCAACGACACTGGCACCGATTGCGGGGGAATTCGGAGTTCTCATGGGACTTCTCGCCGGATTCCTGCACTCTTCCGTCGCCTTGAATGTCGGAATTGTGTATGGAGGCATGAATTTATATAATAATGGATTTGCAGGTGGAATTGTGGCGATTTTCATGGTTCCGGTGATCCATTCCATCCGTGACCGGCGAGCGAGAGCGAAAGGGGAGATTTCGCTGTAATGCATGCGGTATCTACCCTCTGCTTTTCAATACACTGCCCCAGTTAAAAAGACCATTTTTTGAGATTACTTCAGTGGATTTTTCATGATTATAAAATAATAGATTTCTACAGATTTTTAGGAGCTTTTAAGATATGGGCAATGCAAGTGTATCTAAAAAAGGAAATACGAATGATAAAAAAGAATATCCTACTGCCGCAAAGCTGCTTTCCTGGCTCCCAGCGATCTTCGTCGCAGCCGCCATCTCCTGGTTCTCCGCCCAGCCGGCGGCGGAGTCCACAGAGATGAGCGACACCGTGAGCCGTCTGATCCTTATGATCGGCACAAAGCTCGGCTTTTTCCACGGAAATCCGGCGCAGTACGCCGATCTCATCGAGCTCATGAGCTTCCCCGTCCGAAAAGCCGCCCATATGACCGAATATCTTGTATTTTACTGCACCGTCCGGTTTGGACTCCGCTTTACGTACCGAACCTCCAACGTGAAACGCCGTCTTCTCGCGGCTCTCGCCATCGTCTTCCTCTACGCCTGCACCGACGAATTCCATCAGCTCTTCGTCCCGGGCCGCGCAGGACGGTTTACGGACGTGCTGATCGACTGCTTTGGCGTCACGATCGCGACACTGGTCTGCCTGATGAGACAGCGGTCCCGCAAACACTATCAGAATACATAAACCGGCTCTCATTATGAATATGGCATTGCCCGCACAGGTATTGACCGATAATATCAGTACCTGCCGCTGACAGCTTCTTCCGAATACATGACTGCAAAAATCCCTGAATACGCACATCACATTGATCTGCATACTCAGGGATTTTTTATTTCCATATTATGTACTTTTCTCGTCCGCCTGTACTCCTACAGCATCGGCACAACCACATTCCCCCAGAACCAGCTCACCGGCATGACAAGCACCATGGCGGGGATCATATCGGCAACCGGGAAGTTGTGGATCTTTGCGATGCGGAAACCTGTGGCCAGAAGAAGGAAACCGCCGCAGGCCTTGAAGTCCGCGATCATATCCGGTGTGGTAAGTGGAAAGATGAACTTCGCCGCAGCGAAGATTGCGAGAAAGATCACGCACTGCGGGATTGCAACAGCCGCGACCACCATTCCCAGGGTTCCTCCAAAAATCATCGCGGTAAAGAAGTCCAGAATGGACTTGGAGATCAGAATCGTGTGGTCACCACTCATTCCGGAATCCAGAGATCCATAGATTCCTGTTCCGCTGGCACAGAACAGCACGATGATCGTCACGAGCATCGTCATATACTCTTCTCTGGACATGGACGCATTCTTATTCGGGAAGATCTTTCCGACCGGCTTCTCCATGCACGCCGCGCCGCTGTTGATGATCCCGCCGAGATTCACCGCCAGCCCAAACGCGGTCCCAATGATCACCGCAAAGATAACGGCGGGCATATTTTTCATAAGACCGATGGAGCTCACGCCCATTCCCATGGAGCAGACGCCGAAGATCTTCGTGAGCTCTGAATTGATCCTTGTGGGCAGCTTATGCCCAAATAAAGCCCCGACCACACCACCGATGGCGACGGACAGGGCATTGATGATAATTCCTACTGGCATACACCTTTCTCCTTTTCAAAAAGGAACGTGCCTTGGCACATTCGTGCATCTCGCGCGGTTGCTTGCGACAACCTACATCTTTGCGCAAGTAACACAAACAACTGCGGTGCAAAGGAGTCCCTGCACCGCAGAATTGACAGTTCGTTATTTAATTTTAGCACAAAGTACGGTACAACGCAAACACTTTACCTCGCAAAAGTGCATGTGAAGTGCATGTTCCCAATTACCATTTTGACAACATTCTTCTCATTTAAGTCGAACGACCGTGAAACTTGGCGCGTGATTCTGGTCAGCGAAGCTGACTTATTCCTATCAAAATCACTGCGCATCCTCGCGGAGCGTTTCCCAGCCGCTTCTTAGATCCCATGCACCGCGTCACACATGGACTTCACATACTCTTTCACATACGGAACCGCATCTTTTCCATACGTTCCGCAGAGCTTCACGATCGCTGAACCAACGATAGCGCCGTCGGAGAGACCTGCCATCTTCTTTGCCTGTTCCGGTGTGGAGATTCCGAAACCAACCGCGCACGGGATATCTTTCGCCTTTTTCACAAGTTTCACCATCGCGCCGATATCCGTTGTGATCTCACTTCTCGTTCCGGTAACGCCGAGCGAAGATACGCAGTATACAAAGCCGGACGCCTCTTTCGCGATCATGCTGATTCTCTCATGGGAGGTCGGGGCAATGAGGGAGATCAGATCCATGTTATACTTCTTGCACACAACATCGAACTCCTCTTTCTCCTCATACGGAACATCCGGTAAGATGATTCCGTCCATGCCGAGCTCAGACGCCTTCTTAATAAAGCGCTCTGTTCCGTAGGAGAACACAACGTTCGCGTATGTCATGAATACCATCGGAATTTGTGTATTTTTCCGAATTCTTTCAACCATTGCAAAAATTTTGTCGGTGGTCACGCCGCCGGATAACGCGCGGATGTTTGCCTCCTGGATCACCGGTCCCTCTGCCGTCGGATCGGAGAACGGAATTCCAAGCTCGATGAGGTTTGCGCCTGCCTCCTCCATTGCATATACAAGCTGCTCCGTGACCTCTAAGGACGGGTCACCGCAGGTGATAAACGGGATAAATGCCTTTCCATTTCCGCCTTTGAAGGCGTTTGCGATCTTACTCATGAATATCCTCCCCTCTGTATCTTGCGATTGCTGCACAGTCCTTGTCTCCTCTTCCGGAAACATTGACTACAATGATCTTATCCTTGCCCATCGTCGGCGCGAGCTTCATTGCGTATGCGATGGCATGGGCGCTCTCGATCGCCGGGATGATTCCCTCGATTCTGGAGAGATACTCGAACGCATCGACTGCCTCGTCGTCAGTGATAGCCACATACTGGGCCCGTCCGGTATCGTAAAGGTTCGCATGCTCCGGTCCGATTCCCGGGTAATCAAGACCTGCAGAGATGGAATATACCGGGGCGATCTGACCGTATTCATCCTGACAGAAGTAGGACTTCATGCCGTGGAAGATTCCAAGACGTCCTGTAGCGATAGTTGCCGCTGTCTCTGCCGTATTCACGCCGCGTCCTGCTGCCTCACAGCCGATAAGCTGAACATCCTTATCCTCGATGAAGTTGTAGAACGCACCGATGGCATTGGAACCGCCGCCGACACAGGCGAGAACCGCGTCCGGAAGACGTCCTTCTTTCTCTAACATCTGTTCCTTGATCTCCTTGGAGATAACTGCCTGGAAATCACGGACGATGGTCGGGAACGGATGCGGTCCCATGCAGGAGCCGAGAACATAGTGGGTGTCCTCGATCCGATTTGTCCACTCTCTCATTGCCTCGGAAACGGCATCCTTCAGGGTGCCTGTTCCTGTTGTCACCTCATGGACCTTCGCGCCGAGAAGACGCATCTTGTATACATTTAATGCCTGACGCTTCGTGTCCTCGATTCCCATGTAGATCTCGCATTCCATGCCGAAGAGCGCTGCCGCCGTCGCTGTCGCTACGCCGTGCTGGCCTGCGCCTGTCTCGGCGATGACACGGGTCTTTCCCATCTTCTTCGCGAGAAGCATCTGACCGAGCACGTTGTTAATCTTATGGGCGCCGGTATGGTTCAAATCCTCTCTCTTTAAGTAGATTTTCGCTCCGCCGAGATCCTTTGTCATGTGCTCCGCGTAGTAGAGTCTTGACGGTCTGCCCGCGTATTCATTTAAAAGTATTGTGAGTTCTTTCTGGAATTCCGGGTCATTTTTGTAATGGTTGTATGCCTCTTCGAGTTCCAGTACCGCATTCATAAGCGTCTCAGGAATGTACTGACCGCCATGCGCGCCAAATCTGCCTTTTGACATATTTTTTTCCTCCTCGTATAAACTGGTATATCATCGGTAACTGCCCGATCTCCGCATGATCGCGGGCTGTTTTGCTTTATAAGTTCTCCCGGCAACAGGAGTTTCTGAACAGTTACTGTAATTTGCAATCTGCTGCAGGTAAAATTTTTACTATTATCTGCTCTTTATCTGCTGTAAAACTCTCTTACCAGCGGATAAATGTTCTTATATTTCTGATAGATCCCGTAATACTTCTCCGAAACTTCCAGATCCGGCTCCACCGTATCACAGTGTCCCTGGCTCTCCAGTGTCTCGATAAAGGACTTGTAATCCGGGATCACGCCCTCCGCCACGAACACCGCCGAGGCGATGGCCAGTGCCGGTAAAAGGTCCGGATCCTTGTATACAAAGATCTTCTGTCCCATGACATTGCTTAAGATCTGGCACCATCGCCGCTCCCTCGCTCCACCGCCGATCAGCGTGATCTTTGACGCCGGATGGTCGAACAATTCCAGACCCTGACGGATGGAAAATGCCACACCCTCGAGGACACTCTGTGCCATGTCAGCCGCCGTGGTCTCCTGGGAGAGACCTAAGAAGCTTCCCCGGACGCTGCTGTCCATGATCGGGAACCGCTCGCCTGTCACATAAGGAAGGAAGAACAGTCCGTGGCTTCCAGGTTCCGCTTTCTCAAGAAGCTCTGAGATATATTCAAAATCCGGTGCTCCGTCCGGATCTCTGGAAAAGATCTTCGCGATCAGGCGATGGACATTTCCGCCGTTTAAGAATGGGACTACATTGATGACCAGATCCTTCTGCATTGCTGCCAGATTAAACCCGCCGCCTTCGCTCTCCATCCTTTGGTTGGACACGGCTGCCACCCAGCCGGAGGTTCCGAGGTTGATGTTGTACTCTCCCGGTGCCAGGATTCCGCTGGCAAGTGTCGTTGCTCCGGCATCTCCGGTTCCGGCATAGACCTTTGTCCCGGTCCGGTATCCGCTCTCCGCCGCCCCGGTCTTTGTGACCGTTCCGACGCACTCATGAGCGTAAAAGAGCTTCGGGAATTTCCTGATATCGATCCCCGCTGCCCCAATGAGCTCCTCCGACCAGATCTTGTTGTCCAGATCCATGGCCCCCGCCGTGGAACATGCGGTCATATCCCCGGCAAACTCTCCGGTGAGTCTTCCGATCACGTAATCCTTTGAGCTGATCAGAAAACATGCGGTTCTTTCATAGATCTCCGGCTCATTTTCCTTCAACCACAACATCTTCGCTAACGGCATCGATCCATCAAAATGGTTTCCCGTGATCTCCGCGATATACGCGTCCCCGAGAGGTACTATATTCCGCCTTGCCGCCTCTCTTATGATCGTCCGTGCCTGCTCGTCCGCCCGACCGTCGGAATAAAGGATCGCATTCCGGAGTGCTTTTCCTTCCGCACCGACCGGAATCACATCCTGCATCTGTCCGGAGAAGATGATGGCTCCGATCTCCACCGCCGGTATGATCTCAAGCATTTCTTTCGACAGGCTGCAGAATGCCCCGTACCATTCGTCCGGATCCTGTTCCTTAAAGTTTCCCGTCTCAATAGTGTGGATCACCAAGCTTCCGGTAAAGACCGGTTCTCCGTTTTCGTTCACGACCACTGCCTTAACGGCTGTCGTTCCGATATCAAAAGTTGCTGCTAACATCTATTCCCTCCCCGTTCCGTACCGTTACACAGTACTGGGGATTTTGCCAATCCTTCGCATCCTAAATTGGTAAAATCCGCTCTCTCAATGTTATTTTACGGTATTTTCGGTACCAAAAATCCCTACCGTGAACCATGACCCGCGCCGAGTTTCTGGAGCACGACCGCGAGAATGATGATTCCACCTGTAATAATGTTCTGCATAAAGCTTGGCATCTGAAGGATCGTGAGTCCGTTCGCCAGAACCGCCAGAATGATGGTTCCGACTAAGGTTCCGATCACACAGGGAACACCGCTCTTTGAAACGGTGCATCCGATAAATACCGCTGCGTAGGACTGTAAGAAATATCCCTGCCCCGCTGTGGTATTCGCGGAACCTACACGGGATGCCACGAGAGCGCCTGCAAGACCTGCCATTGCCGCGCTGAGCACAAAAGCTAGAATCCGGTAACGGAAGATCCGGATGCCTGCCGTCTCCGCAGCCTCCTTGCTTCCACCGATGGCGTAAAGCTTTCTTCCGGCTGACATGTGGTTCATAAACATGTGGAATACGATGTAAAGCACCGCCGCAACGATAGTAATAAACGGAATACCCGCAATCTTTAAGATCCCGGGGATCGTAAACGCCTTCGGGATCCCATTAAATACGGTCGTTCCTCCGGTAAGTCCGTAAATCACGCCGTCCAGTACGGTTCCCATGCCAAGTGTTGTAATAAAGGAAAGGATCCCGAACTTTGCTACGATCACTCCGTTCACGCAGCCGACGATCAGACCGGCCACTACCGCTGCCAGAAAGCAGACCGGGATCGGAACGCCCTGAATCGATAAAAGCGCTGCAACCACGCCGCCAAGACTCACGATATTTCCGATGGAAAGATCGAATTCATTGATGGTCATGACAAATGTCGCTCCTAAAGCCACCATGGCGAGCGGCGCTGCCTGACGCGTTATATTAAGGAAGTTTTTCAGTGTAAAAAACGACGCAGGTCTCAGGAGTCCGAAAATTCCGATGATGACAACCAATGCCGCCACCGTTCCGTAATTCTTTAATGTTTTTCCTTTCATCAGTCGCTTTCCTCTCTCTCCGCCTCATAACAGCACGCCAGCACGTCCGTCGGTTTCAGGTCTTTATTCTCAAATGTCTTTCGTACTCTTCCGTATGCCATGACGGCAACCTCATCGGCAACCTCTAAAAGTTCCGTGAGATCGGATGACACATAAAGGACGGCTTTGCCCTTTTTTGCCTCTTCCCTCAGAAGCCTGTGGATCTCCTGTCGTGTTGCCACATCCACCGCCTGAGTCGGTTCATCACAAATCCAGATCGACGGTTCTGTAAGGAGTGCCTTCGCAAACACGACCTTCTGCTGGTTTCCGCCGGAAAGCTCTTTCGCCGGCTGGCTCACACCAACACATTTGATCTTTAATGCCTCGATCATGTCCATCGCCTTTTTGTCGGCCGCCCGCTTTTGAAACCAGCCGCTTTTCGTGTAACGGTCGATGGAGGAAAGCATCATATTCTCCTCAACGGAAAACGCGGGGATCATGGCTTTTCCTCTCCGGTCTTCGCAGATAAAGGCCATTCCCTGTCGGATGGATTCTGACGGAGTCGGACGAGTCGTGGTCTTTCCGTCGATCATGACCTCGCCACCCGCCAGCTTTCTCGTGCCGTAGATGCATTCCAGAAACTCTGTCCGCCCGCTTCCGCATAGGCCGAACATTCCGGTGATCTGACCGGCCTTTACGTTCAGGTCGACGCCGCGAACGATCCCGTCTTTGGAGCGGATCCCATGGACTTCCAGAGCTGTTTTTCCGATCTTTCCTTCGGCATCCTTTCCCGTTTCCGCATCTTCAACGCCAGACGCAGCCTCATTCCCGCTCATCAGCCGCACCAGCTCTTTTCTGCTGGTTCCTGCCGTATCCACTGTGGACACCAGCGTTCCGTTTCTCAAGACCGTGACACGGTCTGTCAGCTCCATGATCTCTTCCAACCGGTGTGTCACATAGAGGACCGAGGTTCCTTTTGCCTTTAAATTTCTCACGATGGAGAACAGCAGGTTCGTCTCCTTATCAGAAAGGGACGCTGTCGGCTCATCGAGGATCAAAAGCTTACAGTCACTCATCATCGCCCGGACGATCTCCACACATTTTTTCTGTGCCGGGGTCATCATGGACACCGGTTTCTTAAGATCAAGATGGATCCCAAGCTCCGCCGCCTTTGCTTCGGTTTCCCGTTCCATCTCTTTCCATTGGATCAGCCCGCCTTTTACCGGATAGGGTCTTCCGAGACAGATATTTTCCATTCCCGTAAATGCCGGGATCAGGACGTTGTCCTGAAAGATAATGTTGATCCCCAGCTTCCGGCTCTCTTCCGGTCGGATCACCTCCGGAAGATCTTTTCCGTTCCACAGGATGTTTCCGACATCTCTCTTATAGATACCGCCGAGGATTTTGATGAACGTGGATTTTCCGGCTCCGTTCTCACCGATGAGGCCATGGACCTCCCCCTCACCGAGAGAGAAGTCCAGACCTTTTAATGCGTACACACCGTTAAATTTTTTATCTACGCTCTTTACATCCAACAACATCCTGTTTACCTGCCTTAATTTTTGTTTCTATTCTCCGTTTTAAGCCTGTTCAGCGTTTTTAGTATCATGCCCGTTGAAACAGCGCTTCTAAAATTTTTCGGCATTTTTATCCGGATTCATTTGCTTACTGTGCATTCTCCTGTGTGATCAGCTCAGCTGGTGCGTACATCTCACCTTTTTCGATCTCTTCACCGTCAAAGTACTTCTCCATCTGCTCACAAACGATATCTGCCATTCCTTCAAAATTCTGTTTTACTGTCGCCTTTAAGTTTGTTCCATCCTTGATCATCTCGACTGCCTGCTCGTTTCCGTCAACGCCTGTGACGATGACCTCGTCGCGTCCTGCTTCCTGAAGTGCCTTTGCAGCGCCGATAGCCGGTTCATCCCATGCCGCAAATACGGCTGTGATGGAATCCTTGTCCGGATTTGCTGTTAAGAGGTTTGCTACGATATCCTGCGCGTCATTGATCGGCTGCTCTGCCGGAACGTGCTGCTCTGTGATCAGCTTGATATCCGGATATTCTTTTATGATGTCATCGAATGCCTCGCAGCGCTTTACAACACCCGGATGCGGTCTGTGGGTCAGGGCGATCACGGTTCCCTTTCCACCCATCAGATCGTCAAATAAGTACCTCACAATGAGCTCGCCCATCTGGTAGTTGTCGCTTGTCGCATTGATCTGCATTCCATCGATAAATCCACTGTCACATCCGAATACCGGGATGTCCGCGTCAAAAGCGTCCTGAAGCTGGTTTGCTACCTGGTTCGGGTCAGCGCTCACAAGGACGATTCCGTCTGTTCCGGAGGAGACAACGTCCTCGATACGGCTCGCGAGCTCCGCAAAATCGTTTGCCGTATCGATCACGAATACTTCCGCGCCCTCAGCTTCCAGATCTTCCTTAATATAGCCTGCCATCTGGTTTGTCGTGACAGATGTGAGATACGGGGTCATAACGGAGATCTTCTTTCCGGCAAGTGCGCCGCCTTCCGTCTTTTCTTCCGTTGCTGTCGAACCGGCTGTTGTTGTCTCCGCTGCGGTCGTTGTTGTCTCTGTCACTGCTGTCTTCTCATCCGCCTCTGTGGAGCATCCGGTAAGCAGGATTCCTGCAAGAGCTGCGGCTGCAGCAAGGCTCATGATGGTTTTCATTTTTCTCATAATCATTTCCTCCTCGTTTTTGTCGACTGCCTCTTGCGGGAATCAGTAAGGGATGCCGCTCCGAAAAGTTCTTTTTTTAAACTAAAAAGTCCCGGACATAGTTCTCACTATGCCGGGACGAAATTTTTCGTGGTGCCACCCGATTTCACAGATCAGTTTTCCTCGAAAGCCAACTGCTCCGTGCCTACGGCACTCCCACAGCTGCCGCCTCCATTCGTAATCCGGGCCATTGCCCTGCTTACTCATGTAGGCTTGGCTGTCAAATGTCTATCCAGCCTGACGTGCAAGCACGTCATTCTGGCTATCCGCTTGACAACACTTTCAAACAAAAATAGCAGCTATCCCACATCGGAATATCTGCCACCAATCTGTCTCATTTCAGAGTACGGAAATCTCTTTCGATACTCTTATCCTTTAACGCAGGAATCACGGC
>Ga0129310_1003017_pt1 | contig 11398 bp, 9 predicted proteins | sample Go1ome_2_FD_94433 | JGI IMG/M metagenome (GOLD analysis project Ga0129310, IMG submission 94433) | Western lowland gorrila individual fecal microbial communities from Wisconsin, USA - Go1022A metagenome | ecosystem: Host-associated > Mammals > Digestive system > Large intestine > Fecal | place...
CCGTAAACAAGATCGATAAGCCGAGCGCCAATGTAGAGCGTGTAAAGCAGGAGCTTTCCGAGTACGAGCTCATTCCGGAGGACTGGGGCGGAAGCACCATCTTCTGTCCGGTATCCGCTCATACAAAAGAGGGTATCCCGGAGCTGCTGGAAATGATCCTTTTAACCGCAGAGGTAAAGGAATTAAAGGCAAATCCACGTCGTAAGGCAAGAGGTCTTGTGATCGAGGCCCAGCTTGATAAGGGACGCGGCCCGGTGGCAACCGTTCTTGTTCAAAAGGGTACCTTAAAGGTTGGTGATTCCGTCGCAGCAGGTGCATGCTACGGTAAGGTGCGTGCAATGATGGATGACAAGGGAAATCGCGTGAAGGAGGCAGGCCCGTCTACACCGGTCGAGATCTTAGGTCTTAATGACGTACCGAATGCCGGTGAAGTATTTATGGCACTCCAGAACGAGAAAGAGGCAAGAAGCTTCGCAGAAACATTTATCGCAGAAGGAAAGAATAAGCTGATCGAGGATACAAAGGCCAAATTATCTCTGGATGATCTGTTCTCACAGATCAAGGCCGGAAACGTGAAGGAGCTTCCGATCATCGTAAAGGCGGATGTTCAGGGCTCCGTAGAGGCGGTAAAGCAGAGTCTTGTGAAGCTTTCCAACGAAGAAGTGGTTATCAAGGTGATCCACGGCGGCGTAGGTACGATCAACGAATCCGACGTTACGCTGGCGTCTGCCTCCAATGCCATCATCATCGGCTTCAATGTCCGTCCGGATGCAATGGCAAAATCCATTGCGGACCGCGAGAAGGTGGATATGCGCTTATACCGCGTGATCTATCAGGCGATCGAGGATGTAGAGGCAGCCATGAAGGGAATGCTGGATCCGGTCTACGAGGAAAAGGTCACAGGCCACGCAGTGGTACGTCAGACCTTCAAGGCCTCCGGTGTCGGAACGATCGCAGGCTCTTATGTGCTTGACGGTAAGATCAGCCGTGGCTCCAAGGCCCGCATCACCCGTGACGGAGAGCAGATCTTTGAGGGCGCTCTTTCTTCCCTGAAGCGCTTCAAGGACGATGTAAAGGAAGTAAATGCAGGCTACGAGTGTGGTCTCGTATTTGACGGCTTTAACGATCTGCAGGAGGATGACCAGATCGAGATCTATATTATGGTAGAGGTTCCGAGATAGGGAGCCCTTTAGAAACAGCGATTAAAGATGGGCCGACTGACTGTGTAAACGGTCGCCGGCCTCATCTGTATTTTTCAGAGCTGTGGGTATCAGCATAGAAAAGGAGAATCATGCGTAAAAACAGTATTAAAAATACAAGAATCAACGGAGAAGTGCAGAAGGCATTGAGTGACATTATCCGTCTTGAGCTGAAGGATCCGCGGATCCATCCGATGACCAGCGTGGTACTGGCTCAGGTGACACCGGATCTTAAATATTGCAAGGCGTATATCAGTGTTCTGGCGGACGAGGAGCACGCAAAGGACACCATCAAGGGCTTAAAGAGTGCAGAGGGATATATCCGTACCCAGCTCGCGAAGAAGGTAAATCTTCGGAATACACCGGAGATCTCCTTTATCTTAGATCAGTCCATCGAATACGGCGTCCGCATGTCGAAGCTGATCGATGATGTGACAAAGGAGCTTCCGGAGGATGAAAACGAGCAGGAAGCGGAAGACGACAGGTAAGGATATCGGTCGGTAAGCGGCTGAACACGGATGGAAACAAGGAGAGGTTCCGGATGGATATTTTAAAAGAGATTTTAAAGGATAAGAAAACAGCGGTCATACTTGGCCACGTAAACCCGGATGGAGACTGTATCGGCTCCTGCCTGGGAATGTATAATTACCTGTCTGAAAACTACAGTGACCTTGAGGTGTCCGTTTTTCTGGAGCCGATGGGAGTCAAATTCGGCTATCTGAAAGGATACGAGCAGGTAATAAACAGCTATGACCCGGGAAAGAGCTTTGATCTTTGTATCACGCTGGATGCCAGCGATCCGAAAAGACTGGGGGCCTTCGCTCCCTATCTTGAGAGTGCAAAAGACAGCATCTGCATCGATCACCACATTACCAATAAGGGCATGGGGAGAGTCAATGTGATCGCACCGAAGTCCAGCTCCTCCAGCGAAGTGCTGTTTGAGCTTCTGGATGAGGATAAAATAAGCTTTGCCGTGGCAGAATGTCTGTATACAGGAATTGTCCACGATACCGGCGTATTCCGATATTCCTGCACCTCCCGGCGTACCATGGAGATCGCCGGCATACTGATGGAAAAGGGGATCGATTTTCCCAAGATCATAGATGAAAGCTTCTATATGAAGACCTACGGGCAGGCCCGCGTACATGGTGAGGCTCTGTTAGACAGCACCCTGTTTCTGGACGGACGCTGTATCTATACCGTGGTGACGCAGGAGGAGCTGAAAAAAAACGGCTGTACGGTAAAATCGACAGACGGAATAGCGGAACAGCTCAGATCCATCGAAGGTGTGGAATGCTCTGTGCTCATCTATGAGACCGGAAATCCGTCGGAGTATAAAGTCAGCTTAAGGACCGGCACGGATCTGGATCTTAGCCGGATCGCGGCAGCCTTTGGGGGCGGCGGTCATGTAAAGGCAGCGGGATGTACGGTGACAGGTACGATAGAGGAGATCATTTCCGGGCTTTCCGCGGAGATCACGAAGCAGTGGGATGAAATGAAAAAAGAACAGACCGGGTGTTAGAATGTACGATGGAATAATCAATGTATATAAAGAAAAGGGCTATACATCCTTTGATGTCGTAGCCAAAATGCGAGGGATCCTGGGACAGAAAAAGGTCGGTCACACAGGAACACTGGATCCTGAGGCAGAGGGCGTCCTTCCGGTCTGTGCCGGAAAAGGGACAAAGCTCTGCGACATGCTGACGGATCATGATAAAACATATCGGGCTACCCTCCTTCTCGGGACCGATACAGATACCCAGGATACAACGGGCACCGTACTTGCCAAAAAAAGTACAGAGGGGCTTTCTGAGGAGGCGGTAAGAGAAGCGATCCTTTCTTTTATCGGCAATTATGACCAGATCCCGCCCATGTATTCTGCCCTCAAGGTAAATGGCAGAAAGCTCTGTGATCTGGCCCGCGAGGGGATCGTAGTAGAGCGGAAGGCACGTCCGGTAACGATCTATGACATCCGGATCGAAGAAATCTGTCTTCCGGAGGTCGTTATGACGGTTTCCTGCTCAAAGGGAACATATATTCGTACTCTCTGCCATGATATCGGCGAGAAGCTGTCTGTGGGAGGCTGTGTGAAAACACTTCTGCGGACAAAGGTAGACCGTTTTCTTATTGAGGACAGCCTGACTTTAGCAGAGCTTCAGAAACGAAAGGAGGAGGGACGTCTTTCAGAGGCCGTTCTTCCGATCGAAACTGTTTTTGCTTCCTATGGGGAGATTCGTGCCGCAGAGGAGGGACTGGATAAGCTGGTGAGAAACGGGAATCCGTTCCGCTATACAGAAAAAGAGGATGTTGCGGATAAAGCTGCTTTCCGTGTGTACGGAAGGGAAGGGCAGTTTATCGGCGTATATGAATATTCGGAAGAAAAACGCATGTTTTATCCGAGAAAAATATTTCTAGGATGATGAGCTCTATGAGCCTTCATATTCCGGGAGGAAGCAGCATGCAGTATATTGCAGGAATTAAAAATTTCCAGATCGAGGAGCCGACGGTAGTGAGCATAGGCAAATTTGACGGCCTTCATCTGGGACATCAGAAGCTGGTAGGTGAGATGCTTCGGTGGAAGGAAAAGGGATTTAAGCTGGCAATATTTACGTTTTCCAGACCACCGATGTCCTTAGTCAAGGGGCGTCCCCAGACTATGCTTATGACAAATGCCGAGAGGAGCGAGCTTCTCTGCAAAGCCGGTGTGGATTATCTGGTCGAATATCCCTTCGATGAGGAGGTCTGCCACATGGAGCCGGAGCGCTTTGTGTCAGAAATCCTTGTGGGAAAGATGAAGGCCGGTGTCATCATTACAGGGCCGGATTGTCATTTTGGATATAAGGCGGCAGGAAACAAGGAGCTTCTTGAGGAGCTGGTGCCAAAATATAACTACAGATTTTTTGTTGTCGATAAGGCACGGGACGAGGAAGGGAAGATCATCAGCAGCACCTATGTCAGGGATATGCTTGCAGAGGGAAACATCAGAAAGGCAAACAGCCTGCTGGGGTATACCTACTATGTGACCGGAGAGGTGGAGCATGGGAATGCCATCGGGCATACAAAGCTTTATCCGACGGCAAATCTGGTGCCTCCGGAGGAAAAGCACCTTCCGAAGTTTGGTGTCTATGTGACCCATGTTACAGTGGGGGATAAGGTTTACGGGGGGCTTACCAATATCGGAAAAAAGCCGACGATCGAAGGAAAGAATCCGACGGGTGTTGAGACATATCTGTATGATTTTAGCGGAGACCTGTACGGAAAACAGATAAAGGTCGAGCTTCTGGAGTTTATCCGGCCGGAGCGTAAGTTCGATTCGATCGATGATCTGAGACAGCAGTTGGATCATGACATTAAAAAGTGCCGTGAATATTTGACTTGATGTGGCAGCTGCGTTCATGAGCAGGCAGCGAAAGCGGATTGCGAATGTCCGCTTTTTTTCAGGAAAGGAAATTATGGAAGAAAACAGGGATGAGCTGGAACAGAATCAGGAAATGCGGCGCGGCAGAAGCCGCAGGATGATGACGGAGCCCAAAACGAAAAAAAATCTCCGTAAGTTCATTGCTGCAGCGGCTGTGCTTGTGGTTTTAGGGGCAGCAGGGGAAACAGGATATTACTTTACAGAATCGGAAAAGTATGAGACCTCCTTTTTCCCGAATACGGTCGTCAATGGGATCGATGTTTCGGGAAAGAGCGTCGATGAGGCGAAGGCCGAGATCGAAAAGGGGCTTCTCAACTATACCCTTACGGTCGCTGCCAGAGAAACAGAGGATGAGGCCATTACCAGAGAGGAGATCGGGCTTCATACAGAATTTGACGGAAGCCTTGAAAAGCTTTTGGAGGAGCAGGAGCCCGGGCAATGGATCCGGCATATCCGCTCCGTTTCCTCTCATCAGATCGACACGATGCTGGTTTATGATGAGGAAAAGCTTTCCGAACGGATAAGAGCCTTAAAATGTATGGATAAAACGAATATGCGTGAGCCGGAAAATGCAGCGATCTCCGAGTATGATGCGGCAAATAAGTGTTACACCATACTTCCTGCAAACCAAGGGACAGAGCTTATCTGGGAGAATGTTAAGCAGGCGGTAAAGAAAGCGGTTGAAGGTCTTGCAGAAAATATCGATCTCGATGCGGAGGGATGCTATACAAAGCCATCCATGGAGGCATCCGATGAGAGCCTTCTGGCGGCACTTTCCGAGATGAACCGTTATGTGAGCGCTTCCGTTACATACACCTTTGGAGATGAAAATGAGATTCTTGACGGCAGCGAGATCCATACTTGGCTTGGTATGGAAGGAGGCCGCCCGGTACTTGATGAAAGCCTTGCCGCTTCTTATGTAAAAGAGCTGGCAGGAAAGAGAGATACGGCCTATCGGGAGAAGACCCTTAAAACATCTTACGGCCCGGTCGTGACGATCACAAAAGGAAACTATGGCTGGAGGATCGATCAGAAAAAGGAAACAGAGGAGCTTCTCGCCATCGTAAGGGCGGGAGAGCAGAAGATAAGAGAGCCGGAATATCTGCAGAAGGCTGCGAGCCACGGAGCAAATGATTACGGTGATACTTATGTGGAGATCAATCTGACGGCCCAGCATATCTACTTTTATAAAGATGGAAAGCTTCTTGTGGAGTCAGATTTTGTGTCGGGAAATGAGGCACGCGGCTGGGCAACACCGGGCGGTGCGTATCCGTTAACCTACAAGCAGAGGAATGCAGTTCTGCGGGGCGTTGGGTATGCGACACCGGTATCCTACTGGATGCCCTTTAACGGGGGGATCGGTCTCCATGATGCATCCTGGAGAGGAAGCTTCGGAGGAAGCATCTATAAGACCAGCGGTTCTCACGGCTGCATCAACCTGCCGCCAAAGACGGCAAAAACGATCTTTGAGAATATCAAAGCCGGAGATCCGGTTCTTTGCTATCACTTAAGCGGAACGGAGTCCAAAAAGAGCAGCCGGGCAGAGTCAACAAAGCAGGAGCCGACGACGGCAGCCCCGGAAACAACGGCTCCGGAAACAACCGCTCCCGCAGAAACACCACAGACCACCGCACCGGCGGAAACCGTTCCGGAAACAAAGCCGGATAAGCCTGCTTCCGGAGCAGTCGGGCCCGGAGCAGAAAATATACCGACAGAAACAAGTCCGCAGGAAACACCGGCCTCTCCGATCGAGACAAGACCGGTTGGCCCGGGCGCATCGGCTCCCTCCGGCGGTGATAAAGAAGGAATCGGCCCGGGCTTTGATACACCGGCGCCGGACGGGACAGAGGCCCCCATCGGGCCGGGCTATGAGCCGTAGGAAAATACCTTGCGGCTAACGTCCGAACAGCCTTGCCGCGTCCATCAGAGCCTGCATATTGCAGGCCGGAGTATTGACCGGCATCTGACAGCCGGAGGTAAGAATATAGCCGTGGGCTGCGCCGCGCCCCTTTTCGATGCATTCCTTTGCCGAGTGCAGGACATCCTGAGGCGTACCGTAGCGCATGACCTCTACAGGGGGAACATTTCCCTGTATACACATGTGAGGGCCGAGGACAGCCTTTGCTTCCGCGAGGTCTTCCACGTTATCCAGACCGAAGGTACCGATGCCTGTAGTATTTAAAAGATCCCAGAGCCCTCGGCTCGTGCCGCAGATATGCAGGCCGCAGCCATGGCCCTGGGATTTTATATAATCGACATTTTTCTGAAAGTAAGGAAGGGAAAACTCCCTGTACTGTTCGACGCTGATCAAGGCAGTAGAGCTCACGGGATCCGCAAAACCGATGCCGACCTCCAGATCAATGAGCCGTTTGATATAGCGGTTGTTGTTTTCAACGATGATCTCCATCAGCTGTTTGATCTTTTCCGGTTTTTTGATCATGCCCATGAGTAGGTATTCGGTTCCGAGTACCATTGCGGCGATCGTGAAGGGGCCTGTGACAGTTCCGCTTACCGGAACCTGACTGCCAAGCTTTTTCTTTACCATTTTAAGGCCGTCAAGAATAATAGGAAGCCGTCCGTCCTTTTCCACATCCACCAGACGAGCTTCATCTATGGTCTTTAAGGTCAGGGCCGGTTTTTTAAGCTGGGCAATATTGTCCGGTGAATATTTGATCTCTGATCCCATTGCCTCTGCCATACCCCGGAGGGTGGTAGAGAGCCCCACGCCGTCTGAATGGAAATTTGCAAACAGCCATTCCTCCAGCTGACACATTTTCTCGGAGGAGTGGTAATACTCATCAATGGGGATCCCCAGCATGGGAGCCATAGTCTCGCCTGTGTCAAGGCAGCAGGGGATACGATCGATCTCTTTTCCGGCATCAAAAAGACGGCTCCGCTCTATGGGGGTCAGCTCATCCTTCGGTATTTCAAGTCCGTGAAGGTATTGTTCTATCATGACAGGATTCCTTTCAGCTCTTTCATTTTTCTTACAGCGGAGGCTGCATCAACAGTGTAGGCGTCAGCACCGATCTCGTCGGCAAATTTCTGAGAAACGGGGCCGCCTCCGATCATTACTTTATACTTATCCCTGATATTTCTTTCTTTTAAATGGTCGATGACGGTCTTCATGCCGGGCATGGTGGTGGTCATCAGGGTGGAGAGACAGATAAAATCACAATGCTCTTTTTCTGCCGTGTCGATAAAACGATCTAAAGGAACGTCCCTGCCCAGATCGATGACCTCAAAGCCGGCCGATTCCGACATGATCTTCACCAGATTTTTCCCGATATCGTGGGTATCCCCTTCTACAACACCGATGACGAGGCGGATCCGTTCTTTGTTTTCTTCTTTTTTGATGTGGGGCCGTAAAATATCAAGACCGGCGTTTAACGCGAAGGAGGCGGTAAGTACCTCAGGGAGGAAATATTCCCCTTCTTCATAAAGGGTGCCGACCCGATCCATGCCCGGGATCAGACCGCAGTTAATAGTCTCGGCGGCATCGATGCCCTGACGGAGCGACTGCTCACATAATTCTTCTACGGCTTCGTCTTCCATTTCAACCACATTGTCACTGATCTGTTGGAAAAGATCTTCTTTATTCATGTTTATTCTCCTTTGCTTTTATCGGAAATGCCATACATTGTGCAAATATCTGTTCATATCCCTTTGTGGTCACAAGATCGATGTGGTCGATCTGTTTTGCGAGATGTTCCATTTTCTTTCGCTCTTTTTCAGATAAAAGAGCCATAACGGCGCCGGTCTTTGAGGTATTTCCCGCATACAGGATACGGTCGGAGAGACACTCCGGAAGCAGGCCGATACCGGTCAGGGAGGAGACCGGAAGATGACTGCCGAATTGTCCGGCAACGATGACAAGATCGAGCTCCTCCATGGATATCCCCGCTTCCCTGAGCAGAACGGTGAAGCCGGAAAGGATCGCTCCCTTTGCCAGCTGTACCTGACGGATATCCTCCTGCGTGACGGAAATTTCCGGTGTGCCGCAAAGAACCGCCTTCCTTCGTGAGCCGTCCGGGATCAAAAGCCTTGGCTCCGGTTGGAGCTCACACGATACAAAAGCACCTGTCTTTTTTATATATCCGCCTTTTATAAGCTCACGCACGGAGGCTAAGATCCCGCTTCCGCAAAGACCGGAGGGCGGTGCATCGCCGATGGTATTTAACGTGACGGCGCGGTGGATCAGAACATCCTCCACGGCACCCTCGGCAGCCCGCATCCCGCAGCTGATGTTCATTCCCTCCAGAGCAGGGCCCGCGGCACAGGAGCATCCGAGGATCCGTCCTCCATGGGTCAGAAGGATTTCTCCGTTTGTCCCGATATCGATAAAAAGAACGGTTCTTGTCTCCTCAAACAGACGGCAGGCACTGGCGCCGGCGGTGATATCTCCTCCAAGATAGGCAGAGATCTGCGGAAGACAGTAAAGGAGAGTATCTTTCCCGGCCTTCAAGCCGAGTGCTGCGGCTGAAACTGTTTTCGCCTCCGTAAAGACCGGCTGATAGGGAGAGCGACCGAGAGTCTCTGCATTTATTCCAAGCAGCATGTGTGTCATACAGCAGTTGGCAGCAACGGAGATCCTTAGGATCTGCTCCGGAGAGATACCGGCCTTGTTACACAGCCGGGAGATCAGGAGGTTCATGCAGTCGATTACGGCTGACTGAAGATCTGCCACAGCTTTTGTGCCATGCTCCATTTCGTAGCTGATACGGGTCAAAACATCCTGCCCGTATATTTTCTGAGGGTTGATGTCCGATGCGGAGAAAAGCTCTTTTCCGCTTTCCAGATCCAGCAGGGAGAGGGCGATCGTTGTGGTTCCGATATCGGCTGCGATCCCAAAGCCCTTTAGAGGATCCCGGTCAAATTCCGGGAGGAGGCCTCCGGTAAGGATCCGGTGGCCGGATTCCTTTTTGGGAAGCCGTATCGAGCAGTCTCCAAGTACCTTTGTCATACAGGAGAGACGTACTCCCTGTTTGATTTCTTCTTTATCAAGGAGCCGCAGCTCATCCGGCGTAATCTCGGAGACAGCTCCGGAGAGGACTGTAACACGGCATTTTCCGCACAGCCCGCGCCCGCCGCAGGGACTTTCGGAAAAAGTGTTCCCGGAGAGCAGGGCATCCAGCAGAATACAGCCGGAGCGGCAGGAAAGGGAGCCGCCGCCTTCTATATTAATTGTCGGCATGATAAACCTCTTTCATATAATTTAAGATCGCCTGTTCGTTTTTTAAGGGGGTCTTCATTCCGAGCCCGCAGGCCGGAGCAACGATATCCACACCATTTTTCAGGCAGTGCTTTGTCAGCTCGTGGATCTTTTCTGTATCACTAAATTCCAAGCTGTAGGTGCTTATATTTCCCATAATGACATGGCAGGGAAGCTGTTCTCTGGCCTGTCGCATGGAAACCACGGCATCAAAGCTTAAAGCGTGGCTGTGGATCTTTGCCGCCTCCTCATAGACCGGATCCATGTGGCCGCAGATATGGACGATGGTTCCGGCATTTGCTTTACGAAAAGCGTCTGTGAGCCGGTTAAGGCAGGGAACGGCAAATTCTTCAAAATAACGCGGGCCTAAGATCTCACCGGTGCCGCTGGGGTCGGAGATCGCAATACAGTCTGCTCCCGCCCGGATCTGAGCCAGTCCGTAACGCAGAAGCTCACCGGTGACAAAATCAAGAAACGCATGGGCCTCCTCCTTCTTTTTCCGCAGCTCACGGTAAAACACCATAGGCTCGATCAGGGAGGAGGCGGTGCTGATGGGCCCTGTAAGGTTGCCAATAACGGGAAGCGTTGGACAGGAGCGTTTTAAGATCGACAACGCATCAAGGACAGTGCGGCATCTGCCTCGTGTCAGGTCAAGGGGAGTGAGGTTTGGATATTCGCTGACTGAGCGGATCACATAGCCCGTCACCCTGGGCTCGATGGTGCTGCTTCCCAGATCACAGGGAGCCCCCATTCCTTCTGCTTCGACAGTCATGCAGAAGGGAACGCCGACATTTTCAAAGCAGCCGGTCTCATAGACGGTTTTCGCCAGAGCAGCCATCTGTCCGGCATCCTTATGGGCATCGGGAAGACGGATGCCGCAGGACTCCATAATGTCCGAGGTTACCATATTCATCATCCCGCCGGGACAGATAGGCAGGGCGGTCGGCGTGTCCTTTTTTTAAGATCGTTAAAAGGCGTTCTTTTTCTGTCATGTCGTCTCCTTTAATATAAGCTCATGAAATTCAGTGGATGGATATTGAAGCTTCGGGCAGGAGCTGCCGCCGAAGCGTATGTCTCCCCGCAGACGGAGGGCGGCTTCGCTGTAGGGGATGGCTTCATTAAACAGATGGACTTTCCATGAAGCCAGACCGGAAGATGTCAGGGAGAGAGCCGTTTTCGGGCAGAGAAGGAAAAGCGTGCTTCTGTCTAAAAGACGGTCGGCTTCTCTGAGAAAGGGCAGAGTGAACTCCCTTGCAACCATTCCGGAGAGTCTGGGGCCAAGAAGCGAGGGGGCTCCGATAGGGTCAGAGAAGCTCAGGATCCCAGCGCCGGCAGCCTCTGCAAGCCTCATAAGCTCCAACAGATCCTTTCCGATACGGTTTAATAGGGTAAAAAGCTGCTCGGGCTGCTTTAAAAGAGAACGGAGCAAAACCTCGGAGGGGATCAGGCTGTCTAAGATCGTGAGAGGGCCTGAGACCTGAAAGAGGACATTTTCTCCATAAGCCCTTAGAAGATGGCAGGCCTTCAGGGTCTCCCGGATCCGCGCGGTGGTAAGATCAAGAGAGGGAA
>Ga0129310_1003018_pt1 | contig 11398 bp, 8 predicted proteins | sample Go1ome_2_FD_94433 | JGI IMG/M metagenome (GOLD analysis project Ga0129310, IMG submission 94433) | Western lowland gorrila individual fecal microbial communities from Wisconsin, USA - Go1022A metagenome | ecosystem: Host-associated > Mammals > Digestive system > Large intestine > Fecal | place...
ACTGTTCAGTAGGTCTGCGCACTTGCTGCGCTGACCGTAAGAAAACATAGGCTGGAAGGCAAAAATCCCATCAGCGAAGCTGATTTGGAATGGATTTTTGCACGTAACTATGAAGGTACTGAACAGTTACCATAATATCATAAAAGCCAATCTGGAAACAGCAAAATTATTCAGCACTGCGGGAGAAAGAGCCACAGCAGAATGATTACAGAAGGGGAAGCAGGATGAGCCGCTTATGGTTCGCGTTTTCCGGATCCGCAGCTTCAACAAGCCTTACCGCCCCATAAATTTCAGAAAACGCCTTCTCCATATCCTGGACAGAGTCAGTTTTCGGCTGCAGCGTGCAGATCAGGCGGCCATCTTTCAAAAGCATCAGCGTGTCGCAGCAGGCAAGTGCCAGAACCGGGTCATGAAGGCAGATCAGACCAGCTTTTTCAGGACTCTCGTGCACCAATTCCACGATCATCCGCACCATCCGGTACTTATTTCCGAGATCCAGCGAACTGTCCGGCTCATCGAAGAGCAGCAGCTTCGTGTCTTCCACCAGCGTCCGGGCCAGGATCACTAACTGCTTTTCTCCGCCGCTGAGCGTCAGATAATCCCGATCTGCAAGACCAGAGATTCCAACCTGTTCCAGTGCCCGGAGCGCCGCCGCTTTCATATCCGCGGACGGCTGGCTGAGCAGCTTTAATTTTGGATAAAATCCCATCAGCACCACATCTATGACACTCATGGAGATCGAGATCCCGCTCTGCTGCGGAATATAGCTTACCCGCCGTGCCAGTTCCTTTGAACGCAGTCCGGCGAGCTCAACACCTTCAAGAAAAACATGCCCGTCATGGGGCAATTCCCCGCAGATGGCCCGGAGAAGTGTGGTCTTTCCACTTCCGTTCGGTCCCAGAAGTCCGATCACACGCCCCGATGCATCAACAGAAAATGAGACATGATTCAGGATCCGCCGTCCGCCGAGACAGAGGGAGATATCCTGAACAGAGAAAAAATCAGCCATTTTGGCTCATCGCCTCCTTTCCGTGAGAATCAGATAGATCAAAAACGGTGCTCCGAGAAGCGATGTGAAGATACTCACAGGCAGTTCCACTGCAGCCAGGGATTTTGCCAACACGTCAGCAGTGAGCATCAGGACACTGCCGATGATCCCGCTTAAAAGACAGGATGACCGCTTGTTATGCCCGGTGAGAAGCCTTGCCGTGTGCGGGGCGAGAAGGCCGATAAAGCTGATAAGCCCCGTGACGCTGACTGCGGCAGCCACCGTGAGTGTCGCAAGGAAAAGCACGAAAAACCTGGTCCGCTGGACCGAGACACCCAGCATTCGCGCCTCGTCCTCCCGCACCGACAGCGCCAGCACATGGCGGTGGAGCAGGAAAATAACGGTGGAGCTGAACAGAATGATCACAACAGGGAACGGGATCTTCGAGGCAGTGACGCCCGCAAGACTTCCCATGATCCAGTATTCGATGGAAGCCAGCTGTTTTTCCGGATCCGCCATGAGCTTCAGCACCATGAGAAATGTCTGCGCCAAGGTGTGGACCGCGATCCCCGCGAGAACAATGGAAGAGTGTTCCTTTACTGGGGAAAGGGCGGTGAGTCCAAGGGACAGACAGACTGCGAGAAGTCCGCCGATAAACGCGAAGACCGTGGTGGACGGCGATGCGGCGGAGATAAAAAGGATTGCGAAGGCGGCGCCTGCGCTGGCACCGGAAGAGACGCCGATGATATCAGGGGACGCCAGGGGATTCCGAAAGACCGTCTGGTAGACGAACCCGGCCACGCCGAGGCCAAAGCCGCCGACGAGTCCCATGAGGGCGCGGGGCAGGCGGAGTACGGTAAAGGTGCGGACCGCCATCGGTTCCCCTGCGCAAAGATCCGCAAGGGAGATCGGGTATTTTCCGGTAGCCAGCGCTGAAACAAAGGCGATGACAAGAAATGTCATCGCCAGAGTTAAAATTGCCATTGTCCGGTTGGAATTAGTTTGCGCTTTCCGGAGTGAAGCCATAGAATGTTTCATAGAAATTCTTTTCTGCTGTCTTGAAATCATCTTCAGTTACAACGTCCGGGTGAAGAATGGAAGCGACATAGTAGCTGCCTAAAAAGCTTGCCGGTACCGGGGAATCGAGAGCTTCGATGTCGCTCGGGATCTGGGCAATGTGTCCCTCTTTTACAGCTGTGCAGTCAGCGAGAGCGGAATCGTTCAGAACGGAGTCAGCATCGTAGTCAGCGTCAGCAGCGAGTACGATGTAGTCTGGGTTCCAGGAGAGAATCTGCTCGTAGGAAGTGTCAGCCCAGTATGTATCTGTGATGTCGGAAGCCGCGTTCACGCCGCCGGCATTCTCGATCAGGGTGGACTGGTACATCTCCGGACCAGCGGTCTGTAACAGAGCGCTGTTGCCCGCAAGGTATACGGACGGAGTCTCAACGCCATCCAGGGATTTCTTTAAGCTCTCAAGGGCGTCGGAGATCCAGTACTCCAGCTCCTGGCCTTTCTCAACTACGTCTGCGGCTGTGGAGATCATGTCGATGGTCTCGAATAACTTTGTCTGGTCTTCCGGATTTACAGCGATCACGGTGAGACCAAGCTCTTCCATAGCCGGGATGGAATCTTTTAACTTTGTCGGGACGATCACAAGGTCCGGCTTTAATGCGGCACAGCCCTCAAGGTCGAACTCTTTCGCTGTTCCGACGGACGGGAGCTCTGTGAGCTCCGGAGCGCTTAATTTGTAGATGCTTCTCTTGTCAGCCTTTGCCTCAACGCCGACTAACTGGTCGTCGAGACCAAGGGCGATCATCAGGCTTGTGGAGATATAGTAGCCGCTGACGAAGGATTCCGGCTGTTTCTCGATCGTAACCTCACGGCCAAGATGGTCGGTGATGGTGACCGGATAGGTGACAGTCATTTCGTCGCCGGCAGCCGCGGATGTCTCAGCAGCGGATTCGGATGCGGCTTCTGTGGTAACTTCAGCAGCTGTCTCAGCCGCGGTCGTCGTGGATGCAGTGCTGTTTCCACATGCAGTCGTGCTCACGGATAATGCGAGAGCTAAGAGCAGGGCGGAAAGCTTGTTGAGATTTTTTTTCATGATCTTTTGTCCTCTTTCAATATTTTTGTGTTGAAATTTCGTTATGTTTTTCCAACTATAACGGAATTATAACAGAAAGTATGTTAAAATAAAAGTATATTTTTACAACTGTTCGATAGGGATTACACGCTTGTCTGCGCAGGCTGTGAAAATGCTGGACAGATATGAAGTTTTTGTAGCGACAAGGAGCAAAGAATGAGAGTTATCAGGGAATATAAACGTGCGGAAAGCCTGGAAGAGGCATGGCAGTTAAATCAGAAGAAGAGCAACCGCGTGCTCGGCGGTATGGTCTGGCTGAAAATGGGAAAGATGCAGATCGGTACGGCGATCGACCTCTCCGGTCTCGGACTTGACACCATCGAGGAGACGGAGGAGGAATTCCGGATCGGCTGCATGGTGACACTGAGAGACCTGGAGCTTGATCCGGGACTGAATGCATACACGGACGGCGCGGCGAGGGAGTCCGTGCGCCATATCGTCGGGGTCCAGTTCCGGAATCTCGCGACAGTGGGTGGAAGTATTTACGGAAGATACGGATTTTCCGATGTGCTGACGATGTTTTTAGCCATGGACAGCTATGTGGAGCTTTATAAAGGCGGGATCCTTCCGTTAAAGGAGTACGCGAAGATGCCGTATGACAGGGATATCCTGGTGCGGCTCATCGTGAAGAAAGAAAAGGCGGCGTTCGATTACCAGTCTGTCCGCAACAGCCAGACAGACTTTCCGGTGCTGACCTGCGCGGCGGCAAAGACGGAGACAGGATACCGGTTTTCCATCGGGGCGAGACCCGGAAAGGCAGTGCTTTTTGAACTTGCAGACGCGGATATTCAAGCCGCGGATGTGGAAAATATGGCAGAAAACGCGGCGAAATGTGTAAAAGATCAGGTCGAGACCGGCTCCAACACGAGAGGAAGCTCGGAGTACCGGAAACACCTGGCGGGAGTTCTGGTAAGGAGAGCTGTCTGTAAGCTGGCGGGAAAATAAGGAAGAATTCCAGCTGGATCAATCAGATGAAAGTGAAAAAAATTTATAGAGGAATTATATCATGAACATTACCATGACATTAAACGGAAAGAAGATCTCCGCCGACATCGACGCGGACATGCTTTTGATCGATTTTGTGCGGGATCACGGATGCTACAGCGTGAAGCGCGGCTGTGAGACATCGAACTGTGGTCTCTGCACCGTATTTTTAGACGAAAAACCTGTTCTCTCCTGCTCTGTGCTGGCGGCGAGAGCGGATGGAAGAACGGTTACAACACTGGAAGGTCTCCAGGAAGAGGCGGCGGAATTCGGTGCGTTCATCGCCGACCAGGGCGCGGAACAGTGCGGATTCTGCAATCCTGGATTTATCATGAACGCCCTGGCGCTGTTCCGGGAAAAAGAATATCCGGATGAGGACGAAATCAAGGAATATCTGGCGGGCAACTTATGCCGCTGTTCCGGCTACGAGGGACAGCTCCGCGGCATCCAGGCGTTCCTGGAATGGAAGAAGGAAAAGAACGGAAAGGAGGCGGCGGAGGCATGAAATATGTAAACAAGCCGGTGCGCAAAAAAGACGCTATGCAGCTCGTGACCGGAAAGCCGGTCTATATGGATGATATCGCGCCGAAGGACTGCCTGATCGTAAAGCTTCTCCGCTCGCCCCACGCAAATGCGATCGTGACCTCTATCAACAAAATCGCGGCGATGAAGGTGGACGGCATCGAGGCGATCTACACCTGGGAGGATATCCCGCAGGACGGAAGACGTTACACACAGGCGGGCCAGACCTACCCGGAGATGAGCCCCTATGACCGCCTGATCATGGACCGCCATGTCCGGTATGTGGGCGATGTGGTCGCCATCGTGGCAGGACGGGATGAGAAGTGCGTGGACAAGGCGCTGAAGCTCATCAAGGTCCAGTATGAAGTTCTCGAGCCGGTTCTGGATTTCCACACGGCGAAGGACAATAAGATCTTAGTACACCCGGAAGACAACTGGGAGAGTCTTGTTCCGGTTGGGGCGGACAATAAGAGAAATCTTTGCGCCCACGACGAGACTGGATCCGGGGATATCGAGGAAGTCTTAAAGAACAGCGACGTGATCATTGACCACGTCTATCACACGAAGGCATGTCAGCAGACCATGATGGAGACGTTTCGGACGTTCTGTACCATCGACACCTACGGACGCTTGAACGTGGTGAGCTCCACGCAGATCGTGTTCCACTGCAGAAGGATCCTCGCGAACGCCCTGCATATTCCAAAATCCATGATCCGCGTCAGCAAACCGAGGATCGGCGGCGGATTCGGCGCGAAGCAGACTTCCATCAGTGAAGTCTACCCGGCATATGTGACATGGATGACGAAGAAGCCGTCGAAGATCATCTTCACCCGGGAGGAGAGCATGACCGCCTCCACTCCGCGGCACGAGATGGAAGTCCATGTGCGCCTCGGCGCCAGCAAGGACGGAATCGTCAACGGAATCGACATGTACACGCTGTCCAACACAGGTGCCTACGGTGAACATGGACCGACGACTGTGGGACTTTCCGGACATAAATCCATCCCGCTTTATGGAAAGGCGAAGGCATTCCGATTCGTCAGCGATGTCGTGTATACAAACGTGATGTCCGCCGGCGCCTACCGCGGATACGGTGCCACCCAGGGTCTTTTCGCGGTGGAGTCCGCCGTGAATGAGTTGGCGGCGAAGCTGCATATGGATCCGTTTGAACTGCGGATGAAGAACATCGTCAAAGAGGGCGATGTGATGCCGGCGTACTACGGGCAGGTAAACACCAGCTGTGCCCTGGACCGGTGTCTGGAGCGCGTGAAGAAGATGATCGACTGGGACAATAAATATCCGGTCCGCGATATGGGAAACGGAAAGGTCCGGGCCGTCGGCATGGGAATGGCGATGCAGGGATCTGGTATCACATCGGTTGACGTGGGAAGTGCGACGATCAAGGTGAATGACGACGGATTTTATACATTAGCCATCGGTGCGGCGGACATGGGAACAGGCTGCGATACGATCCTGGCCCAGATCGCGGCGGAGGTCCTGGACTGTTCCATCGATGAGATCACGGTATTCGGTGCAGACACGGATACATCGCCTTACGATTCCGGATCCTATGCGTCCAGCACAACGTACGTTACCGGTAAGGCAGTAGAACAGTGTGCGCTGAAGGTGCGGGAGCAGATCTGCAAGCTGGGCGCGGAACTGTTAAAGTGCCCGGAAAGTGAAGTCGTGTTTGATGGAAAATTTGTGAAGCGTGAGGATTCAAAGGAGATACAGGTCTCCCTCACAGATATCGCCACCGCTTCCCAGTGCGGCAACAATATCGCCCTGGAAGCCACCGTGACGAACAGCTCCCCGCTTTCCCCGCCGCCGTTTATGGTCGGCGCTGCGGAAGTTGAGGTGGATCTTGAGACCGGAGAGGCGAAGGTCATCGATTATGCGGCTGCGGTAGACTGCGGAACCCCTGTAAACCCGAACCTTGCGAGAGTTCAGGCGGAAGGCGGTATTCTCCAGGGAATCGGCATGGCACTGACAGAAAACATTACCTATAATAAGAAGGGAAAACTTGCTGAGAACTCCCTGATGCAGTATAAGATCCCGACACGTATCGATATCGGACATATCCGTGTAGAGTTTGAGAGCAGCTACGAGGATGCGGGACCGTTCGGCGCGAAATCTATCGGTGAAGTCGTCATCAATACGCCGCTTCCGGCTGTGTCGGATGCAATCTTTAACGCCACAGGAACCAGGTTCTACGAACTCCCGATCACGCCGGAAAAGATCGCCATGGCAGCGGCAGAGCGGGAGAGAGAACAGGACTGATCTGGTGGCCATAATTTGGACAATAGAACGCTATGTGACCATATGCTATAAACAAAGAGTGTAATTGTCTGTAATTTTACAGTTACAAGCACCCAATGTAACAAATAACTAACCGGGGAACAACAGAATAACAGAAAATGTCATCGGGTACCCCGGTTCAACGAAGAAAGCTGGGGTTGAGTATGGCGAAAAGAAAGCAGAAAATGAAGAGACTGGATCATGGCGGATACTCGTTAGTAGAGCTGATGGTGGTAATTGTCATCATGGTGATCCTGGCTTCTGTGAGCATTGGAGTTTATAATGGTTACGTAAATCGCGCGAAGAGCGCAGTGTTCTATGAAAAGGGACATCGGATCGCGGAAGCGTTTAAAATTTGTGAAGCAGAATATGGTCTTTCCGGAGAATTCGATAAGCGTGAGATGGCGGAAGAGATCGGAAATATAATGAAAAAGCCGAATGATCCGGACAGCCCGCTCTATCTGTATGTGGGAGAGGACACGGATGACTGTACTGATTTCACTCTTTCCTTCAAGAATACCGGAGATGGAAAAATGGAGATCAGTGGATTTACCTACACTGCAGATACGTATGAGATCAGATGGACTGAGGACGGCGGTGTGGAGGTAACGATGGAGTAAGAAAAAGGTCAGCAGCTCTGTAGATAATCAGGGCTGCTGGCCTTTTCTGCAGTCAGGTATTTAGAAGAAGCTGATAACGGTGGAAGCTGCAGGCCTCACGTACTCAGACGAAATTACTGGCAGAGTGGAAAGAAGCGGTCCACACGCGGCATGATCGGCGCCTTTGGACCACCTTAAATATCCGCAATCATACCGGCCGATTCCAGAAAATAGAACATCAGGCTGACGGCGAGAAGGTCTGCGCAGCCGCCGGGACTTAAGTTGTCTGTGATGTACTGGTGATCCAGGGAGTTCAGGATCTCTTTAAAATTTCCTTTCGTGACAGTGGAGAGCAGGAGCTTTGCCTGCTCTTTGCTTCTTTTCGCGAGTTCCGGTCCACCCCGGTGAACCATATTGGTGTCGTCAACTTCAGAGATCAAGGTGAGAAGAGTCATGGCGGCGGCGTCATTTAAAGAGAAACCGGCGGAAAGCCATTTTTTCAGGGCTGGCAGACCGATCTGAACCGCGGACGGGAAACCGGCAGCCGCCTCACCGCGGGCCCCCTGGATCCCGTAGGCGGTAAAGATGCGTTCCCCGTTCGTAGCAAGTGATACGGAATGTGTTCTGATGCCGGGGGCAGAAGCGCTTTGCAGATCTGCGAGAGAGCACTCCCCTAACTTCTTGCATTCCTGAAGTACATCCGTGAACGGCAGCGGAAGTTCCCACCCCGCGTGAACTTTTCCAAGCGCCCCGCAGAGGATCGCCGAGGCAAAGACAAGCCCCTTGTGGGTGTTGATCCCGCCTGTGGCGGAAAACATGGCAGTTTCCGCCCGCTGTCCGGCGTAACGTAGCCGCTCAAAGAGCTGTCCGTCCGGCTCACTGCTGTGATCCCAACCCAGGCAGAAGAATTCCCTAAACCACGGGATCAGGGAGGCGCTGCTGTCAAGGAATGTAAAGAAGTCCATATCTTTGTGGGAGCCGGAGTTATTCCGGTCCACCAGTCCCGGCTTCGGGGTGGTTGAAACCTCGTAGAGCAGACCCCGAACCGCCGCGGAAGCCGCCTGATCAGCCGCCCGGTCCCGGAAGAATTCATGGAAGAGTTTTGCCGTCTGCCACTGGATCAGTTCCATGGAGTGGGACTTTTTTTCGGCGCAGGCATGGGCGTCTTCCCCGCAGACAAGACAGGTTCTGGGGAGAAGTCCGAGATCATGCCGCTTTACGGAAATTCCATCGGGACCGCAGACATCAAGGTTGAAGAGGCGGCCCAAGGGGTGGCTTTCCTCGATGGAGACGAGAAATTTTTTGACCTGTATGGCCTGGGACTTTAAAAGAAAGAACGCGCAGTCACCGGTATTTTTCTCATAAACTTCCGTTTTCAGAACAGAGAAATGGGAGAGACGGTCAGACAGTTCCCGGACTTCCTCCCGGAATGCCGCCCGGGCGAAAGGAAACGTCTTGATGGCCCCGGCAATATTTAAGGAAAACTCCACAAGACAGATCTCCCCGCCGGGAGTAAGAAGTTCCCATTTTTTTAAGACACGCCGATCTCTCGCGGCGCGGAGTTCTTCGGAAGTCACCGGTGAGCCGATAATTATATTATTTAGGTTCATAAAAAACACTCCGTTTGGAATTTAGTTCGAACTTCCTAAATGCAGAAAATGCTGTGCAAAGATTTTTGAATTTCGCACAGCATTTCAGCTATCATGCATCTGGAAAAAACGTCAGAGAACAGGCTGTGCAAGCATAGTTACAAGCAAAAATCCATTCCAGATCGGCTACACCGATGGGATTTTTGCCGTCCAACTTATGTTTCCTTACGGTCAGCGCAGCAAGTGCGCAGACCTACTGACAGTTACAGCTTTCCTTTAAATACTTCGCGGTACACTCTGGTACGAGCGACAGCACTTCGTCGGTCACGCCCTGCTCATCAAGGAGCTTTCGCACTCTGGAAGCACTGATGACCTCCGGCTTTCCATCCGGACCATCTGTGGTGATCCGGTCGATCTTGATGAAGGAGATGCCGTATTTCGGGAGAATGTGGATCATCGCCTCGTTGTAGCGCCTTGTTACCGGATCAAAAGGTTCTTCCCCGGCAAAACGCTTTGTAATATGAAGGATCGGTGCGATCCTTGACGCGAACAGTGTAATGTCTAACTCGCTCTGGATCTTCGCCGCGTCCTCGCCGTCCTTTAAGAAGTAGGTCGGGAATGTGGCGTTGGAGATCATATATGGTCCTGATGGATGTACAATGACGTTCGGAAGATGATCCGTACCTTCCCGGACAAGCTTCAGACGATCCGCAAACGGGAACCGGGACCGGTTCTCCTCAACCACGAAGATATGGAGCAGGGAACATGCCTTAGCGGCGTAAGTGATCAGGGCGAGATGACCTTTTGTGAAGGGATTGCAGTTCATGACGATACAGCCCACGTTCTCATCGGTATCTGTCCCAGCGAGAAATTTCTTATAATAGTTGTCCAGTCCGGATTTCTTATTCTCCAGCATCAGGACCGATTCTGTCTCTGCCAGAGGATAAAATCCGCAGGATGTGAAAAGCACCTTGTTCTTCGGTCTGGTGATCACAAAAAGATCGTAATGCCCTGCCTCAAACCGGTTTTCGACAAGTCTGGACACGAGACTTCCGAGAGCATTCTGACCTCTGAGACTCTCATCTACCGCAAAACATTTTAAAAGATTTCCTGCGCAGCATCCGCATCCAGTGAGATTCTCATCTGAATCAAACACTCCGAACGCTGCCTCGATATCGTCCTCATAATTTAAATGATGCTTCGCGAGGAATTCCACAAGCATCTGTTTGTCATGGAAAAAACCAAGGGATAATTCATGAATACTGAGTTCTGTCATATAAAAAGCACCTCCAAATGAGATAAAAAGCAATGATGTTGTAATGGGACTATGAATATAGTATAGATGAAAAAAGGATAGTTTTCCAGAGAAACGGCAGAGAAAAAAAGGGAAAATTGTAAAAGGAAAATCCGATGTGGGGCATAAGAAAAATATATGGGAAGAGATGAAAATAAGGGTGAAAATACATGACTGGAAAAGGGGAAGACAAGAGGATCATGTATACATGACCTTCTGCTTGTTAAGAAATTGACATGCAAATAAAAGGATAGTATAATTATAAGCATTTCGTAGAGTTTTACGTTTGAATTTGAATTGCTTTTCAGGAAAAATTGCTGATAAGAAAAAACGATGGGCAAAAACGGACACGGACATCGAGTATGGGAACAGTGATAAGGGAGTGATGATATGACAACGCGTGATATGGCATATATTGTGAGCATCGCGGAGGAACAGAGCATTACGCGCGCTGCCGCGAAGATGTATATGGCACAGCCGGCTCTGAGCCAGTGCGTCCAGAAGGTGGAGAAGGAGCTTGGCGTGCTGATCTTTCTCCGGCAGCCCAACGGAGTGAAGCTGACGGCGGAAGGCGAGTGCTTTCTGGAGTTTGCGAAGAAAACATTGACGGAGCAGAAGACGATGGAGAAAAAACTGCTCGATCTTCAGAATTCAGACCGGGGTGTCGTTCAGCTTGGTTTTACGGGAATGCAGGCCATGTATGTTCTTCCGTATTTTCTGCCGCAATTTAAGGAAAAGTATCCTTCTATTGACATGGTCCTGACAGAAGCAGCCAGCGAGGATATCGAGGAGAAGCTCATCAAAGGTGAGGTGGAGGTCGGAATCATTCACCCGCCGCTCTTAAGGGAAGAACTGGAGTATTTTGAGATCAACCACGATGAGCTTGTGATCGTTCCGAGAAGCAACAGCCGGTATCACAAGATGATCTACTACCGGGATGACGATCCGATGCCGTATCTGGACGCGGAATTTTTAAGAAAT
>Ga0129310_1003020_pt1 | contig 11393 bp, 7 predicted proteins | sample Go1ome_2_FD_94433 | JGI IMG/M metagenome (GOLD analysis project Ga0129310, IMG submission 94433) | Western lowland gorrila individual fecal microbial communities from Wisconsin, USA - Go1022A metagenome | ecosystem: Host-associated > Mammals > Digestive system > Large intestine > Fecal | place...
ATCATCAAAGGTTGCGAGGGGGAAGACTCGTTGTTTGTGCGGTTGACGGCCGTGACAACGTAAATGCCCGGTTTATCAGCCATGTAAGTGTCCGAGTATACGACATCGACGATATATTTGGGATCATCGATAGGTGTACCCTTAGAGCCTTTGGGGAAGCGGTATACTACAAAATGGGTGGCATCCATGACGGTGCCGCGAGCCTGTGGTACATCCCATTTGATAGCGCAAGGACGACCGGAGGTGGCGCGGCGCAGGTTTGCAGGGGCCACGGGTGTATCGGAGCATATCCACGGATAAGTCGGAGGCAGTGCCGGTGTGGCTTGTATGTCGCGAGCCAGTGAGTCGGCCACGCCGCCTACGTTGGCAGTGATGGCGTATGCAGGCCACCAGCAATTGCCTTGGACATTAGGCAGAGAGCGCGACAGATCCACCTTGTGGTGCAGCTGCGTCGGGTCGGTAGACGGAGCCAGGTCTTTGTGCTTCATGATGTTGTGTACATCCTGACCGAAGTACATGTGGCGTGGACCGGCATTGTCGTTCCACCATTGGGCCAATACGAGTGTCGAAGCGCGTTTGTGTTCCAGCTCCCAATACAGCTGGGGCAACAGGTAGTCTATCCAGCCTTTTTCGGACCACAGCAATACATCGGCGTATAGTGCATCATAGTTTTGCAGGCCGTTGGTATCGCTGCCGCGCGGGTCGCTGGACTTGTTGCGCCAGATGCCAAAGGGGCTGATGCCGAAGCGTACCCAGGGTTTTGTGCCCGAAGTGATGGCGTTGTGAATTTCCTCGATGAGCAAATCCACATTTTGACGGCGCCAGTCACCTCGGCTCATTCCCTTACCGTATTTGGCGTAAGAGGTATCGTCCGGAAATTCGTAGCCTGCCGCCGGATATGGGTAGAAATAGTCGTCGAAGTGTATTCCATCGACGTCATAGCGGTTGACGATGTCCATGACCACTTCGGTGATGAACTTACGGTTTTCGGGCAGTCCGGGGTCGAAATACATCTTGCCATCGCCCTTGTAGGTGACAAATCGCCATGGCTCGCGATGGTATAGGTGTGAAGGCGCCAGCTTCTCGTTCTTGGTGGTGGTGACGCGATACGGGTTGAGCCATGCGTGCAGTTCCATGCCGCGCTTGTGGCATTGCTCAATCATGAACTGCAGCGGATCCCAGTACGGAGAGGGTGCTTTGCCGCCCTTGGTGAGAAAGCGGCTCCACGGCTCCAACTTGCTGGGGTAGAATGCATCGGCGCTGGGACGTACTTGAAAGAGTATGGCATTGCATCCGGCGGCACGAAGGCTGTCAAGTTGCGAAATCAGATATTTTTGCAGCTCGACGGTGCCTTTGCGCAGATACTGGCCTTGGAACACGGTGTGCATCCATCCTCCGCGGAATTCGCGTTTGGGAGCTGCCGGGTGCGATGCGGCAGCAGTGGCGGCTATGCCCAATGCGAGGGCTAAGGCTGTCAGTAGTCGTTTCATTGTATTGTATTCGGCTAAAAATGTCATTTTGCGTAGGCTGTCATTAAATTTCAGCGGCTTCGGCTTCGGCCTCTTCCGTCTTGGCGGTTTCGCCTTTGACGTTGGGTAATTCGAGGCCGAGGTGCTGTCGGCGGTCAATGACTTTGAGTACCATTCCCAATACCAGGGCGGCCACGCCGAGGAAGGCGAGCATCAGCAGCGGGTTGGTATAGTCGTAGGACACGGCTGCCGTCTCGGCGTTCATGGCGCCGCTTTTGACGGCCTCTACCAGCGCGGGATTGGAGGCGTCCAGAACCTTGCCGATAAGCAGGGGGAACAGCCACAAGCCGATGTTCTGTATCCAGAAGATGAGAGCGTAGGCCGAACCGATGATTTTGGAGTCAACCAACTTGGGTACGCTGGGCCACAGCGAAGCGGGGACGAGCGAGAACGAGGCGCCCAGCACAAGGATAGTGGCATAGGCCACGCATACGCCGCCTATGGGGCTACCCTTGAACATAGGCAAGACAAAGGCGAAGGTCAGGTGGCACAGTATCAGCAGCACCGAGCCGATGACCAGCATCGATGCGGCCTTGCCCTTATAGTCTACGTATTTGCCAAGAATCGGGGTGATGCCCACGGCCAGCAACGGGAATACGGCGAAGATTGCGGCTGCGCTCTGACGCATATAGCCGAAGAAGCAGTAAGTGACAAGTGCGATGATGGCCACTGTCAGTAGGCTGTATTTGACTGCCTTGTTCTTGCTGAAATTGAAAGCGAACGAGCCGGCGGCCACGACAATCATGATGACATACTGGATGACGGTTACCGTGTCCGAAGCCCAGAAGCTGTCGGCTGCCGGAGCGTCAAGCGTCAAGTTGCATTGCAACATATTGACGGCGTATTTCTGGAATGGGAAGATGGCTGAGTAATAGAGTACGCACAGCAGCGCTACAAGCCAGAAGCCGCTGGAACGCAAAATCTTGCCAAGGTCGGAGATGCGGAACGGATCGTCTTTTTCTTCGGAGGCATCGTCGAGCTTGCGGTCCATGAAGAAATAGACGATAAACATTATGAGTGCTATCAGCAGCAGCACCACACCGAAGGCTACCGAACGCGATACGTCTACGGTGCCGCCCATCTTGGCAAACATCGGCGAGAATATCATGCAGGTGGCCACGCCAAGACGGGCCAAAGCCATTTCGCTGCCCATGGCCAAAGCCATTTCGCGACCCTGGAACCACTTGACAATGCCGCGGCTGACGGTGATGCCGGCCATTTCGACGCCGCATCCGAAAATCATAAAGCCTACAGCGGAGAGTTTGGCAGAGGCAGGCATGCCTTCGTAGAAGGGAGAGATGCCCAATTCGTCAAAGCCCGGGATGTAGTTCAGGTTGTTGTTGAACCACATTTCCAGGCCACTGCCGGCAAACATGTCGGTGACGGCATACCAGTTGATGGCTGCGCCGACCAGCATCACCGTACCCGAAAGTACGGCCGTGAAGCGCACGCCCATCTTGTCGAGGATAATGCCGGCAAATATAAGGAAGAATATGAATACGTTGAGGAATGTTTCGCTGCCCTGCATTGTGCCGAAAGCGGTGGAATCCCATCCGCGTTCGGACTGCATCAAGTCTTTGATAGGCGACAAGATGTCCATGAAGATGTAAGAGCAGAACATTGCCAGTGCCAACAGTCCGAGGGCTGTCCACCGTGCCCACGCTTTGTCGCGGAGGCTTTCGGGCCGCTTCAGTGTGGCCGTTTGTGTGATCTGAGACATAATGTTATGTGATTATGTGGTGTTATTATATTGTATTTCAATGTGATGTATGGGTGCTGTTGTCGAAATGCCGGCGACGAACAAAGGCTTTTGCCTTGTTCGGGCCAAAATCTCAGCGCCATATTGCTGCAAAAGTAATCAAAAAAATCCAGCTACTGTCCATAATGCCTGAAAAACCACAGCCAAACCACGCAAAAGACGTGAACGATGGTCGGTAAGCAAAAAAATGCGTAACTTTGCGGAGAATAAACGGAGGCGAGCAAGCCCGTTTGCATTTATGAGAAGCGACAACAGAAAGATACGACTTTTATCGGCGGCCATGTCCATTGTTGCAATGGTCGTGGTTCTATGCGGCTGCGGTGGCAGGGAGAACGGACGCCCGGTGCTGACCGTGAGCATCGAGCCTCAGCGAGCTTTATTGGAAGACATCGTAGGCGACCGCTTTGAGGTGCAGACCTTGCTGACGTCCGGAGCTAATCCGGAAACCTTCGAGCCGACAATGCGTGCACGTATGGATGTGGACAAGTCCAAGGCGTACTTCATCATTGGCGGTATGCCTTTCGAAACCACATTGGCTTCGACGCTTCCGTCTACGGTGCGTCTTGTCGATTGTGCCAAAGGTATTGCGTTGATATACAATACGCATGACCATGGCGAAGGACACGAACATATCGCCGATCCGCATACGTGGTCTTCGGTGCGCAATACCCGTGTCATTGCTCGCAATATGTACGAAGCAGTCGTGTCCATAGATGCTGGAGGCAAGGAATACTACCGGAGCAGGTATGAGGCACTTGTGCATAGGCTTGATTCGATTGACCGAGTTTGGAGCGAAAAGCTGAAGTCGGCACCGACGCGCGCCTTTGCCATTTGGCATCCGTCATTGAGCTACTTTGCACGCGATTATGGACTGCGACAAATATCCGTCGGCTTTGAAAATAAGGAAATGCCGCCGACGGCAATGGCACAAGTTGCCATCGAGGCACGCGAAGCCGGAGTGCGCGTGCTGTTTTTCCAGCGCGAGTATGATTCGCGCCAGGCCCAAAGCATGAACCAAATGCTTGGAGCCCGTATTGTAACCATCAATCCATTGGACTATGATTGGGAAGGACAATTATCAGCTGTCGTCGAAGCCTTGTGCCGCTGAGGGCGGGGCGCTGTTGTCGCTGTCCGGTGTAGGTATGAGCTGGGACGGACGCGATGTGCTGCGCAATGTCGGCTTCGATGTGCACCAAGGTGATTTTATTGCCATCACCGGACCCAACGGCGGTGGTAAGACCACATTATTGCGCATTATGTTAGGACTATTGCGACCCACGCGTGGCACGGTGACGCGCGACCGCGATGTTCGTGTCGGCTATCTGCCGCAAAAAAATATGATAGATTCACATTTTCCCATAAGTGTGCACGAGGTCATCAGCTCCGGACTCTTGGCTTTGGATATGGACAAAGTCGAGCGCCGGAGGTTGTACGACGAGACCATCCGCCGCGTCGGACTTGAAGCGCATGCCGACCAGCCTATTGGTCAGCTTTCGGGCGGTCAGTTGCAGCGTGCGCTTCTGGGACGTGCCATCATTTCTCATCCGCGGCTATTGGTGATGGACGAGCCTTTGAGCTATATAGATAAGCATTTTGAGGCCCAACTCTACGATTTGATGCGCGAATTGGCTCGTGATACAACTATTGTGCTTGTGTCGCATGAGATGACTACCATCGCCGGGATGGCCAATCGGCATTTCATCATAGATGTCGAGCTGCATGAGTGCTCTGCACCGCATCACTACATACATAGCGATTGCGACGAATAGTATCGCGGTATTTTATCCGGATATTGATAGTTTGTTTATGTTGTCTCGGGGCCGCGGTATTGGCCTTTGTGGCGAGTGGTGTGCCCGTACATCACGGCGTGTGCCGGGCAGCGATGGTAGCAGGCCAGACACATCGCGCAATTGTTTCCCCAGAGAGGCTTCCCGTCTTTCATCGAAATGTTATACATGGGACATGTGCGCATACATGTTCCGCATCCCGTGCATGCGTCCGAGACGGCAAAGCGTTGCGGCTTGACCCCGTTGTGCTTGAAACTTGGATATATGACCGAGGTCTTCAGCCGAGCAAAGCGTCCGCGCGTAACCATATCGCGAGGCGTTGCGGATAGGTCGTCCTGTATTATGGCTGCGGCTATGATTGCTATGTGTGCGGGGGCTGCGGCGATGTGACTGATTGATTCGTCGCGCCGTCGCGGAGATATGTCAAATGCTTTGTCTCCCAGTGCTTTGGCTAATAGTTCGGCGCAGTACCGCGTATTACCCGTGCCGCTGAAGTATAATATCATAATATATGCGTATCGGTTGAATGTTGTGCTAAAGATGCAAGTCCATGTGTCCTAATATCTTCCGGAATGGGCAACATTCATCACCTCAGCGTATGGTGACTTGAGTGGCCCCGAAACCGTATTTTTGGAATGAAGCATCTTGGACATCCTGTCCGCGGTAGCGGTGTCCCAGTTCTTTGATGAGCGCTTGGCGCAACTTGCCTTCGCCTTTGCCGTGGATGAATATTATGCGGCGCCCGTGGCGGCGTAGATTGGCATCCATGACACGACGGAAAGTGTCCACTTGATAGTTGAGAATATCGGCGGGCGACATTCCGGCGGTGGTGTCCAGCAGGCTGTCTATATGCAGATCCACCTCCAGCGGGTCGGCATCATTATCTTCCGTTTGAGCTATCGGACGCCGGCGCACCGGACGGCGGTCGGCACGTTTTTTGTCCTCGAGGGCACGCCGCAGTGCCTTGGCTGTATCGTCGGCACGTTTGGCGGCATTGTCTGCCGGAACATCATTGGAGACCAGCGCGGTTGCCAATACCGGAGTGTCGAAGTACTCGTTGGGTCTGAAGCAATGTACCTTGAAAAACTTGGTGGTGTCTACATTAATGCATACGTCCAATGGCGTCTTGGGCCGGAACGTTCGGCCTTGTTTGTACGCCAGAGCCTGAAAACGTATATGGTCCAGAACCGAAACGTCTTCGGACGTGTGTTCGCCTATGAGCAATTGGATGTTAGGTTCGACGGTGCCGGCGTATATCGTGTTCCAAACGTCTTCGCCGTCGCGTTGTGCCATCAGGACAAAATCGAGATAGAAGTTAGAGTCATTTATGAGATAGCAGTCGTATCCCGAGGCGCCGATGTGTCGGAGGTCGCCGGCTTCCCAGCCCAGGACGATGTTCAGGTTGTCGCCGCCGGGTGTCTCTATAGCCGCTTCTGACGGAATTGCGGGCTGCGTTGTGTGCGTTGTTTGTGCCTGTGCCGGTTGAGCTTGTTTGGATGGTTGCGGCGTCTCGATTGCGGCGCCCATGCGTGTGTTTTGGTCTGTGGATACCGCCACGCATTCGCGCAGCAGCACCGGTGTTTCAAAGCCGTCGTCGTCTACCACGGCAATATTTCCTTCGATGCGCACTATGCGGCCACCGCCTACGGCGTTGAGGTAGCGCACAGTATCTCCTACTTTTGCCATAATTGTCTGTGTGTTTCTTTTTTTCTTTGGTGCAAAAGTACGGAAATTCCGACAAAGGGACAAGCACTCGGCGGATATGAGATATGGGACGGCGAGGTGTGACCGGTGGCCGAGACAATGTTCGACACCGATAATGCGTGTCTTGGTGTTGTTAAGCCTCGGTATGCCGATTGTGAACCGCTACGAAAGATGGTTTGACCGGATATGATTCATCTAAAAAAAAGGAAATAGGCGACTTTCGCAAGCTGCCTATTTCCTAAAACCTATGATTCACTTATTATTGTACTTAGATGCTATATTGGATAGATGTCTATAGTTTAGTTCTCTTTTCTTGACAACGCAAAGGTATCAAAAAATATTCAAGCAATTAATGATATAAACTATAATTATGAATTGTTAACACTAATTTGCAATAAGGCGTGTCAACTATCTTTACGAAGTCCTGACGGTGCATATGTTTCGTCGGATAAAGTATACCGTAACTTTTCTAAAATTTAACAGTTTATATAGTCCGCCTATAGTAAAAAAGGAGTACCTTTGTACTCCTCAAAGGGGATGCCTTTCACCATGCCTTTTAAAGCAGAACTTATTAAACCAGATTGATTTATATAATAACATCAACCAAATACTAATCAATAAACAAATCGTATGAAAAAATTTTTACTCAGCCTCGCTGCTGTAGTCCTCGCCGGCGCATTCGCAATGGCCGAACCAGTGACTGTCAACTTCGCTGATGAGACGACTGCTGCACTTCTGCCTAAGAAAGAATCCGCCACTCCGTCAACAGTCAAAATCAACGAGATTGACTTCGAGTTTATGAACAGCAAGAAAGGCGCATATTCCGGCGCCTCATATCTGCAGATTTCCGCAAAAAAGGTGACGCCTTATGGTTATGTGGCGTTCACTCTTCCGGACAACTGCACGAAAATCACGATAACTACTAGTGCAAGCGCGTCTGAAGCTGTTAAAGTGTCTCTTCTCGCCGGTACAAACACAATCAATAAAGATGTACAGCTGAATGCCAAGGGTGCGGACTTCGCATTTGAAATCCCCACAGAATATCAGGCTGCAGGTACAAAGTACACTCTTCAGGTAACCAACAAATACAACGCTCAGATCTCCAAGGTTGTATTTGAGATGGGACAGGGCGGTTCCAGCACACTCATCGATGCAGGCTTGGTCTTCGCCAGCGAGACCATCAACGCTACTCTCGGCGAAGCTGTTCCCGCAAACGCACTCACCAAGGGTACTGATGCAGCCGTCGTATACACTTCCAGCAACGTAGAAGTTGCTACCGTAGACGCTGCTACCGGCGAGGTTACACTCGTTGCAGCCGGCACAACCACCATCAAGGCCGCTACCGAAGCTACAGAGAAATATAAGGCCGGCGAAGCATCCTACACCCTCGTGGTTGTAGATCCAAACGCAAAGAAACCCGCCAATCTTGCTTTTGCTAATGCCACCGTTACCGTAGATCTCAGCGAAGCTGTTCCCGCAAACGCACTCACCAAGGATACTGATGCAGCCGTCGTATACACTTCCAGCAACGTAGAAGTTGCTACCGTAGACGCTGCTACCGGCGAGGTTACACTCGTTGCAGCCGGCACAACCACTATCAAGGCCGCTACTGAAGCTACAGAAACATACGAAGCCGGCGAAGCCACTTATACACTCACCGTAATGGACAAAGCCGAAATCGTTTACGAAAACGATGGCAAGACCGACGCCAGCGGCTTCACTTTCGAAGTCGTTGAAGGCGAAAATCCCTGGCTGTTCTCGGATTACGGTATGACCGGCAATGCATTTAAGATTGCCGGTAAAACAGCTGACGCATACGCAGTTTCGCCCGTATTCGATCTGACTAATCGTATCAAACCCATATCGATTACGCAGACATTTGCATATAACTTCATCACAGTAGCACAGATCCCCGAGTACTTCACAATCGCAGTACGCGAAGAAGGTGCAACCGAATGGACCGTGCTGACCGCCGCTCCCGCTCCCGAGGCAATGAACAAATGGACATATGTAGATGACTATGCCATTGACCTCGGTGCATACGAAGGCAAGAAGATACAGATAGGTTACCACTACGTAGCTGACGGTACCGTATGCGGTGGCTGGCAGATTAAGAACTTCCTTGTAAAGGGCAAAAAGTCTTCCGCCGTATCCGACATCACAGTAGAGGACTCCGATGCTCCCGTGGTGTACTACAATATGCAAGGCGTACGTGTAGCCAATCCCGCCAACGGTCTTTATATCCGTGTACAAGGCAAGAAGGCCACCAAAGTACTTGTTCGCTGATAGCAGCTATAGGCTGATAGCCAAACAATAGCAGCGGGCCGCATCCCAGAATGGATGCGGCCCGCTGTCGTATTGTATCGGTGGGCTCTCGTCTTATTGCCGCAGCGATGCTACGGCAGACTCGTATGCGGCGAGTGTATGTGCTTTGGATATGGCCTTGAGTGCGCGGCGCTCGGACGAAAAGGCTGTCGCATATTCCCAGTAAGGCTTGACGTGCGTCAGGATTTGGGATGCGCCGCAGTATCGTGTGCCGGCCTCGACATATACGGCATCGAGCAGCATGATGAAGGCTCGACGTTGTTGAGCCTCGTCATACTTCCGACCTTGACTGATTTCGACGGCGAGGGTGGGGCGGCCTAAGAGGCCGCGGCCGACCATGATGCCGTATAGCGACGGGAAACGCGTGGACAGAGTCTTGGCCTGCTCCGGTGTGCGAATGTCACCGTTGTAGATGACACGGTGAGTGGTTGCTTCTGTAATTAGGGCAAAGGTGTCAGTGTCGGATGTGCCGCCGTATTGCATCTTGGCTGTGCGCGGATGCACGCACAGATGGTGCAGCGGCATATCGTTGATGACCGGCATTGCGGCACGCCATTGCTCCGGGTCGTCTATGCCCAATCGCATTTTGATCGAAAAAGATATTCCGGCGTATCTGTCTGAGATGTCTTTGGCTACAGACTCCAACAGCGGTATATCGGCGATGACGGCGGCGCCGCGTCCGTGCCGCACTTGAGGCACAAAGGGGCATCCCATATTCAGATCTATAGCCTTGTATCCGGCATCGGCAAGGCTGTCGCAGAGAGTGCGCAGCTCGGCGATGTCGCGGAATATAACTTGCGGTATGGCGGTGCGGTCCTCGGCGGCATCTCGTAGTGCACGTGCCGCCGGCTTTCCGCTTTCGATGCGCACAAAGGGTGTAAAATATGCGTCAATGCCGCCGCACAGCCCGGCATGGGCACGCCGCCACAGGGCGGTGGTATAACCTTGTAAGGGAGCAGCGTATATTACCATCAACGTGCAAATTCGAGTGGCATTGCTTTGCCGTGGCGGCTGCCGTTGAGCCATGTGTCGATGATGCGGTAACGGAGTGTCCGACCATCCAGAGGTGTCCAGGCGCATCGTGAAACGACGTCCGCATCGTGCACGGTGTAGGGTGTGACGCGGCGTATGCGTGCAATGTCTGCGTACATTCCCGGAGCGATGACGCCGCGCCGCTGTATGCCGTAGAGCTGCGCCGGATTGTGACACATCAGTCGTACTACTGTTGTCGGGTCAAAGAGCCCGAGCATGGCCGGGATTGAGTATTGCACCATCGGGGCTCCGGAAGCGGCATGTAATGCCCCGCCGGATTTTTCGGATAGGAGGTGCGGTGCATGATCGGTGGCTATGATGTCTATGCGTCCATCGACGACGGCGCGGCGCAGAGCTTCGCGGTCGGCGGCGGTTTTGACGGCCGGATTCATCTTCATACGCGGGTTGTCGCCGTCTTCCTCGGCGCACCACAGCAGGTGATGCGGTGATACTTCGGCGGTGATGCGTTTGGACGGTGACAGCGGTTCGTTCGAGAGTAGTGCCGCCTCATCGGCGGTGGAGACGTGTGCGATATGTAGTCGAGTGCCGTATTGTCGGGCAAGTGCGATGGCGCGTTCGGTGGCACGTAGGCAGGCTTCGGCCGGACGTATTTTGCTGTGTACTCGCACCGGGACTTCGGCGTTGCCGTAGATTGCCGATATGATTGCTCGATTTTCGGCGATAATTTTTTCGTCTTCGGCATGTACTACGATGATGACGTCCATCGATGCCGCCAAGTCAAAGATCCGGCGCAGGTCATCGTCTTTGTCCACGAGCATATTACCGGTGGATGAGCCCATGAAAAGCTTTATGCCGGGAATGATGCGGTAGTCTGCATGTGCCAACTCGTCGAAGTTGGAGGTGCCCGCTGCGCCTATAAAGAAGGCGTAATTGGCCTTGGCGACTTCGGCGGCACGTTCCATCTTGGCGTGCACCAAGGCCATCGTGGTGGTCTGCGGCACCGTATTGGGCATATCCAATATCGAGGTGACACCTCCGGCGCGTGCGGCTGTGGTTTCGGAGGCAATGTCGCCCTTGTGTGTCAGTCCCGGGTCGCGAGTGTGCACATGGCAGTCTATGGCGCCGGGTATGAGAAGGTCGCCGTAGCAGTCTACGCATTCTTGCGCTGTCATCTCCGGGGGCGGGGCGCCTGTACCGGTGGCGGCGATGGTGTCCCCGTCTATAAACACGTATGCCGGAGTCCCCTCCGGGGCTCCGGCAACGGTTGCATTATATAATAATGTTGTCATTGCCGTG
>Ga0129310_1003024_pt1 | contig 11380 bp, 11 predicted proteins | sample Go1ome_2_FD_94433 | JGI IMG/M metagenome (GOLD analysis project Ga0129310, IMG submission 94433) | Western lowland gorrila individual fecal microbial communities from Wisconsin, USA - Go1022A metagenome | ecosystem: Host-associated > Mammals > Digestive system > Large intestine > Fecal | place...
GTAGCCGGTGTCATGAAACCCGGTAAGACCTCCGTTCAGGTAATCATCGGACCTAAGGTTCAGTTCGTAGCGGATGCATTTTCTAAGCTTTGCGAATAATAAAGAACTGATAAAACTGAATATATGACCGGAAGAAAGACCTGCCTGGGAAGACCATGCAGGTCTTTCATTCCAAATGGGTAAAAAAATATAGGAATTCCCGGAGGTCTGTGCTATACTGATAACATAAATTCACAAAACAGATGATATCTGCAGATTAAGGGGGATTTCTTATGACAGAACAACAATATGCAAGAGCAAACAGACGGGTAATGCTGGCAGCAGTCATTATATTCGGGTATGTCGCATTGACAATGGCAGCAGCACTGGCAGTGCAGAAGGATGGAAATTCTGGGAAAATACTGATCCAGCTGACCACATCGGTATTGGTCATTATAATGTCGGTTCTGGGGTATCTGTTCCGGAAGCGGACACATACCGGAGAGGTGATGATCACTTCGGCCATGGCTGTGGGATATGTAGTTGTCATACTGCTCAATTCTGCAAAAGAGACTTGGGCATATGCGGTTCCACTGGTCATTGCCGTGATGGTATACATGAACATGCGGCTTATGATGATCGCCAATACTGTGGTACTGGCAGCCAATGTGGTCAGGATCCTCATGCACCTGAAAATGAATGGAGAGCAGGCGGCCGGTGGGGACTTTGTAAATGATTTCCAGTCTTTCTTTGTATTGTTCCTTACAGCCTATGCTTCCATCAGTATTACTAAAATGCTGATCACCTTCTTCAATGAGAATATGACGGCAATCCGGGAGGCAGCTGACAGGCAGGCAGACAGCAACAGGAAAATGACTATCGTGGCGGAGAATATTACGAAGCATTTCGGAGAAGCCATGGGAATGCTGGAGGAACTGGAGAAAAGCATTGATATCAACCATAATTCCATGAAGGATATTGCAGACAGTACTGAGAGTACAGCAGAGGCAATCCAGAAGCAGGCGCTGATGTGTACAGAGATTCAGGAGAATACGGATGCAGCCGGTAAAGAAATCAATGAAATGGTGGCAGCCTCTGACCAGACTGGCAGGACGGTAAGTGACAGCCAGAAGGTGGTGCTGGAACTGAAAGCGCAGGAACAGCGTGTGAAGGAAGCCAGTGATGTCATTGTACAGGTAGTGGGTAATCTGACGGAGAAGGTAGGCGAAGTACAGAATTTCATCGGTTCTATTCTGAATATTTCCAATCAGACGAACCTGCTGGCACTGAATGCATCCATTGAAGCGGCGAGAGCAGGAGAAGCGGGCAGGGGATTTGCTGTTGTGGCAGATGAGATCAGGCAGCTTTCCGAGCAGACAAAAGAGGCTACAGCACGTATCACGGAGATCATCCAGTATCTGATCGAGGATACGCAGAAGGCAAATGAAAGCATTCAAAGCTCCGTGGAAGCTGTCAATAGCCAGAGTACCCTGATTGATCAGACCAGAGAGCAGTTTGGGGATGTCGGTAAGAATGTGGAGACATTGCTGGCCAATATCCATACTGCGGAACAGAGTATACAGGAAATTCTGAATTCCACATCTGTGATATCGGATAATATTACCCATCTGTCAGCCACCGGTGAGGAGGTGGCTGCGGCATCTACGGAAGGAATGCGTGTGACCGCAGAGACCGTGGAAAGCATGAAGAAGTGTAAGGACATTCTGAATAATATTTATCTGCTGGCAGAGGATCTGAAGAATTCCGTACAGGAATAATTTCCGATAATTTAATAAACAGTTTATTGACATTTACTTTGGAAATGATAAAATCATGACGGATAAAAATCAGTGGGCCTGATGCCTGCGGAATGTATTGTAATGTAATGGAGAGAAAAGTCATGAAAAAATCAACAGGAAAGAAGGGAAACGGGGGATTTTCATTAGTAGAGCTGATCATTGTAATAGCTATCATGGCAGTGCTGGTGGGAGTACTGGCACCGCAGTATCTGTCTTATATACATAAGGCAAAGGTGGCGGCAGATCAGGCGAATCTGAAGAATTATTATACGGAGATCCAGCTGGATTATGCTTCTACAGGAGTGTATAATCCGCAGGTGCCGCTGGTGGATGAAATTGGAGAAGGCGGTTATGAACTCAGAGAGATTCATTTTTTAAGTGGGCAGACTGTAAAGCTGAAGGCAGGATTCTATGCTGTGACAGAAAACACCAAGGGTCAGGGAGGTTACAATATATGCTATTATTGTGATCTGTGCACAGCTGCTGATGCGGATGAACAGACAAAGCAAAAGCATCTGGATACTTGTGTCATTACATTTCTGTGATGGCGGCTGCCTGTCTGCGGATGGCAGGAACCGTTGCGTATTCCAGAGTGTAAGCGGTACAGCCGTGTGACATAGCAAAATCTAAATAATCAGTATAGTATTCACGTGTACTTTTATCGTTTATGGTATAGGTATCATTTGAAAAATCGTACGCAGTAAAAACGTTCTCCTGGTTTACACCATTGATGAGAACGTTTTTTTCAGCTGTAAGATATTTTTTTACAAAACAGTCCCCACCGTTGATCAGGATTTTTCTGCCAGTCTGGTCCATATAGTCCAGAATTGTAAGGATTCCGTCATAGATAGCTTTACATTTCATCTATTTGGCAACGATTCAGAGGCATGCAAAAATGCGTACTGCGAATGCTTGCATTCAGGCAGATAATGTCGAAAAAAAATCTGTAAAAATATTAAAAGGGGCGAAAAATATTGAAAAATGTGGTATAATTTTTTTTGTAAATATAAGATGATACCGGGACAAAAAATCCCCGGATTTGATGCGTTCAGCGGTTAAGACAACCGGGAAAGTAGGAAGTTATATGAAGATTCAGGATTTTTGTGACATGGACAAATTTGAACAGATCATGAAGAACTGGGCAAGCAGTACAGGACTGGCAACCGTGGCTGTGGGTGCAGACGGAAAATATATTAGTGGCTGTTATAATTTTACGGAGTTCTGTATTGATCTGACGAGAGGAAGCGCAGAAGGGAAAAAGCGCTGCGAACAGTGTGACAGAGAAGGTCATGGCGTATATCCCTGCCATGCGGGACTTGTGGATTTCGGTATTCCGATCACACTGGAGGATGGAACCGTGCTGGGCAGTATTATCGGAGGACAGGTGCTGCCGGAGAATCCGGATGAGGAGAAGTTCCGTCAGACAGCAAGAGAACTTGGCATTGATGAGGATAAATATATTAAAGCCTTGAAAAAGGTAAATGTAAAGACAAGGGAGCAGATCGACGCTTCGGCAAATCTGCTGGGAGATGTGATCAACATGTTCGTGAGAGCCAGCTACGCCAACAGGAAAAACGAGAATCTGGTAGGTGAGCTAAAGGGTGGCATTACGAAAGCTGCGGAACAGATCGAGGAAGCAACGGACAAGACCAAGGAAATCGATGGCTACAGCAAGAGACAGCAGATTCTGGCACTGAATGCTTCGATTGAGGCTGCAAGAGCCGGAGATCAGGGCAAGGGCTTCGCCGTGGTGGCAACGGAAGTGCAGAAGTTAGCAAGAGATATGGCGACCTCCAGTGCGGACATTAAGAAGCTGTTGGGAGAGTTGCATGTTACGATCAACCATTTGAATCAATAGTAATTTAGAATAAAGTTTACAGGAAAACCGTTTTTCTGATCCACAAAGGGTGCAGAAAAGCGGTTTTTTGCACATTTTGCCTGTTTTCTTTTGAGGTGTATCAAAAAGTCGGAGAAGTTGTCCGATATTCTCATTAGAGGAACCAGGTAAACAAACGGATTTGGCATCTATTTTCAAGGAGGAAATATGTATGACTGAGGTAGGAGTAAGCAGCATCGCTGCATATGCTGCGCAGAGTGATTACAGCAAGAATACGAAGAACAAGACAACGAAGGATACAACGAGTGCTGCAGGCACGACCGATACTTCCAAAGCAAAGCAGACGAAGGGAACGACGGGGAATTATGGGCGGACCATCGGTCAGCCGGAGCTGTCGGAGAAGGCTGAGAAATACTATGAGCAGCTGAAGAAGAGGTACGGAAATTATGATTTTATTCTGGTCAGCAGAGATCAGAAGGAGAATGCGAAGGCCAATGCGGCGCAGTATGCCAACAGCTACAAGACGGTCGTCCTTATTGATGAGGACAAGATTGAGCAGATGGCGACGGATGAGAAGTTCCGGAAGCAGTATGAGGGAATCTTAAGCGGTGCGGCAGCACAGATACAGCAGTTAAAGACCAGCCTGCAGAGTTCCGGTGCTCAGGTCAAGGGCTTTGGAATACAGGTAAATGATGGCGGTACTTTATCATTTTTTGCAGTATTGAAGAAATCCAGTGCGGAACAGAAGGCCCGGATCGAGAAAAAGGCTGAGCAGAAGAAAACAGAGAAAAAGGCTGCGGAGAAGAAGGCAGCCAAGAAAGAAAAAGAAGAGCGGTTAAAGGAGAAGCGGGCAGAGAGTGATGAATTGGAAGAAACGGTAACGATCACCGCAGGCTCTATTGACGAGCTGCTTTCCAGGATAGATACCTACAATTTCAACACACGGAGTGACGAGGTGCAGACCCAGGGCGAGAAACAGATCGGTCAGAACTTCGATTTCAGAGGGTAAGGTGATATTGTATGGTTTCTATGGGGAAATATGGAGGAACGTTCGTGCGCTCGAACAGCCGGGGAACGACGCAGATCACCTTCGGGAGTAGGACGAACCAGAGCAGTGCAAACGGCATTTTGGGGCAGCAGAATAACACGACTGCTTCGAAAAATTCGGTCAGTGATATGAAACGGATGCTTGCCCGGGACAGCCGGAGTACGCAGACGCAGGCGGCAAACAGCCTGGGACAGGAGTCTATCGTTACCAGCACGCTGAGCTACAGTGAAGCTCTGCGCAATCAGAGGCAGCAGACGAAAAACACGACGCTGGCGCTGAAGAAATTGAAGTACCAGTTCAAAAATATCTCGTCCAAGATACTGCGGAGCAAGACGTCACAGGCGGCAAAACAGGCAGCCGGGCAGGCGCGGAGAGAAGTCCTGCGCCTGAAACGGCAGAAGCAGAGCGGCAATTATGATGAAGACGAGATTGAAGCAGCAATCAACCATGCCAAAGCCATGGAGCGTGTAGCGAAGAAAAAGGCGAAACATCTGGAAGAAGAGGAAATGGCAAAGGCAGCCGGAGGAATCTGGCAGGGAGAGAAAGTATGCTCAGATGAAGAGCCCAGAGAGGTCAAAGACACGGAGGCAGAGACGGATGCCGAAGAGGAAGAGAAGATGGCCGAAGAAGGCTATGAGGATGAGGCTTACGAAGAGGAGTATGATTATCCGCAGCTGGATGAATTTCTTCTGCAGACCGGTGATCTGATGGCGGCAATGAGTGATTTTACTTCTGAGGCGATGCAGGAATTGTCTGACAGTATGCGGGATATAATGGAGGAGATGGGAATGGATGAGTTATCCGATACCATGCTCTCTGTGAAGAAGGACATCGATCCTGCAGACCTTAAGATGATGAAGATCAAACACCGCAACAAAGAGATGAAAGAAATCGTCAAGGCAGATGCGGAATACCTCAAGGCAGTGTTTGACCGTCTGGAGAAAATGAAGGACAATCCCGTTGTCCCTTCCGGAAGCAGTTTGAGCTTATCCGGGGACTCCTCCGGGACATCTTTTTCTGCTGATGCCGCTGGGATCGGTGTCCCGACCGTACCTGCTCCGGTGATCGATATTTCGTTATAAAACAGCATGCTTAAGGAACTTACAGTATCCCGATTTTCATACATTAATAGACATGAAAATCGGGATGTTTTTATAAAAATATGCCAACATTTTTGATTTACGTGAAAAACCAGGCAAAAACATTTTTGATTTACGTGAAAATTGACTTATAAGGGAGAAAAAGGAGAGAGCGGATGAAAACAGTAGTACTGTTATATGATACGAGTTGTATTTACGAAATTGTGATACTGAATTATTTTCTGAAGGTGACGGGGAAGGAAATGCTGTTTGTATCTCTGGACGGGAAAGAGATTACGACCACGGAAGGATACCGGATACTGCCGGAGAATCGGCTGGATTCTGAGGATCCGAAGGATGTGGAACTGCTGATTATTCCGGGAGGAGATATTGAGAAGATAGATACTCCGGAGGTATGGAAGTACCTGAAAAGCGTAAAGGAACTAGGCGGACGGATCGCCGCCATCTGCGCTGGCGTGGATGTTGTGGAGCATGCAGGACTGTTAGAGGGGATCGAAGCGACGCTCTCCTGTGAAAAAGATGTGGTGACTTCCGACCGGATCACCACTTCGAGAGCAAACGGTTATGTAGATTTTGCAATCGAAGTGGCGAAACAGATGGAATTGTTCGAAGATGAAGCGGATCTGCAGGAGACCATCGCTTTCTGGCGGGAATTTCGGCGGATAGAGTCCAATTAAACTCTGCGTTCCCGCATCGGTGTGGATGCCGATGGCTTTCGTCAGGAATATGAGTCTGTGTCCTCAAGATCGGTTTTGTTTGACAATCCGAAAAAAACAAATTACATTTAAAATAATACTAATAAATACTAATATATGAAAGGTGAATGCAACGACGATTGAAGAGATTCTATCAATGGAGGAAAATCAGATATTTGATCGAAAAAGTATAAATATTTTTCCAAAGGATTTAGCAATACCAATTGTTGCATTTGCTAATGCGGATGGTGGAGATATTGCAATAGGTATAACCGATAGGACAAGAAGAATTGAAGGCATTGATTTTGAAACCAAGAAGTTAAATGAACTACTGAGAGTGCCATTTGATTTCTGCAATCCGACTGTTAAAGTCGGAATAGAAAAAGTTCCATGTGTCGATGAAAAGGGAAGAGAGAATCATGTGCTTGTAATGCATATTGATGCAAGTCCACGAGTACATGCAAATCAGGCAGATGATGTATTCTTAAGAGTTGGTGACAAATCTAAATTGCAGACTTTTGAGGAACGTCTCCAACTCAATTATGATAAGGGAGAACGTTACTTTGAAGATAAAGCCGTACCCGATGCTACGATAGATGATATAGATATGGACTTTGTAAAAGAATATACAGATAAGATTAATTATGGAAAAAGTCCATTGGAATATCTTAAAGAGAACAGAGGATTTATAAAAGAGAAAGGTGGCGAGATACAAATCAGTTCCGCTGCAATTTTATTATTTGGAAAAAATCCGCAAAATATCTTTGAAGGAACACTGCTTAATATGATAAATGAGGCAATTGCATATTTGGATACACAGGTGAAGGAAAAAACATACTTGGGATCAGATGGAACATTTGTTACAGATGAGGAATATCCTAAGTTTGTCAGACAAGAACTGATTGTAAATGCTGTTACTCATCGGGCGTACAGTATTACTGGTACAGATATTCAGATTAAAATGTTTGATGATCATATCATAGTAGAAAGTCCTGGGAAACTTCCGGGACTTGTAAGAGCAGACAATATTCGTTTTACACATTTTTCCAGAAACCCTAAGATTGCAGAGTTTTTAAAGAACTATAAATTTGTAAAAGAATTTGGTGAGGGTGTTAACCGTATGTGTAATGAACTGGAGCAGGTTGGATTAAAAGATCCGGTTTATCATACAAATGCTTTCATGTTGCAGGCGGTTATTTATAATTCCAATGCCGAAAAAGTTGGCTATTTATCTGGAAAGTTGGCTACTGAGAGTGAAAAGCTGGCTATTGAGAGTGAAAAGTTGTCTTTTCAAAATATAAAGTTGGCTATTGATAGTCAGGCATATAATGAACCAACGAAAAAAAACATATTAAAAATATATGAAGAAATTGAAACTAATCAGATATTTGGAGCGCCTGAGATAGAGAGAGTATTGAAATGTTCAACTTCGACAGCTAAGAACGTTATGAAAAAATTAAGAGAAATAGGTGTTGTTGAAGAAATTAAAGGAAAAGGCAAAGGAAAGTATATTTTTATTTCTGAATTCAATTATACTAAAAACGTAAATTAAGGTGGAAAAACATCGTAAGGCACTGGATTCATCCGGTGTCTTAATTTTTTGGGAACCTTTTTCCCTACCTGCAACTCATATATAGTGAAGCCGGCGATAAGAAGGAGGTGATACCTTGGCAGTCATGACAAAAGAAGAGTTTGCACAGCATGTGAAGAGCGACACGCTTCCCATGTACCGACTGGCATATTCGATTTTGCAAAACAGTGCGGACGCAGAGGATGCGGTCAGTGAGGCTATTGTGCATGCTTATGAAAAATTAGACACATTGAAAAAAGCAGACAGTTTTCGTAACTGGATCCTGCAGATTGCCGCCAACGAGTCGAAAAAAATCTATAGGCAGAACAAACGCACCAGTCCGGTGGAATGGGAGGAGAACCTGTCCCCGGAATTCTACGATGAGCATCATGAGTTATGGGATGCGGTGATGCAGTTGGACGGCGGGTATCGGGATGTGATCGTCTTATTTTACTATGAGAGGTGCACGATCCCGGAGATCAGCAGGATCCTGGAATGCAGGCAGGGCACGGTGAAATCCCGTCTGCATCGGGCGAAGGAGCAGCTGCGGGCAATGCTGTAGCAGCGGAAAGGAGCAGGAGATGCAAAGCAATTTTTTAGATAGAAAATTATATAAAATGGCAGAACAGGAACAGATGGCGGTACCGGAAGAACTGGATGTGCGAGTGGATGACATTTTACAGCAGCTGGAGAAAAACGGCAGAGGCAGCAGACACCATTACAGCTTCCGGCGGGCAGTAATCCTGGCGGCAGCCTGTCTGGTGCTGGCTTCGGCGACAGTGGCGGCATCCGGAATGTATCAGGCACGGATGGAAAGCATGAATCACGAAAAACTGGAGGAGTATTTTGCCCAGTTGCAGGAGGCAAATGCCTCTGCAGACTCTTACAGCAGACCGTTTACTGAGAGCGAGACGGCGAGACTGGAAGAACTTAGGCAGGCATACCTGGAGCAGGGGTATTTCCCAAAGAAGGAGCTTACATTGATCGACATCCCCGAAAAATACAAAAAGGGAGTGGCTTTTTATGCAGAGAGGAGTACCTTCTTCCTGCCGGAGAAGGAGCTGACAGATGAACAACTGCTGGAGCTGATCGATTTTAAGGAGAAGAGAGATTACAGTCTGGCGCAGATCAGCGAAGAGATTGCGGCAGGTTCTTATGAATATGTGAAGACAGAGCCGGAAAAGGATGCTGCGCAGCAGGGACGTACAGCACAGCAGGGAACGAGAGGTACAGTTCTCGGCGCCGATACGGCAACGCAGGAATGGCAGATTGCCTATGAGGGAGACGTAAGTATCCGTTGTGCGGCAGTGACGGAGAACGGTCTGTATGTGGGCGGATTTACCATGGACGGACAGGCGAGAGTGGAATATCTGCCTTATGGCAGCGGAACGCCGAAGACGATTTTTGAAGATTTTGTGAAAAACGGAGAGGTCTACAGTCTGTGCACGGCACCGGACGGCAGCATCTATGCAGGACTGAAAGGACTGGCAGCAGCGGGAGCGGAACACGGCTGGCTACCTGAGATCTACCATATCAGCCCGGAGGGAACGCTTCTGAACAGCTTTACCGTGGGAGAGCGGGAATGGAATATCGTCGATAGTATGGCGACAGATGCCCAGGGAAGATTATATGTGCGGATGCGGATGCAGGAGGACGGCAGTTATGTGCGGATCTATTCTGCGGAAGGAGAACTACTCGGAACCGTGGCGGATGACAGCAGCTATGCCGTACAAGGTGTCGGAGCATTAGGACAGGGCAAGGACGGCAAAGTCTATGTGGCGGCACAGGCAGTGTGCGATACGACAGCAGGGGATATGGCTATGACATTAGTGTCAGTAGATCCGGAAAGCCTCAGGTTTGTTCCGCTGACTGAAAGCGAGAATGCTATTTGCAGTGTTGATACGGTCTACCCATGGAAAATGGTGGCAGCAGGTGTGAGTGGGACGGCAGATTTTATCCTGTGGGGATACAACGGCGTGGACACCTATCGTCTGAGCGAGACGGAATTCACCAGAGTGCAGGAGAGCTGGGAGATGCCCTGCGGCACGGAAGGCACTTGTGCGGTCCTCGTACCGGACGGACGAATCCTCTATATCGGCGCATCCGGTGGTTTCCAGGGAACGACGGCGGACGGCGTGGAGATCAGCGGAAAAGATCCTGCGAAGACAGTGCTCTATTATGAGCCACTCGCAAAATAGAGTGACAATATACTGGCGACACCGGGAAACCGATGCCGCCAGTTTTAAAGTTCCGGACTGTTAAGTTTGGGTGAAAATGAAAGGAATCAGATTTCTTACTTGACAGACGGGTCGGTAGAACGTAGACTATAATTACAAAGAGTCTATAAAACATCGACTATGCCTTGCGAGGGGGGCAGGACAGGAGGGGCTTATGGGTGAGAATATCTACAGAATATTTGACGGTGTATGGAACTTAAGTCTGGTGGGAGGATACTGCGTGCTGCTGGTGCTCCTCGCCAGACTTTTGTTGCAAAAAGCACCAAAATGGTGCTCCTATCTGTTATGGGGAATCGTGTTTGTACGGTTGTGCTGTCCGGTGTTGCCGGAGACGGGAATCAGCCTGATCCCGGAGAGATTGTTGTCGGTGGGGACAGAGATGACGTCAGGGCAGCAGACAGTCGGTCCGGGCAGTCATGGTTATGCAGAGGCCAACGATACGAAGGATAACGGAGATGCCCTGCGGCGGGAGTATGATGCGGTGGAAGCATTGGACAGCCAGACGGCAGAAAATACGATGGCTGTGGGAAGTGACAATACTGTCATGAATGTTGACGACACGCAGGATATTTCCCTGGGAACTGCGAGAACAGAAAGTGGAGCTACGGTTGCAGGGGTGGCAGCCAGTGGAACAGATGCAGTGATTTCGGGAACATCTGCCGGAACGGGTACTGACGCCCGCACATGGACATACCCGGTGTGGTTCCGTGTATTATCCCTGGTATGGCTGGCAGGAATGCTTGGCTTCCTGGGATATCATGCTTTTTCCTATCTGCGCATGCGCCATCGGATCCGTAGACTTGACAGTGGTGTCAGACAGGTAGAACCCGGAATCTGCGAGATCGATGGTGGGCATTTGTCCTTTGTCATGGGACTGATCCATCCGGTGATCTATCTGTCTTCGGGCTTAGATCCTGAGAGCAGAAAAGTTGTTCTGTGTCATGAACGGGTGCACTTACAGCGCAGAGATTATCTGTGGAAACCGCTAGCGTTGGTGATCTGCTGTGTCCACTGGTTCAATCCGCTGGTGTGGCTGGCATTTTATCTGATGAATATGGACTGCGAGATGTCCTGTGATGAAAAAGTGGTGAAGCTCCTCGGGGAGGAGAGCAAGA
>Ga0129310_1003025_pt1 | contig 11373 bp, 8 predicted proteins | sample Go1ome_2_FD_94433 | JGI IMG/M metagenome (GOLD analysis project Ga0129310, IMG submission 94433) | Western lowland gorrila individual fecal microbial communities from Wisconsin, USA - Go1022A metagenome | ecosystem: Host-associated > Mammals > Digestive system > Large intestine > Fecal | place...
GATATGCAGGATATGGAGTTCACCATTGAGGACGGCCACCTGTACATGCTGCAGACCCGTAACGGCAAGCGTACCGCACAGGCTGCTCTGCAGATCGCATGCGACCTGGTGGACGAGGGCATGATTACCGAGCAGGAGGCTGTCCTGCGCGTGGAGCCCAAGCAGCTGGATACCCTGCTGCATCCCCAGTTCGACGCTGCTGCTCTGAAAGCAGCTGAGGTCGTCGGCAAGGGCCTGGCAGCTTCTCCCGGTTCCGCCTGCGGCCAGATCGTCTTCACTGCTGAGGAAGCAGAGGAGAAGGTCAAGTCCGGCGAGATGAAGAAAGTCGTTCTGGTCCGTCTGGAGACCTCTCCCGAGGACATCGTCGGTATGCAGGTCTCTCAGGGCATCCTGACTGTCCGCGGCGGCATGACCAGCCACGCAGCCGTTGTTGCCCGTGGTATGGGCACCTGCTGTGTTTCCGGCTGCGGCAATGACAACGATGTGAAGATCGACGAAGAGGCTAAGACCTTTGAGATCAACGGCCACAAGTTCGTTGAGGGCGATTGGATCTCGATCGATGGCTCTACCGGCAACATCTACGGCGAGCAGATCGCTACGGTTGCAGCTACCGGCAACAAGAACTTCAACCGCTTCATGGGTTGGGCAGACGCGGCTCGTCAGCTGCTGGTCATGACCAACGCCGATAACCCGCGTGACGCACAGCAGGCCGTTGACCTGGGTGCCGAGGGCATTGGCCTGTGCCGTACCGAGCACATGTTCTTCGCTGAGGACCGCATCGCTGCTGTCCGTGAGATGATCTGCGCACGTACCGTTGAGGAGCGCAAGGTCGCTCTGGCAAAGGTCGAGCCGTTCCAGGAGGCAGACTTCACCGCGATGTACCGCATCATGGGCGAGCGCCCGATGACCATTCGTTACCTGGATCCGCCTCTGCATGAGTTCCTGCCCACCAAGGCTGAGGATATCGCAGCTCTGGCAAAGGACATGGGCATGACCACCGAAGAGCTGAACAACGTGGTTGTCAGCCTGCATGAGTTCAACCCCATGATGGGCCACCGTGGCTGCCGTCTGGCTGTCACCTACCCCGAGATCGCTGAGATGCAGACCAATGCTGTCATCAAGGCTGCTCTGAAAGTCTCCGCTGAGACCGGCAAGATGATCACCCCGCACATCATGATCCCTCTGGTGGGCGAGGTCAAGGAGCTCAAGTACGTCAAGGATATCGTCGTGGCAACTGCCGACAAGCTGATCGCTGAGGCTGGCGTTGACATGAAGTACCAGGTTGGTACCATGATCGAGATCCCGCGTGCCGCTCTGACCGCTGGTGATATTGCGAAGGAAGCTGAGTTCTTCAGCTTCGGCACCAACGACCTGACCCAGATGACCTTTGGCTTCAGCCGTGATGACGCTGCCAAGTTCCTGGGCGCATACTACGAGAAGAAAATCTACGAGAGCGATCCGTTCCAGCACCTGGATCAGATCGGTGTCGGCAAGCTGATCAAGATGGCTGCTCACGATGGCCGTGAGACCCGTCCCGACCTGGGCCTGGGCATCTGCGGCGAGCACGGCGGCGATCCTTCCAGCGTCGAGTTCTGCCACAATGTTGGCCTGGACTACGTCAGCTGCTCTCCGTTCCGTGTGCCTATTGCACGTCTGGCTGCCGCTCAGGCTGCGATCAAGAACCCCCGCAAGTAATTGCGTGAGGGCTTGAGAAAGCACACATAAAACTTCATAAGCAAAATAAACCCGCCCCGGTTTCCGTAATGGAAGCCGGGGCGGTTTTTATATCGTGGATTATCAATGAATGGATTCCCAGTTACGTATCATCCGTCTCGGACAGAGATCTCTTAATGTTGCACTCGATTTTTGCAAGTGGAAGTTGAATCATTGATATGTTTTTGAAGTTGATCAGAGTCTCGACTTCATTGCAGGATTCAATCGTTACAATGCTATTATCAAGTAACTCGCCCATTTCATAAATTTGCTGCACAGCAGTGGCTAGAGAGTCCGAGACATCGTAAGACAAAGTGAGGTGCTGAATTCGACCGTTCGAGAACATAATAGTGGCGGTGTCCAGTTTAGAAGCGAACGCTTCAGAATCGATTTTACAAATATCAATAATGTGATCGATGGCCCCTACCAGTAATGCGGAAAGATCGTAGTGGGAAGGAGTGTCTCCGACGTCTTTGTATGTCATATAATCATCAAACGCTTCATACACGACCGCCGGAATTTCGCCCTCACTTACAGCGCTGTCCCAATCCATGTCAACAGGAGAGCCACAGGCCTCATCAAGAAGCACCAACTCTTCAATTTTATCGCAGTTGATCAGCAAAAGAGAGTTGTCCATACAAGGAATGGCCATATATTTTTCAGTGCTATTTTTATAAACTAGCTGCCGGGTATAGGCCGTTATCGGAAACCACAAATATTTTGGCTGACCTTGGACTAAGATGCCTAAGTGTCCCCAGAATCCACCGGGAGAATGGATTGTTGTTGGATCGTTTTTGACAAAGTAATCCATGCTGCTGACTGGAGTTTGAAAATAACCGTCGCCCAGTACACCAGTTACTCCGGTTCCAAGGCAATAGGCGACATCTCGCAGCTCTGCGAGGGGGACATCTTCGCCAGCTTCAATTTTTTGCAATTCATCAATGGAAAGTCCACATCGTTGGCTCAATTGTTGAAGATCGAGGCAGAGTGCATCACGCAATGTTTTAGAGTCAGTGAAAGGGTTGGCGATGCCACCCATCAGTTCACTGGGTGTGAGGGAAAGAAATGCAAGCAGCTTTGAAATGTGCTTTTCAAAATTGGTTTTGTTGGTTACTTCGCCATTTAAGAGTTTATCAAGTGTTGGACGAGAGATACCTGCACCAGTGCATACATTGCTTTTGGTATATTTGTGACTGCCAATGATTTGGTTTAGCTTGCATCCTACCACATCACGGGAATTAAACAAATCATTCATGTCATACATGGCTATCGCCTCCTTTAATGCAAGTATACGTCGGTTTTTCAAATTTGTCAATATTTATTTTACACATTTACACAAAAAGACTCAAAAAATAAGCGGGAGGCGGTGACTGGTTGAAAATTTAAGCGCGACTGAGTATAATAAAACTGTAAAATGCTTTATTTAGGAAAAGAGGTCTGTATGGCAAAGTTTGTACCATTTATTATAAAAACAGACGGCAGTCAGAATATCAGTGTGAAAATCGTGCGCATGAAAAAGTCTGACGCGGTACAGACTGAAAAAGAGCCCGTCTGGCAAACAAGCTGGTTGTCAGATTATATTCAGGATGATGCCTTTGAAAAGTATGCTTTAAAGACGAGTGATGGCGAATTGGTTGCGCTGGCTGCATACGAAATATTGGAAAATGACGTGATGGTTCACATTACCTACATTGAGAGCCAGCCGGAAAGCAATCCGACAATTGTCGGACATTCTAAAAAGTATCAGGGCATTGGCCGGGTGTTGATTGCGTATGGAATCAAGCTGTCGATTGACCATGAATGCGGCGGGACGGTCACGTTCGAGGCAAAGGTTCCGGAGCTGGCAGAGCATTATGTCCGGGACTATAGAGCTTGTCCATTGCCGAGTTTTGGCGGAGCACCGCGTTATGAACTTTCTGGTGAGGCAGCAATGAACATCTTTGTAACTTACTTGAAATGAGGTGTGTTTGATGAGTGCAAAAGAATATTTTCAGCGTGATGCAGAGCGAGAGACATTTTATCGCACATTTTATCAAATTTGCAGGCGCTTTAATGTCACATGGTCAACAGCAACGCCGGAAGTCCGAGCTTTTATTGAGGAAGTTACCCGCGTTACCTATGAACAGGAAAAAGCACGGCGTAGTGGAGCATCTCTCGACACAGTAAGACCTTTCTTTGGGGATGCCGCATGTTGAAAACGAACCGCCCCGGTTTCCGTAACAGGAAGCCGGGGCGGGTTTTCTGTACAAAAAACGGCCGGAAGTTTTATGCGTTTCTACAAACATGTAGGAAAATATTGACAACATAAAATTAGTATGGTATCTTGATGTCGGATAAAGTGAACAGTTCAATAGATAATAAAATTCCTGGCAATAATCAGCAATAGACTTATAGAGCTGTCCCTTTATCCATTCTTCGCTTGGCGGAGGTGCTCCAAGTTCGATAGAAAAATCAACTTCGTGAGCTCATGCTCCCCGCATACGCGGGGGGTAGAGGGAGCTTCGGCTCCCTCTTTCTTTAAAAATATCACTTAAAGTCCAATTTATTGGATGACAGAAATGCTATATCTATCTCGGAAAGCAACACACGCCGGACGAACAGGAGGTGCGTCATGAAACTGACCCATTCAAAGCTTCTGGCGGGCAAAACCGATCCGAATAATACGAGCCTCTGGCTGCCGCTCTGGATGCATCTGCGGGATACGGCAGAAATTATGGAATTGCTGGTGCGGAAGTGGCTGCCGGAAAGCGTGAAGAAAGCAGCCGACCTGGACGAAGAAGCCCTGATCGCGCTGGCTCGCTTTTTGGGCTGGACACATGATCTTGGTAAGAGCGTTGTTGCCTTTCAGAGTGTCCTGATGCCTCTGCTGCCAGAGGCAAGGCAGCGAATCGAGCGCTTTACCACCTTGACCTGCCCGGAGCAGGACCGGAAGAAAACACCTCACGCCCGGGCGAGCGAAGCGATTCTGATAGAGCGGAAGTGTCCGCCAGGAATCGCCTCCATTGCGGGGGCCCACCACGGCAAGCCGCAGGAGCAGGAAGAAGTGGAAGCTCAGCTGGTGAGCTGGACATGCAACTACTACCCAAACGGAGAAAAAGAATTCTGGGAAAGCTGCTGGGATGAGTTGTTTGAGACAGCGCTGAAAGATTGCGGCTACGACGACCCGGCAGAGCTGCCGGACTTGACTCCGCCTACAGAAATTCTGCTGACAGGACTGCTTATCATGGCGGACTGGATCGCCAGCAATCCCGAGTATTTCCCATTGATCACGGTGGAGGAGCTGGGCAGCGAGGAGGTCTACCCGGAGCGTGCGGAACTGGCCTGGAATAAATGGGATGAGAAAGACCTGACGGCACCCTGGGAGGCGCAGACTTCTATTGTGGACGAAGAGGAGTTCAAAGTGCGTTTTGGATTCCCACCCAACGCGGTACAGGCTGCTGCCGTGGAAGCAGCCAACAGTGTGAGCGCCCCGGGCATTTTGATTTTAGAGGCCCAGATGGGCGTGGGCAAGACGGAGGCTGCGCTGGCAGCCGCGGAAATTCTGGCGGCGCGGTTTGGCGCGGGCGGCATCTTCTTTGGCTTGCCTACGCAGGCAACGGCAAACGGGATTTTGGGGCGGCTGGTGCAGTGGGCGGACAACCAGCCGGACAGGCTGCTAAAGTGCATCCGGCTGGCCCACGGCATGGCAGAGCTGAACGAAGAATATATCCGCTTACAGAAACAGACCGTTCCGGTAGAAGACGACTGGGACGATTCCGAGACAAACGAGCACCGGGTGCAGGTGCACCAGTGGTTCCGGGGCAGCAAGCAGGCACTGCTGGCCTGCTTTGTCATCGGCACGGTGGACCAGCTGCTCATGGCGGCGCTCAAACAAAAGCATGTGATGCTGCGCCACCTCGGCCTTGCGGGAAAGGTAGTGATCATCGACGAGTGCCACGCCTATGATGCCTACATGAACCGCTACCTTGACCGGGCGCTGGAATGGCTGGGCTGGTATCGGGTGCCGGTGATCTTACTTTCAGCCACGCTGCCGGCCCGGCGGCGGGCAGAGCTGGTGGAAGCCTACCAGCAGAAGCGCACACCCGCACCAGACGCACCGTGGAAGACCAGCTGTGGCTATCCGCTCCTGACCTGGACAGATGGGGTGGAAGTACGCCAGAGGACCATTCCGCTGGATACGCCCAGCCGGACGGTACAGACGGTTCCGCTGACGGAAGATGGCCTGCCCGGTTTCCTGCGCGAAAAGATGCAGGCGGGCGGCTGTGGGGGTGTCATCGTCAACACCGTTAAAAAGGCACAGGCCGTGGCCCGGATGCTGCGGGAAGCTCTGCCGGAAAAAGAAGTGCAGGTGTTCCACGCACAATTCCTGATGCCGGACCGCGCCGCGCGGGAGCAGGAGCTCATGGAGCGGATCGGCAAGCACTCGACTCCGGCCCAGCGGGATGGACTCATTGTGGTGGGCACGCAGGTGCTTGAACAGTCGTTGGACATTGATTTTGACGTTATGGCGACGGAACTTTGCCCGATGGACCTGCTGCTACAGCGCATTGGCCGCCTGCACCGCCACACCTGGCGCTGCCGCCCGCAGCCGATGCAGGCAGCCGTCTGCGCGGTGCTGGATACCGGAGAGGATGCCTTTGATGAGGGCAGCGCGGCAGTCTACGGCAAGTGGCTGCTCTGGCGGACACGGGAACTGCTGCCTCAGACCATCCGCCTGCCGGAAGAGATCTCCCCGCTGGTACAGCAGGTGTATGGCTGGGCGGCAGAGGACAAGCTGCCCGAAGATGCCGCCAGTGAGAAACTATGCCATGACTACGAACTGGAGCAGGGAAAGCGCAAAGACCGGGCGGAGGCCTATCTGGTGCAACACCCAAAGGTGTATAAAAAATTCCCATGGTTCAACACGCTGGACGGCTGGATGGCAGACGAGGGCGCCTGCTCTGACCCGGCGGCCCGGGCAGCAGTCCGTGACGGCGACCCGTCCATTGAGGTACTGGTCATGGTGCAGGGCTGGGATGGCGGCATTCATTTCCTGCCGTGGCAGGAGGGAGGACGGACGGTAGCGTCCGACTGCCCGCCGCAGCCGGAGGAGGCGCTGAAGATCGCACGGCAGAAACTGCGGCTCCCGGCAGTGTTTGGCAAGGAATGGAACGTGAAACGCGTCATTGACGAGCTGGAAGCGGACAACCGCCGCCTGCTGGCCCAGTGGCAGCTCTCCCCGATGCTGCGCGGGGAGCTGGTGCTGCTGCTGGATGAAACGCTGACCGCCCATCTGGCAGGGATGACGCTCCATTATGACCGTGAGAATGGTCTGATTTATGAAAAGGAGGAAACTGATGCAGGAAATTGAGTTTAACCTGTTGACGGAACCCTGGGTCCGTGTCCGTCTGCCGGACAATACCGTGCAGGAAGTTTCTCTGACGGATGCACTGGTCCATGCGCAGGAGTACATGGACCTGGCAGGGGAAATGCCCACCCAGGACGCGGCCATGCTGCGGCTGCTGCTGGCAGTGCTGTTTACGGTCTTTTCCCGCGTGAACGAAGTGGGGGAGCCGGAGCCGCTGGAAGACGAAGAAACCGCTCTGGAGCGCTGGGGAGCACTGTGGGAGCTGAAACATTTCCCGGAGCAGCCCATCCGAGACTATCTGGAGCAGTGGAAAGACCGCTTCTGGCTCTTCCACCCGGAGCGGCCATTCTGGCAGGTACCGGAAGCAAAAATTGGAAGCCCATTTAAAGGCGGAAAATTAAACGGAGAAGTGTTTGAAAGCGAAAACAAAAACAATATGTTTGCATCTTATGCTGGTGTGGAAAAGAATGCACTGACATATGCACAAGCGGCAAGGTGGCTGGTATTTCTCAATAACTATGACGATGCAGCCGCAAAGAAAAAAGCAAAGGATAGACCCAGCATGAGCCCGGGATGGCTGGGGCAACTGGGTCTTGTATATGTGAAAGGTGCAAATCTGTTTGAAACACTGATGCGAAATCTGATGTTTTTAAACGACAGGGCAGAGCTTTGGGAAAAAGGAAGACCCAATTGGGAACTGGAAGAACCAAGAAGCGAAGAGCGGACGGAAATCGTCTGCCCGGGTAATTATGCAGAACTTCTAACAATGCAGTGCCGACGGATATGGTTGGAACGAGAAAATGAAAAAGTGGTACGGTATACATTGTTGGGTGGAGATTTCTTTGATAAGAAAAACGCATTTGCAGAACCCATGACACTATGGGGACTCCGGAAGCAAACGAAAGAGAGCCCAGAAAGCTATCTCCCGCAAAAACACGATATGGAGAAAATGCTCTGGCGGGAATTTTCCTCGATTATAGGTGATGGAAAGCATATTCCGGGCGTGGTGCAGTGGAATGGTTATTTACAAAGATGTGGTTTTTTAAAGAAAAAAGAAATCCTGCAAATATGTGCTGTTGGTGTTGAATATGGAGCGCAAAGTGCATCCATGAAAGGGGTCTATGCAGACCAGATTGCAATGAGCCTTTCTCTGTTAAATGAGCTGGGCCGTGGCTGGCAGAACCGCATCACCGAGGAAATCGGCCGTTGCGATCAGGCAGCCTCTCTGGTGGGGCACTTGGCGCAGGACATTGCTACTGCTGCGGGCGCTAAAAACGGAAATGCCAGCGCCCCGGCCCGTTCCCAGTTCTATTTTGCAGTAGACCAGCCGTTCCGACAGTGGCTGCGGAGCATTGACCCGGAAGAAGACGACATGACCGAAACCACAGCCCGCTGGCAGGTGATCGCCCGAGGCATTGCAGAGCAGCTGGGTCAGCAGATGGTGCTGGAGGCTGGCAGCGCCGCACTGGTAGGGCATCGGGTCAAGCTGGACGCCGGGAAAAAGACCGAACGGATGGAGCTGTACACGGCTCCCAAAGCTTATAACCGCTTCCGGGCGGGGCTGTACAAACTTTACCCGAAAACAAACGATGAGGGAGGAACGGCATGAGTGAGAAAAACGAGAGCCGCACACAGGCCATCAGGGGCTATGTGGACGGCAAGATTCAATGGCTCTGGGGTCTGCCGGAGAACCAGCGGCGGGCAGAGCTGGCAAAGCTGCGCCGGGGCATCGGACATGCACCCGGGGAGCTTCCAGACCTGTGGGGCGGCCTTTTGCAGGGGATGCCTGCGAGCTTTTACGGCACAAATGGCCCCTCCCATGAAGAGTGGGCAGTCTATCTGGCACTGACCCTGTATGCCCTGCACCAGCAGAGCAACGATACTGTATGCGTGAGCCAGCCCGGCTGTACGCTGGGCCGGGCCGTGCGCAGGCTGGCGGAGCAGACCGTGGCCAGTGGGCAGGACTGGACCGAGAGCAGCATTCTGCGGCGGTTCAACGCGCTGGCTACCGCCGAAGAAATTACCGAGATCAGCCATCATCTGCGGGGTATGATTCAGCTGCTGCGGGCCGCAAAGCCGGACAGCATCCCGCTGGATTATCCGCAGTTGGCGGTTGACCTGTACGGGCTGCAGTGCGACGCCCCGCAGCTGGCACAGCTGCCCGCCAACATCCGCCTGCGGTGGGGGCAGGACCTCTACCGCTACGAGAAGAACGAATCGTCCGAGACGCAGGAAAAGGAGAACTGACTTATGAAAAAGCGTTTGTATGTTGACTTCCATGTGCTGCAGACTGTGCCGCCCAGCTGCATCAACCGGGACGATACGGGCAGCCCCAAAACGGCCATTTACGGCGGCGTGACCCGCGCCAGAGTTTCCTCGCAGGCGTGGAAGCACGCCATGCGGCAGGCCTTTGTAGAGGAAAGCCTGCTGGACGAAGAGGATGTGGGCAAGCGCACCAAAAAGGTGACGGAGCTGGTGGAAAAGGAGATCGCCGCCCTTGCCCCGGAAAAAGATGCTGCCAAGCTGGCCAAGAAGACGCTGGACAATGCAGGCATCAAGAACGATGAGAAAGGCACCAAGGCCCTGTTCTTCATCAGCCAGGCACAGATCAAGGCGCTGGCACAGCTGGCCGTGGAAGAGTGTGCAGACAAAAAAGAGTACAAGAAAGCACTGAGCACAGCCCCCTCGGCAGACATTGCCTTGTTTGGCCGGATGGTGGCGGATGACCCCTCCCTGAACTTTGATGCCGCCGCACAGGTGGCCCACAGCATTTCTACCCATGCAGTGCAAAACGAATACGACTACTTTACCGCCGTGGATGACTGTCAGGTAGAGGACAACGCGGGCGCAGGCCACCTGGGCACCGTGGAGTACAACTCGGCAACCCTGTACCGCTATGCAACCGTCAATGTGATGGAGCTTGAACGCCATCTGGGCGCGGAAAAAGCAGCCGAAGTGGTGAGGAGTTTTGGTGAGGCGTTCATCCGCTCCATGCCCACGGGCAAGCAGAACACCTTTGCCAACCGCACTCTGCCGGATGCCGTCTATGTGACCATCCGGGAGGACCAGCCGGTAAACCTCTGCGGTGCCTTTGAGCGGGCGGTGCGGAAGAGTGCGGAGGGCTACGCAGAGCCCTCCAAGAGCGCGTTGCAGGCCTATGCACAGCAGCTGTATCAGAGCTTTGCGGAGGCCCCTGCAAAGAGCTTTACCGTGGGCACCGGGCTGGAAGCACTGGCCCCGGCCCAGCCGCTGAACACCATGCTGGATGCACTGGAAGAAGCTGTTAAGGAGAACCTGACCGGAAACGAGGTGGAATGATGGCAACGCTGTTGCTTCGGCTGGCAGCGCCTTTGCAGGCGTGGGGCGCAGATTCCAAATTCGAGACCCGGAAAACGGCCCGGGAGCCCACCAAGAGCGGCGTCATCGGCCTGCTGGCCGCGGCGCTGGGCCTGCGGCGGGATGAGACCGAGCCCTTGGCCCGGCTGGCGCGGCTGCGCTTTGGCGTCCGGGTGGAGCGGGAGGGCCAGCTGTTAGTGGACTACCACACGGCCCGCAACGAGGAGAAAGACCGCTCCTATGTTACCTACCGCCATTACCTCGAAGATGCTGTTTTTCTGGTGGGCCTGAAAAGTGAAGACACCGCTTTGCTGCAGGAACTGGCAGAGGCGCTGACCCACCCGGTGTTCCCGCTGTATCTGGGCCGCCGTGCCTGCCCGCCCACCCTGCCGCTCTGCCTGGGCCTGCGGGAGCAGGGCCTTGTGGAGGCCTTGCAGGCAGAGCCCGCGCTCTGCCCCGGCGGGCCCAAGCCGACCCGCATCGTGGCGGATGCCGCACCGCTGGAGCCGGGCACAGCTCCGCAGCGGGATGTGCCAGTGAGCTTTGACCCGCGGCACCGGCAGTATGGCTACCGCTCGGTACGGGAACTTTGGCAGAAAGTGCCGGACAGCCCGGAGACGACGGAGCACGACCCATTCCGGGAATTGTAAAAAGGGGGCGAGAAAATGTATTTATCACGGGTAGAACTCGATCCCATCCGCCGCAGCACCATGGCCGCGCTGGCGGCACCGCAAAAATTGCATGGCGCAGTGGAAAGCGCTTTTGCAGGGGAGCGCCGCCGCAGGCTGTGGCGGTTGGATCGGCTGGGCGAAAAGCTGTATCTGCTCCTCCTCAGCGAGGAGATGCCGGAGCTCTCTGGCGTGGTGGAGCAGTTTGGCACCGGAGCGGCTGCGGAGACCCGCAGCTACGACCCGCTTTTGCAGCGGGTGGAGCCGGGCAGCTGCTGGCAGTTCCGGCTGACTGCAAACCCCACCAAA
>Ga0129310_1003028_pt1 | contig 11363 bp, 15 predicted proteins | sample Go1ome_2_FD_94433 | JGI IMG/M metagenome (GOLD analysis project Ga0129310, IMG submission 94433) | Western lowland gorrila individual fecal microbial communities from Wisconsin, USA - Go1022A metagenome | ecosystem: Host-associated > Mammals > Digestive system > Large intestine > Fecal | place...
AGAGAGCGCACAGATCCCTTATGAAGTACTGCAGAAGGTGACCAGCAGGATCATCAATGAGGTGAGCCATGTGAATCGGGTAATGTATGATATTACCAGTAAGCCGCCCGGAACGATTGAGTTTGAATGATTGTTCATTTGCCGGGAACCCAGTAAAATCAAGGGTTTCCGGCTTTTTTTATGCCCAGGTGACACCCAAATGACACCCAAAATCGAAAATGCAACGTCTGGAACGTATTTTAGAGGTATTCGACAGGCATCCCCCGGCTGGAGAAACAGAACACTTCGGAAGGTCCATTTTCAAAATATCCATCCTGCATCATGACCACGAATGCCTCCGCCGGTTCCATACCGTAGTTGGCCAATTCGTAGAACTGCTCTCTGGTGACGATCTCCTTTTTCTTCTCCACACGATCCCACAGAATAATATCGTCCGTTTCATAGGTGGTATAGTTAGGCAGCATCTTCTGGATTGCACCCAGCAGGCTGATGACCTGATCCTCCGCTGTCTGATTGGAGGTGATGCCGGAGAACTTGACCTCCTGCAGACCGAATGCGATCTGCCTGCCCTTGTCCGGGTAGAGGTGCGCATAGGTATTCCATGTGGTCTGCACGTTCTTGTGGCCAAGCCGCTCTGAGATCGCCAGAATGTTGAATCCCATTTCTATGAGCAGGGAAGCGTGGGAGTGTCTGAGATCATGTACCCGGATCGGATCCAGCCCGGCAGTCTTCGCCATGCGCTTGATCTCGTTCAGCAGGAAGGACTTCGTGAACATGAAAAGCCGGTCGGTGGCCTGCAATCCATATAAACCGGAGAAATACTCCTGCACTTCATCATACAGGAACTGCGGTACCGCAATGGTGCGGTTGCTGCTCTCTGTCTTGGGATCTTTGATCAGGTGCTCCCCTTCGACGACTGCAAAGTTCTTGGTGATACTCAGTTTGAGACCCGGGAGAAAGTCTGCCGGTGTCAGTGCCAGAAGCTCTCCCTCACGGATACCGGTCCAGAACAGGATATCAAAAGCGATCTTCGCATCGGTCTTGTCGGCGGCAGAGATAAAAAGCTCGAACTGGTCAAGTGTCCAGATCTGCATGGCATCTGCAGAGCCTTTTCCCATGCTTCCTGCACGCACGCAGGGATTGTCCGGCAGCTTATAGTACCGGACAGCATAATTCATGATGGCGGACATTTCGTTATTGATGGATTTCAGGTAGGTGGGAGCATAGCCGACATCCGGTTTTTTCTCAAGCCCCTTCTGCCGGACCCAGTTCTGCCAGTTACGGATATCCAGTTCGTCGATCTCGTTGATCGGCTTCTTGGAAAAGAAGGGCAGGAGCATAGTGGAGAAGCACTGCTTCTTCCGGACAACGGTTGTGATATCAATATCCCCGTTATCGCTGAAGTCCATCAGATAATTATCCACCAGCGCACTAAAGGGGATGTTGGCCGAATGGATGTACCGGGCTTTGAAGGCAGCTTCAAAGTCCTGAGCATCTTTTTTCCGGGCAAATCCCCTCTTGGTTTTCTGCTTGTACTCGCCAAGCCAGTTCCTGTATTTGAATTTTGAAGTCCATGTGCCGTTTTCTTCTTTGTATGCAGGCATAGGAGCACCTCGTTTCTCAGATTGCTTTGTGTAGAATCATACTTGCATTTTTGGGAATAAGCGGCTATAATGTACTTAACAAGACAGCTGGCAGGTAGTGTGCGCTACCTGTTCCGGCGAATTATTGAAGCAAAAATAACTGCCCCACTCGGCCAAGAGTTTTAGGGGCAGTTATTTTTTATGGTTAACATAGTCCAAAATCGCAACGATCAAAACAGCAACCGTCAGTATTACCATGAATTCTTCATATGTACTCATAAATATTCCCCCTTCCGCAAGACTCGGAACGGGTATGCCACCCCTACCAGCTGCCTGGGTAAGTACACCATAGCGGCTGCAAGATGATTCTATTTCTCTTCTGCAATGGAATTCCCATCACAGTGACAGTACGACCTCTCCATAGCTTCTAAAATGAGCAGATCAAGGTCTCTCCCTGACAGATAAGGATCTTTACTGCGGCTACTGCGGTTGCGGTAAAATTCCTCACTATAAGCTTCTCCCAGTCTGGAGAGCCTGTCAGAGAGTTCCTGTTCAAATTCTTCGTCACTGACCACCTGATATCCTGCGAACGGTAAATTCAGATCTTTTATCTTTTGTAAGGTGTTGGAAGCGTTATCCATGCGTATCCCTCCTTACTTCTATTTCCCCCTCATGCCCCGGTACCACGCGAGGCTTATTATTTTCCAACAGCCTTCCGGTTTCCATCTGCTGCAACAGGCGGATTATCGAAACGCTGTTCCCGGAGCAATTCCTTTGTCTTTCCTATGATGATATCCTGATTGTCCTCGCTGAGATTTTCAAAGGCATTGAGGAGCTTCTTCTCAGCCTGGCTGATCTTAGGAACCTGTCCCAAGAGATAATCAATAGAGACATCCAGAGCCTTTGACAGTTCGACCAAATGCTCCAGCGTGGGTGCGTGCTCACCAGTCAGATATTGATTACAAGTATCAACATCGATCTCCGTTTTTTCACAGAGCTCGCTGACCGTCATATTCTGGGTTTCCAGAGCCGTTTTCAGAGCTGACACAAAAACTTCCTGCAAGTCCTTATCATCAAAGAAAAAGAAGAAGAAAAAGCCCTTGTCATCGGACGGACTATTTCTGTGTTTGTCATCAGATACCCCCAACAGATAATCAACTGAAATATTAAAGTAATCGCATATCTGTTTTTTTAATTCATCATTAGGGGTACTTTTTCCACTTTCATATAGAGAAACGGTTGATTTCACTATACCGAATTTTTTTCCAAATTCTTCCTGCGTCATATCTGCTGACAATCGTAGCTCTTTTATTCTGTCAGAAAGATTCGCCATAATAATCTCCTCCATAAATACTTAAAAGCTTAATCCTATTATACGATAAATCTCCCTTGAATTGAAGAAATACAAAACAATGTTATAAAAACTTCAACAAAATACTTGACAATACGATTATAACGATGTAACTTAAACATAAGGTTTTAATATTAAAAACAGAAAAAGGAGGAAAGACAATGGATTTAGCATTATTAAAATCTGAGCGAATGAGACGTGGCATTACTCAGGAACAGATGGCAAAATGCCTTGGGTTCAAAGGAAGAAGCAATTATTGCTTAATGGAAAAAGGGAAAATATCTATATCCGTAGATGCTGCAAACAAAATCGCTCGTTATCTTGGCTTATCCAAAGAGGTGACATATAAAATTTTTTTTGATGAAAAAGTTCAAGATACATCAACTGAAACTATTTTAGCTCATGGAGGTGATAAAGAAAATGTCAAATATAGCTGCGAAGACCAGCTCCAACATCTTCTATAAAGCACGTTGCGATGCGGCAGCACACAATGAGCAGCTCAGCAGCCGGGAAGGGGCAGCGGATTATATGTCGATTGACCGGGGCAGGCTTTACCGGATCGAGAGTGGCATAGCAACTCCTTACCCAGAAGAGATCAGACTGATGGCTGATTTGTATAACGCTCCGGAACTGGAGAACTATTACTGCCGGACGATGTGCCCGCTGGGGAATGAAATGCCGAAGGCAGAGCTGGCCGATCTCGATAGGATCACGGTCAGGACACTCTCCGTATTCCGCAAGATTGGAAAAACGAGAGAGGTACTACTGGATATCACGGCAGACGGCATCATTGATGAAAATGAGAAGCCGGAGCTGGATGAAGTACTGAAGAACCTGGAAGAGGTAGAGGAAATAGCACAGAGCATGAGGCTCTGGATCAAGAAGAATCTGTAACATAGGAGTTCGAAAGGGTGGCGGTATCATTGGACCGAGCGAAAAAAAGCGAGGACAGTCCGGCGGTGCAATTGTCTGATTAGGCTTCACGGGTACGATTCATACAATTACAAACATCTGAAAACATATGTATGCAAATGCAAGCAGATGTAAAACACATGAAAACATTTGTAAGCAGATGATTACAAATTGACAGCAAATGATAGCAAGCGCAAGCATATGTCCCCGATATTCGATATTCGAGAATCGATATTCGATATTCGGGAATCGTATGTATTTATGCTCGGAGCTACGAGCTGCTTGCAACGGAGGAAGCGCAATGCTGGGAGAAAAAATCGCAGAACAGCGGAAGAGAAAAGGCATAACACAGCAGGAGTTAGCTGATGCACTTAATATTTCCCGTTCCACGCTCGCAGGATATGAGGCTGAAAACAAGAAGCCCTCTTACAAGGTGCTTGTCAGAATGGCTGAATATTTCGGCGTAACGGTAGATTACCTGCTCAGATCAACGGACACACAGGATTTTGGCATTTGTGACAGTGGAAATACCATCAAGGAACTTCGCACAGAAGCTGGCATGACGCAGAAAGAACTTGGGGAAAAACTAGGGTTATCAGCTAGCGCAATCGGTATGTATGAGCAGGGTAGGAGAGAACCGGATCTGGAGACGGTTAAGAAAATAGCATCCCTGTTCGGAGTGACGACGGATTATTTACTGGGACTGGCGGAAGGAGGAAACACGATGCTTGGCAAGAGAATCAACGAATTGCGGAAAAGCAGTGGGATGACACAGGAAGAACTTGGAAAGAAGTTAGGAGTAATTAAGCAGACGGTTAGTAGTTGGGAGAACGATTCATCAGAGCCGAATCACGTAGCCACGATTGCACTGGCGAAGCTGTTTGGAGTGACAACAGACTACTTACTGGGAGCGGAAGGAGACGCTATGGGAACCGAAGAGAAGATCAATGAGATTGCGCAGAGGGTTGGAAGAAACATACGGAGCATCAGAGAGCAGGCTGGACTGTCACAGAGAGATTTTGCTGAAGGCTTCGGCGTATCGAACGGTGCGGTAGGAATGTGGGAGACCGGAAAACGACAGCCGGATTTGAATATGCTGGTCCAGATCGCACAGTTCGGCGGGACAAACCTTGACGATCTGGTGATGAAGGAGCTGACACCGCCCGTTCCGCTGTATGTACGGAACATGGTATCTCTGCGGAAAAAGTGTGGCTATTCACAGGGTGAACTGGCAACGGTACTCGGTCTGCAGGGTGCGAGCAGTATAGATCTCGTAGAATCCGGGAAATGTGAACTGCCGGTAAGCAAACTGATCCATCTGGCAGAGTTCTTCGGGGTAACCATGGACCAGATCACGAAGCAGGATTTATCGCAGGAGGTGAGCGGATGCAGACAACAGTAAAGAGACCGGAAGTGACAGAGGCGTATTACACCGTCAAGGATGTGATGGTGATCCTGGGATGCAAGGCGACCAAGGCACAGGATGTCATCCGGCAGCTGAACGATGAACTGGAGGCGAAAGGCTATATGCGCTTCCGCAAAGGACACGTCAACAGGAGATACTTCGACGAGAGATTCTATTTAACATCAAAGGAGGCAGAGAAGAAATGAGCTATTACAGAGAATGTCCGATCTGTGGATCCAACCTCGATCCGGGCGAACAGTGCACCTGCGCAGAGGATCGCAGGAAAGAAGCAGAGCGGAAACAGAAGCTGTACCAGATCGGAGCATATGGTCAGATAATGTTCAATTTCAGCAGGGAGGAACAGAGCTATGAGAAGACAGTCGTATAAAGCGTGCATCGAGGTGACGTTGCTGATCATCATATCGGTGGGATGCCTGCTGGCAAGCATACGGACGGCAAAAGAGCCGGAAGAGAAGAAAGAGATCTACGTCAATGCGGCGGTTACCAGAGAGGTCAGGAATACATACCTGGCAGAGGGGGAACCACAGCCGGTACAGCTGGTCACCGTGAAAGAGGATCCGGAGTCAGTTTCCGAAGCACCGGTATTCTCCTACAGCAGGGACTGGGATGCCGAGGAAAGCTATCTGCTTGCCAGAATCGCCATGGCGGAAGCGGAAGGGGAGAATATCCAGTCCAAGACCCTTGTGATCCTGACGGTGCTCAACAGGGTAATGAGTGAAGAGTTCCCGGACAGCATACCCTGGCTTACACGGCAGATCATGAGTGGCGGTTGGCGAAATGAGTACTATCAGGCAAGGCGGGTGGCTGTGACAGAAGTGTTGCGGGCACACAGCGTGGCAAGAGAGGAAGCCATCCAGCAGAGTCCGGCATGTGAGGAAATGTAGTGCAACTGGAGTACATCAAAGATACGCCATCAATAGACATGACCTGTCCGTTGCAACCGTACATCGAAGTGGAGTTTTTCCATAAGGGAGAGTCGGTAAAGAGGAAGAAGAAATTCCGTAAATTTCGACAGATCGTCGGTGGGAAGACGGTGTATTTTAAGGAATTCGGCGATCCCAGAATCATGAATAAAAAGAATGGTGAATACTTGGAAAAAGGAGAAGAACCGATTTCGCCTGATGACATAGCCAATGAGATCCTCGATTTCCCGTTGGGGGATGCTCCATACGGAGAGGTACGTTGGATAGGACAGGTGCTTACCATCGACGGAAACCGCAGAGCGGAGATCCTGAACAACAACTACTTCCGCAAAGGGCGGCACACACCGCTGATGATCCTGATAAAAGGCGGCACGCTGTCGGATGAATCGTATGAAAAGCTACAAAGATATGTGAATGACATCGAGGGCGAATCCGGACAGCATTCGTTCCTTGTGCTGGAAACAGACACACTGGAAAGCGGCACGGCAATGGATGAAGACAAACAGCCCAATGTCGAGGTCAAAGATCTTGCAAGTATTCTTCAGAAAGATGAATTATTCCAGGAGTATCAGGAGAACGGCAGAAAGAAAACGCAGTCCGCATTCCTGCTCCCGGATCTCTATGTGGGATACACTAAGGATTTCAACCGGTCAACATCGCAGGCCTGCATAGAGGTGACGGAAAAACAGGTATTCCAGCCGGAGCGAGAATCCCTTGGATGGATAATCAATAAAAGGCTGTTGAATGAATATCGTTTCCGCCATGTGGAAGCATACCTCATGGAACCGGATGTAACAGATCCGGACGATGTTCAGAAGATCCTGAATGTAACGGAGCGTGCAGGCGGTCTTACCCCTAATGTTGCCAAGGAACTGACCTATAAGACACTGGGGCTGGACAATGAAGAGCCATATGCCGGAGAATGGGGAGATATCCCGCTTGCTTATCAGAAGGCACTCACACAGGCTCAACAGAACAGTTTATTGCAACAGCCGTCTGTTAATACGAAAACGGATGAAGAGCCTGCTGTAGGTCAAAATACAAAGCCTCAGACCAAGGCTAAAGCCGTTACAGACGATGAAATGTCACAGCTGGATGATCAGATACAGAAGGCTGAGAGTATTGGAGAAAATACTGAGGTTATCGAAGTATTGAAATCCATAAGAAAAGCTCTTGGTGATTACGAAGTGGACGGTGGTGCTGATGTATGATTATCAGAAGATTGCGAAAGCACTGATCCGTAATGCTGATGAAATTGTGGCTGCCATTGACAGGTATATCGCCAAGAAGGACGAAGACCTGAAGAAGACACTGAAGACAGAAGGATATACCGATCCGGACAGGACGGTGGATACCATTAACGATCTGGAGGAGGCTGTAGCCGGGATCCTGGCAGACCAACAGCAGGACCTCTTAAATACGTTAAAGGAAGCAGAAGAAGCCGGAGACACAGGAGAACAGCTTAAGAAGCGCATTGATACCATGTTGGAAAATGATTCCATACAGGACGATGTGACGGATGCAGCTGTATCCATGTACGATGATACGGTAGAGCCACTGGCAACAGAGTACATTCAGGAGGTAGAACCTGATATGCAGGTCGAAAGCCTGCGGAAACGGACGGCATCATGGTTTGAGACATGGGGAACTACCTTGGGCGAACTGATGCGGCTTAGCACACATGACCAGATCACGAGACTGATACATTCTGCGGTGGATGATGGGAAAGACATGCTGATTTTATAGAGATAGACAAAAAATTGCAGTATAAAAATATAGAAGGCTGTAGAAGATTTAGGTGTTATTTATTTTTGTACTTAGAATTTTTGTCATGGGAAGGAAAAGAAGAAATTCAAGAATATTTCGACTCGCATTGCAACAAGCAGGATATAATATATAATTTGAAAGGACGGATATATTTTGAAACAGAGGACAAGTAAAGCAAATCTGAAATTTAATAATTATCTTTTCTTTAATGTGTATGAGGTTGGTACAAAGGCGAGGCTTTTAAACTTGTATAAAGTCAAGAGAAACTCTTATGCAGGAGAGGTGATTGGACGAATTTATGATTTGTATTTTGGTAATCCAATAAATTATAGGAAGGAGTTTCGCAAATATTATAAAAAAGAATTTGATAATTGCGAACAATACTTAATTTGTCGCTTTAATATGTCAGAGGAGTTGGCGCAGAAAATATGTCGCAACAAAAAATATTATGTTGATTTAGCGTGGAAAGGTGATCAGGTAGGAGATTATTTTTCGTATGACGATGAGTTAAAAAATCAATTTTGGAGATTTGTAGGAGGTTTGGAATATGAAGATTAGGATAGGGTATGTTACAAATAGTTCCTCTACGAATTTTCTTATATTGTCTAAAAAAGAATTGACCGCACAATATCTATATAAAAAGTTAGGTTTTAAAAAGAATTCACCAATTAAATCAGTAGCAATGGAAATGTGTGAAAATATTATTGATGGGACCAATAATGGCTTGAGATACTTTAATTTTGATGAAGTGACTTATGATAATGTAAAAGAAGTATTTGGTGAAAAAGCTGCAAGTAGATATTTGGAATATCACAAAAAGGGGTATTGGGGTTATATGGGTTACACTAGTAGTGATGAAGGTACATTAACAAGTTTTTTTACAACGGACAGTTTTGAAATTGATAATAATGATATTTATGTATATGCAAGAAGTTGTATGTGGTGAAATTTATGATTTATTATGAAGATAAAAAATATAAATTCTTTGAATTATTTAATGAAAAAAATGGAACTTTGATCAGGAGTGATATTTCAGGAACTCAAATGAATGCTACTATGCGTTCTTTTCCTGAACTATTGGATATTGGAGTAATGGGACAATGTGGTGCGGCAAAGGCAGGAATTTGTAGTAGGGTAGGCGTTGAATGTTATCAAAATGCAATTAATTCAAATAAAAAGAATATGTCATTGGAAAATTATGAAACGATTATGAAACAATGTAAAAATAGAGTGTTTCAAGTTGCTTTAGGTGGAGCTGGTGACCCCAATAAACATGAATTTTTTGAGGAAATATTATCCATGACTAGAGGATATGGAATTGTACCGAATTTGACAACTAGCGGATATGATCTGTTGGAGCAGGAAATACATTTTATAAAGAAATATTGCGGTGCTGTAGCGGTTTCGTTTTATTCAAGGATAGAATCAGATAAAGAAAATAATGATGTAACAATAGATGCAATTAGAAGATTTGTAAGTAGTGGATGTAAAACCAATATTCATTTTGTGGTTTCGGATGATTCAATAGATGAGGCAATATATAGATTGGAAAATGAAATATGGCCTACTGGAATAGAAGCGATTATATTTATATTATACAAACCAGTTGGTTTAGGGAAAAGGGGAAAAATTGTAAAGAAGGACGAGCGATTAGCACGTTTTTTGGATGCAGCTATTAAAAAGAAACATATGTATAGAGTTGGATTTGATACTTGTTTTACATCAGCATTAATAAAATATAATGAATCTCTAGAAATGGCATCCGTTGATGCGTGTGAAGCGGGAAGATTTTCAATGTATATTGATGCTGAAATGAATGCATATCCATGCTCTTTTGATAATCAACAAGGAAAATACAGGGTATCATTAGAAAACAAACAAATTGAGGAGATATGGAATGGCATTGAGTTTGAACGATTTAGAAATATACACTTGCAAAAATGCAATACATGTAAAGATAGTGATATATGTAATTATGGATGCGGTCTAAAGTTAGGCATTGATTTGTGTTAGAATTATATGAGCTGCGTGATTAATTTGAAGGTGTCAGGTGCACGTGAACGCTTATACATGTTTACCATCATTTGACATCGATACAAGCATAGTAGTAGATGAGATAGACCGGAAAGTAATATATATATTGATTGGAGATGACACGATGGAACTTGAAATGGGTATTGAGGACTTATTAAACAAAAGAAAATTGGAATCAGACCGAATAGAGTTTAAGGCAGGATGGAATCCTGACGATATTTACCATAGTGTCTGTGCATTTGCGAATGATTATAACAATGATGGCGGTGGATATATTGTAGTCGGTGTTGAAGAAGAAAATGGTATTGCGAAGCGCCCGGTAAAGGGAGTGCCGGAATACATGCTTGATTCCATTCAGAAAGATATGCTTGGTTACAATAATATGATTTCGCCACCGTACTTCCCACAGGGAATACCTGTTGAAGTAGATGGGAAATGGATTTTTGTAATCGTTGCCCGAACAGGACAGCAGCGACCATATAAATCACCGGAGCATGTGACCAGTAAGAAAGACAAAAAGTATAATTATTATATTCGTTATCAGACAAGCTCTGTAAAGGCAAACAGTGAACAGGAGAGGGAACTGATCAATATGTCGGATCTGACCCCGTTTGATTGCCGGGCTAACCATAAGGCAACATTTGAAGATATTTCTCCCGTGCTGCTAGAAGATCACCTGAGAAAAACTGGAAGTAAGCTTGCGAGACAAGTGAGAGAGCGTGGCGTTGAGGAGATACTTAATGATATGCAGCTCCTTGTTGGACCGCCGGAACTAAGGTATATTCAGAATGTAGCAATCATGATGTTTTGTGAGCATCCGGAGAAATTTTTTGGATATACGTATGTGCAGATGACATCCTTTCCGAAAGGAAGTGTTGAGAATCCAAGCATTAGTGAAGATTACCCGAACATCACGGGTTCTGTGCCGCAGATGATACAGGCAACTATGGAAAGATTCCGTAATCTGATCATTCGTGAAAAGGTGATCAAGGTGCCTAATCAGATGGAGGCATTGCGAATATTCAATTATCCATATCAGGCTATAGAAGAGGCTGTGGTAAATGCTTTCTATCATAGAGATTATATGTCGTTTGAGCCGGTGACAATAGAAATAGAGCCGGATTGCATAAATATCATGAGTTTTCCGGGAATAGACAGGTCAATTTCAGAAAAGACGATAGAGGAAGGTAAGCGGTTTGTTTCTAGATATTATAGAAATAGACGTCTTGGAGAGTTCCTAAAAGAAGCCTGATCCGGCAGGGGGAGAAAGCGCTGGTACGGATAGAGTCCTGGGATGGGGAAGAAGAGGAGCTTTTTGACTATCCGGTGGATGCAGAGACTCTTGATCAAGCACGCAGGGTTTTGGA
>Ga0129310_1003029_pt1 | contig 11362 bp, 10 predicted proteins | sample Go1ome_2_FD_94433 | JGI IMG/M metagenome (GOLD analysis project Ga0129310, IMG submission 94433) | Western lowland gorrila individual fecal microbial communities from Wisconsin, USA - Go1022A metagenome | ecosystem: Host-associated > Mammals > Digestive system > Large intestine > Fecal | place...
AACTTTCTTCGTCAGATTTGTCGAAACATCGACCTGATTCGGAATTACTTCTGAATATGCCGGGACGAGCAGCACGTCATCAAATGTAATACCTTCACCAATGATCTTACCCATCTTAAGTTTCCCTCTCTTTCATCCATTTTGAATTTATTTAAATGAGTATAACAGCTTTGCTCTTTTTCTGCAACAGAAGATTTATACTATTTTGCAGCATGTACTTATTATTTATTCTTATAAATACCCCTTTATATATTTTTCAAGGATGATATTATCTTCTCTTTTCTTTACACAGACCCGGTAAAACGTCCCATCCAGTCCCCGGTAATCGTCACAGCAGCGGATCAGGATCCCCTGCCTCAGCATATATTCATAAAATGCCCGCGCCGGTCTTCCCGTTAAATCTCTAAACAGAATATAATTTGCCGCAGACGGATATTTTTTAAACGCGCCTTCCGGCAGACTGTTTTCAATAAACCTGCGTTCCTCCCGGATCAGACTGACCGCACGCTTCACATATTCCTCGCCCTCCGGCTCGAAGGCGGCATATCCTGCCTCCTGTGCCGGTATGGATACGCTCCAGGGCTGCATGGAGCTTCTCATTTTTTCGAGCAGCTCATGATCCGCACTAAATCCGTAGCCGAGACGGAGTCCGGCCATTGCAAAGGTCTTTGTAAATGCACGAAGGATCATCAGCTTCCTGTATCCGTTTTTTACGAGACTGATCGCAGAAGCTTTGTTATCTGCCCCGGCAAGCTCCATAAAGCATTCGTCGATAACGGCAAAGATATTTTTCTCCCCGCAAAAGGTTACGATCCGTTTCACATCCTCCGGCCGGAGCATGTCACCTACCGGATTTGAGGGGCTGCACAGAAAAATCATATCCGGCGCTTCCTGCCTTAAAAAATCGATGTATTCCTCTATGGGAAGCCCAAAATCCTGTTCTTCCTTCAAATAAAAATAAGTGCATTCTGCTCCGACAGCCTGTAATGCACTCTCATATTCGGTAAACGAGGGAGCTAAAAGCACAGCACGCTTTGGTCTTACGGCACGGCAGACGGCAAATATTAATTCGGCTGCACCGTTTCCAAATATAAGCGTTTTGGGATCTGTCCCATACGCAGAGGATACTCTCTCCGTAAGCCTTAAGCAGCGGCTGTCCGGATAACGACTGCTGCTCTCAATTCCCCGGATCGCGGCATTTTTAATAAAATCCGGCATGCCCAATGGATTGATATTGATCGAATAGTCGCAGAATACCCCCTGATTGCTGTAAACATCCCCGCCATGTCTGTATTCCATTATTCGTTTCCTCCCTTCAGCCGCATAGGGATCCCTCCGATAACACGAAAGACCTCCTCTGCTTCAGCGGCAAGAAGCTGTACTGCCTCACCGCAAAGCTCCCTCCACAGCCGATCCTCCCGTTTTATCGGAACGATGCCGCTTCCGATCTCATCCGCCGTAATACACACGTTTGGATTGTTTCTGATAATATTATATATGAAATCACGCATCTTTTCCCGCGCCTTTGTATCCTCCATATCGGAAAAACGCTTTATGTACCCATGAAGATTCAGGAGCACCGGTCTGCTCCATGCCGCCTCCAAAGGATCCGACCAGCCGTCTGCAGCCTCTCGGTTTTCTGTCATAGCAGACATTTTCAGGGCAAGCTCTGTTTTTCCCTGATATGCCCCGCCAAACAACAATATCATTGAATTTTTTCTTCCTTTCTTAAAACAGATATCTGCCTTGTTAAGGCCCATCGGGATGCCTGCCTCCACCAGATATACCTGATCTGCAAGCTCAAAAATATCACGGTTCAGCTCCCCAAGAAGCCTTCTGTATTTTTCCGTTTCCTCCCCAAAAAGAGGCGCCTCTCCAAATACCTCATTCGTAACGATCACAAGCTCTCCGGCACGGTCTTTAATGCGGAGAATCCCATTAAGGATCTTTTTTCTGACATCCTCCACATGAATATCAGAATGCCCGATATCGCGGTACAGTTCATTCGCGGTCAAATTGGAAAGACACTCTAAAAGAACAGCAGATCCCTCCGGGATATCTGCCCTTTCCAGATCGAAGGGACATTCCAAGGTTTCAAATTGTTTTTTCTGCCGCATATTACGGTGTTTTTTTATGCGATCTTTGCATTCCTCATCCCATGCGATCATGGTTGCCACATAGATCCGCCTGTACTCTCCTCTATCCACCAGGCACTGTTCTGCAAACGCCGACTTTCCACTGGCGCTTGCCCCTGTCACTGCCACCATCATAACTTCCACTCCAATTCCGGTTCAAAAAGGGCTGCTGCTGTCGTCACACCATCCTCTGCGTATTTTTTTATGAGTAGACGCGCCTCTGCCGCCACTTCTTTACAGGCAGCCATGGCTGCTCTCTCACAGACATTTCCGACCCCGGTAGTCTTCTTCACAAAGGCTGATTCCGTATACTCGCCGGGAACCCGGTTCAATTCCTCCTTCGTGTAGGTAAGGAAGGGAATCACCAGCTCCCGTGTCAGCTCGCATAATCCCGGCTCTCCGCTTTTTAAATCTATACTCGCCACCGCACAGACTGACCGAATATCCAGCCCTTCCTCTTTAAGGGCCCTCTCAGCTACACGCCTGATCGTTTCTGCCGGAGTCCCTCTCCGGCAGCCGATCCCGAGGGCAACGCATCTTGGGATCAGCCGGAGGACATTTTGTGTCTCTTTTTCCGGATCCTTTCTCTTATGGATCGTGATGCGAATATTGTGGCTGCAGATCCGATCGCAGAAAAGCCCCTCCGGGATCCGGCCCTTTAGCGGGAATTCCGTAGAAAATCCCACCGGTCTTCCCGCCAGAATATCTGCCGATATCTCCTTGGCAAGCTTCATATTATCGATGGACAGCCCATTCCTTTTTGCAAACATATCCACCGCAAAACGGCCGTTTACATCAGTAGCCGTTGTCACCACCGGGATCGCCGACATTGCTTCTGCCAGATATACGGCCAGCTCATTGGCGCCTCCGAGATGACCGGAAAGAAGCGGTATAACAAAGGCTGCCGACTCATCCACCACAAGAACAGCCGGATCCGTTTTTTTATCCTTTACATGACCGGATATAGCCCGAACCGCGATCCCGGAGGCCCCTACAAAGATCAACGCCTCTGAATCCGTAAAGCGTTCTCCTGCCCAGTCCGAAAGCTCTCCCTCTCTTACCGGCATAAAACTGATCTCGTGATCTTTGGCGGCCGCCTGCATCGCATATTTTCCCATCACATACGGACACGGCTCATCCTTTTTCTTTTTTAATATAGACACCAGACGTTTTTCCGTTCGGAATCCATTTGCAGTAAAGCTGATCAGTGATATCTTCACGTTTATTCTCCCGTCTTTTTCTGTCTACATTATAAATTGCTTTTCTGCTTCTTGCAATGAGTGTTTTTTCAGTCTTTCGCACCGGGCTCTGTAGCAGACTGCTCCCGACGTTTTTTTGTAATGAGTCCTCCGATCCTTCCGCTCTCCTTTGCAGTCAGGCTCCTCCAGCCGCCGGCAATCACTTTATCCGCAAGCCCCAGCTCTGCGGCGATCTCAAATTTCATTTTGTCCTCCGGTTTCAGGTTTTTCGGATCGATCGGATCCTCTTTTCGCTTCTTGGGCATAAAATCATCTCCTTATCATTGCCATATCAGAATTTTCCCCATAAGCCGGTAAATTATACAGGAGAAACAGATCCGATCACCAAAAACTGCAGCACCCGTAGGTTAGATACCGTCATCCTCTGCAAATATCACTATTTTAGCCGCTGTATTCTTTCCGTCATGGCCCTCCTTCCAGATAAGAAGCTTTTTCCCCGGAGTCAGATCGTCTGTCCGGACGATATTGCGTGTCAGATACGGAAGAAGGGCCGTATCTGCATTGACTGTGTATGTATTTCCGTCTGTAGCCTTTAAATCAAACGAGCCATCTGAATTTTTCTTAAGCTTTTTAACAGTCGTATATACAGGAAACTCTCCCTCCTCCGAAGGATCAGCCAGTACAAGAGAACCATTGACGATGGGCGGCAGGCTCATTGTCATTTCTTCGCCTGCATAGACATTGACAGATACCCCTTCGCTTAATTCTTCTGCCGGGAGCGGATATCCGTTTACGGCATCGAGGATCAAAACCCCTTCCGGAACCGTGACGATCACTTCCTCGGACGAATCTCCAAGCTTATGATCGATCATCAGCTCCCCGTTTTCCATGGAAAGTACGGTTCCCTCCATCATGATCAGCTTCAACCCCTCATCATATTTCAATTCACGTTCCATGGCATTATCTGTCTGATTATATTTTGTCAGACCGATAAATCCCAGAGCGGCTGTCAGAGATACCGCACACAGAGCAATTGCAATTTTAGTCATCTTTTTCATACGTTCACTCCTTTTTTATATATTCATGAAAAGATTATCATATAATTCTTGAAATTCCTGCTGGTTTTTATTTACAAATCCATTACAGTTTCTTTGAGTTTTTTCTGCAGCTTTTTGTGTGGCAGGGAATTTCCTGTTACACAAAAAGGCACCGCAGTTATCTGCAGTGCCTGAAAATATCTTAATCAAGATCCTTCTTGCCTTTATAAGCTTCCGAATTATTCTTCAACCGGAGCTGCTTCCTCAGCCGGAGCCTCTGTCTCAAGAGCCTTGATGCTTAAGCTGATCTTTCTGTCAGCCTCGTTGAAGTCAACGATCTTTGCTGTGATCTCCTGTCCGATGGAAAGAACATCTGACGGCTTTGCAACGTGCTCTTTGGAGATCTGAGATACATGAAGAAGTGCATCAACACCTGCCTCAAGCTCAACAAACGCACCAAAGTCTGTCATACGTGCAACCTTGCCTGTTACAACGTTTCCGACTGCATACTTTTCAGCAGCATTTGCCCACGGATTTGTCTCCGGGAACTTCATGGAAAGGGCAATCTTCTCGCCGTTGATATCCTTGATCAGCGCTGTTACCTTGTCGCCAACCTTGAATACCTTCTTCGGGCTCTCAACTCTGCCCCAGGACATCTCGGAAATATGAAGCAGACCGTCTGCTCCGCCAAGATCGATGAAGGCACCAAAATCTGTAACATTCTTAACTGTTCCTTCAACCTTCTGGCCAACTGCGATTCTCTCGAACAGAGCCTTCTGCATCTCAGCCTTCTTAGCAACGATGAGCTGCTTGCGGTCACCGATTACTCTCCTTCTCTTTGGATTGAATTCTGTGATAACGAATTCGATCTCCTGATTTGCATACTTGGAAAGGTCTTTCTCGTATACGTCAGAAACAAGGCTTGCCGGGATGAAGATTCTTGCTTCATCAACGATTACGCTTAAACCACCGTCAAGAACCTGAGCAACCTTTGCGGTAAGAACCTCATGATTCTCGAAAGCTTCCTCTAATCTCTTATTTCCTCTGTCTGCAGCCAGTCTCTTGTAGGAAAGAGCTACCTGACCTTCACCGTCATTTACCTTAACGACCTTAGCTTCAAGCTCGTCGCCGACATGTACAAGATTTCTTAAATCCACGTTGGATTCATTGGTGTACTCGCTGCGGGTAATGATGCCATCGGATTTGTAGCCGATATTTAAAACGATCTCATCTTCTTTTACGTCGATGACCTTACCAGTAACAACCTCTCCTGTACGTATTGTTTTTAATGATTCCTCTAACATTTGTTCAAAACTTAACTCTGACATTAGTATGAACCTCCTCGATAATATTATTCGGGGTTGATGCCCCTGCCGTAATACCTACGTTGCACGCAGAACTTATACATTCAGGATTTAAGTCGTCCAGGGTCTGGATGTAGTACGTTTTTTTACATTCCCGCTGGCAGATCTCATATAGCTTCTGGGTATTGGAACTGTGCTTGCCGCCGATAACGAGCATAACGTCCACCTGGGAGGCTATTCTCTTAGCTTCTACCTGTCTCTCCTGTGTCGCATTGCAAATCGTATTTAAAACAAATATATCATAACGCTTTTCAGATATTTTTTCAACTAAATCTTGAAATTTATTGTAATTAAATGTCGTCTGAGCCACAATGCTGAGCCTGCTTCCGGGTTCCAGACCCAGATTTTCAAAATCCGACAGGGATTCGATAACTTTAGTATCGGAATTTCCCCAGCCCTTAATGCCCTGGACCTCCGGATGGGACTCATCGCCGACAATGATCACCCGGCGTCCCTCTCTGCATTGTTCGTCCACAATCTTGTGGATCTTCTTTACGTATGGACATGTCGCATCCACGATTTCTGCACCGTTGGAATTAAGGATATCGTAGATATGTTTTCCTACGCCGTGAGAACGGATGATCACCACGCAGCCGGAAAGCTTCTTAAGCTCCTCCTCTGTTTCGGCTACCCGGACTCCCTTTTCTCTCAGCTCCTTTACCACTTCTTCGTTATGGATGATGGGCCCGTAGGTATAAATAGGCTTTTCTGATTTTTCGATCTGCTCGTAGACCTTTTCCATTGCCCGCTTCACGCCGAAGCAGAAGCCAGCGGTCTTAGCAACCGTTACCTTCATTCTGCCCCTCCTGCCTGAGCTCTCTGCTTTCCCTCGATCAGAGCACCTATCGCATCTGTTACCTGCTTTAAGGTCATATCCGAGGAATCCATAAATACAGCATCCTTCGCACGTACCAGAGGCGAGTTTTCTCTGTTCATGTCGCGATAATCGCGGTCGATGATATCCTTCTCGATCTCATCCAGATTGCAGCTTACTCCCTTTTCCGTAAGCTCTTTGTATCTTCTCATTGCCCGGACACGGGAGCCGGCCGTCAAATAGACCTTTACGTCTGCATCCGGGAGAACAAAGCTTCCGATATCGCGGCCGTCCATAACTACATCTGCCTTCCTTGCGAGAGCCTTCTGGAGCTCCACTAATTTTTCTCTGACTGACCGATACCCGGAAGTCGCAGAGGCCATATTTCCTACTTCCTCCGTGCGTATAAGGCTGGAAACATTCTCACCGTTTAATAATACCTGCTGCATGCCGTTTTCATAGGTGATTGAGATTTCCACATCCTCACAGGCATTGCGGATCGCTGTTTCATCCGCTCTGTCAATACCCTTACGCATAAAATACAGCGCCATTGCCCTATACATTGCTCCGGTATCCACATAGATAAACCCTTTTTCCGCTGCCACAGCTTTGGCAACGCTGCTTTTTCCGGCTCCGGCCGGCCCGTCGATCGCCACGTTAAAAGACATCTTCTCCTCCTCTAGTTTACTTCTTTTTTCACGATTTTATGCGGGATCGGAATATTCTGCACTTCTTCCTGCCAGCATACCCGTAGACCATGCGATCTGAAGATTAAAGCCTCCGGTCACTCCGTCTAAGTCAAGCACCTCTCCGGCAAAATAAAGCCCCGGCATTTTTTTCGATTCCATGGTCGAGGGATCGACCTCTTTTACGGAGATCCCACCCTGGGTAATGATCGCCTCGTTATAGCCGCGAAGCCCGGTCAGCGTTACCTGAAATGCCTTTGTTAGCTCCACGAGCCGTGCTCTTTCTTTTACCGTGACCTCATTGACCTGTTTATCCGGATCGATCCCGCTTCGTTCAACGATCACCGGGATCAGCTTTGCCGGAAACAGCTTTGCGAGGGAATTTTTAAACTGCTTGTTCTTGACCTCATCAAAATCTCTCAGGATCCTTGCGTCCAGCTGTTCCCTTGAAAGCGCCGGCTTTAAGTCGATATCCATCCTGAGGGGATGCAGCTTGATCCGTTTCGCCGCATAGCTGCTGGCACTTAAGACAACAGGCCCACTGACACCGAAATGGGTAAACAGCATCTCACCAAATTCCTTCCAGAGCACCTTTTTTTCATCGTAAACTGTAACTTCTATATTCTTTAATGACAGGCCCTGCAGCGATCTGACATCCTCCTCGGCACACAAAAACGGTACCAGCGCAGGCGAAAGGGCTGTCACGGTATGTCCTGCCTCTCTTGCAAAACGATATCCGTCCCCGGTAGAACCGGTTGCCGGATAGGAAATACCGCCGGTTGCCACGATCACGGCATCTGCCATGACACGTTTTCCGGAGTTTGCCAAAAGGATTCCTTTGCATCGTCCGTCCTCACAGATAAGGTCTTTAACCGGTTCATTCAAGTGGATCTCCACATGAAGGCTTTTCATGACACGCTCCAATGCGAAAATTACATCGGAGGACTTATCGGAAACCGGGAATACCCGGTTTCCTCTTTCTGTTTTCAGCTTACAGCCCGCACTCTCTAAAAGCTCCATAATATCGAAATTGGTAAATCCGTAAATCGCACTGTAAAGGAACTTTCCGTTGGTCACCATATTGGCAAACAGGTCCTCTGTGTCACAGGCATTCGTTACATTGCAGCGCCCTTTTCCCGTAATATATACTTTTTTCCCGAGCTTTTCATTTTTTTCATAGACAGCCACCGAATGACCCGACTGAGCCGCACCAATGGCGGCAGCCATACCGGCAGCGCCTCCGCCGATGATTATAACCTTACTCATTTTTGTTCTAATTTTCCCACTTCTTTGAATTATTTCGTTTGTCGCATTACTTCATGCTTTTCGTGCCTGACGCAGAGATATCTGTCTTTATTCGCAACTGTTCCGTACCTTTAGCAAAGCGGACATTCGCAATCCGCTTCGCTACTTGCTCATGAACGCAGTCGCTTCGCGATATGTCAGTGGGAGCTTTCAACTCCCACTGACATAAGCATCCCCCTCACCCACCGCTTAGTGCTCCGCGCACTTGAAGCGGGAGGGGAATGCTTATCTGCATTCAAATATCTTTGCAACCTTTGGCATGATCTCACTGATCCTAATATGCTGCGGACATTCTTTTTCACAGTGATGGCAGGCACGGCATGCATCGGCCTTTGTTGAAAGTGCGGCATAAGCCTCCTTCGCCGGACTCATTCCATGGCTTGCCGTCATATTATAGGCAGCAAACAGCTCCGGAATATTAAGTCCGAAGGGACATGGCATACAGTATGCACATTTTGTGCAATTGACAAGAGCCATTTTATCAAAGATCTCTTTAGCCTTTGCATAAGCCTTTCTGTCTTCTTCCGTAACCATTCCCACATGGCTTCTTCCCGCATATAAAAGATTGTCCTCAACCTGCTCCGGAGTAGACATTCCGCTTAAAAGAAGGCTTACCTCCTCTTTATCCCAGAGATAATCCAGAGCATATTCAACATGAGCTTTTCCTTCCGGGAACGCCTCGGCAACGTGGGGTGCAAGGTTTGCAAGCTTTCCGCCGAGAAGCGGTTCCATAATGATCACTCCCAGTCCCTTGGAGGCTGCATACTCTAAACCTTCTGTTCCGGCCTGATGGGTCAGGTTTATATAATTATACTGGATCTGACAGAAATCCCAGCCGTCATAATAATCGATGATCTCTTTAAAAATATCAAGAGAATCATGGAAGGAAAAGCCAATGTAGCGAATCTTTCCGGCCGCCCGTGCTTCCTCCAGCTTTTTTGTCAGATTGAATTTCTTTACCTTTTCCTCAAAACGCTCTTTGCTTAATGCATGAAGAAGATAGAAATCAATATGATCCGTGCCAAGCTTTTCCAGCTGCTCATCCAGATATTTGTCAAAATCGTCTTCTGATTCCAGAAGCCAGACCGGAAGCTTGTCCGCAAGGTATACTTTTTCCCTGTAGCCGTCCTTTAATGCCTTGCCGACTACCAGCTCGCTGGTTCCCTGATGATACGGATAGGCCGTGTCAACATAGTTTACGCCGCTGTCAATGGCATGGCGGAGCATGGAGATCGCCAGGTCTTCATTTATCGTATTATCCTCATTGATCGGAAAACGCATACAACCAAATCCAAGTGCGGAAACTAAAGCGCCTGTTTTTCCCATCTTCCTGTACTGCATACTTATTACCTCCATAATATTCATTTTTTGTTTATTCGTATTGTATCACACCATGCCGGATTTGTAAAATTCCTATTGCTTTTTTTCTTTTTTCTGTTATAATGGAAATGTTTCCGGGGTATGGCGTAGCTTGGTAGCGCGCTCGGCTGGGGGCCGAGAGGTCGCAGGTTCAAATCCTGTTGCCCCGACTTTTGTGAGTACCGTGTACTCACTTTTTTTCTGTAAGAGTTTTCTGATAATATAGGAATAGTCAAAGAAAAAGGGGAGCCCGTAAGGACTCCTCTTTCTGGCATTATTACATTTATACAGGTGAATTTTGCCCAGCCAGAGCGGTGAGCTGCTTCCGTTTAGTTCTTGTGTCACCCTCAATATGCAGCTTGGAATAAATCCGGTTTACATATTGTTTGACGCTTCCCTCGGAAAGATAGAGCTTTTGTGCGATCTCACGGTTAGAAAGCCGCTGTGCCATCAGCTCCACGATCTCAAATTCCCGCGGTGTCAGTGCATCAAAGACTGCCGGGCGGGTTTCATTTCGCGCAATTGCCGCTTCACCAAGCTCTGTGATCTTTTCGATCAGATCATTTTTCATTTCCTGTGCTAGCAGAGGCTTCAAGAGATCATAGTTTTCCACAAACGGCATCACAAAGCCGTCCGGTGCCGCCTCTGAAAGTGCCTTTTTCAACCATGAATGGGCTTCCTTAAGCTTTCCCAATCGTCCAAATGCCGCTGCCGTCTGGATGCGGATATGTATTGCCACCAATGCATAATGCATCGTTTCACATAATGCCAGCAGCTCTGCACTGCGTCCCACCACCTTAGCATAAGCGCCTTGGACAAGGTACACCTGATTTTCGATCATGTCCATCATCGGCTTACCCGGTGCAAGCATGTTGACGGTGGAGAGTCGATGGCAGGAAAAGATCTCCGGGAGCTTGTCCGTTTTTCCGCACAGTGCGTGGTAATAAGCGCTGGTCGCGTTCCAAAGATTGATCCATGACGCATCATGATAGTGCAACAGCGTTTTGTACCGTTCCGCAAATGTATAACGCTGTTCCACATCATAATATAGCGAGAGCCGCCGCGACAGGAAATCACAGCAGAGCTCCATGTTGATCTGCCCGTTGTCCTTGACCTGTGCATAGGCACGCTCTAATTCGATATGGGCATCGGTGAAGCGTCCCTGACAATATAGCGCCTCTGCCCGCATAATCGTTTCCGCACCCTGTCCGTGGTTATTGGTGACCTTATAGTAGTGCGGCATGCACTCGTCCATCTCGGCAAGCTCATTTTGAAGTTCTCCCGGTGTACGGTAGAACATCATCAAAACAGAGGGCGAGCCAAAGGTCCAGCCGCCGCCGGATCGGATACTGATGGCCGGGCGGGACATCTGACTGCTGGCACTGCGGTGCAGGCGGCTCATGGCGCTGATGTCATTGTAGCTGAGAAAGCTCAAAATAAGATCACATTCCCCCAGCAGGTTG
>Ga0129310_1003032_pt1 | contig 11358 bp, 10 predicted proteins | sample Go1ome_2_FD_94433 | JGI IMG/M metagenome (GOLD analysis project Ga0129310, IMG submission 94433) | Western lowland gorrila individual fecal microbial communities from Wisconsin, USA - Go1022A metagenome | ecosystem: Host-associated > Mammals > Digestive system > Large intestine > Fecal | place...
GAAAATTATCCGCTGATCTTTTTCAGATGAAGTGCAAGTGTCAGCACTTCGTCTTCTGATATAGTCTTTGCATAATTCTTTAAAATATAATCCTGCATTGACTTTGCGCATCTGTACGGCTTTTTAAATTTGCTTTTTACAAGCATAAGCAGATCTTCATCACGGCTGAGGACATTCGGAAGTTCCTGCGATCTGAAAAGTCTTTTCGCAAGGAATTTCAGATGAACAAGAAAACGTTCATAAGCTATGGTCGTCTTGTCTATCCTGCCTGAAAATGATGCGTCTGCTATCTCTGCGCAGCCGTTGACCATTTTTGTGATATCGGGTATCTGTCCCATATCCGTACCCATACGGGCATTTATTATATGCATTGCGATAAAGCCTGATTCATCATCGCTGAGCTGAACGCCGAGCCTTTGATTAATCTCTTCAACACAATGCTTTCCAAGTGCAAGCTCTTTCGGGAAGCAGTCATGGATAGCGTCCATAAGCGGGTTTGTAAACTCCATTCCGTTTTCCTTGCGCTGTATTGCAAAGGAAATATGATCCGAAAGAGTGATTATAAGCGATTCGTTCAGCGGTGAGTCTATATGAGATGTGATATAATCCACAAGATCAGCCGTCAGCTTTATATGCTCGTAAGGAATTTCCGTAAGGCACTCGATAAGTCTTTTTCTGAGTGCGGAGTCGGTGACGAGATACATTTTCTGAATTTTTGATGTATCGGGTGCGTCGCCGTACTTTTTGCCGAAGCCTATTCCCTTTCCTGAGATTATCTGCTCTTTTCCCTTATCGTCAAGAACGCAGACAGTATTATTATTTATCACCTTGATTATCTTCATAAAAAGTCCCCCTATAAACAAAAAAACCAACCTTAATACGACTACCCAATAACGTCCGCATAAAGTTGGTTATGCCCATTCATATTACGAATGGTAACACTCCAATATATAATCTGAAAAATATTATTTATCAATTTCACTATAATTAGTTTAACACACGCAATTATATTTGTCAATACAGTACAGCTTTTTGCATTTGCAAATCTATTTTTTGGACAAACTGAACTTCTTACTTTTGTGGAAAACTAACAATACACAGGCATTAAAGGTAAAAAAATACCGCCCGTTATGAGAAAATCACACACGGACGGCATTGTTATGCCTTATATAAAACTCATCATGCAAGCTTGAGAACATTTAGCAGAAGTATCCAGCTCATACCGTAATAGGTCACGACTGCAACAAGGTCATTTATTGTGGTTATCAGCGGGCCTGAGGCTACCGCAGGATCGACCTTTATCTTCTTGAAAAACAGTGGTATAAGCGTACCCACTGCACCTGAAATTATCATTGCTATCATCAGTGAAAGACCTATGCAGGAAGATATTGCAAAGGCTGCACCGGCAGTTTTCGCTTTGAAGAACATAATGTACAATCCCACAAACACCACTGAGATCAAACCAAGTATGCCGCCGTTGCAAAGCGCTATCTTCATTTCCTTTATCACAAGCCGCACTTTATTTTTAGCGGTAAGGTTTTCGTCTGCCAGCACTCTTATGGTAACAGCCAGCGACTGAGTACCAACGTTTCCCGACATATCCAGTATAAGTGACTGGAAAGCCATTATGATAGTCAGCTGTGACACGACTTTTTCAAAAGCGCCAACTACCGATGATACGAGCATACCCAGCACAAGCAGGATAAGCAGCCACGGCATACGCTTTTTCATACTGTCTTTCAGCGGTTCTGAAAGATCTTCTTCAGCAGTAAGACCTGCCAGCTTTGCATAGTCGTCGCCCATCTCATCGTCAATAACTTCCACAAGGCTCTGAGAAGTGATGACGCCGAGTATAGCATTGCTGTTATCAAGCACAGGAATGCTGTCCTCAGAATAATCTTTCAGCTTTTCTATACATTCATCTATATTTTCAGTACCGTACACATAAGGGAAAGATGTACTTATCAGCGACTCAAGAGAATCGTCCTGACGTGCGATGATAAGGTCCTTTAAATCTATCGCACCGTAAAACAGATCGTCTGTATCTGTCACAAAGATAGTGGATATATTATCATTATCCTTAGCCTGCGCAATAAGCTCGCTCATTGCATTCTTTATGGTCATATTATTCTTTATGACTATAAAGTTCGCAGTCATACGGCTGCCTATCTCGTCCTCGTCAAATGATGCGATAAGCTCTATCTTATGCTTTGCCTCGGCGTCCAGCAGATCAATAAGCTGTATGCGCCTTTCCTTTGGTATTTCACGGAGGATATCTACTGCGCTGTCGCTTTCAAGACATGAAACGACCTCCACAGCTTTTCTGATATCCATTTCATCAAGGAACATTCCCGCTTTATCTTCGGGGATATACTCAAAGATATTTGACAGTTCAGCCGTATCAAGCACTCTGAAAAGCCTTTTTCTGTCGGCTGTATTGATCTCCGTCATAACCTCGGCGATATCATTTTCGTGATAGTCGCTGAGCTTTTCCCTCATTGCCTTCGGGGAGAAATTCCCCATAATAATATTGGTGATCTCTATCTTATAGTCTGGCTTCTGAGAAGCCTCTGATGATAAGATCATATCCTTTTCATTATTCATAACAGACCCGCCTTTCAAATTTTTTTGAAAGTGATATCGGGCGCAAAATGATCTTCCGAAAGGTAACGGGCTAAGCTATGCCGCAAAGCAAGTGCAGAGCGACAGTTCTCTTTTCAGAAACATCACACAATTTCACGCATCGCCCGAAACTATCACCATTACTCACTTTGCTCACCTCACATTATTTTTTTATTTAACCTAGTAATTATACCACAGCCGCCAAATCAAGTCAAGGCAATTTACTTTTTGGTAACACAATATTGAAAAAATCCGCCCAAAGCACAAGCTCCGAGCGGAAATGAAAGATATTTATGTATATTTTAATTTTACATACCGCCAAGCCATTTACAGATAAAGCCTACGATAACCGCAACGGCTGCGAATACAGGCACCATAGGTAAACAATCTTTGACGTGGAACCATTTCTGAGCATATTCTTTATCCATATGTTCAGTACCCGGCAATCTCCAGCGTTTTACTCTTGGAAAAATATCCAGTCTATGATAAACGTATCACAGGCAAATAAAGATAATGAATAACAAGCGGCTGCGATAAATCCGTCAAGAAAAGTCCGTGCGCCCGCAAGATATGCAAGTCCGACTATTACAGCAAGGGCAACTACCATAAAGATAGCTTTTGCAATATAGTTCTTTGCCGTAAGCTTTTCCTTTTTGCTTTCTAAATTCTGACTTCTGTAATATTCAGCCTGAATTTCAGGTGGATAGTTCACTATCATATTCACGGGATCTTTATTTAAAAGAATAACTACCATTAAAGAAAATGGGATATTGATAAGCAAACATTCAACAACGATCAACCATGCAGACATAATAAAAAAACTCCTTTTTTTAATTTTTAACATTCAGTTACAGGCAGCTAACCTAGATCAACAGATCATTTCTCAGCTTTTCCGGTTATATAAAGCAAAAGATGTTCAAGCAGAAAATTTATATTATCCTCCACAGCGTCCTTACAGAACAGCTCCCTGTTTTCGATAATAAGATTTACTGTTTTAATAGTATTTGCAATATAGCCGAGATCGGCGTCATCACGCACTCCCTCAATAAAGCCAAGCACAAAAGTCACAAGCTCTTTCGCTTTCAAAAAGCACCTTTGTATTATCATCATTTTTCATCCATTCAATATCCTTTGCATCAATATGACAGAAAAATGTGTTTTCGGGTGTGAAAACACTGCTGTAAATTTTATAGAAATCATCGGCAGGCATTTTTTTATCCGAGCCGAGCTGCTTATAGATCCTTGCATAAAGCTTCTGATCGTAGTCGTCCACAATAGATATTATCAATGCTCCCTTTGATTCAAAAAAGTTATAGAACGTACCTTTTGCGATGCCGACGCTTTTGGCGATCTCCGCAACGGTAGTGTTTTTTATACCTTTCTCCTCAAACATTTTCAAGGCGGCGGATTTTATATTTTTCTCGATCTCCCTGCGCTGTTCTTCTGAAAAAATGACGGGCATAAACTGTCCTCCTAACGTTAAATGACCAAATTCATTATCGGTCATTTATATATTAGTACACACTAACCGATTGTCAATAGGTAAGCAGAAAAAAATTTGACTAAAAAATATCGGCACAGGCATAAAAAATTCCGCCCGAAGTCTAACTCCGAGCGGAAGATATAAAGATATAAATATTATAGCTATACGACAGTATACGTTCTTACAGCAGTGCCGGCAAGATTATTTTTGCCCTTTATGGTTACGGTCACTTTGCCGTTTTTAACTGCGGAATATGAAACAGTATAATTGCCCTTATAAATTTCGGTCGATCCTATGTTTACAGAAACATTCGGCTTATTTTTATCCGAGCTGTTTTTCGACAATTTTATAGTGCAGTTTCCTATATTCCTTGAATTTATCTTAAAGGTCTTTGTGACTGTGCCTTTAAGATTTTTCTTTCCTGTCAGTGTAACTGTGGCTGTGCCTGCGGAGATATTATTGCTGTATGTAACGGTATAATTTCCGCTGTACATTTCAGTTCCGTTGCAGTATACATTTACTGATGGCTTGAACCTCTTGCCGTTGAAATAGAATGAGTCATCACTCAGTTCTATCTGACAGTTGCCGATAGAACGCTGAACTATGCTGAAAGTTTTGGTAACTGAGCCTGTATAGTTTCCGTTTCCTGTTATAGTAATAGTCGCTGTGCCTACCGAAAGGTTATTTGCATAGGTCACTGAATAATCCTTTCCGTTTTTAAGCAAAGTCGAGCCGTCCTTTACAGTTACAACAGGTCTTATTCTTGTGCCTCTGAAATACTGAGTTGAGGAAGGAAGTTCTACCTTGCATGATGAGATATTCTTTGCGGTAACGTCAGAGAATTTATAGTTATGCTTTTCAGTATTCTTATTCTTGAAATATGACGCTGCTTTTGAGTTAGACTTACAGATATATGTTACCTTTCCATTTTTAACACCGAGGTCATTTATTTTGATATCGTCAGGGATAGTAACGCTGATTTTTCCTCCGTTTTCTGGAGTGTAGAATTCCTGTACAGGTCCTCCACTTCCCATAGTATTAACTCCATCAGAATTATAACCATATGCCTGACAGCACCATATTTGATCAATAGTAGAAACCTTTACGCCATTTATTTTTTCAGGGATCGTCACAGAGTTACTGTTTCCAACATATCCACAAATAACTACATTTCCATTGTCATAAGAATACAAGAATCCGTTATTTTCATATACATATTCTGATTTTTGCCAATCACCATCTGAATCATAATATATACAATAAACATACATATCTAAATATCTATATGAATCAAAACCGTATTGTTTCTTTTCATAATATAAATTGTCAGCATTTAACTTCTGCAAAGCTTCATTATATTTAAGACCCTCAAGTAAAACATGCCATATCGGTGAAGTACGCATTCCGTTCTCCAATGCATACTGTTCAGCGGCAGAACCCTCATCACATATAATTTTGAAGTTTATATACGGAAGAGCTTCGCCCGACTCATTATCATAGCCGAGCGCTCTGCTGCCGATAGTTTTTACACTTGCAGGTATCTCTATTTTTCTAATGCCGCAGTAAAAGAACGCTTCTTCGCCTATCTCTTCGACGCTATCATACATATTTACTTCTTTAAGTCCTAAACAATTTTTAAATGCACATTTGCCTATTTTCTTCAATTTATAAGGGAGATATAACGAACAATCATCTTCACCTATAAAATTATAGCATCCGAAAAATGCGTAATCACTTATCTCCGTCAAATTTTCAAGTGACGATAATGACGGACTCAAATGACTGCATCCATAAAATGCGCCCTTACCTATGTGATCGGTTTCATAAGGAAAGCCAAAATATGTTATAGCATCGCAGCCATAAAAAGCATAATCACCTATTGAAGTCACTGTTTCAGGCATACAAATAGATATTCCCGAACCGTCATTATATTCCTCAGAGTATTTTAGCTTATCTTTAAACGCACACAGACCTATGCTTGTAACAGGCTTGCCGTCTATCTCCTCAGGGATATAAAAATCATTTGAACCTGCCCACTCTTCAGAATCGTTTGACGGGGACTCGCCGTAATATGCGGTTATCTCAACTGTATTATCGCTGAGTATCTTATAGCCGAAATCGCCGCTGCGCAGTTCGTCCGTAACCGCACTTGCTGAGATATTAAGCTCCGACACCACATTTTCTGTTTCGGGCAGCACTGCTGAGCCAAAGACCAGAGCGACTGCAAGAATGCCTGCCGTCAATTTTCTTACACTAATACTTTTCATATTTTCGACCTCCTGTATCTGATATTAAAATCATTTAATTAAAATTATATGACTTTGTTTTTCAAGATTATTTTACCACTATTTATCAAGCCTGTCAACACAAAATGCACAAAAATGAACATATTTTTATGTGATAAAAAATCTTCTCTCCACCCTTGCTTTATTTATGATAGTATGTTATATTTATATATGTTTGGTCAAATAAAAGTCAGGATAAAAATACACAGAATGGGGATCTTATAATGTTATCATCAACAGCTCGCAGAGATTTTCTCAGCGGACTAAAGGACAGCGTACCGATCGGCTTAGGGTATCTTTCGGTTTCATTCGGACTCGGTATCCTTGCTGTCAGTTCGGGGCTTTCTGTACTTACGGCGGTCATTATTTCTATGACTAATCTCACCTCAGCAGGTCAGGTAGCAGGAATTGCTGTCATTGCAGGCGGAGGGGGATACATAGAAATGGCTCTTGCCCAGCTGGTAATAAATATGCGCTATGCTCTTATGAGCCTTTCGCTCTCGCAAAAGCTTGACGGAAAATTTACCAACCTCAGCAGACTTGCGGTGTCCTTTGGAATAACAGATGAGATCTTTGCCGTTGCCTCAGGAAAAAGCGGAGAGGTATCAAAGCACTATATGGGCGGACTTATCTCCCTGCCTTTTGTTTGCTGGTCGCTTGGCACTCTTCTGGGCGGCTGTGCAGGTGAGATACTTCCCGAAAAGATCAAAGCCGCTCTTGGCATTGCCATATACGGAATGTTCGTTGCCATATTCGTTCCTGCGGCAAGAAAAGCTGTCGGTGTACTTGCGGTAGTACTTATCTCCGCCGCAATTAGCTGCATACTGAAATATGTCCCTTTATTTTCGGGAGTTTCTCAGGGATTTTCCATAATCATCTGCGCAGTCATCGCAGCCGCTTTCGGAGCTGTCGTTTTTCCGAAAACAGACAATAAGGAGGAAAAATGAACATACAGCTTGTGATATACATAGCCATAATGGCAGGCATTACATATCTGATAAGAATGCTGCCTATAATGGTATTCAGGAAAAAGATAAATTCTCAGTTCGTTCAGAGCTTTCTTTACTACGTTCCATATGCTGTTCTCGGCGCAATGACCATTCCTGCGGTCTTTTACTCAACGGGCAGTATGGTTTCTGCTGCAGCAGGTTTTGCGGTAGCATTCATCACCGCATTCTGCGGACGTTCGCTTATAACTGTTGCTCTGGCGGCAAGTGCGGCGGCATTTATCGTTCTTTTGATATAGCAAATATAACGAAAAATAAAAAAACTGGCGGTGAAAAAAATCATCGTCAGTTTTTTATTTAATACAGTTTTTATTCTTTTACATACTTCATTATATCGTCGTATATTGCTATGTAACCGCTTTCGTTTATGTGAAGTCCCTCAATGGTATATTCCGCTTTCAGTCTGCCCTGCTCATCTTTCAGAGCGGCATTTATGTTTATAAAAGGCTGACCATGCTTTGCGGCAAGCTTTCTGACTTCTTCATTTGCGGCATTTATCTTCTCATTTGTGCGTATTTTTAGGCACTCTTTCATTTCCTCAGACGCTGCCTCAAAATTCACAGGATAGTATGCCATAAGATAGATCTTTACATCAGGCACAGCCTTTTCGATAGCAGTGATAATTCTGTCATAGTTATCCATAAGCTGGCTCATCGGGATAGTTGACCAACTGAGATCATTTGTGCCGATATTTATAAATACCTTTGACGGCATAAGGTCTGTCGCACAGGTATCTATGACAGCAAGAAGTTCGTCAGAAAGAAATCCGCCTACTCCACGGTTATATATTATGGTATCATCACCATGTTCTTCAAGCAGTTTGTTTATAGGGAACATTTCCATAAGGGAAGAGCCTGTAAAAACGATCCTTCCCTTTTCTGCTGTCTTATTCTGCTCCTTATATCTCTGAACTTTTATTTCCTTATCAGTCATAAAATTATCCTCCATAAAATAATTTATACCTTTATTATAGAGGGTTATCTTTGCAGAATAATTTTCTGTTTATAGACTTTTTATAAACAGCTTTTATGTACAGGAAAAATAGGATCCGCCCTGAGATGTGCTGAACTCAGAGCGGATTCTAAGTGGATTATAGGATCATCTTTTAACGTTGAATGCTTTCATTCCCGGATATACTGCGCTTGCGCCCAGTTCTTCCTCTATTCTGAGCAGCTGGTTGTACTTTGCAACTCTTTCAGATCTGCTCGGTGCGCCTGTCTTGATCTGGCAAGTATTAAGTGCTACTGCAAGGTCAGCGATAGTTGTATCTGCTGTTTCACCTGAACGGTGTGAAGATATAGCTGTATAGCCTGCCTTGTGAGCCATTTTGATAGCCTCAAGTGTTTCGGAAACAGAACCGATCTGGTTGAGCTTGATAAGGATAGAGTTTCCGCAGCCAAGCTCGATACCCTTTGAAAGTCTTTCTGTGTTGGTTACGAACAGATCGTCGCCGACCAGCTGTACCTTTCCGCCCAGTTCCTTTGTAAGCAGCTGCCAGCCTTCCCAGTCCTCTTCATCGAGAGCGTCCTCGATAGAGATGATAGGATACTTTTCAACAAGCTTTTTCCAATGTTCGATAAGCTCTGCTGATGTGAACTTTGTGCCTGCCTTAGGGAGAACATATTCGCCCTTCTTTGAACCCTTCCACTCGCTTGACGCAGCGTCCATAGCGATCATGAAGTCCTTGCCAGGCTCATAGCCTGCATTCTTTACTGCTTCGAGGATATACTGGATAGCCTCTTCATCACTTGCAAGGTCAGGAGCAAATCCGCCCTCATCACCTACTGATGTAGCAAGTTCCTTTGACTTAAGAAGTGCAGCGAGTGCATGGAAAACTTCTGCGCACCATCTGAGTGCTTCCTTAAAGCTTGGAGCGCCAACAGGCATTATCATAAATTCCTGTACGTCAACTGTATTTGCAGCGTGTGCGCCGCCGTTAAGAATGTTCATCATAGGAACAGGGAGTCTGTTGCCTGAGATACCGCCTAAAAATCTGTAAAGCGGGATATCGAGGGAGATAGACGCTGCTCTTGCGCAGGCGATCGAAACAGCGAGGATAGCGTTTGCGCCGAGCTTTGACTTATCCTTTGTTCCGTCTGCGTCGATCATTGCCTTATCAACTGCATAGATATCAGATGCGTCCATACCGCTGATAGTTTCGTTTATTACTGTATTTATATTTTCTACTGCCTTTGTAACACCCTTGCCGCAGTATCTGCCCTTATCGCCGTCACGAAGTTCAAGTGCTTCAAACTCACCTGTTGATGCTCCGCTTGGTGCTGTGCCTCTGCCTACTGTTCCGTCTGCAAGAAGTACCTCAGCCTCTACTGTCGGGTTTCCTCTTGAATCGAGGATCTCACGTCCGATTACTTTTACGATCTCAAGATAATCCATAAATAACTACTCCTTTGATTTATTACCATTATGCAGACGATCCCGAAAGCCAGCTTTCGGGTAAAAACAAATTCGCACTTTGTTTTCAAGGAGTCTGCATGGTTTATTCTCACTTGGTTAGTATTAACTAACCATAGATATATTAACATGATATGCCTGCAATGTCAACACATTGAGCGCACATATCCGAAGATTTTATATAGTTGCACAACTGTCAGTTATCTTTTTAAAGAGAAAATCGTAATTATTAACAAAGTGTTAACCGAATACAACTTTGCGCTGCACACATAAAAAATCCCGAAAGCACATCAGCACTTTCGGGACGTTCAGACAAATATAATTTATATTTATCAGTCGAGTTCATATTTGATTTTATCGTGTACGCTTATATCCTTACCGATCTGTACTTCTATAAGCCTTAGTTCCGTTTCGGCAATGATAGTATGCTTTGTGCCTGCTTTCATTGTGATAACATCACCGACAGTTACGCTGTGGTCAAAACCGTCTATGATAGTTCTTCCCTTTCCTGCAACTATCGTCCACACCTCATCACGCTTTTCATGGCTGTGATAATTCATTCTGTGACCTGGGTTAAGTGTTACTTTTATGGTAAGGCTGTCGTCCTCAACATCAAGCACTCTAAAGCTTCCCCATGATTTTTCGGCAAACATTATCTGCTGATCTATCTCGTCAACGAATGGTTTTATAAAGCTGGACTGCTCCTTATCCGACACAAGTATTCCCTCTGGGCTTGCGGAAACAACTACATTTTTCAGTCCCATACAGAGTATAGGCACATTAAGCTCGTTGATAACATGAGAGCCTGCGCAGTTTTCATTGAATATCGCCTTGCCCACGGAATTGTTCTCCATCGCCTCAGTAAGGGTATTCCATGTTCCCAAGTCTTTCCACTCGCCTGCAAAACGCATAACGGCTATTTTATCCTCATGCTCAACTACCGCATAGTCAAATGATATCTTTGTAAGGGTTGCATACTTTGCGAAAAGGTCGCTGTAATTTGTATAGTCGATAAGCTTATGTGCGATATCAAGAACATAGCCGAGTCTGAAAGCGAAAACTCCGCCATTCCACAACGCTCCCTGTGATATATATTCTGCCGCTGTTTCTGCATTCGGCTTTTCCTTGAACATAGAAACGCTGCTTATATCATCTTTGCTTTCGGGAATGATATATCCGTACTTTTCACTTGGATAAGTCGGCTCTATACCCATAAGCACAAGGTTTGCGTCAGAAGTTTCAGCTATCTCACCGAGCTTTTTCACCGCTTTAAAATAATCGTCCTCTACATATGGGTCAACAGGGCATACCACAACGGATTCATTTTTCTTTACACCCTTTACATCGTGAAGATACTGTGCCGCCAGTGCAATAGCAGGAAAAGTATCACGTCTGCAAGGTTCAACGCTTATGCCGACTTCCCCGCCGAGCTGATTATGTATGGCAGATACCTGTGATTTTGAAGTTGCTATGGTGACAACGGCGCTGCTGTCAGCTTTTTTTATCTGACGGTAAACACGCTGTACCATTGATTCATACTCGCCGTTCA
>Ga0129310_1003033_pt1 | contig 11356 bp, 13 predicted proteins | sample Go1ome_2_FD_94433 | JGI IMG/M metagenome (GOLD analysis project Ga0129310, IMG submission 94433) | Western lowland gorrila individual fecal microbial communities from Wisconsin, USA - Go1022A metagenome | ecosystem: Host-associated > Mammals > Digestive system > Large intestine > Fecal | place...
CCCTTACTGTACAGCTTTAATCCGTTTCCGAAAAAATAACCATCCTGGCTGATTCTCGGCTGCTGCAGAATCGGATAATACACCTGAAACCAGAAATAGAGATACAAAAGCGATGCCATCAGAATTTCAAGAAGGCCCGAAAACAAAACCATTGCACGGTTCCAGCTGTCCACTTTTCCGGATATTTTTCGAAACCACACTCTCCGCACGGTTGCATGAAATGCCCAGCCAATCAGGTAAAATACCGCCGTAAACCGGCTGCAGCCGGCAACCTCCAGAAGCAGATTCCAAAGCCTCCGGACCGCCTTTCCCTTGTTGGAGGAAAGAGACTGCGCCGGTCTCCGGTAAATCGTAAGTGCCTGGTCCATGCCATACGCCGTAACTCCCGTCTTCAGAATGCTCCACCAAAGAGCCGTATCCTCCGATGCAATGTCCGGCATGTGAATCAGGGACTTATCGAGCTTCCAGGTATCGAACATGACGGTAGAGGTGAAAATCACCGTCCTGCTCAGCGCATGGCGAAAATCAAGCTTCTGCGGAACATGAACCATGCGTCCCGTTCCCTTCGCGTTCGCATCTCCGAATTCATAGGAGGTAAAAACAAACGCCGCCTCCTTCTGGCGAAGGAACAGCAGCTCCTCCTCAAGCTTTGTCGGAAGCCAGAGATCGTCCGCGTCGAGGTAAGCGATATAACGTCCCCTTGCCTCTGCAACGCCGTGATTTCTGGTTTCCGCCGCCCCAAGATTCCTCTCGTTTCGGACAATCCGTATTTTCTCCCGGTTCGCTGAATTCTCCCTGCAGCGGGCTGCCACCGGAAGGCTCTCGTCCGGCCCGCAGTCATCCACAAGAATCAGCTCCCAGTCGGTGTACGTCTGCTGCTCCACGCAGGCTATGGTTTCTTCAATATATTCCGCCGCACGATACATCGGCACAATGATGGAGATCAGGCCGTCGCGGCCCTCTTTCATATTGTTCATATTTTCTTCCAGTTTACTGCTTATATTCTTCTTCCGGCACCTCACGATAGAATACCTGGAGCATCATCTCGTAAAGCGCATCCTCATCATAGTAAAACTCCTCGAAGCCCTGATCTCCCATTTTCGTCTCGCCCTGCAGCGAATAAATGGTGTCCAGATTCAGGGAATACGATCCCATCTGTCCGGCGAGGTAGGTCACCTCCGACACATCTACATCGGTCACCATGTACGGAGAAACCGACTGATACAGGTTGACAATGGATGCCGGGTTTGCTTTGACAGAAGCGAGCATCTTCGTCATAAGTGCCTTCAGATAAACCTTCTGCTTCTCCAGGCGATACGTGGCCGCATCAAAATCATTTCCGCGATAGTGCACAAAGCGATAAGCATCCTCCCCCATCAGGGTCTGGTCCTTCCCGTACTCGATCTTCCCATCCTGATAGGTCATCCGCGGAACCGTCACGCCGCCGACCGCATCGTTGATCATCGGAACCGCGCCCATATTGATCGCCGCATAACCGGAAATCGGAAGCGAGTACAGCAGATTCGAAACCGCCTTCTTCTCGCGCTCACAGGACTCTTCCATCCCATCGCCGTAGCCATGAGCCAGACAAATCTGACCGACGCCCGTATGGTCAAAATTTCCCTCCGCGTCATAAACATCGATCTGCGTCATGGTATTGCGGTTGATCGCAACAACCGAAATCTGTTTTGTCTCCGGATTCATCACAAGAAGAAACAGAGAGTCCGCCTGCCCGCCGTTCTGACCGCCGGATTTGGCCCTCGCGTAATTCATGTCATCGATGCCCATCACAAGGAACGTCAGGATCTGATCATTGTACTCATAGACCTTGTCCTGGTAACGCACCCAGCCATCCTTCCAGACCTTGGAGGGCTGCTCCTGTCCAGCCGTATTCTCCTGTTCATCCTCCGCCGCAGCCGCCTGCGCCAGTGTCGGCACATTCTCCTGTGCACTCTTATACAGCGCATTCCGGCCAACCGCGTCCAGAACCCGCCATGTCGTAAACAGGCCGGCTCCGCAGAGCAGCACCACCGCGAGCACAATCAAAAGCACCCTCTTCCATCTCCTGTGATGGTGATGATGGTGCCGGTACTCGGACCCGATTCTTCTCCTGTGATGCATCTTCCCGTGTCTGTCGTAATAGACGTTCTCGCTGTGTCTTCTGTTTATCCCCATTGCTTCAATCCTTCAATGACTTATAGTAAAGCATGCAGTGACAAAATCCTTCAAAATTCGGATCTGCAATCTGATCCCGGAATTCCTTGCACATGCACTTATTCTCCTCCGTGCGCTGCAGGCGGCAAGGGCAATACCCGCCGGTGCGCTTCAAACCTTCACGAATGGTATTTACTACTTCTTTGTCCGGATTTAAGGTAACACTCATCTTCTTATCCTCCTTCTGCATGGGCTCATGCCCCATTATGACGCTCTTCTGACCACAGCACTTTTCCCTCGAAAGGCAATTCCGATTTTTATAACTGCGTGTACGCCTGCGTCACACAACTCTGTATCATATCTCTTCTGCTCAATTTGTCTGAGTGCGCTCTCTGCCAGAGATTCCAGATCCGCATGCTCATCATTTGTGTGCTTAAACTCAAAAATAAACCCCGGAACCCCTTTGGTTAACGGCATCAGCTGAATATCAAAGCGTCCAAGTCCTGCTTCCCGATTCGATCGCACCTGATAACGATTTCCCAGAACAGCACACAATCCCAACATCATTCCATGATAGAATCCCTCGTTGGCTCCGTCCATAGAAGATATGCTCTTCAGCATAAAATCTTCCAGTAAGGTCTGTAGCTTGCCGGCATCTTCAGAAAAAATCGCCTGATTGATCGAAACAGCGATGCTGTTCTGATTTGTCCGATTCAAAACTTCCTTTTCATATACAAATGCGATTTCTTTATTGGGAATGGCAACGTCACACATGAAATTGCCGTCATTCTGAGGATAAACCGCAGAAATCTTCAAATATCCGGCAACGAGAAGAAAACTATATATACTATATGGATTATTCTGCACTTCCGGATAAATGACACTTGTGTCTACATAGGTGGTTATTTTCTCCCCACACAGAAGCTTATATAAGCCTTCCGTGATCTCCGGCGCAGCTTCCTCAATAATTTCGCCGATAATATCATTACTTCCGGTCGACTGCCAGAATGCCTTCGGGAAGCACTTGTCAGCAATATAATTGATCACCGACCACGGATTAAAAATCTCTGTATTGCCAAACCGGTATCCATCATACCAGTCACAGATTTCCTGGTATTTTTCCTCTTTCCCATAATAGCACAGCATGTCCTTTACTTCTTCTTTGGTAAACCCGAAGTATTCGCTGTAACTTTCGTCCAGAACCGAATTTGTTTGCAGATTGTTCATGCCGCTGAAAATGCTTTCCTTCGCCACACGAAGAATCCCCGTGAGGAATCCAAAGGCCAGGTGGGTATTGTCCTTTAATCCTCCGGAAAAGAAATTGCGCATAAAATTCACAATCTCCAGATAGAAATTGCAATGATGTCCCTGCTGAATCGGGGTATCATACTCATCGATCATAATGACACATTTCCTGCCATAATGCTTATGCAGCATCAATGACAGAAGCTGCAGGCCCATCTGGCAATCCACCTCGTTCGCAGTGTCCCCGGCAAGAAGATGATACTGTTCTTTTTCATAGCCGCTCAGTACCGTGCTGGTTTCCAGTTCGCCATGCCGCATAAATTCCAGTGCGATCAGCCTGCGGATCTTCTGAAAAGTCTCCGCCCAGGTCAGACATTTCACATCCTTAAAGGTCAGAAAAATAACCGGATACTGCCCCTGATGGCAAGTGTAAAAATCACCGCACTGCCATATTTTCTTATCTTTAAAATAAACCGATGTATCCTCGGATGTTTTTTCAAAGAACATTCGAAGCATATCCATATTCAACGTTTTCCCGAATCGGCGCGGCCTTGTAAAAAGAGAAACCACCGGTTTTGTATCCAGAAAGTCACGGATCATCAGCGTCTTATCTACGTAATAATAGTCCGTTGTTGCCGCCTTGAAGTCAGAGACGCCGATCGGGAGCGGCTTCTTTTTCATCGAGACAACACCAGCAGGAATCAACCATAAGCGACCTTCCTTCTTCGCTCCCGGAAGCTTTCCCTGTTTGCACATCTGCTGAATTCTGCGGACGGTGATCCCCATCGCCTTTGCCGCATCCGCACATGATAAGAATTCCATAAACACCCCCTGTGACCCCAAAAATATCATCTATGTACCCATTATACCCCGCGTCGCGAAACTATATAAGTACATTTCGTTTCAATTTCGTTTTGATTTCGTTTCCTCAATTCGTTTCCGTCAAAACACCCCGCCAGATCTCTCCGGCGGGGTGACTCTTTCGCGGTAGCTCTTTCGGGATGACTCTTTCAGGATGGTGCTTTCGGGCGTACAGCTTTTGGAGTGGTTTTTTGCTCCCTTTACGGAGCCATTACACTTGCAGGCGCATGCTTATCTGGTTTTCACGTAGGTGTTCAGATCATGCACGCAGTATTCGTTGTACGGGTACTGGTCTGTCGTCACATATCCGGCAGGCGCATCGATCAGCTGCGGGATCCGGTTGACAATGGTCGCGCAGGTCATTTCCACCGTTGCCGGGCGGTGTACGGAAACCGTTGTCTCCGGCTCGCCGATGAAGGTCCAGTCATTGCGGTCGAATTCATCCGGTGCAAATACCTTTCCTACACACTCGGTCTCCAGAGTAATGCCCTCTTCCGTCTCCGTCGTAACAACCGCGCGCATGCCGGTCGGATCTCCGGCCTTGATCACGGCGTTCAGGGTTGTCGAGAACAGATCCTTCTCATGGGTTGTCGGATAGCATTTCTGCGTCTGCGAAATCACATGCAGCTTCATTTTGCTGCAGAGCCATCCGTTCTGATTCCACATATAGGACGGCACATACCGGCCGCTTTCGATGAGGTCTCTCAATTCCTCCGAAGGCATCTTGTTGATGTTGGCGATTTCCTTCTCAAAGCGCTCCGGTGTAAAGCCTGCGCCATGCCCTTCCGCCAGTGCGATTCCATAATCCTCGACGTTATACCAGCTGCTGCCAAGAATCTTCGTGATCTTGAAGGAGGAACCGGCAAGATTCGTCACCATGGTGCCCCAGACAAGATCGCAGTAGCCGACTCCCGTCAACGTGCAGTTGCCCTGCTTTGCCAGCTCATCCAGCTTATGTGTCAGCGCCGGAGACGAATTCCACGGGTACAGCGCCTCCTCGCAGGTCGTGATCGCATTAATTCCATGCTTCGCACAGATTGTAAAAATATCCTCCAGCTCCGCAACGGTACTTCTTGTTGCAATGATGCATACGTCCGGCTTCAGTCTTCCGAGAAGCTCATCCGCCTCACCTGCCGGCGAGATCGTGATTCCCGTTGCAGGATAGCCGTCTCCAACAATTTCTGCGGCATCCTTTCCGAGAATGGCAGGGTTCCTATCAAACGCCGCAACAAGCTCTGCCCCTTTTTCAATGGCGTAGCGAATCAGATACTTCCCCATTTTGCCGCAGCCATATTGTGCAAATGTGATTTTTCTTTCCATAGGATACCTCCTTTGCAGTTTGTTGTTTTCTGAATAATTGCAGGTATCCTAATTATACACTATTTATTTGCGCCGTTATTGTGTTGTGTTCTGATTTGTTTTATCTTCTGGCTTCGCACACGGGCTTATTCCTTCATTTCCGCAGGGACCTCTATCAGCCCGAACCGCCGGAAAATCCCGTAAATATAGGACACACCACGGATATCTCCCAAAGCCTTCGGGCGTTCTACCAGGGGCTTGCCTTCTGTCTTTTCAAAGGCCAGCAGCACCGAACTCCACGTCAGGCTCTTACTGCCTTCCCGGCGATCAATCCACAGCTCCTTCGTCAGTTCACCGTTTCGCCCGGTTTTGATCTTATAGGAAAACGGCAAACCAGATATCGTCCTGAACCGGTATCCCTGAAAAGCAACCACGCACTGCCAAAGCAGCTGTTCATCGTGACTGCTCTGCAGTGCCTCCACTGCTTTCTTCCTCTGCCGCATTCGACGAACCCTCTCTGCTCCTACGCTGATCTGCTCCCGGTCACAATTTTCCCTGAAATACACGCCTTTCTTATACGGCAAATAAGAAGTCACTGATGCCTTCGAGAGATTCAATTCTGCGGCCACCGCCGCCAATGCCTCTTTATATGGCATGTCACGCTTTTCCGCAAAAGCAGCATTGACTGCATCTGCAATTTCAGATTCATAAACACCTGCCGTAATCAGAAGCTTTCGCACCTTGATGGGATTGAGGGACAGCTCATCTGCAATTGCCTGAAGAGAATGATCTGCGTAGAGAGCCACCGCTGCTTTCATCTGTTCCTGCAAAATAGCCACTGCATCGTAATCCGGTTTCAACGGCTTTCGACCGGCCCCGGACTTCCTTGGTTTGTATGGTCTTTTTCGTTCCTGTGATTTATTCTCTGTCATTGCTGTTTTCAATGCTTCCTGCGTTATTACCGCGACAAACTATATGCAGCGTTATAAACATTATACTCTTTCTCGATAATTAACTCCCGCCCCCTCCTGCATGCATCCTGAAAATGCATCAGGCGCTCTGAGGGATTATTTTTCTGCAACAAAAGCATCCTTATATGAGCATTCTTCCGAATAGAGATGCTTTTCTCCGATAAAAATAATCCCTGGCTGAAGATTCTTTCGAATAAAGATGCTTTCCACCACCATAAAGTAATCCCTGTCAGAATATTCTTTCGAATCAGGATTACTCCATCGCCGAAAAGTAATCCCTGCCAGAATATTCTTCCGAATCAGGATTACTCCATTGCTGAAAAGTAATCTCTGGCAGCATGTTCTGCCAAATAAAGATGCATCCTATCGCAACAAGGCCATGCAAGGATGCATCCCGTCCCCTCCGGAAGCCAGTTTCCCACGGCTTCGATGTATATTTCTCCAACATGGTTGTCACCGATTATTGAATTTTCCCCATAAGAGCATTGTGCTCTCCATAATATCCTCATAGCTGATATCAGCCGCATACGGATATTTCTTCTGATAGGACTTCCAAAGTGTATGTAACTGCGCATCATCACTAACGGCAGCCATAATTTGGGGTACTTCCTCTTTCAGATTTTCGGTGTTTCTTTTCTTACAGGTTGTCTCAAATGCCTTTTTCAGCACATCAGCATCGATGTCCTGTTCGTAAATAGAAAGCAAGGTCTTGATATCGTAAAAATCTCTCATTCTGGTATTCAAAAGACCTCTTGCAAGGACTGTCTGAAGCTTTTCTGCCAGAATTGTTTCCAAATTATATGACCAGAGATTGATGGAACGGTCATCCAAGAGCAATTTATAGTTGTACTCGATCGCCCTAGGTGTAATTACATCTCCTGTAGAAAGGTCACTCCATCACCAAGGTCTATATCCTTGATTTCATTCACAATCCGTCTGGCATCTTCCGCGGACAGATTCTGATTTTTTATACTCGTATCAATATCCATTGTGGACCGCAATGCTACGCCAACCATTGCTGTCACCAGCATTCCGCCTTTGATGATAAAATTATCCTTGTACTGCGAACTGGCAATTCTCTCAAGGAAACGCTCCATCATATAGATCCGCATGAGTGTTCTGGCATCTGCCTTGTTTTCCTTTGCCACATTCTTAATTCTTCCCTTTACCTGTTCTGGTGTCAGCTGCATTTTACAGTAAAACCCCCATATATCTGCGGATCACATTATCAACCCGAAACAACTTTGCATATTCCATAAGTCTATTCAGGTCCTTGTCTCTTCTGGAAACATATGTCTTCAGAACGGAATTGAAATCCTGTGCTTCAATACTGCTCCGGCTTCTCATCAGATCACAAATCGTTCGTTCCAGGTCATACATTGGAATCATATTCCCATCATTGTCCTTCACAATAATTTTTCCAACATCCAGTAATTCTCGTTTTACCGTATATACCTTACAGCTTCCATCCTCCTTAAGCCGGTGTGCATTGTAGCCGCTGTATATAGTCAGTGTATGAACAAACGGTTCTCTGTCCGTCAAACCATGATAATAAAAAGCCTCGTCATGTGAAAAAACAGCATTCGGGCATCTCTGATGAAGTACATACAGTTCATCTGCCCAATCTGATCCCGTAGAATAAACACCACGGCTGACCGGCTCTAATCCGTTTTCTCGGACATATTTGTAAAACTTAAATTTTGAAATCCCAGATTTTCCCGCAATTCTCGGCGTAAGGTAATCATGATTTTGAACTAACCTTGCCATCTCATTCATAGAATCACCATCCTTCCGTGCTTATATTGTAATCGAAATAAGCACGGTAACCAAGCAAAATCAAACATTCGTGCTTATTTAATTTTTAATATATGCACGTTTGTCGAGTTTTATTTTGTCAAAATTTTGTAAACTTCCCGAAGAATTAATTCTACCCCTGCATGCATCCTGGAAATGTTTCAGGCTCTCTGCCCTTTCACCTGCATACATCCTGAAAATGCTTCAGGCACCCTGAGGGATTATTTTTCTACCACAAAAGCATCCTTGTATGAGCATTCTTCCGAATAGAGATGCTTTTCTTCGATAAAAATAATCCCTGACTGAAGATTCTGCCGAATAAAAATGCTTTCCACCACCATAAAGTAATCCCTGTCAGAATATTCTTTCGAATCAGGATTACTCCATCGCCGAAAAGTAATCCTAATCCGAACATTCTTCCGAATCAGGATTACTCCATCACCGAAAAGTAATCCCTGTACGAATATTCTTCCAAATCAGGATTACTCCATTACTGAAAAGTAATCTCTGGCAGCATGTTCTGCCAAATAAAGATGCATCCTATCGCAACAGGGCCATTCATGGATGCATCCCGTCCCCTCCGGAAGCCGGTTTCCCACGGCTTTGGTCCGTTCAAAGTTTCCGATCTATATGCAGTCAGGAGAACCACAGCGTTTTCACGCTCCGATTCTCCTGATCACGACTAAAACCCATATATCATTCATCAACAAAATCAAAGGGAAGTTCTACGCTCTCCGAATCACGCTGATGAAAGGACGCATTCCCGCCTTCTTCCACAACCACATTTCCCGGCTCACGGACAGGATTCTTGTTCTCTTGTTCCGTTCCTTTATTTACAGGGTCTCTACTCGCAATCTTTCCGGCCGTGATCTGAACCATATGTGAACTTTCTGGTATCACTATGTCTTCAGGTGACTTCTCAGAGGAAGTTCACATGCTAAGCCGATATCATTGCATCAAGTTCCGGATACTCCTTCTTGTGAAGTCGAATATAGCTCCGTTTAAATCCGGCATATGCCGATTCTCTGCTGAGCAATCCCTTTAATGTTCTCTTTGCCCTGCCATTTTTGTCATTCTTATATCTTCCCAGCCAGGTGTAAAGGACATTCATCTCTTTCTGCAGGTCTTGCAGCCGAACCTCACTGTCATGGGTCAGGCTGCCTGTATTCATGCAATGAAAAGTTTCCTCGACAAGATCAGCCGTTCTCTGGGCTTTACCATCATGCTCACTAAGGGCCCTAACCACAACTGAATCGTTTTCCAACCGAAACAGGAGGAATTCCTCCGGATCTTCCTTTCAGCAATCTATAATTCCTGCATCATACTTCGTCTTGTTTTTAACCTGATTGCAATGTGGGCAGGACAGGAAAAGATTATCCCAGTCAAATTTTCTGTCACGATACTCTCCTCCCCTATGTGGCAGAAGATGTTCTACCTGCACATCTGTTACAGGCTTCATTTCGCAGATATAACATTTGTCATGAAAGTCATGGACGAGTTGCCTGATTACATCTTCCCCGTTATACTTGCCATTCTTCTTTTGGCTCTCGATGGCAAGCGATGCCGGAGCCGGATAGCTCCTTTCTATCTTGACCATCAGATATCCTTTCTGTTTTCAAATTCCAGCTTGAGACGCTTGTACTCTGTAGATACTTCAGGCATCAGATAATCAGGCATCTCATCAAGATACATCTCAAGTCTGGCGATTTCTGCCAGTTCTTCATCTGTAACATTCTTTTTTCGGGTCAGCTTCTGATACTGCTCGAATTTTGTCCGTAGCTCATCCGATAATTCGTTGGACTTAAAATACCCCTGAACGACTCCACTGTAGCTGACATCGGAAAGGCCATTCTCCACCAGTGTCTTGTTTTCAAGGTCATAAATCACCGCATCTTCCAGACTGTTGACAACAAACGGCGAATGAGTTGTAACGATAAACTGTATATTCGGAAACAGGCTGGTCAGATATGTAAGAATTCTCTTCTGCAGCTCAAGATGCAGATGATTCTCAATCTCATCGACCAGAACAATTCCCGGCTTATTAAAGACCACGGTGCGTTTGTTCTGCTCCTGCATCCGAAGCATCAGGTCAATGATGATATCGAGCACAGCAGAAAAGCCATCGGATTCAGTATTGAAATCAAACGGTTCTCTGCCATTTTCGTGAATAGTAAACCGATAAGTATCTACATTGAAATCTATCGTCAGAGATGGATCTTCATATACATCTCTGACAATAGATTGTACTTTATCAAACCACTTCTGAATTTCTTCGGCTTTATCCTTATCCTCTGGTTTACCACTTGTGAGAGCCATCGTCTGGGTCATCTTCATGTCGAGCATGTAATTTAGAAATTGCTGTCTTGGCGTCTCGGTAATATTATAATTTTTCTTTATCTGTACTTTCTTTATACTCTCCGGCTGCTCAGCTCCGAAAGCACGTTGAGCTCCATAATAAGCAAGAATGTACTCTCCGTTTTCAAAAGTGACCTTTAAATTGCTTTCCGGTGTGTTAAAAGTCAATTGCAGGCCACAGGTTGAATTTTTAATTCTATCTTCGAAGAATTTTATCCGTTTTTCAATATTGGCAATTTCATTTTGGGTTTCATTATTCTGCTGAGCGTATGCCAGATTACTTTTATCTGTTTCCAGACTCTTTCTTGCCGCATACGGGTCATTTGTCGTTGATACCGAATTCAAGTAGCCTTTTACAGCTTCCAGTAAACTGGTCTTGCCACTACCATTCCTTCCAGTTAGAATCAAGTGCTTCCTATTTTCCACAGATCCTACCGGGATATCAATATTCTGAAGATGCCTGACCTTGTCAATATGGATGTTCGTAATATACAGGTGATTCATCTTGCCGTCCTTTGTATTTGGTAATAATCAAATAAACTGTATGGTTTCACACATATATTTTTACCTCATATTGATCCCGGAGGCAAATCGATATGCGTGAACTTCCGGAAAACCAACTTTCGATGGCTTCCAAGTTTAATCCCGAGAGTCATCGGTGTTGAGGAAATCCATGA
>Ga0129310_1003034_pt1 | contig 11351 bp, 7 predicted proteins | sample Go1ome_2_FD_94433 | JGI IMG/M metagenome (GOLD analysis project Ga0129310, IMG submission 94433) | Western lowland gorrila individual fecal microbial communities from Wisconsin, USA - Go1022A metagenome | ecosystem: Host-associated > Mammals > Digestive system > Large intestine > Fecal | place...
CGCACCTGCCAGCACGTAGCGGTACATAGGACTGCACAATACGCAGTCCAAGAACCGACGTGCTTCTAGGGCCGCACATAAAACAAGGACAGAGGCTCCATTTTCACTGTACTGAAATCCTGCTCACAAGGAACCGGAGTCTGGTGCATGTCAATCCTTCCCCTCATCAAATTCGGTTTGGAGAGATGAAAAACTGTAGTAGCCGGAGCTTCTGTCATATACTCCTGTGGGGCTCTAGAAGCACGTTGGCACTTAGGCTGTGTTCTTTACGGCCTTACGTGCCACTACGTGCTGGCAGATGCGAGAGCTTGCCACACAGGAGTCATATGACAAGAAGCGTCGTTGGGCAGAGCTGTCTCCACAAACCGCAATTTGCTTCTCTTCCCATTTAATAAGATTCCATTGCTTCCAACTGTGGCATCAGCGCATCATAGATTTCCTCTGCTACCGCCAGCTTATATGCCAGTCTGGTCGGCTGTGGTACTATCTCCCTATAATAAGACTCTGTGTGTCCTTTTATCGTAATTGCAAAATATACCTGCCCCGGTACCGAACTGTCCGGATTCGCCGGATCCACATTCCCCATGGTGCCGGTGACGCCCAGTCCAATATCCGCATCATATGTCCGGGCGCAGGCTTCCGCCATGGCTGCCGCTGTTTCTTCCGAATATACGGTATACTTGTCCAGGATCTCTGCAGGCACTCCCTGCATAATCTTTGCTTCATTACAATAAGTAATAAACGCACCTTGCAGAACCGCCGATGAGCCTTCCGTATCCGTAATGAGTGACGCGATCTGTCCGGCGGTCGCACTCTCCATGGTTGTAATAGTCATATTATGCGCAATCAGAAATCTGGTAAGATCTCTGTAATTTTTTCTGATGTCTGATTCTATATATTGCTTCATTCTGCTATGCTCCTTAAACTCCGCAAAATAAGAGGTTCTTTTATCATTCCATGCTTTTCTGCACTTTTATAACCTCATCTTCCTTACACTCCACAAGAGTCATAATATCCGCTATGGCATAATTATGCAACAACATGTTTCTTATTACCTGCTGCCTACCTTCCTGCTGCCCAAGCTCCCGCTCTTCCTTTCTCATATCCTGGATTGCTTTACACATATTCACGACCTCCTCTTCTTCATCCATTTCCATCTCGGCTCCGGTCACTAAATTTAACAACTGTACCGCCTCTCTTTCCATATGCTTAAATCGTTCTGCATCTGCCTGCATGATCTGTGCCAGCTTCCTCTTATCCTTTGAATACTTGATGAAGTTCAAAACCTCACGCATACTGCTCTGAAACTTACGTAATTCATCCTCCGTCATATCTGCCGGAGCAATCACATGAATCTTATAATCCTGTACATATTTCAGAACTGCCGGATCTGTTGTATTCAACATTTCATGAATGGATTTCGGTCCGTTCCATGTCTGATCCTGAAATAAGATAACAATTGTAATGATCGGCAATAGCTTATCCTGTTCTGTCATCCCAGACAAAAACTCTGCATGTATCTGCCCCTCAATCGGCGTATGTTCCTGCATCTGATTCCCCTGCCTGCCTTGCTGAAACCGTTCCCTCCGAATCTGCTCCACCTGACGCATATACCGCATAGCATCATTCAGCATATTCCGAACCGGCATCGCATAATGTACCTCCGATTGATTCTCAAGACTAACCAGCATGTAAATAGCATCCTCATCCTGCCGGATCACTGCTTTCTTCATCACATCCCGATAACGCTGCTGCTTATCTTCTCCCTTCAGCATCAGTTCTTCGCTTCCTAATTCCATCAAATCTGCAGGATGTACAACCTCGGCCCCATCATACACCATGTAATTCACAATATCAGCAAATACCCGATTATTCTCTGTATATAACTTCTCTGCAATATCCTTCTTTCCCAATCTGTAACTCCTTCCTGTATCAGAATCCCTGGAGCTTATACCAGATATGGCGCCGCATGATGCCAACTTCTGCCTAGTGTACCCATTCCCCAAAGATCCTGTCCTCTGTTCTCTTGAATTTCAGCAAGACCTTCTTTCCAGAATGGTAATGACTACCTGCGACTATAGAAAAAATAGATAATATATACTTGCTTGATACTAAGTATACATTACCTATTTCTGCTTGTCAATATATTTGTTTTTATTTTTTTACTGTTTTTACATTTTAATTCACATATAAATCTCTTCGTCTGTCGTTACACAGTAACAGCCGAGCACACCGCCCTGCTCCCGGAAGCCGGATCCGATAACTCTATTCTATATTGTTTCTACTCCTTCCATTTATATGTTCAAAATTTATTATTCGGTCACACATTTCCATGATTTCCGTTTTGTGTGTAACAATTATACATGTAATGTCCGAAAAGGTTTCAAACAACGTATTTAGAATTTTTCTATCCGTTTTCCCATCTATTTGGTTTGTTGCTTCGTCTAAAATAATTAATTCCGGCCTTCTCAACATTACACGCGCCATTGCTATCTTCTGCTTCTGTCCTCCGGACAGATTCCGACCATTTTCCTCAATAAGTGTATCCAATCCACCGGGCAACTGCTCTATCCACTCCTTCAATCCACACTTTGCAAGAACCTCCTCCACTTCACATTCAGTAGCATCTTCATTTCCCAGCAATATATTTTCCCGTAATGTGTTATTAAACAGATATATCGTCTGCGGTACATATGCTATTTTCGCACGATATTGATTCGTTGGCAATTCATCAATATCATTACCATTTATAATAATTCTTCCTTTTTCAGGACAATCTACTTTCATTAATAATTTCGTTATCGTTGACTTTCCACAACCATTCCCTCCGACCAGAGCAACCTTTTCTCCTCTCCTAATCTTCAGATTTATATCCTGTAATGTCAATGTATGATTTGCATATCGATAATCCAGATCTTTAATTTCAATATCTCCTTTTAAATCAACTGTTTTATCACTCCATTGTTTTTGATTCCATGTTTCTTCTGTTGCATCTAATACATCGTTTAAACGTTGAGCTGACATATATGCCTCCTGCAGTGTCGGTTGTAATTCTACTATTTCACGAATTGGCATCATTGCATAACTGATCAATACCGAAAAGGTCATCAACAATCCAATTGTCAATTTCCCCTGTCCTACCAGGCCGGTTCCCAGCCATAATATTATTAATATTCCCAGTGAGCTTATCAATCCTATTACCGAATCTTCTGTACTAAATAAAATATTCCTTTTCTGTATATCTTTGCTAAACCTATCATAGTTGGTTCGTAATTTCTGATCTATTACTCTTCTTCCGCCATAATACTTTAATATCTCTCCACCATCTATCAATTCCTTAAAATCGGACACCGCTTTTGCATGTTCACTCATGGTCCGGTTACTGATTCCGCCTATTACAGGCTTAAACAATAATATTAATCCGATATATAGAACCACTATCACCAGTGTAAGCATTAACAAACCCGGTGATACAACTCCCATTACTATCACACTTCCCACAAAACAAACTATATCAAATATCAATATCAGTAATACACTGATCAATGCGTCCCGAACTCGGCCAAGTTCTGTAAATCTGGATAACATTTCCCCACTTCTCATGGTCTCAAAATATTTTAGCGGAAGCACATATATTTTTTCCAGTAACATGTCAGCCAGCTTTTGATCTATTTTTTGCGATATATTGGCCACCAGCTTTCCTTTGACGATCTGTAAAACTGCCTGTGCCACATACAAACCGCCAACAACCATAAATATTTTATTTTGATCATTTTTCATCGTTCTATCTATTATAGCTTCATATAAAAACGACCCGGCCAGTGATATTCCTACAATTACTCCGGACAACACAATTGCCAATATAAAAGTCCTATATTGCCCCTTTAATAATCGCACATAGCGCTGTAATTCCCCTTTATTTTCATTTCTCTTCTGTACCTGTTCTCCCGGTTGCACAGCCACTATATGGCCTGTCCACATGTTACAAAACTTTGTAACAGACAATCTTCTCATACCCTGCGCCGGGTCAAATATTTTAACCCCGTTTTGATGAAGTCCAATGAGAATAATAAAATGTTCAAAGCCTTCTTCTGAATTAATATGTGCAATGACAGGCAATGAAAATTCTTTTTCTCTTATCCCTTTTACCAAATCTTCATATGTGCCTTCATAAGCATCTGCCTGAAATCCTTCTTTTCGTGCTCCATCTACTAATCCATAAATATTACTTCCTTCAATGTCTACTTTTACCAATTCCTTACATTTTGCAAGTGACAATTGAACTTTATAACAGGAAAGCACGGTTGCCAGGCATGCTGCTCCGCAATCTCGTTCATCATGCTGTCTATACTTCCGATACATTCTATTCTCCTCCTTCAAAACTATCCATTTACAGAAATAATAAGCGAAACATGCTATATCCCTTTTCAATTATTATCTCTGTAAATAGCACAGGCAGGTGCAACTATAAACACCTGCCTGTAATAATTAACTACCTTGGATCAACACACATAACCTCTTCTGTAATGGCGGAATGAGTGAACCACATATGAAAACCAGTTACTGCACCACTTTCCACAACAATCACATCTTGTACCACCGCCAACAACTTCTCTCATTTCCTCTGCATTCATCTTCTTCATAACCTTGTCCTCCTATTAATTAATTTTTCTAAGCCTTTGCAACTTCCGTTGTTCCTTGCTTCTGTAGTTACTATAACAAATATATTTCATGATTGGAGAACATCGTCACTTTTATCCGGATTGTTGTCACTTTTGTTTACAACTTCCTGCATTCTTTTTATTCATTATGTAATTTTCCCCGGTATGAGATTCTCACATGCTACAATCCAAAGCTTTTCACAATCTTCTTAAATTCATCGCACCCCGCAAATGCTTCCAGTATGCTCCTTCGGCTCTCCCCTTTGTTCAGACGACCTACCCAGTAATTCAGGCCTCCCTGATCTGCCTCTCGTCCCATAAATGTTCGGTAAAGAACCTTCACATATTCCGTATTGTTCAGTTTCTTATTGGTAAACTCCGGTGCAAAGAAAAATGCCTCTGCAACCTGCACCGGTGTTTTACGTTTTGCATTAATCTCCTGCGTCCAATACTGCAGTCCACCTGTCTCAGGTTCTCGCCCAAGTGCCTTTGTATAAATCCGTGCTACATATCCCTCTGCTCCTATATATTTTTGAACTGAGATTGTACAGGTCGCCTTTATACCACTATTATCACCTGCAATGCATGTAATCGTTGCCGTTCCTATTCTTTTCGCTGTCACAACGCCCCGGCTATCCACTCTTGCCACATTTGCATCGGATGATTTCCAGATTACTGTTTTATCTCCGGAATCATTCGGTATAATTGTTGGTTTTAATGTTATGGTATTTCCCGGCTTCAACACCACCTTCGTTTTATTTAAAGTAATTTTGGTTACCTTTGTCGTAGAGTTCCGCACCTTAATCGTACAGGTCGCTTTCACTCCGCTGCCATCCTTTGCCGTACAGGTGATCACAGCGTCTCCATATGCAACTGCCTGAACCTTTCCCACAGAATTAACTGTTGCAACTTTTGTATTTGAACTGCTCCAGGTGACTGTCTTTACATTTGCATCACTTGGTGTTACTAATGCATTCAACTTGACACTCTGCCCCTTCAACATCACTACCTGGGTTTTATTCAGGACAATCATACTCACAATCGTTTTATCCGTCCACTTGGCATATAATACAAGATCTCCTACCCGTCCATTTGCAATCTGTGTAATCCTCTTGGTGCATGCCGCATCTGTATACCAGCCAACAAACTTATAGCCTTTTCTTGTTGGCTTCTTTAGGACAATGGTTCCACCTTTTTTAATATAAGTTGACGGATTGCCTGATACATTTTGCCCTCCGTTAAGCTTGTATTGAATGTTATATTTTGTACGTTCTTTCCATACATATCCGTATTCCTTTGCATATTGCTCGCCTGCTGAACCTTTATCTGCAATGATCACAAAATCCGGATTAATAACAATATTAGTATACTGTTCACGCTCTCCAAGTGCATTATCCCCAATTTTTTTCACACTGCTTGGTATCTCAATCTGTTTCAGCGCCGTGCAGCCATAAAATGCATTACTACTAATCGCTGTCGTCCCTGATTTCACTACAATCTGTGTATTTGCCGGCATTGCCCCTTTATAACCGCACAATACCATGCCGGCATAGAGCAATGTACCTTTCTGATCCTTATACCACTGCGTATTCTTAAACGCATTACCCGCCACATCTTCAAGATTCATCGAAAATCTTATTGTTTTCAGATTCGTACAATTATAGAATGCAGAATCTCCAATTGTTTTTACGCCATCCGGAATACTCACACTCGTAACTGCTGTATTACCGGAAAAACAAGAGTTCGGTATATCTGATACTTGCTTTGATAGTGTAATGTTTTTTATCGGGCAATTAAAAAATGCTCTATCCTCCATTTCTATAACTTTTCCCATACCATCCACTGCACTCAGCTCATTACATTCGGCAAAGGTACCAGAACCTATACTGACCGCTCCGCTATTTATTTTAACTGTTTTCAATGCTGAACAATGATAAAACGCCTGAGAACCAATACTCATTTCTTTTGCATTAATTGTTACCGCTGTTAATTTTTTGCATTCAAAAAATGCTCTGTAGTCTATATTTACAACTGAGGCCGGTATTATTAATTGTGATATAGACGCATTTTTAAGCATTCCTGAACCAATCCCTCTTATTGTCGATGGAACAACATATGTCCCTTCCTTTCCTTTAGGAAAAAATTTAATTTCTGTCATTGCCTTATTGTATAATACACCATCTCTGGCCGTATACCTTTTATTATTACCGGACAGATAATATGCTTTTAGATATGTTTCCTCAAATGCACGTGATGATATCTCTTCTATACCGACAGGCAGACTTACACTCTCCAGAACACTGCATCCGTAAAATGCACTATGACCAATCTTAACCAAAGTATCCGGCAATGTAACCTTTCTGACAGAATTGCACTGATAAAATGCACAAGCCCCGATTTGTGTTATACCTTTACCAATCACTATTTCTTTTATTGTTGATGCATATTGATGCCATGGATTCGTCCAACTATAATCCGGCATTGCTTCTTTTTCTGCAATTGTAGAAATTCTTAAAACACCATTTACAATCTTCCATGTCATCGTATCTGATAACTTTCCACTTGCAGTCACTGCCATATCTGCCGCCGGATTTTCTACTATCATTTCTAGATTTTCCTGCTCGATGACAAACCTGATCGCCCCTGCTATCTCTTCTACCGGTTCGCACGTCAGATAATACATTTCCCCTGCCTGTAACTCTATTTCCAGTTTAAAATCCGCTGTTGTTTCTCCTCCTATAGCTTCTGCCAGCAGGTCCATCGCCTCATTATAGACACATCCTCTCGCCACAACTTCCCCTATCGAGTAAAACTGATATATACCATCTGTCTGTGGCACAAACTGATATAGCGGCACAGTCGCCTCTTCCCCCTGACAGATGACCTCTATCTGTTCACCTGCTATAACTTCCCTAACCTCCGGCAATTCTATAACCGGGAATTCTTCTGTGGTAATTTCTTCCGTTGTTTCTTCGGTTTCTTCTTCCGTTTCCGTATCTTCAGTTAATAACATTTCCGTCGTTGCTTCATCATCTACAACCTCAGCCGCCAGTCTATCCTCTGCCTCTACACATATAATATTACCCTGTCCACAAATAGCTGACCATAATATGGATGTCACTAAGCCAAACGCCAATATTTTCTGTTTTAGTTCTGTTTTTCTCCTCATACTATCCACCTCTTGCAAATCCATATTCCGTTTACATGCTACAAGCCAAACCCCTTCACTATCCTCTGAAACTCCGGACACCCGGCAAATGCTTTCAGCACACTTTTACGGCTTTCTCCTTGCTTTAATCGATTTACCCAGTAGTTCAATCCTGCCTGATCGTATTCCCGACCCATAAATGTACGATATAGCACTTTCACATATTCTGTGTTACTAAGTCTCTTATTCTCAAACTCCGGTGTAAAAAAGAATGCCTCCGCTACCGCAACCGGCGTTTTCTTCTTTGTTTTTATCTGCTCTGCCCAATACTTCAATCCAGCCGGATCCGCTGTTCTTCCAAGTGCTTTCGTATATATCCGTGCCACATAAGCCTCCGTATTTGAAAGCTTTGACGTTGTTTTCCACTTTGCATATAATGTAATATCACCAATATGCCCTTTCGATATCCGGGTTATCCTTTTTGTACAACCGGCATCTGTATACCAGCCAGCAAACGTATATCCATTCCTGGTAGGTGTCTTTAATGTAACCGTTGCACCATTCTTCTTATAATTTATTGGGTTATCACTTGCATTTCTGCCTCCATTTAATACATATTGGATAGTATAAGTTGTACGTTCCCGATATGTGATGCCATATGCTTTCGCATATCGTTCTCCTACGGACCCTTTATCCGCAATTATTACAACTCCCGGTATTCTTCTAATATAATATAGGCTTAGATTATTAATTCCAGTCTCATAATCAATTCCCCGCCGCTCCTGTAAATTTCTATATGCATATTCTGTATTGTAATAATAGTCTGCATAGTCTATACCTTCTCCATAATCGACTCTATTAAATCCTATCGCTGCATATCCAATGCTTTCTACACTGCTTGGCAGTTCTATCTGTTTAAGTGAATTACAATTAAGAAATGCTCCTGTATTAATATTTTTTACGCCGCTTGGTATACTGACTGCTCTCAGATTCTTTTGGTCTTCAAATGCTCCTACCGCAATACCTGTTACCCCCTTCTTTAGGGTTAATTTTGCATTGGATGCCATTCCACCTTTATAGCTATATACCATTGAGCCGGCATAAACCAATCCCTTGGGTTGCTTTTTATACCACTCTGTATTATCGAACGCCCTCGCACCGAGTACCTGTATGCTATTAGAAAACTGGATGTTTACTAACTTAGTACAATCTTTAAATGCTCCGTATTGTATATCCGTCACATGATTTGACATAGTTACAGTCGTCAAATCAGAGCAATTCTTAAATGCATAATATTGGATCGAGACTACGGACCGGGGAACTGTTAATCTCTTAATCTTTGAATTATTCATATAACCACCGCTACTGATCTGTGCTATCTTCAGCCCTGCAGGAATATTCGCGATTGGACAATCTGCAAATGCACTTGCTCCTATCTCTGTAATATGTTCCCCACCTTGGATGGTATCCAAAGATACACACCCGGCAAATGCCCATACCTGTATCTTAATCTCCCGATTCGGTAATACTACTGTCTTTAAACATTTACAATTTGCAAATGCGGATTCCGGTATCTCCGACACTCCTTTTCCTATTGAAACCGTTTCCAACGATTCACAACCGTAAAATGCTCCATTCCATATCTTAACGACCGAATCCGGGATTATGATCTTTGATAAGGATGTTTCTCTAAATGTATAACTTCTAATTGTTGTAACTGTTGACGGAATCCTATATTCACCGGTTTTTTTCGGTGGAATTAATTCTATCACTGTCATTGCCTTATTATAGAGAATTCCATCCTTCACAGTATATCGCTTACTACCCGCTCGGATTGTAAACCGTTCTATTGCACTATTTTCAAATGCAGATGAATACACACTTTGCAGGCTATCCGGTAATTGAAGCTGTTTTAATGAGGTACATTCTCTAAAAGAACCACCTTCTATAAATCTAAGTCCATCCGGCAATGTAACCTGTGTCAATGCAGTGCACCCGTCAAATCCATAATTTCCAATCGAGATTACGCCCTTATTAATTACCACTCTTTTTATCTGTGTTTTCATACTATACCATGGATTTGCATTTCCCCACAGACCGGGCATCTCCTCCTCTTTCGCCGTTGTCGATATTGTAAGTACTCCATTTAACAATTTCCATGACATCGTATCAGTCAGCTTCCCACTTGCAGTTGCCCCATTGTTTTCGATTTCCTGTTCGGCTACTTCCTCTACATCTCCCGTATCAGTATCGTCTTCGAGGATCGCGGAGGTATCCTCCGGTAGGTCATATGATACCTCAACATTCTCCATCTCTATTACCGATGTGATCTCAGTTTCTCCCTCCATGAACAGATCACTGCACAGATAATAGGTCATTCCCTCCTGCAATTCAGCTACAATCAAAAAATTCAGATCCGTACCACTATCATTATCCTCAGCCAACAGATTCATTTCCTCATCATATAAATACCCATATGTATCTTCTGCTCCTATCGAATAGAAATGATAGATTCCACTCTGCTCCGGAACAAAACAGTACTGCTCCGGCTCTTCTCCCGGAATTATCACCGTATGCATTTCCTCTCCGACCCGGATTGACGGTCCATCATCAAATATATAAGTCTCCGTTGATAACTCTTCCGCATTTATACTTAATATGCTCCCATTAATTGATAAACCTGTAAGAACCATAATGCCGGCTAGTACAAACGACAGGCTCTGTCGTTCAAATCTCGTCCACCTCTTCATATACACTCATCCTCTCTCGTTATTCTCTATTATCTATTCTTTTACCCCAGTCTCGGTTCCTTACTTGCAACAATCAGTGCAAAGATAAGCGCTGCTCCCGGGATTACCAGACTGATGATTGCATAAGTAGTTGCCGTTGATTCATCTACAAACATTTCATACAGGTCATGATACACCGGATAAAAAAAACATATAATTCCTGCTATTATTGCCAAAAGCGCCAATATATTAAGCACCGGAATCCAGCATAAGATAATCTCACCTACCGCACACGCAAGGTAAATCCAGAATGCATGCGTTCGCTCCAGTTCTTTATTGAAAATCAAGATTTTAAACTTTTTGACCGGTAATATAAACATCAAATATGTACTTGCAATCGGCACCCATGCCATCCAGGCATTCGGATAATGAAACTTTTTCGCTATCTTATAAAGTGCCACACCTGCCAATACATATACCACCAAAACAAGTATCAGAAATGGAGCAATATATGCCAAAACGCTTGCCAATATCTGCCATAATAAATATGAATAATCCATCCTTTTCCTCCTTAACCATTCTCTTATCTATAATCCGAAACTCTTTACGATCTTCCGGAATTCCGGACAACCGGCAAATGCTTCCAGCACACTCTTTCGACTTTCACCCTTATTCAGACGTGCTACCCAATAGTCCAAACCGCCCTTATCATACTCACGTCCCATAAAGGTGCGATATAACACTTTCACATACTCGGTGTTACTTAACTTCTTATTCACAAACTCCGGTGCAAAGAAGAACTCTTCTGCCACC
>Ga0129310_1003036_pt1 | contig 11348 bp, 9 predicted proteins | sample Go1ome_2_FD_94433 | JGI IMG/M metagenome (GOLD analysis project Ga0129310, IMG submission 94433) | Western lowland gorrila individual fecal microbial communities from Wisconsin, USA - Go1022A metagenome | ecosystem: Host-associated > Mammals > Digestive system > Large intestine > Fecal | place...
ATACCAGACTCATATTGGCTGGCAACAAAAAGAGAAGATACAAGAATAAAGGAAAAACAGGTGCGGCAAACCTTTGTAAATGATTACTTGTTTGAGTTTGGGAAAGAAGAAATGAATTATCAAAATATTCGAATTTCGATATATAGTAAAGAACGCTTACTTGTAGATTTAATACGTTTTAGAAAAAAAATGCCATTTGATTATTATAAAGAAATTATTGGAAACTATAGAAGGATTGTTGATGAATTGGATTTTTTTGCAATTGAAGATTATACAGCAATGCTAAAAAGTGGGAAGAAAATAATGGATACAATACAGTTGGAGGTTTTATGATAAACCTATTGGAGGAAATTCAAAAAGTTAAAGGTGAAGGATATAGTGAGGCAAATGCCAGGCAAGAGTTTATCAGGACATTATATTGTATGGAATAGCAAAAGGAAATTTCAATAAAAATGTGACGATTAAAGGCGGCGTTGTAATGCGTAATATATCAAAAAATGCGCGAAGAGCAACACAGGATATAGATTTGGATTTTATAAAGTATTCAATATCAGATGAATCTATTAGAAACTTTATTGATAAATTATATTTGGATGAAGGAATTCAAATTAAAATCGAAAAGCCAATTATAGAATTAAAACATAGGGATTATCAAGGAAAACGAGTTTTTGTTGAGATTACAGATATACATGGAAATATTTTGGAAAGTAAGATAGATGTAGGCGTACATAAAGATTTGGACATTAGGCAGGAAGAATATTGCTTTGATATTTGCTTTCAGGAAGATGGAGCAAGTCTTTTGATGAATTCCAGAGAACAGATAATAACAGAAAAGTTAAAATCATTTTTACGTTTTGGAACCAGATCGACGAGGTATAAAGATGTATTCGATATATGTTATCTCTCAGAAAATGTGAATAAAAATAAATTACTACAATATATTCAGAGATATATTTATGATGATACTTCTTTGCCTGTTAATGATATAGACGAACTCATAAAACGAATTGAAAAAGTGTTTAGTAATAGTTTGTTTATAAAAGAAATGACCAAATCTAAGAAAAATTGGATGGACATTACGAATGAAGAGGTGCTAAAAAGAAATATTGAATTTGTGAAATCTTTGAAATGAGATGACAGTCTGGGCTCTTTTCCAATACCCTACGAAGCGTAGGTTGACGAAATATTCATAAAACATGTACACTGAGAGCAGCAAAAGAGAGAAGGTGACATGCAGTATGGATGCAAAACGAACAGGGGAATTGATACAGAATCGCAGAAAGCAACTGGATCTTTCACAAAAGCAGTTGGCTGAAATGTTGGATATATCACCAAAGACTGTTTCAAAATGGGAGACAGGGCGAGGGCTTCCGGACACTGGAATTTTGCTGCCACTATCAGAATGTCTTGGATGCAGTGTGGAGAACTTGCTGAAAGGTGAGCTGGATTCTGAGAAAACAGAGCAGAATAATCAACAGCGTGATGTGGCACTGAATCGTTGGAAAAAATATGCAAAAAGAAAAAAATACAATCGGGCTATCATGGGGCTTGTGCTGAGTATCCTGTTTCTTGGAAGTCTGGCTGGAGGAATTATCAGTGCATTTGAAAACCGGTCGGCATTATGTGTACTGTGTGTATGCATTTGCATCGGAAGCGGTATCATCATTAGCATACAACTGATGAGTTTACGAATTCGGGATTGGAGAAAGCAGACACCAGTTGTGACAGAAGGTATGATCCTGGAAAAGAAAATCCGTATTTCCGGCGGTGGAAGCGCAACCGGATATCCCTGCATCGTAGTGAGACTTTATGGAGATGAGAAGAAAACATTGGATATCAAGGAATGGTCGGTTTATGATATGCTTTTTCCGGGAGATTTGATTGCTCTTACATATCAGGGATTTGTGCTTATAGAATGCGAAGTATTAAAGCCCGGACCGGTTGCACAGGAAGCAGCAATTTTGCATGTTGCCAAGGCACAGTTTTTGAAAAAATATGTCAGGACAGTTGCACGCTGGCATCATTATCCGGTAGCAGATTTCAGGTTGGAAAATAATGAGAAGGTAATTTTGCGTGTAAAGGAAGAATGGACTTCGCCGCCAGCAGGAACTTCAGGTGAGTTACAATGGCATGGAGAATATATGGACAGCTGGAATACCATAATTTCATAGAAAATAGGAAAAATAAGAACAAAAACCTCTATTTTTCCTATAATGAAACTAGCATATAACATCACAAAAAACGTCCGTTTTTTCACAGAAAACGACATTGAGATAAGTCGTTGCTTATGAAATAATTATCACATCAAGATAATAAATTTCATAGGCAGCGGCTTTTTTTGTGTTGAACTTGAACATAAAATAACCCGCACAAAAACAGGAGGGGAATTAATATGAAAACTATCTATGCAGAGGCTCAGCCGGGTAAAGTAGTCTTAAAGGAGAAAGAGATTCCGGCACCGGGTAAAGGAGAGGTATTACTGAAAGCAAAATACAGTGCAATGAGCCCGGGAACAGAAAACGGACTTCTCGGTGAGCACATCGTACCGCTTCCAACAAGCATCGGATATGCAATGGCAGCAGAAGTAATCGAGGTTGGCGAAGGCGTGGAAGACTTAAAAGTCGGCGATCACGTAGTAGCAACGGTAGAGCATGCACAGTATGTGGTAACATCTGAATTAAACTGTACACTTTGTCCGGAAGGCGTTGACTTAAAACAAGCAGCATTCTGGAACCTTGGACACACAGGAATGTACGCACTTCGCCGTTCTAATTTACAGATGGGCGAGCCGTGTGCAGTACTTGGACAGGGATTTGTAGGAGCAATCACAGCACAGTGCGCAAGAATCGCAGGAGCACTTCCTGTTATCGTAACTGATCTGGATGATAACCGTCTGGAAGCAGCAAAGAAAATGGGTGCTGACGTAGTCATCAACTCCAAGACAGATCCGGAAGGATTAGAGCGTGAAGTAGCAAAATTAAACCGTGGCGGACTTCCGGTTATCTTCGAGGCAACCGGCGCAAGAGGACCGTTAATGCAGGCAGCAGAACTTGTTTCTGAGCGTGGACGTGTCGTTATGATTTCCCAAGTACATGGAGAGGCTATGCCGCCAATCGATGATCCGATCATGCAGAAAGGTGCAAGCCTGATCGGTACATACGTAAACTCCAAACCGTATAAATTAAGAAGAGCAGACCTTCTGATTGAGGGCGCTTGGCCGCCAGTTATGGGTAAAAAACTGAACCGTTACGTAAACTCTGACTGCTGGACCAGTGATGAGGACATTCAGGTATTCTTAAATCTGATCAAATACGGCAAACTGGATATCACACCGTTGATCAGCCATGAGTTCTCATACAAACAGATTCCGGAAGCATACGCTGATTATGTATTCCCACATGTAAATCCGGATATGACAGGCGGACTGATCTGCTGGGAAGAATAAAAAAAGTATAAACTTTATAAACAGAATCTAAAAAAACAGCACTTTTTTCACAAAAAGTTGCCTTTAAGATAGGTCAGAGATGTGGCACAATACAAACATCAAGAATGGCTCAGGCAAATGGGACATAACGTGATTAAAGGAGGAGAATTGAAAAATGGCTAAAAACAAAAAATTCATGGGCTATACGATCCTGTTATGTATTCTCGGTATCGTATTCATGTTCCTGTATTCAGGACTTCAGAATGATCAGATCAATATCATTCAGACATTCATCACAGAGCAGGGCGGCGGATGGTTAGCATCTTCCACACAGCTCCCAATGACAGTTGGTAACTTTGTATGTATCGCATTAACATTTGTATACGGTACATTATTTATCAAATTCGGCGTTAAAAAACCGTTGATCGTTGTTATGCTGATCACAGCAGTTGCAACAATCGGTATTGCCGTAGCAAACGGACTTGACTGCAACGGTGGTGCAGCATCTGGTAACTATGCTTTATTCTTCATCTCATTATTCATCGTAAGATGTGGATGTATGATTCTTCAGATGGCAGGCTTCATGCTCGTAGCTAACTGGTTCATCAGATATCGTGGACAGATCATGGGTATCATCACAATGGGTTCCCCGATCTTCTCCGTAGTTGGTACTGGTGTTATGACAAACCTGATCAAAAGCAAATTCGGTGGTGACTACAGACCGTTCTACATCGGAATCGCTGTTCTGATCGTTGTTATCTGCTTAGTAGTTGCATTTGGTATCAAAGATACACCGGAAGATGCTGGTCTTTACCCAGATGGTGCAGATCATGCTCCGAAGTCTGAGTCCAGTGACGAGGTTAACCTCACAGTTGGCCAGGTTCTGAAACAGAAAAAAGCTTGGTTACTTATCGTATCCTTTGGTGCATTCCAGTTCATCATCAACGCATGCATGGGCTCCATGGCTATCCGTTACATCACACTTGGTGGTCCGGAACTGTGGGTTGGCCAGGCTGTTAAATGGCTTGGTGTTGGTGCCGTACTTGGTATTCCGATGTCTTATGTATTTGGTTTCCTTGATGACAAATTTGGCTCCGTTAAAGCTTCTATCATCTTAGGACTTTGCGAGTTTATCCCGGTACTTTGCTTGATGCTTCAGGATGGTACATCTACACCGTTAATGATCGGTTGGGGATTCGGCGTTGCCTGCATGACAGGTGGTGTTCCGACAATGCATCCTTGTATCACATCCTACGTATATGGTCGTAGAGAGTATCAGTCAGCAAACCGTATTATCATGGCTATCCAGTTAGTACCATCAGCTGTAGCAGCTATGATGATGACAGTATTAATCCAGTCTGGTAAAGCTACAATGGCTTACGGTATCCTGATCGCAATCATCATCATCGGACTTATCGCAACATTCCCGATGTTAAAGATGAAAGATGCCAACGCAGCAGACCGTATGTACGCTGACTAATTTAAGAAGATTTATAATCATACATATTAGACATACCGAACATAATATATATGATTACCTATATTGCCTAAACCTATGAACCTATGGAAAAATGACTTCTGCATGTATTTGCAGGGGTCATTTTTCAAAATCAGGAAAAACCTAGTAAGTTGCTGGGGATGTGCGTGAATCCAGGCAATAGGAAGCGCAGCTAACCAGAGCCCCTTTGAAAAATCGGCTTTGCGAACCTTATTCAGATACAATTTTATTTATATCCACATATGTGGAAGAAAAGGAGAAATGGTATGGATCTTGTAAAAATCAAAGGTGTGCAGAAAAACAAACCTGTACGGGAAGAAAGCAAAAACATGCTGACAATGGCAGACATTATTGAAGGTGTCAATGCTGTATTAAATCCGGGAAAACCGAAGATCAACTGGTTTGCACCGGCAGAGGATGCAGTCGCAGCCGTACATATCAAAGATGGAAAATATGATGAGGCTACTTCCAATCCATCCGTAGTATACGGTGGAAATGTATCCGATGACAAAGTAGAAAATCTGAAAGTGGTAGCATACGAAGGCACGGAAGGTGCGATCTACGCAGAAGGCGCAGGCACAGATGTAACAGTTGATACTGCTTATATCAGCCTCGCCGGAGACGGACAGGGAATCGGAGGACCGGCCAGCGGTGCGGCAGCAAAATACAATGCAAAACTGACCATCAAAAACGCAGTCATTGATACAAACGGAAGAACCCGTTATGCCACAGCTGCAGAGGAAGGTTCTGTATTGAAAGTATATGATTCCGTAATCTGTGCACACGGTATTCCGTATGGTGACGATATTGAGAGACCGGACGCACTGATGTCTACTCCGCCACCAGCACTGGAGATGGATGGAAATACACGTACACACTGTACGATGTCCAATTCCTCCAGCTACTTCTACAATTCAAAGATCATCTGCGACGGATGGGCAGCTCTTTCCACAGAGTCCTCCGAAGGATATGTATACCTGGAGGCAAATGACTGCGATATCGTTTGTACCAAGAGTGGTTACGGCGCATATTCCGATCCGGGATGCCATGACTACTTCAACGACTGTAATTTTGATATGTCCTGTATGGCAGCCATCGTTGCAGGAAATTCAGATATGACCTTTAATGACTGTACCGCAGAGTGTGGATCTTACTTTGCATTGACTCACTGCGTAAATGGATGGCAGGAAGAAGTTGCAGACATCACAGTAACCGGTGGAGATATCCATACAAAGAAAGAGTGCGTACTGGTTAAGAGCCACAACATGATGCTGGATCTGTGTGACGTAAATATCTCTTCCGACAAAGGCGTTCTGGTTCACACTATCGTAAATGATGATCCGTGTGCAACAAAAGTAACCAAAGAGGTATTTGGTGTAAATGTTGTTATGACAGATATGGATGTCAAAGGTGATCTGCTTCATGAAGATACAACCAGAGAGATGTGGGTAATGCTCAACAGCACACAGCTGACAGGTGCGATCCAGCACGCAAATGTTGCATTTGACAAAGGAAGCAAATGGACCGCAACGGCCGATTCCGATGTTGTATTTGTGACAGATGTGGAGCCTGCACAGATTGATGCACCGGCTGGTGTAACCATTACTGCAAAAGGTGCTGAAGCTGGTGAATTTGCACTGGCAAGCGGCGGAAAATTAGTTGTTACAGCATAAGAAAAAGTAGTGTTAAGACTGGTCAAACCAGTGAAAATATAGTATACTAAAGTTATAGGATATGCAACTATTCAGAGCCGGGCAGGTTTACGAATGGGCTCTGAATAGTTAATAAAAAATGTATGAGGTGGATGAAATGACAACAAATGTAAAAAAAGTATTGCATGCAGGAATCAGTGTTTACAACATGGAGGAGTCTCTTGAGTGGTACAAAAAGAACCTTGGTTTTGAGGTAGTAAAAAATGACGGATATGTACCGCCACTGAAAGCAAAAATCGTATTCATCGAGAAAGATGGATTCCAGATTGAGTTATTTGAGTATGATGAGCCGAAGAAAATCCCGGAAGACCGTCTGACACCGAACACAGATCTGCAGACCGTTGGAACAAAACATATCGCATTTGCAACCGATGATATGGATGCATTAAAAGCTGGTTTTGTAGAGAATGGTGTTGATATCGCCCATGAAGTTCGCATGGATGGTGAGGCGGTTATGTTTGTTCGTGACTGCAATGGTGTTCTGCTGGAGTTTATCCAGGGTAAATAATATCAGATGAGAGATGACTCCCACTTTTATAGGTGGTGAGCAACAAGAATGCTGAGAGCATTCTTGAAGGTTTGTTTTGTTGAGAGTTGTAAAAGTTTAAGCGGTGCCCCTCTTTTGGGGAACCGCTTTTAGTCGTATCTATCCCTGCAGTGATGAATATGTTCGGAAATATTACACAGGAGGATAGAGGACAAAAGGGATAATGTTGGAGATTGAGGAAAAGAGATGAAAGAGGGACGCAAAAAAATACTGATCATTGTTATTATCATTGTCTTGGTATCGGTGCTGACTGCTCTGTGCGGAACACTGTTTTACGACAGTATGCGCAATAAAGAAATAAACAAAGCAGCGAAAGAAGACGACGATCAGATAGAGATTGAACTGGTATATGCATATCAGAATCCACAGTGGAATTCGGCCATTGAAGCTACGGTGCGTAATTTTGAAGAATTATATCCGAATATTAAAGTGAATTATGAAGTAAACTATCTGGACAAAGTATATGAGGATATTTTGATCAAAAAAATTGCCAGAGATGAGCTTGGAGATATCGTACAGTTAAAGACGCCGGGAATGTATGCCAGCAGTGATACACTTGGTGAAATCTCAGATGAAGTGACAGATCTGGTAAAATATACTTACGATGTAGATGGAAAAGTGTACGGGGTGGGGGCGGTAGAGTCCACTTCCGGTATTATATATAACAAAGCAATTTTCGAGAAATGTCACTTGCAGGTGCCGCAGACCTATGAAGAATTTCTGAATGTCTGTGAAGTGCTGAAAAGACGTGGGATTACACCAATCGGAGTGGCAGGAAGTGACCTGTGGCATATGGAATACTGGGTGAATCATTTCTTTCGTACAGACGTGCTGGCGAAAAATCGCAGCTGGCTCAGTGACTGCGCGGATGGAACGGTGTCATGGACAGATGAAGAGCCATTGAAAATGTTGACAGACTTAAGTGGATTGTTTGAGGACGGTTATGTCAATGAGGACTGGCAGACGACCAGAGACGGAAATCTGCCGTATAAAATGAGCGAGGGTGAGATCGCAATGATGTATACCGGACCATGGACGTCTTTTGCCATTCAGAAGTTAAATGAAGATATGGATCTTGGCTGGTTTTATGTGCCGGATGAAAATGGAGTAACTTATGCCGGTGATAATCTGGATACGTTCTGGTCCGTGACAAAAGAGTGTGAGAGTGATCCGCAGCGGTATGAGGCAGCCATGACATTCCTGAAATATTTTTATTCGGAAAAAAATTACACGCTGGTCTGTGAATCGATTTGCGGTTTCCCATTGACGAAGGAGTGGGTTGCTACAGGAGGAGTGAAATTTCAGGAAGAAACGGAGCGGGCCTTCCGTAGCAGCAATGAACAGATCGCAACCTACATTGGCGACGAGGATACACCGGTAGAGTTTGAAAAAGGTATGCTGCTTCTTCTGCGTGGAGAACTGAGTGGAGAACTATCTGTGGAAGAGACCGCCAGCCGCTTGCAGCAATTGTGGGAAAACAGTGAGACAAGCCAGGAGGAAAATCAATGAGAAAGAAATTATTTGATACCACCTTCGGAAAACTGACGGTGGCATATGTGTTCTTTGGTATGATTCCGCTGCTTTTGTTGAGCCTTCTGTTTTTCTCGCGATTCACAGACAGTGTCAGAGAAACGATGATTCGAAACTATGCACAGATCAACGGGTATTTTGCCAGAAATGTCAGTGATATCATAGATTCGGCAGATGATGCCATGGCGGATTTGTATGAATATGAGACAGAGCGGGGAGAAAGTCTGGCTGTAGTATTAAAAGATCCGGACCGCAGTGACGGTGAACGTGCATTGGAAGTAGTGACTGCCCTGAATAATGTAATGTCACAGAGTAAGTATATCGCGTCTACGCGTTTTGTGGATTTTAACGGACAGATCTACAGTGTGTATTATAATCAGGAAAAAACACTTCGAAATGATGCAGAATATTATACACAGATGACGATTATTCCGCAGGATCGACTGCGGGATCTGAGAGTGCTTGGAACTACGGAGGAGAGCAATATCTGTATCAATACCGATGATTTTATTTTTGTTCTGGTTCGTAATTATATGGATACAACGTCTATGAACCGTGCATACAATACAGCACTGGGCACATTATTTGCGGATATTAATGTAGATGTTCTGGATGATCTGGTAAATAAAATAGGACTGGAAAAAGGAAATCTCTATGTCTGCAATCCGCAGGAAAAGCAATACGTATACAGTCAGGACAAAAAAGATTATCTGGATGGAAGAAATCCGCTTGGTCAAAAAGTGATGTCTCGTTTGACAGATAACGAAGGATATGAAAAAATAGATGGTAACTGGGTGTTTTATGCCAAAATCACCGGTACGGATGAATATGCGGTACTGACGGTCAGTGATGCGGAAGCGATGGGATATTATTTCAGCAACCGTACCATGATGGTTGTTATTTTGCTGTTCTCCTGCATTTTCCTGGTACTGCTGTATATTATGTTTTCTACCAGAATGAGTGCTCCGATCCGAAAAGTGCAGGAGGCCATGAAGCAGGTGGAGAGTGGACAGATGGATGTGCGTCTGGAGATTAATTCCCATGATGAAATGGAGATTATTGCAGAAGGATTCAATAAGATGGTGGAGCGTCTGAATGATTATATCAATCAGGTGTATGTAGCCAGAATCTGCCAGAAAGACGCAGAACTAAATGCATTGAAAATGCAGATTCAGCCGCACTATCTGTACAATACCCTGGATGTCATCCGAATGACAGCACTGGAGGAAAATGATGAAAAGACAGCGGAACTGTTGGAATGTCTGGCGCATCAGCTCCGGTATGTAATGGGAGAGCATACGGACTGTATCGTGCTGAAGGATGAACTGCAGGCGTTGCGTGAGTACTTTGTAATTATGAAAGTGCGGTATGAAGGCCGGATTGGATTGAATATCCAGGTATCAGATGAAGATGCGGAACTTTTTATTCCGAAACTTCTGCTTCAGCCGGTGGTGGAGAATGCAATCCGCCATGGACTTCGGGAAAAAGAGGGCGAAGGAACGGTTGCAATCCGGGTAGAACGCAAAGAAGATTATCTGGAAATCGTTGTGATGGATGATGGTGTTGGAATGGATGAGGAGCAGGTGCGGATCATGCAGGAGACACTGGATCATCCGGAAATCGGAAAAGTGGATGCAAATGGTCGTCTGAGTGTTGGAATGAAAAATGTTTATGACAGAATAAAACTGAATTGCGGCAAAGAGTATGGGTTCCGAATGGAGAGTTTTCTTGGTGTGGGAACTATCGTGACCTATCATTTGCCGATTTGGGAGGAGCCTGAAGATGTGGAAAGTAGTGATCGCGGATGACGAGGGAGTTATTTTACAGGGGTTAAAGAAACTGATTGACTGGAACAGCGTGGATGTGGAACTCGTGGGGGAAGCACGGGACGGACAGCAGCTCAAAGAAGTAATTGAACAGACAGATCCTGATATTGTGATCGCGGATATTATGATGCCGCATATGACGGGACTGGAAGTGATCCGCTGGTATAATGAGGCACATTCCCATGCAAAATTTATTTTTGTCAGTGGGTATCAGGAATTTACTTATGCAAAAGAAGCACTGCAGTGCGGAGCGGTAGATTATTTGCTGAAGCCGGTGGGAAGAAAAGATCTGGAAGATGCGGTGCGCAAGACGATTCAGAAACTGGAAGAGCAGAATACCATCGAAATTTTCAAAGAAGAAGACGATGAGATGCAGAAACTGTTCCGTGAGATCAACGATGGACAGGGATTTGAAAACGATGAATTGTACCAGCTGTTTGAAGCAGAAAATATTGACTTTGAAGGACATTTTTTTGCTGGAATCTGTGTTGGTATCCGGCCGGATGTTGCAGCAGATATGATTCATGATTCTTTTGAACGATTTAACCTGCTCCGATTTTCTATTTATAACCAGATCAGTCAGAAACTGCGCGGAAAGGCATTCGTGCTGCGCAAGGATGACTGTGCATTGCATCTGATGGGGGTGTTCCCGTGCGGAGAAGAAGAAACTTTTGTAGATACCTACATTATGCCTGTGGTACGACAGGTATCAGAACAGGTGCACACGGAACTGTCCGTTGGCATTGGCATGTATTCAACCGATGCAAAGCAGCTGAAAAATGCCTACAAAACGGCAAAGTTTGCCTTTGAA